>ENA-UOWE01002049-UOWE01002049.1-activated-sludge-metagenome-genome-assembly--contig:-NODE-2049-length-23096-cov-31.796276_pt1 | contig 23096 bp, 16 predicted proteins | sample MGYA00249841_ERZ761562 | MGnify/ENA primary metagenome ERZ761562 (study PRJEB28883, sample SAMN05720200) | activated sludge metagenome | isolation source: Anaerobic digester | place: Japan... | reverse complement strand
ATCAGGATTGCCATGACGAAAATCAATACCATTAATGGTTTGCATAATCTCATTTCAGCTCATCTCCCTCAGAATGAGCAGCATTTCAACTGCTGCAACTAAAGATTTGAAAGAATTATTCGCTTTCATTGGCGGTCATCCTCTCACTGATTTTGCATCATATGAAAGAGAAGCAAGCTGAGCCAATGCTCTTGAAAGCATTCTCTTTTGGCCTTAGCACTCTCCGAATTATATGATGCAAATTCATTAATCTGCCTTGCTGTGCTAAATTAAAATCCTTTCGATAAGACAATATTGCTGGATATAAGAAAGATTGCAGCTGTTCAGCTAATCGTTAGTTATCTAAATGAAAATAATATATATTATTATTATTATTATGAATCGCTGCCGACTTCGCGACGATCCTCTGCCGGTACTCAGCAATCAGATTAAGGCTTGGATCCATTCTCTGGGCAATGGATTTAGAAGAGTAGGATCGCGGATTTGGGCAGAGCCATAAATCCCACCCAGAGCAGGCAAAATTAAGCGGCCGAAGTATCCAGATATTCACTGGTGAAATTTAACGGGGACTCTACTCTGTTCCAGGATTCGAGCATTAAAAGATAAGGTCTGGGAGGTGGCTGGAATTGCCGCCCAGGACAATGGATCTTATTCCATCTATGATCCACAGATGACTCTGGTTGGGCGCTTCCTGTGCTGTCGTCCCCATGTAAGTTGAGTTGCAATCCGATGAATCCCCATACCATTGCAATTTTTTGTAGTTATTGATGAGCATTTGATATGCGTTGTCATCGAACTCAAGATGGTTTATGGAGTCCCATTTTAGAAAGAGCCATTCGTACCTGGCCTGAGTCAGATTGATTTTATTAATCTTGCTGCTTTCGAAGTGCACATTCCTTCTGAATTGGGCATCATACAGATTCATCTTTTCACTAAATGCGGATCTGCTGAAGTCCGCCGGACCCCTGAAGCTGCAATTGCTGAAATCTGCATCGCATGCAAAATTCGAGCCGCAGAAGTCTGCAAATCCGAGGAAATCGCTGGCTGTGAAGTCGGCTCTTTGGCCAAAAGATGTATTACAGAATGTGGCATCAATCCCGAAATCGGATCCGGTGAAGTCTACGCCAGCGGGGAAATGGCAGTCTTTAAATTCAGCCAGATCGCTGAATCTGGCTCCTGCGAAGAGTGCCGGGCCCATAAACTGAGCCTCATTAAAGCGGGCATCTTTGGTAAACTGAGAAGAAATAAAATCTGCCGTGCTGTTGAAGACCGGTCCTGAAAACTGAACTGAGCCAGCGAAAATTGTCCTCTCGAAAGAACTTTCTTTTCCGAATTTGGTCTTATTGAATTGAGCTTCCTGGCCGAATATTGCTTCCTTGAAGTTGTTTTTTCCTCTAAAATCCGTCTTGGCAAATGCCACATTTGAATTAAATTGGCTGGAGGTTAATTGTGCATCGGTGTAGAATCGAGCCAGGCTGAAATCGGCAATGCCGCCGAATTGAGTGCCATAAAAAGATGCAGATCCTTTGAAATAAGTCTGGGAGAAATTTGCTTTTGCATTAAAACTTGAATCGGCAAAACTAGCATTCTTCAAGAACATGGAATGGACAAATCCTGTATCCTCTTCAAATATGGAGTTTTCGAAAGATGCATTTTCCATAAAGAACGTATTTTCGAATACCACTGGCTTATGAAATAGGGTGTTGCCGAAGTCGACTCTCCCGTATACGATGGAATTTTTGATCACAATGGAAGAATTGGCCTGCATCGGCTCATCTGATGCCGGCATCTTCACCTCAAAGGGTATGCGAAGGATCTGCTTGGCGGTCAAGCCCAGCCGCTCTGATGTCAGGTTGCCGTTTATAGCAACCTTATCGTATTCTACAGGCAATCCCAGCCTGATCTTGACCATAATCTCGTCAGCCGGGACTACTGATGGCAATTCGCCAAGAGCCGTATGAGGTGAGGCAAGAAGCAATGCCAGTCCCAGGATGATAAGTATTGCCGATATCTGCATAGGCGGTCCAGTTTTTAATATTCTTTTTTAACGCCATTACACTACGCTGTTCGCTCTGGCATCTGGATTTCAGATTATTATATTGAATGCGGACGACATTCAAATGGAAACGATTAGGCAATGCTTATGCCAAAGCCACTTTGAATTTGATCTCTATCAGTTTCCTGTATTCGCAATCGATTCCCACACTCCGATGACTCTCATTTGCTCAATCCGATATAAATTTTTTGGCTTATGGATTTCATGAGGTTGGAATCAGATGCACCAACGCGGATGCAAACGGTTTATATACACATTTCATCAATTAAATATGTATTAATATATATTTAAATCCAACCAGGGCAACTGCGGCACCGGCCTGACCTGTAAAAAAGGTTTAAAGCAGCCCCATATTCTCCAGCTGCATCCTGACGATGTGCACACCCTCTTCGCACTCCTCAGGGCTCTTGCCGCCGGTGACCACCAGTTTGCCAGAGCTGAATATGAGCACCACTACCTTTGGTTGCTTGATGCGATAGACCAGACCGGGGAACTGCTCAGGCTCATACTCGATGTTCTCCAGGCCCAGGCCGAGGGCAATGGCATTGAGGTTCAGATCTGTCTTCAGGTCCGCTGAGGCCACAATATTCTGAACGTGGATCTCCGGCTCCAGGTCGATCTTCTCAAATCCAATGGACTTGAGCGTCTTGGCCATATTGGTTATGACCGTGCGGACGTCCTCCACATTCTTGGCTCCGGTGCATACCACCTTTCCCGAGGTGAAGATGAGAAAGGCGGCCCGTGGAGCTTTGACCCTGTAGACCAGTCCGGGGAACTTCTCCTTGTTGTACTCAGCTCCCTCCAGCTCGGCCTCGATCTTGTGCAGGTCAAACTCCTCCGCCAGCTTGGTGGATGCCACCACGTTCTCGATATTAATTGTGGACTCCATACTCAAGTATCTCCGGATTAACTCTTATAAACTGGGGGTATATATAGTATGGGTATTTAAGCGTTGATTGAGGCTTATAAATGGCTATTTAAATCGCTTATAAATGGCTCACAAGCTTCATATAAGGGGCACTTCGCGAAGAGCGAGCGCATAGCAGGAGTGCAGCACTCAGATGCAGGGATAAGAGGTGGATTCCCTGCAATGGCATGCCTCCCGCTCTAGCCAGCAGACAAACTGATTTTGCAGCAACCAATCTAATTTATATAAAATAAAAAGATAAATCTGCTATTTTAGCCTAACTAATAGAAAAAATTAAATAACATTTGCTGCATTGTACTTGCAGCAAAAATTAGATACAAAATCATTGGAGATGAATTTATGTTGATATTTCTAAATTCAATGATATGCAATCAAAAAACTCAAAAATATACTTTTGATATGTTGAAAACTTATAATGAATTAATTCTTAATGTAATCTCTATTTGGGATAGGCCGATCCGCTATTTCAGTCCCTTCCTGCTGATCAGTCTCCTTATCGTCCTCATCATCAGCCCTCTGGCTGCATCCAGCTCGTTTAATCTCACCGCGCCAGAGTTTATGGATGTCTCCGGCCAGGATGCCTTTGAGGTATTATTCGCCTGCCACGAGGATGCCGGCGGTCTGTCTGCAGGCCTCCTGATTCCCAATGGTCTGCAATATGTCGGAAATGCCAGGATGGAGATGTCGGGCAAGCTGCGAGAGGTCGAGCCCTCTTTGGTAGGAGGATGGCTGCGATGCGATCTGACCGAGGCAGTGAAATCTTTCCGGCATTTGGTTATCAACGAATGGGAGGCGAATCCACCCGGCTCCGACACCAACATGGAATGGATAGAGATCTACAATCCCACTGCCGCCAGTGTGAAGGTAGGCAACTGGATTGTTCTGGACAGCTACTATAATAAAACGGTATCAATCCCCACTGATACCGTCATCGAGCCGGGTGGATATCTGACCATCAACTGGACCAATGGCAGCCTGATCAACTCCTACTCCTGCAGCATATCTCTTCTGGACTCGACAGGGCAAGAGGTGGATCGCACCAATGCGGCGAAGGACAGCAAGAACGATGATCTCTGCTGGGCTCGCCTCTCCGACGGCAGGGATATTGACAGCGATTCAGACTGGAAATTCCAGAAAGCTACGCCAGGACTCTGCAATGGAGGGAAGCCCTGTGAAATTTATGCCGGAGAATCCCTCAGTCTTAAGTTAAACCTCAGCGCCGGATGCAGCGCGCCTGGTCTCGTCCAGATCTATGCCGAGATGGATACAGCTTCCGGCAGCTTCAGCTCGCTGCCCAGGAGGATGACCATCGGCAGAGCAAATCTGAGCCTCTCCGCCCAGCCGGATCGCTTCGATATCGCCAAGGGCGATACTGTAACCTGGACTGTCATTCTGGAAAACCATGGGAATGGAACAGCCCATGATGTCATTCTCAATGCATCCCTCTCCGATGGACTGCAATTTTCAGGCACGAGTTCCAGCCTCTCCCGCAGGAGTCTCTCTCCTCTCCCGCCGGGAGGAAGAGAAGAGATCGAGATCAAGGCCAGAGCAGTGGCCACAAAAAGCAGCTATTCATGCATCTTTTCCCTGGCCTGGGGCCCCGATCCCTGTCAGGAGACAGAGCAGACCATTATCCTCAGCCCCAGAACTGCAATCGCCAAGGAGCCGGATCAGAGCCGAAGCCTGACCATAGGCCAATCCGTGCCCTTTACTATTTTTGCCGACTTGCCCCGTGGCGCCAGCCGCCTGTGGATCAATGATACCATTCCAGGCGGCATGATCTATAACGAAAGTAGCCTCTCCTGGCAGGGTCGAGATCCCCTGCAGGAAGCTCGGAAGGACAACCTGGACGGCAGCCAGCAGATCTGCTGGTTTTTCGGTGATATTGGGGCTGCTCAGCAGATCGAACTCAGATATGACTGCCTTCTGCCAAATATTGCCGGCAACCAGAATGGATCTCATCTCGCAGGAACAAATGCTACCATGACCTGGCTGGAAGGCGGGGCCAGAAAGATAGATGCAGATGCATCCGGTCCCATCGCCATAATCGAGCCGGATCTGCATCTGGAGATCTGGCCGGCTCACGCTTTTGTCGCTCCAGGCGATAGCGTCTCTTTCTTGCTCAATTTATCTCACACCGCATATAGCGAGGCTTCAGCCTTCGACCTAGAGCTGCAGGCTCTCCTTCCCGCCGGCCTCGCTTATATGCCGGGATCAGCGGAGGTCCTAACCGGCGCTGCAGCATCATCATTCCATGAGCAGGACCTCAGCTGGAAGATCGACTCCCTGGACTATATGATCGGTGAGAGCTCGGTCATCCGTTTCAGTGCCATTTGCCAGGGCCAGCCAGGGGATAGTTTTGTCGTCCCGGCCCATCTCAGCTGGACCAGCCAGCCGGGAGGGTGGCAGGAGGAGCGCACGGGAAGCGGGGTGCCAAGACTGAACAACTACAACAGGAATCAATCAGCGGTAGTGGATGTCATGGACCTGTACATCAACAAGACCGCCGATTCCAACCCTGCTGCGGTGGGAGAGCTTCTCACCTACACTCTGACCTATGAGAATCTGGGAGGCAGCGAAGCCAATAATGTGAATATCACCGATGAGCTGGACACTGGCGTAACCTTCATCTCTGCTGATCCTTCTCCTACCTGGAATAGCAGTCATACTCTCTTCTGGACCTGCCCGCATCTCGACCCGGGTGAAAGCCAAAGAATCGCCCTTCAGGTGCTGGTCAATGAATCTCTTCCCGATGGTGCCCTGTTGAAGAACTGCTTTGCCATCAGCTGCGATGAGCTGGGGAGAAGATCTCCCATCTGCATCTATACCCCGGTTCTCAATGAGACCCGCCTGGTGGTGACCAAGAAGCCACTGCAGGCGGCGGTCCGGCGTGGCGAGGAGGTGGACTATATCATCACCGTCTGCAATAAGGGCGGCCAGCCGGCCACAAACATCACCGTGCGGGATGTCTTCGACATGCCGGTAGAGCTGCTCTCGGTCTGGCCGGAGATGGCAGAGGATGGAGCCTGGCATTTTCCTTATCTCGCGCCCGGAGAGTGCTTGGAGATAGATCTCAAGATCCGGGTGCCCAGAATCGATGTCGAATACCATAGCAGCCAGACTGTCACCGGCCATGGCTTCATGCGCTCTTTTCACGACTACAGCACCTCCCGGCCAGCTGCGTCCCTGATCAACCGGGTCCACGTTACATCCGATCAGATGCAGCTCTCCACCTCCGCCAGTGTACAGATACTGGCCGAGGCGGGAACGGAGCTATCTTTGCGCGAGCACGGCAGCGGAGAATATGAGTGCCAGCAGGAGCTGGACTTTCTTACCGCCAACAAGTCCATCCGTCTGGAGAGAAGCATAAGGGCAGAGAGCCATCCGAAGAACAGCTCTCCGCCTGAGATCGACAAAAGCATCTCTTCTCCCTGGCATGAGGAGGTGAGGGCCAAAAACGGCATCACTAACACTACCGTCCGGGAGTTGTATCGATATTCCTCCTCATTGCAGGATGAGAGCCTGTTCAACCTGGACGAAAACCAGTCCCTGATGAAGATTAATTCCTGCCTGGAGGGCTTGGCCCATCTGGGGATGCTCAAGCTTCCAGAGGACAGAAGCGGGAGTGGCAAGCCCTCAATTTCCCAAGAGGACTATGCCGGATCATTTCATATCCAGGAGAGCATTGGTGACCTGGGCCAGGGGGTAATGATGGAGCGAAGCTCCTCTGGGCGGGGCTATGTGGCCAGGGATGCTGCAATTGGCCCCCAGAGGAGCTACGAGTGGGGTAGCGGTGAATATCGATCCAATGAGAGTATGGACAGCGTCTCCGGCTCATCGACAAAGGAGCTTGAGGCATCTTTTCAGAATTTGAGCCTGCCCTTAAGCGCATATACCGACCTGAATATATCTCAAAAATGGTTTGAGGGCATGATCTCCCGCACCGAGAGCAGCCTCATCTCCGAGGAGCACTCCCACGCCAGCCGGCTGAATATGAGTGCCGTATCATCCAGCCCCAGAGAGCGGGAGAGCGAGTCGTCCTTTTCCGGCCGATCCAGGCTGCAGGCAGCATACCTGGGAAGCTCCAGTGGCAATCGTAGCCTTGAGCTGGCGGCAGAGGAGATTCTCATGGGTGACTATCTGGTCAAGCGGAAGATCATCCTCTCCGGAGCAGCCCGATATGATCACCCCCATCTTTACCTCCGCAAGGACGGCTGGAAGGTCGAGGATGTGGCCAGATATACCATCACCCTATGCAATGATGGAAACGCGGCCCTGGGCCCCATATTCCTGCAGGACCTCTTTCCGCCGGGTGCCAGATTCATCAACTCCACATTGCAGCCCCGCCGCCTGGACGGCAATAGCTCCAACTGGACAATACTGCACCTGGCCATAGGGGCCTCCTTGAGCATAGGCCTCAATCTGGATGTAGAGAGCTGCCAGAGCGATATCATCAACCGGGCTGCAGCCGTGGGAAGCTACAGCAGCGGATCGGTGACAGCTCGGAATATCTCTGTACTGGAGGCCAATCCCCTCGGCTCCTGGTCCGGGCCGGGAAGGGGCGGCATATCCTGCCAGGCCAGCAATATCAGCAGCGCCTGTCCGGCGTTGCAGGAAGTCAATCAGAGCGACTTTTTAGATCCCTCACAGATTGAGATGCAGATGGACGGCGAGGATGGAAAGGACGGCTATTGCGCCCTGAGCGCCCGAGCCCTGGTGGAGGACATCACTTCGCGAAGGTGCTGAAGTCTCATCCAAAATTCAGGCGGAAGTTAGAAGTAGATGCAGGATATAAATATAACCAATAATGAGGTGAAAAGCATCATGGAACCCAGGATACTGAAGGTGGGCGAGAAGGTCTCCGGCAGATACAGGGATATGGAGCTGGGCAGGAGCAAGAAGTTTTTCCGGGTCAAGCTGGACAATGAGGAGTTCTATCTTCCCAAGGACGTGGGCAACTCCCTCTTGGCCAGTCGCCAGAAGGGCTATGATCGGTTCACCATCCAGCGGCAGCTGGATGTCTATGAGATCAGGCCGATGCTGACGGAGACCGGTTAGGATCCGTAGAGCATCGTTTGAGCAGCACGATTTCAGCCAGACCGATAAAGGCTGAGCTTATGCTCTCTCATCCGACCTTCATTTTTATCACTATTTCCTCCTAAGTTGAATATATCTTCTGCTATTTTATATCTATATTTTTGCTGCTCTTTAGCTGGCATGTCCATCACTTTCTCTCCGCGCCCGCCTCAGCCATTTATGCCCGTTGAATAATCCCGATCTGGCTATAATCCGGGTGATCTCAAGGAGAGAGGCGATGTGGATCTTCGACAGCTACTACAAGGGGGCGGTCCACCTCTGGGCCAGGGAGAGGGGGCTGGTCAGAACTGTCGCTGTACAGCCTCCCTCCTTTTATCTCCACCTACCCGACCCAGCCGACCACCGGGGAATGCTCGAGGCTCTGGAGAGCCTCTATCGTCTGGAGGAGACATCCTTTTGCACCATCTACGGCCGGCAGGAGGGATACCGAATCTATGCCGACCGGAGCGTGGCAGAGAAGATCGAGATACAGACCCGCTACGGGGCACAGTTATACAATGTTGATGTAAGACGGGACCAGCAGTACCTGGCAGAGAGGGATCTCTTCCCCTGCGGCAACGAGGATGAGTCCCGCTTTTCTCCCGACTTCGTCTCGCCCCTGAAAGTGATGCGGCTTTATTTCTCCGGAGATCCGCTGCGCCGGAGGGAGATATCCGGAGTCGATCTGGCCTGGGGGGAGGCATTGGGTGGGGTGGAGTCTGAGGATGGATGCAAAGAGGGCAGGCTGAGGCGGCTGGAGGGGGGGGAGAGGGACATCATATCCGATCTCATGGAGCTGGTCCGCCTTCGCGATCCTGATGTGCTTCTGGTAGAGAGAGGCGACCTGTGGATGCCCCTTTTGGCAGCGAAGGCATCCAGGCTGGGCCTGGAAGAGGCCATCAGCAGAAGCGGCAGCTTCCGGAGAATGGCAGCCAGGTCCTACTGGAGCTACGGCCGGGCCAATCACAGGGACATGGCCCTCATTCCCGAGGGCAGGATACTGATAGACACAACATCCAGCTTTGCCTACCGGGAGGGGGGGCTGCGGGGCATACTGCTCGCGTCCCGCCTCTCCGGCCTGCCACCCAACCTGGCAGCGCGCTATACCCCCGGCACTCTCATCTCCTCCTATGAGGTATACGAGGCCCTGCGCCGGGGCCTGGCGGTTCCCTTTCGAAAGAGGGATGCGGAGAGCATTCGGGTGATGTCCGATCTCAAGCAATCCGACCGGGGAGGCATGATCTTGCAGCCCCAGCCCAGGCTCTATGAGGGGGTGAGCCAGATAGATTTCACCTCCCTCTACCCCTCCATAATCGTCAAGTACAACCTCTCTCCCGAGACGCTGCACCATCCGGAGAGGAGGGGATTTTTGAGCGGCATCATCTCCCCGTTGCTGGAGCTGCGCATCGAGATGAAGCGGCGGAAGAAGGTGGACTGCTCTTACGCCGGAGAAGATTCCATATTGAAGTGGATGCTGGTCACCTGCTTCGGCTATACCGGTTACAGGAATGCCAAGTTCGGGCAGATTGAGGTGCACGAGAGGATCACTGCCATCTCCCGGGAGTTGCTCATGCAGATCAAGGAGCTGGCGGAGGGAATGGGCCTGGAGGTTCTGCACGGCATTGTGGACTGCCTCTGGGTCAAGGGATCTGGTGGCAGGGAGGAGACGGATAGCTTCAAGCAGGCGGTGGAGAGGCAGACCGGCATTCTGACCGAGGTTGAGGACTACGACTGGATAGTCTTTCTGCCCCTGGCGGATGGAAGCGGAGCCTACAACCGCTACTTCGGGCGGCTCACATCCGGCCGGATAAAGGTGCGGGGGGTCATGGCCCGGCGCGGCGACACCCCCGCCTATGTGGCCAGGATGCAGAAGGACATCTTCGAGCTGCTGGCGGCTGCATCCAGTCGGGAGGAGCTGCAGCAGGCTGAGCCTGGAGCCCGCCGGATATGGGAGAGGTATCGTGAAGCTCTGCCCGAGGCTGAGCCGCGGGATATGGTCATACGCCGCCGGGTGGGGCGTGCCAGCTATTCCCGCCGCTGCGCCGAGGCCTCGGCGATGAAGGCCCACGAGAGGCTGGGGCTGAGCTTGCAGCCGGGAATGGAGATGGGATATGTGGTGGCAGATGCAGGCGGCTGGTTGGTGGAGGCGGAGGAGGATGCAAAGCATTTTGATGTCCGACATTACGCCGGGCTGCTGGACAAGGCCTGGCGGGAGGCGTCTTATGTATTCCAGCCCTGGGAGGCCTCTGGTGCCGGGGGGTGACGGCTTTAGACCAGAGAGGCGACCTGGGGCAGGCTCTGAGCTATGGCTATGGACTGGCCGGATAGGCTGCGTGTTATGGCCGCATCGAGCTCCTCCATCCGGACCGGTTTGTTGAGAAAATCGTCCGCTCCGGCGTCGTAACAGAGCTCGCGGCAGAGGTCCGGATCGAGGGATGTGAGCATTATGATCTTCGGGCCCAGAGACCAGCGCTCGCGAATCAACTTGGTGGCCTCTATCCCGTCCATCTCCGGCATCTCTATGTCCATGAGCACCAGATCGTAGGGCCGCTCCTCCAGGGCGGAGAGGACCTGCAGGCCGCTGGCTGCCGTTTCGGCCTGCAGGCCCAGCTTCCTGAGCATAATCAGAGCCATCTTCTGATTTACGGGGTTGTCCTCGGCCAGGAGGATGCTTGGATTTGATCCGGGCAGCATAGCAATAGCTAATACGGTCTTTCTGGTATAAGAATTTTTCTTGTGTAATTAATTTTGGGAATTACCATTAAATTCTTAAAATGATATCTATAAGACTCATTAGAAAGGAGTCTTGGCTCTTATATATGGCAATATTAAATTTTACTTAAGACGAATTCAAATAGAATTATAGATTTTTTAAATTGAAGAGCTATAACAAGCGAAGCCATAGGATGGCAAGGATCTCCGCCTAAACCACTTTAGCCTCCTCTTCTCCATATCCTCACAATCGCCACCATCCCCACCAGATTGATGACCAGTATGAGAACAACCCCCACAATCCTCTTCCACCCTTCCCCTAGCCACGCCTTACTTCCCAGATCCAGCACCATATCACCGTTCACAGTCACCGGCCACTCCTTCTTCCCGGCTCGCAGCGAATAAACCCCCCTGGAGAGGCCCCAGAAGGAGCATTTTCCGCTGCTGCCCTCGGCCAGCATCTCTTCACCCTGCCAGATCTCCAGGCCTTCCGGCGCGCCTTTGACCTGAAGACTGAAGCTATCCGCCACGGGGATGCTTTCTCCCTCTCCTACCAGCCCGGCAGAGATGTTCAGGAGAGAGAGCAGTGTGGGAGCAATGTCCATCTGGGTCCAGCGCCCCCCCAAATTCATCTCCTCAATTCCCTGCCCCAGAAAGACCAGGGGCACCCTGCGGGCCTCCAGCCGGTCGGCATATTTCTCTGCCGAGTGGCCGCCTCTGCCCTCTCTACCGGGAAAGACCATGCCGTGGTCGGCAGTCACCACCAGAAGGAGATCGTTTCTCCGGCATTCTTCAGCCAGCCTTCCCAGCGGTCCGTCCAGGGCTGCTACCACCTCCCGGTAGCCCTCTGCTCCCAGCTCATGCCCGGCGCTGTCGACGCCGCCGGCATTGACCAGCAGGACAAATTTTTGACCGGAGAGATTGCGGACTATCTCCCTTGCCCCATCCAGGGCCCAGGCGTTGTACTCGATATAGGCGGCGATCCCCGATCCGTCTGCGTATCGGCCAAAACTGTCCCGCCATTTTTGAAAGAGGGGCGAGATATTGCCCGCCGCTCCTGCCCGGAATCCAGGAATGGGCTCGGCTCCTTTCAGGGAGTTATCATCCAGATAAAGTACTGCGTCCATCTCCTGCAAGACAGGCATGGCGTCTCCCCTCTGCAGCAGCCCCAGGCAGAGATAGCCCTCCTCTCGGGCGGCATCAAATAGCGTCCTTGCTGGCTGCTGCGCTTTGACATCGGCCCTGCCGGTGACAAGAACGCTGTGGCTGGGGGTGGTTTCAGGAATAGGAACCCGGACGTCCAGAATCCTCGCCCCGCTGCCGGTAAGGTTGAAGAGCAGCGTGCTCTGCAGCAGCGAGCCGTCCAGGGCGTAAGCCCGGTGCTCCGGATACACATATGATGAGCCGAGGCCATCCACCACCAGCAGGACGGCTCCGGTGGGCTCATCCGCCCGATCCATCTCAACATCCAGAGCCGGGCATTCATTGGTCAGCAAAAGCAATATCATCAAAAATGGAAAAAGGATCATCCAGGATCTCTTTGTGTCTTTATGATTTGGTTTACATTCCCTGTACCTTTCGGCTTTTATAAGATGCAATAGCTGATATCAGGCTCTTTTTCCATATGAATATTACTAAAAATTTCAGAAGTTGGTGGAGGAAATGGCTTGCCTTGACCGGCGTCTTGCAGGTCTCTCAGCGGGATTATGAACAATTGGGCCTGGATTCCAAGCCGCGACAGCAAAAAAAGAGGTAGCGGATCTTCACCGATATGAGTGTCTCAGAAGTCGGTCATGATCCGGTACTGGTCGATCTCCGTCTGCTTCAGGCCCGCCAGGAACTGCTCGGCCATGTCGCGAATATCCTTGGAGCGGGTTATGGCCCGGCCTACCACCAGTATATCCGCCCCTGCGGCCAGAGCCGCAGCCTCGGTATCCACCCGGATGCCTCCCGCTACGGCCACCAGAAGCCTGCGGCCTTCTTTAGCCAGATCCTTTATCGCCGGTATGTTCTGCCAGGCGTGAGCGCTCTTCTCCATGTCTATGGCCCGATGCAGCTCCACCACATCGGGCAGCACCTCCAGGCTTTTCAGAACAGCAAGCGGATCGGGCACATTGAGCATATCGATGATGGAATATATGCCCGTCTTCCTGGCCTCCCGGATGGACAGCTCCAGGGTCTTCTTGGGAGCCAGGCCGGATATGACCACGGCATCGGCAGTAGAGTCCGCCGCCAGGCGCACCTCCAGGTTGCCCGTGTCCAGGGTCTTGAGATCCAGTATGACAAAGGCCCCGGGTCGGATGGCCCGGATCTCCTTGACCACATTTATGCCCAGCATCTTGACCAGGGGGGTTCCCACCTCGATCAGGATATGGTCGCTCTCCGGCAGAGCGGCAAGCACCCGGCGCACCTCGGCCACATCCACCAGATCGAAGGCCACCTGCAGATAGGGCGGATCCCATAATCTTGTCACACGGAAGCCCATGATGGGATGGGTGGAGCGGTCCTTCTCAAAGAGCATAAGATCCACACTCGGGAATCCGGCCATAGCCCTCTCAATGGCCAGCTTGGTGGCTCCGTAGTTGTAGCGGTAAATGGCATCGTAATCCCGGGCCTGAGGATGGATGAAGACGGATACAATAATCAAAAGCTCCTCTGCCTTCTCTTTGGGAATTAGACCTTCGGCCACCGCATCGGCTACCGCCTTGGCCACAGCCATCTGGGCCGGACCGAATATCTGGGCCGCCTGCTCCATATTCTTGACTGTGACTTTGGGAACTATCAGAGTGGACGGCTTGGGGGGCAGGTTGGGCCGGATAACACCCAATAGGGGGGTATGTCCTGCCGAAAGCTGGGCGAGGCCAGAGGCAAAGGCCGTCGCCACCGGCCCCGCCTTATCTCCTATGATCAGATCTATATGAGCAATCTCAGGCTCCTTTCCTATCAGAGCCTCTCCTACCAAAAACAAAAAGATTCACCTCTCGGGGAGGTTGAGCAATCTCTCTATTTTAATCCTTTTGCCTTTTGTCTCTGGTCTATCAGATCAGCTGCCAGTAGATCAGGGGAGCCAGGGCCAGCAGGGCCAGGCCGGTGGCCAGCCTCATCCCCACCCGATGATCCTTGCGGAAGGAGTCAACCTGCTCCGGGCTCATTCCCAGGGCCATGCCTCCCCCCAGAAGGAGGATGGGCAGAACCACCCCCAGGTTGAAGAACAGGAGATATGTCGCACCCGTCAGGTAACTGCTGGCGGAGAAGAGATCAAGTATCGCGAGGTAGATGGCTCCTACACATGGCGCCTTTACCAGAGAGAAGAGGGCTCCGATCAAAAAGTATGAGCTGTAACGTCCCTTCTCCACTCCAGCCTGGAAGTAAGGCAGAGCCCAGTCGGTGCGGAATATGGAGTGCCTGCCTGCCTTCAGACGCCATCCGTCCCATATCTGGGAGAGGCCGGCCAGAAGGAGAAATAAGCTCAAAATATAGCGAAAGGAATCCGCAACCGCCTTTGTCTCCAGCAGCCTCTGCATGCCCAGGCCGAAGAGAAAGTACATGGTGAATATCCCTGCCGAGAAGAAGGCAACCATCATCAACAGATCCCGCCTCCTTCCTGCCGTGGAGAGGACCGATGCCGCCAGGAAGACCAGTATCCCTAGCAGGCAGGGATTGAATCCTGCCACCAGTCCGGCTCCCAGAACCGCGGAAATGCTGTAAGCGGAGATCTGCTCTAGATCGATCTCTGAGGCAGATATGCCGTATGACGCTCTCTCGCCATCGTTTTCCGCATGGCCGGAAAGGCCGATTGAAGGGGGGACAGGAGGGCTCTGGTTGGTTAGGGCGCTTCGTATGAGGCTCTCCAAAAGGGCATCGTCCTTCTCATAATCCCGGTAGTCTATCACCTCACTGCCGATGATGATGGACGGGACATCCCTGGAGCCATACTGCTTGATGATGCGATGCCCCTCATCGGAATAATAATAATAACTGCTGATGTTAAGGGATATATCCTCCCCCACCTTCTCCAGGACTCTCTCTGCTGCAGCGCATTTGGTGCAGCCGGGCGATTCTATGAAGAGTACCTCAGCTCCACCGCTTACCTCTGCCATACCCGGGTAAGGCAAAGCTAGGCCATATAGAAGTAGGATGACCAGGCAGGCGGCAAGGATGTGGCTTGAGACTCGCATCAGTTAACCAGGATGCTGAAGAAGTATAAAATCCCCATGATGCTCCTATCGGACAGAAAAGAGATCTCTTGGGAGGCAGAAAGGACAGTTGAAGTCATTTTAAATCTCCTGCCCTTCTTTTCCCAACAAATCCTACTCTGCTGTTATATACGTCAATTTCGGTTCATCTCCCTCAGACTTGCTGGAGGAGAGGGCCATAGAGGCGTCATCCTCTGCTACCAGTACGATGGAGTAGGGGCAGCCCTCGGTGCAGGTCTCAACTGCCTTCTTGATGATTCCGGTTACATCAAAATTATAGCTCCCGGCATCTTTTATCTCCACAGGAGACGAGGATGATTCGGTATCATAGTCCTCTTTGTCGGACCAGGTAGCTGTACTCAGTGTTGCACCATGCAGGAAATAAGCAGTAACCTTACCGGGCTTGTCCACCTGGGTAACGTCTACGGTTAGGGTTGCGGATTCGATCTGCTCCGGATCGAATATGCCTTGTGATCCCAATATGTTGATGAAGCTGAGGTATATCTCTTTGGATGGCTCACCTCCCTGGGAGACTGTCCAGAGCATATTGCTATCAGAGAAGCTCTGATCCGCCATCTCCGCATCAACATAAGTATCAACGTCCATCTCGGCGGTGAAGCTCCCTGCAGCGGCTGATGCCGCCAGGATCAGGAAGATGCTGACAAGTGAATGCAAGTATCTCAATTGAATTCCTCCATAAGATTGGATGTAATCGAACAAATAAAAAGGCTTGCGATCATATGTGATCCATGTAAGCCAGGCCGGGGACAGATGAAGGATCGGTTTAAATCTTGCTTATCACCTACGTTAGATTTATTAATCCCATCGCAGCTTGAGTGAAGGTGGATCTCTTGAGAAATACAGCCTATAGCATCCTATTGGCGGCCTTGGTCGTATCATCGTTTGCGTCCGGCGCGACGCTGCAGGTCGGCTCGGATCTACAGTCTGCAATCGATGCTGCCTCCAGCGGCGACACCCTGGTAGTTGCTGCCGGGATCTATAGTAAGATTGTCGTGGACAAGAGCCTCAATCTCATTGGAAGAGGTGCCGTCATTCGGGCCGGAGGCAGGGATGCATGCGTGAGCATAAATGCAGATGCAGTTAATATCTCCGGATTTCTGGTTGAAAACGGATTTTATGGAATCAAGCTGGAGCAGGTGCGCGGCTGCAAGGTGAGCAACAACACCGTCATCCACTGCGCCCAGCCAGGAATAGCCCTGCTTTATTCCGATGCCAATATAATAACCGGCAACAATGCCAGCTTCAACGGCATAGTGGGGGAGGGCTGGTATGGCATATACCTATCCAACTCCAACCATAACCTCATCGCCGACAATGAGGCCATAGGCAATGGAGCCTACGGCATCAACCTCTTTCCTTCCTGCAACAACAATACCATCACAGGAAACAGGCTTCAGGGGAATATGTATGGCCTTTATATGTTCAGGGACTGCGGCAGCAATCTCATTCGGAATAACGAGCTGTCGAAGAACATCAACTCCGGCCTGGATCTGCGCTTCAACTGCACCGGCAATCTCATAGAAAACAACACCATCGAGGGCAACGCTGTGGCCGGGATCACCTTGATGGAGGGCTCGGGGGGCAATCACATCAGTGGAAATGAGATAAATCACAATAGCCGCTACGGCCTGCAGATCCAGAGCCGCTCCGAGGGCAATACAGTTTCATTCAACAACATCTCCGAGAGCCAGACTGGAATATTCCTGGAATCAGGGCATAATAGCATTTACGGCAATCGATTTATCGAGAATATCATCCAGGCTGACGATCGCGGTAGCAACATCTGGAATAGAGAGTACCCTCTGGGCGGAAACCTCTGGAGCGATTATACGGGCCGGGACGAGATGGAGGGCTCCGGCCAGGATACGCCCGGAAGGGACGGGTTTGGGGATGAGCCCTATGCCGTCAGTTCGACCTCCACGGACAGGTATCCGGTAATGGGCGGCCAGGTCAGGCCAATATCCATCCTGAGCAAAGAGATCCATCCATACCAGCTGAGGGTGGGAGACAGCATTGCCATCAAGGTCGATCTGCAGTCGCGCCATCCTCTGCTGCAGGTTGTGGCCCGCGCTTATGCCAATTCAAAGGAGGCCCAGGGTTATAGCCGGCTGGTCATATCCGACGGCTTTTATCAGGGCTCATTTTCCACAGCGCTACTGCAGCCGGGAATATATGATATAGTTCTGCTGGCAAAGGACCAGCGAGGCAATGAACTCCAGGAGAGTCTGGGACAGATCAAGGTCGCCGCTAGAAGCGGCGCTGTTTAGCATGGTTTATGTTTATCAGCTTATGGCATTAAAGGGGAGAAGATGAAGCATTTGAGATCATATTCGAGCTCCTGGTCTTGGGGGGCAGTCAGCGTAGCCCTATTGGCGCTATTGGTGCTGGCAAATGGAGCGTCTGCGGGAGAAGCATATTGCGAGGCCTGCCAGGGCGGCGGCGGCTGGGATCCAATGGCCAAGCTGGATGAGATCGGCAATCCCGATGCCGGTGAGTCAGAGACGGTCATGGCCGGCTTGAACACGGCTCAGAAGAACCGGGTGGGGATCTGGAATAAGCCCCTATCGGGATTTGAGCAGTCTAATACCTCCGCTGTTCAATCCGCTAATGAATCCGGGCCAAGCATGGACGCAGAAGACAATTCCAGCCAGAGCCAGGCTATGGAGAAGAGCTCTCTCCCCAGGGTGGCAGAGGATGAGCTGGCCATAGTTCGCAGCGAGAGGGCACAGAGCATGATCGCACCCCTGCAAGCGGCAGCAAACGGGACCGTCTATCTGGACATCAGTGAGGAAGCTGCAGAGCACATATCCGGCTCCGTTGTCATCCCCTATAACCGGTTTTTGAACGATAGCGTGGTTAAAGGAGAGGATGAGCTGGCGGCCCTCCTGGGCAATGCCGGTATATCCCGCCAGGATGAGGTCGTCGTTTATGGAGAGTGCATGCCCTGCGGCGGAGGGCCTGCGCCTGCCACCTTCGTCTACTGGATCCTAAGGTCACTGGGACACGATAATGTGAAGGTTCTGGACGGCATGGTTGAGGACTGGGCTGCTGCCGGGCTGCCCACCTCCCAAGAAGCCTCGGTTCTGCCGGCCAAGGCCTACATCCCGGAGATAAACTCCAATTTCAGCGCAGACTATGGCTATGTGGAGAGCGGCCAGGCCCAGATAGTGGATGCCAGAAGCATAGTGGATTTCGGAATCTCCTCCATTCCCGGAGCGATCAATATCCCCTACGAGAGCGTGATCAGAGGCAACAGGCTCAGGGATGAATCCACTCTGGAGCGGGTCTTCGCCATCCTGGATAGAGACCGGCCGGTTGTGGTCTACACCAATACCGGCATCCAGGCGTCTCTGGTTTGGTTTGCTCTGGAGCTGCTGGGCTATGATGCCCGGCTCTACTCCTATGAGAACTACTATGTCAACCAAAAGATCCAGCAAACCGCTCTAAACTCCACAGCATGAAGAGCATATCCGTTAAAGCCGGGCTTCATACAGTGAAAGCCGTTTCCATCCTCCTGCTCTTAGCGGCGGCCATATCATTCAGCTGCGCGGCACCAGCGGATGGCACGGGGGGGCCGTTCCCCGCCTGGACAGGACTGCTGTTTGAAGAGCATGCGGCTCGCCAGGCAGCAGAGAGATCGGCTTTCGATTTCAGGCCAGAGCCGTCGGAAATCACCTCCCGCCCTACTCTGCTGCTTTTCTCGACTCAGTCTCTGCAATTAAATGAGTCTCCACTAAAAGATTCAGCCGAGGATGGATCGGTAGTGATAGAGGTGAATAAAAGGGCTGGAAGGGAAGAGGTGCTGGCTGGGCTGCAGGATGTTTACAACTACAAGATAATTCTCGATATCAGTCCTGAGCCAGTTGAATTCATACCCGGTGCCATAAGTATTCCCTATACCGATTTTCTCTCGGATGGCTCTCTCAAGACTGCACCGGAGATGGCGGCGGTCCTGGGCCAATCCGGCATAAGCCGGTATGATGCAGTGCTCATCTACGGCGAATGCCAGCCCTGCGGGGGAGGGCCGTCAGCGGCCAGCTATGTCTACTGGATCATGAAGTACCTCGGTCACAGGAATGTGAGCCTGTTGGATGGGGGATTAGACGACTGGGTAAAGGCAGGAAAGCCGACTGCAGCCAGGGCGCTTGATCTTCAACCGGTTAATTATACGTTCAAAATGGAGGAAGGCCTTCTGGCATCATATCCTTTTGTAAAAAGCGGAGATGCCCAGATCATAGATGCCCGGAGCCCGGAGGAATTTTTGAGGGGTTCGATCCCCTCCAGTATAAATATCCCCTATGACCGGGTCTTAGAAGGCAAGAGGATAAAGGATGATGAGGCTTTAGGCCACCTATTCTCATCCCTGGATAAGAAAAGGCCGGTTGTGGTCTATACCAATACCGGGGTCAAAGCATCAATGATCTGGCTTTCTTTGACCTTCCTGGCCTATGATGCCTCAATATATTCCTGGCGGGATTGGCAGGCCAATTCAACCTCTTTTTAATAAAATATGGGGAAATGGTTCGGCTGATACCGGCAGGTATAAGAGTATAGGAATTAATAATTGAGTTGAAAGTGAAAGCCCTATCTATTGCCCATCTTATTCTTCTGGCAGTTCTTCTGAGCCTTGCGGCTTTTGCAGCTGGCTTTCCGGCACAGGACGCTGTGCAGAAGAACAAGGCCAGCATCTGGTTTGAGAAAGAGTATACCAGCTATTTCAACTCCAACCAGGATGATGGCCGCCCTCCGGTCATCATGGGTGTGAGCGTCAGCCCTTCATCTTTGAAGACTGGATCGCCCCGAGCAGAGATCAATGCCTATGTCCATGATGAGAGCGGAATTGAGACCGTGTATGCCGAAGTTGGCAGTCGCATGAACCTCATGCTGGACCTGGATAGAGATGGGAGGTTCACCGGTTATTGCGGCTCCAATCTGCCTCCCGCACACTATAAGGTGACCATAGTGGCAGTGGACAGATCCGGCAATGCCGCCAAGGATGAATCGAGGGCTCTTACCATCAGGGATCCCAATGATCTCAATGGCAATGGCATTGAGGACAGCCTGGAAGAGCAGGGGGTAGGGGAGCAAAGGGTTATCGTCCTTCACGAAAGCAATGCCAGCGGCCTCGAATCCGGATCAAGCCAATTTCGCCTGCTCCCCATATCTGCATTGACCGTCTCCAGAGACAAGCTGGAGAAGATTGCCGGCAGCAAGGGCGTAAAAGCCGTATACAAGGATCAGAAGCTCAGGGTGCTGGCGCAGCCGGGAAAACAGCCCATTAAAAGCTCTCCGGGTCAAATCGATGATCCCAGAAGCTATAAGGGCTATACTGGAAAGGGAGTCAATGTGGCCTTGATCGATACCGGGGCCGACAAGGATCATGAGGCGCTGTCCGGCAGGATTCTGGCCTTCAAGGACTTTGTCAACAACCAGAGCGAGGCTTATGATGACAACGGCCACGGCACCCACTGCGCCAGCCTGATCGGCAGCGGCGGAGGCATGGGAGTGGCCCCGGATGCGGGGCTGGTGGTGATAAAGGTCATGGACCGGGATGGAGCTTGCTATACCTCCGATGCGCTCAAGGCTCTGGAGTGGTGTCTGGAGAATAAGGCTCTCTACAACATTCGGATCATATCCTTTTCCGTAGGCGGTGAAGGTCCTTCCGGGGGCTCATCCCTTCTGGATGAGGCCTGCAACAGGATGGTGCGGGAGGGGCTGGTCATGTGCGTAGCAGCAGGGAACTCCGGGCCGGCAGAGGCTTCCATTGTCGTGCCGGGGGAGGCGGAAAATGTGATCACCGTGGGAGCTGTAGACGATTCCGGCGCCATATTCGAGCTGTCGTCACGCGGTCCTGCGGCTAGCGGCGAGATCAAGCCCGATCTGGTCACAATGGGCGTGGATGTGGTCTCCGCGCTGGCCGGCTCCAAGAGCGATCAAAGCTCGGTGAGCGGCACATCCATGGCCGTTCCCCTTGTATCTGGTGCAGCGGCCATACTGCTGGAGGCGGACAGCAGCCTGTCGCCCCCCGATGTAAAGAGGATTCTGCTCAAGACATCCGACGACCTGGGGCCCTCGGGGCGGGACAACATTTTCGGATATGGGGCTCTCAATCTCACTGCAGGCCTGAAAAGCCTTAACAGAGATCGATCTACTCTCTCTTCCCCTGCTCTGGGAGATGTCGAGTTGAACCTTGAGGATGCGGTGGTGGGCGAGCCAGTCATGATCGAAGCGGAGGGCAAGGGTGAGGTCAGGGCAATAAATGCCAATATCATCGGTCCGGACAGAAACATGGAGATACCCATGGACGACTTCGACGGCAATGGAATATTCTCCGCCCGCTGGGAGACCAGCTTCTGGACGGCTGGCGAATACCAGATAAAGGTAGATCTTCTAGGAGCTTTTGGAGAGCTGGACCACAAGTCCGTCCCTTTCCGGCTGCTGGACAAGGGGTGAGGCTGGTTTGCCTGCAGATGGCCACTTTCCCTGGCAGGAGATATCCCGCCTGGGCAAAAAGCTGATCCAGGCTGGCCTTACCAGCTCCAGATTTGGAAATATCAGCCTGTTAGATGGAGATAAGATACTTATTACCTGCACCGGCAGCATGCTGGATGAGCTGGATGAAGATGGCGTGGTGAAAGTAGATTTGAGAGGCTCCTGTCCGGAGGATGCCATAGCCAGCAGCGAGATCTGCGTCCACCGAGCGGTCTACCAATGTACATCCCATCAAGCTATCGTTCATACTCATTCCCCTTATGCCGTTGCGGCGTCTCTTCTGGAAGCTAGGGAGGTCTTGCCTCTGGACAGCGAGGGCAGGATTTTCCTGGGTCCCATGCCTATTGTGCTTGGCGGCATGGGAAGCAATGCTCTGGCAGCAGCAGTATCTTTCGCTCTGAGGGATCATAAAGCCTGCATTGCTCGCGGCCATGGGGTCTTTGCCGCCGGAGGGAGTTTAAGAGAGGCTTATGCTGCAGCGGCTATGGCGGAGCATAGCGCTCAGATAGGATATCTGGTGAGATCCTGCTCCAGCGGGGCCAAAAGGAAGGATCAATCCGGATAATGCAATTATCCGTCCCAGCCCTCCGGCAGGAATGGGGGGAAAAATTTATATCTTCACCATATCTTCTCTGAATAGAGCGGGTAATCCTAGTTTTTGAAATCCACACTGAACCCCCACTCTCCTACCCGCTCACTTAAAAAATTAATCAAATATGCTCTGCAATGGAGCATGGCCGTTCTCCCTTTCCGCTGTCAAAAGATCTATTAATGCTCAGGGCTGAAGATGCTCCATGAGTTCTTCTCTGGAGATCGGAAGAATCATGGGCATACCTGTGCGCATGCACTGGACCATAATCTTTATCATCCTTTTTATAGCTTGGAGCTTTGCCAACACCCATCAGGCGACGGGCAGCATCATCTATGGCTTCGGCGCCATCGAGCCGGCCGAGGTGAGGTGGCTCTTCTCTCTCCTTTTAGCTCTGATCCTCTTTGCCTGCGTTGCCCTGCACGAGCTGGGCCATTCGTATATTGCTCTCAAGCATGGCATAGGCATCAAGAGCATAACTCTCTATTTCTTCGGTGGGGTGGCAGCCATGGAGGATATTCCCAGAAATCCGGGCCTGGAGCTGAAGATGGCCTTTGCCGGGCCTGCCGTAAGCGGCATATTGGGCCTCGCATTCTGGCTGGCAGGAACACAGATCAGCTCTTATCTGGGCCTCAGCCATCCTCTGAGCATAATCTTCACCAACCTGGGGCTGATGAATTTCGTTCTCATGGCCTTCAATCTCCTGCCCGCCTTTCCCATGGACGGCGGACGGCTTCTCCGGGCCTGGTTTGCATTTGGCATGCCCTATGTCAAAGCCACCAGGAGGGCTTCGGATATAGGAAAGATATTCGCGACGCTGATGTTTCTGCTGGGGCTGGCCACCCTCAATTTCATGCTCCTCTTTGTGGCCTTCTTCGTCTATGTGGGAGCCAGTGAGGAGGAGAAGGCAACGGAGATCAGCATCAGCCTGGAGGGCATAATGGTGCAAGACATCATGTCCACCCGGGTAGAGAGCGTCTCGCCAGATATGACTCTGGAGGAGCTGAAGGAGCTGATGTTCCGGGA
>ENA-UOWE01002046-UOWE01002046.1-activated-sludge-metagenome-genome-assembly--contig:-NODE-2046-length-23105-cov-4.858698_pt1 | contig 23105 bp, 13 predicted proteins | sample MGYA00249841_ERZ761562 | MGnify/ENA primary metagenome ERZ761562 (study PRJEB28883, sample SAMN05720200) | activated sludge metagenome | isolation source: Anaerobic digester | place: Japan... | reverse complement strand
TTCCTCCTCTGTTTCAATACGCTATATTCAAGCAGCGCTACAGTACTGCTTTGTGTGGTGTTTGTATAGTTCCGAGTTGTTTCAAAATACGTTCTGGTGTGAATGGCCACTCTCTGCACCAGATACCGAGCGCATCATGCAGTGCAATTGCAATTGCAGGAGCAGCTCCATTAACCGATATTTCTGAAACTGATTTCCCGCCAAAGGGACCTATCTCATCGTCTACAGGGACAAATTCAACGTGGAAGTCTTCTGGCACCTCGTATATTGTAGGAATTTTATAGTCGAGAAAATTGGTATTGATGAGTGCCCCCTTTGTATCAAATAGGAGCTCTTCATAAAGCGAATGTCCGATGGCTTTTAATACAGCTCCATAGACCTGTCCCATAGCAAGGTCGGGATTGATAGGTGTTCCGCAGTCTTGATAGGCATGGTAGCGGAGTATCCTCACTTCTCCCGTATCCGGATTTGCTTCTAAGTCTACAAAATGCGCTGCATAGGGGAAGGCTGCATGATCGGTCTTGAAGCTGCCAAACCCAACGAGTTCTGCGTGTCCTTCGCCTTGAACGGAAATGTGTGCGAGTTTCGCAAGTGTTATTGCACCTGTTTTACCCTGTATGGTTCCAGGATACACGAGCTTGAGTTGTGAAACCGGTTCCTGTAAGAGTATGCTTGCAGCAGCAAGACATTTATTCTTGAGATCTTCTGCTGCCTTAAGTGCAGCATTGCCAGAAAAGTAGGTGCCCGAACTAGCATAAGCGCCTTTATCAAAAGGAGTGATATCCGTATCACCAGAGACAACGCTGATGTGTTCGAGGTCGACAGCGAGGGTTTCTGCAACGAGTTTAGCGGTAACGGTATCAAGCCCTGTACCAAGATCAGCGCCTCCAGAGAGGAGGAGCAGCGAGCCATCGGATAAGAGACGAACTTCCGCATTTGCAGCATCGAGACCAGGTAAACCTGAGCCTTGTTGAATAATAACGGCACCACGACCACGTCTCCAGCCAAGCGTTGTTGCTGGGGGAGGTGGAGCGTCCCAGGCAAAGGCTTTGCGACCACGACTAATCATTTCACCTAGTCCGCATTCCCCGAGAGTTACCGGAGCACCGGGGCGCCCTTCGCCGAGACTGCGCAAAATTTCAATACGGGCTCCCGAATGCACTCTATTTTTTTCAATGAGGTCAAGCTGATTAATGCCGAGTATTTCAGCGAGTTCTGCTAGAGCGGTCTGAACTGCGAAAGAACCTTTGGGAGCACCGTATCCCTGATATGCTCCTGCGGGAGGAAGGTTTGTGTACCAGCTGTTAACTTCAAAGCGCATGTTATCACAGATAATGAGCGGCAGGCTCTTGCTTACCGCATTCATTGGTACGGTGAGGCAGTGCTGTCCATAAGCGCCAGTATCTGCATCAAGTTTCATGTATACTGCAGTGAGTGTTCCATCTTTTTTAGCTCCCAGTTTCATGGTAATTTCCATGCCATGCCGTGTACGGCTCGAACGGAACTCCTGTTTGCGTGTATAGCGGAAGAAAACGGGGAGCCCGGTTGTCCAAGCTAAGTAGCCAGCAATGTCCTCTACAACAATATCTTGTTTTGCGCCAAAGCCACCGCCTACTCGTTCTTTTATAATGCGGACTTTATGTTCTGGAAGACCGATTACGCGGGCAACAATGCGCCTCACATGCCATGGTACTTGCGTTGATGCATGGATAATGAGGCGTCCCTTCTCTGGTTTAGCGTATACAACATGCGGTTCCAGTGGCGTGCTTTGAACGCGATTGCCAATATACGTTCGTTCTATGACCACATCTGCTTCACTAAAACCTTTATCTATGTCCCCAATACCATCGCATGCGCTGGCTGCAAGATTTCTATGAGGGTCTCCGTGCAGCGTGAATTGGTACACAATGGGTTCTTCGCGAGGGTCTCCCTCTGTAGAAATACCTTCAGGTTTTGTGCCATCAGCATAGGAAACGGTACCATGATGTACGATGGGGGCACCAGGCTTTTGTGCATCACGAATCGAGAGCACGGGAGGCAGTACTTCATACTCCACAACGATGGCTGCTGCTGCAGCCTCGGCTTGTTCTCGAGTTCTGGCAAGTACTGCAGCTACTCTGTCTCCTACATAGCGAACCTTGCGGGAAAACATGAGCTGATCGTAGGGGCTTGGTTCAGGATATCCTTGTCCCGCTGTGGTGTAAGTATGCTGAGGACAGTTTTCATGGGTGAGAATCGTAACAACACCAGGCATTGCAAGCGCTTGACTGGTATCGATCTTTTTTATAAAGGCGTGAGCATGAGGGCTTTCGAGCAGGACAACATGGTACGCATCGGGATCAACAAAATCTTCCACATAGAGGCGTTGGCCAGTTGCCATCATGAGTGCATCGACTTTAGCTCGGTTTTTTCCTACATGCCGGAGTTCTGGCTTAAATTCCGGATACAATGATTCATGGTATGCCGGATCCTGTAGTCGTTTAATCGTGAGCTGTACGGCATTGTAAAATTGCTGGTAACCGGTACACCGGCAGAGTGTACCGGAAAGCGCATCGTTAATTGCTTGTTTATCAGGATTCTGGTTGCGCTGGAGTAAGTTAAAAATTGCTAAGGTGACTGCAGGAGTACAGTAACCACATTGTACACACGCACTATCGATAAGTGCTTTCTGAATAATTCGTATTGTTTCATTAGTGCGATAAAAATCTACGGTAATGAGATCTGCTCCAGCAATTTGACCGGTGAGCACCTGACATGAGTTTACCTGCCGTCCGTTAAGAATAACAGCACACAGACCACAAACACCTTCGCCATCACATCCATTGCGCACTGATACAATACCATGATTCCGCAGGGTTTCAAGAAGTGGTTTACCAGGATCGATATCCCACTCTATTGGATTTCCATTGAGTGTGAATGAAATTATCATGGCTGAACCTCCGCGCTCATGAGCGCTTCTGCTAATTTCTCAGCACCGATATATTCTTTATACTCTGCACTGCCGCGCTGGTCGGTGATAGCATGAAGGAGCGGTTGTATACGTGTTCGGATTGCCTGTTTGTCTGAAGGCACTGGTGTTCCTTCAAAGAGAGAAGCTATGTCTGGGCGGAGTTCGGCATGTTTAGAAAAACCGCCCAACACAATGCGAAGCTCTGTGCAACTCCTGGTGCTGGAAATTTTATACGCAACCGCTGCAGTTATTGAGGAGAGATCACAGGATGTGCGTCTAAAAAATGTAAAGTTCATAGCCAGTCCCCTGGGATTGTTGCAGTGTACTTCCAGAATAATTCCTTGAGGATTATGCAGCCACGTTTGCAGTGGAACAAGCGTTTTGCTCGAGGTTACTTTTAGTTTTGCATCAAGCAGGAGGAATATGGGTATGAGACTTGCACACGATTTATTTGCTCCAATGTTACCGCCGACGGTTGCTCTATTTCTAATATTGCGGTTGCTCATGGTGAGAAGTGCTTTTATAAATATGGGAGGAGCATTTGATTCAAGGAGTTCTTGAAATGTTGTACCGCTACCGATAATGATTTCTGATTCTTTCACATCGATAAACTTTGGAACAATGCGGCTGATATCGAGAACTGTTTCGAGTATGAGCGGCTCTGGGTGCGCGAGGAGAAACGTTCCTCCTGCAAGCATAGGAACCTGCGGATTATGTGCGGTATAGAGAGCTGCTTCATCCAGTGAAGCAGGCTGTATCAAGTTTTTTACGGTTACCATGGCATGTGCACTCCTGCTTTTGATAAGAGCTTGCGTGCGGCTTTGTTGGCAGCTTCTGCTAGGGCTTCTTCGTCAACATGCACAAGCTTTCCCTGTGATACGACAATGGAGCCATTAACAATAAGATAATCTACTCCATGATTATATCCGGAAAACAGCAAGGCTGCAGGGGGATCTGACAGTGCTCCTGCATATTCAAGCCTGCTGAGGTCAAACAGGGCGATGTCTGCAAGCGAGTCGATTTCCAGTGTGCCGGCTTGAGGAAAACCAAGTAAACGCGAGCCGCCTTCTGTCGCAATACCAAATATTTCGCGTGCAGTACTGCCAGTTGCGCCATAACGTACGCGCTGGAGCAAAAGTGCCTGCCGGGCTTCGCCGAGCATATCCGAACTGTCATTAGACGCTGAGCCGTCAACGGCCAGTCCTACAGGAATACCTTTATCGAGCATTTCGCGCACTCTGCAGATACCGGAGGCGAGACGCATGTTAGAGGCAGGACAGTGCGCAACACCTGTTTGATAGCGGGCTAATGTTTCAAGCTCATCGTTGGTAAAATGTATGCCATGAGCATACCACACATCCGGCCCAATAAACTCGCAGTCTTCCATTACTTTGAGCGGGCGGCGTCCGTATACTCTCATGCAGTATTCATCTTCGTCTGCAGTTTCTGCAAGATGTGTGTGAAGCCTCGCTCCATAGCGTCGCGCAAGCCGTGCAGATTCTTTCATAAGGTTTTCGGATACCGAAAACGGAGAACAGGGAGCAAGAGCAATTTTTCGCATAGCATCGGGTGCGGGATCGTGATAGTGCTGTATTGCTTCCTCCGATTGAATGAGTATGGTCTCCTCATCTTGAACCACGGTATCCGGCGGCAATCCTCCATCTTTTTTGGAACGAGACATAGAGCCTCGGGTTGGTGCAAAACGTATTCCTATTTCTGATGCAGCTTTGAACTGGAGTCCAGGTAGATCGTCTTTAAAATCAACAGGATAGAGATAGTGGTGATCGGTAGAAAGTGTACAGCCTGTTTTAGCAAGTTCAGCAAGGGCCAGTTTGCTTGAAAGGTATACAGCTTCTTCGTCAATGCCTTTCCAGATTTCATAGAGATACACGAGCCAGGTAAATAGCTTTGCATTCTGTACCGCAGGAACATTTCTCGTGAGTGTCTGGTAAAAATGGTGATGGGTGTTAACCATCCCTGGCATAACAAGATGCTTCGAGGCATCAATAATTGTTGTTCCAGCAGGAGCTGTAATCGTTGGAGCTATTTCCGCAATTCTGTTCCCTTTTATGAGTATATCTACACCATGTAAATCGTTTTCAAGCGATCCAGCACTGTTGCCACTTCCATAGTGAGGTTTCATTACCCAGAAACAGTTTTTAAGGAGTATCACCGCATAACCTCCGCATTAAATTCTTCAATAAGCTTATCAAGCTCGACGGTTTGTTTATGCAAATTGCCCCAATACGAACGATAGTCTTCCCATTGAGCTCTCAATTCATTAAGAGATTTTCCAAGCTGTTCAATCCATGTAAAATACTTGAGCTGATGTATGCGTCGTCTATCGGTATGGGTTAGATCCGCTACATAATCAACAGAGAGCCGCTGGAGCATATCAAAATCTTTATCAGCCTGGCGCTGTGTATAGGGACCGCGTTCCTCTGTAAGCTCCTGGAGCCGTGAACCATACAGCTGGAGTGAATCAGTGAATACGGTGAGCACAATATCATTTTCGCTAAGTTCATAATATTTTGCAGCTTTAATTGCAGCAACAAGATTTCCGATGCCTGAAATGCCAATAAGATCGAGGTTGTCCACAACCGTTGCAGGAATACCGTTTTCTTTGAGCACTTCCCGTCCTGCTTGTTCATTAAATAGTCTGAGAAGGCGCATGGGAATTTCATCATCGACTGCTACAGCAACATCGGTATCACGAAGATTGTGTATCCATGGAATGTGTTTGTCACCAATTCCCTCAATACGGTGGCCTCCAAAACCATTTTCAAGAATTGTTGGGCATTGCAACGCTTCGCCAACACCTACACGGGTACCTGCAAAGTGATCTTTGAGATAGCTTCCTGCACCGAGTGTGCCTGCTGAGCCTGAGCTAAAGAGGGAAAGTGCAAGGTGGTCGTTGCCACGGTTAAGCTTGTTGAATACTTCTTCGAGTGCTGGTCCTGTAACCGCATAGTGCCAGAGATGGTTGGGGAGTTGATCAAACTGATTAAAAATAACTGCATCCGGGCGGGTTTTTTCTAGCTCAACACATTTGTCAAAAATTTCTTTTACATTGGATTCACAGCCTGGGGTAGCAATGACTTCTTCCGCCATAGTCTTGAGCCATTCAAAGCGTTCTCGAGACATTTCTGCAGGGAGAATGGCAATCGATGGACAGGCAAGGAGGCGGCTTATATATGCTCCACCACGGCAATAGTTACCAGTTGATGGCCACACAGCTTTTTTGTTCGCAGGATCAAAGCGACCGGTAATGAGTTCCGGAACGAGGCAGGAATATGCTGCTCCTACTTTATGTGCACCAGTAGGAAACCATTTTCCGACTATTGCTGCAATGCGTGCTTTAGTTCCAGTTAGTGTTCGAGGAAGTTCAAAATAATTAACAGGCCCAAAACCACCACCACGCTCTTTGGGTTCATTATGCCAGGTTACCCGGAAAAGGTTTCTGCTGTGAACATCCCATAATCCAATTGATTTGAGTTCTTCGACAATTGAGGCAGGAATCAGTGAAGGGTCTTTCATTTGTGCATAGGTGGGGAGCAGAATACCTTTTTCTTTGCAGCGTTCAATGTTCTTGCGCTGCTGGCTCTCGTTAATTCGTAAATCGATCATAGTGGTCTCCTTGTGTTTTCAATTTTTCAAACAAATAAAAGTTACTACAAGCCAAGCCCTTTTGCTGCAGATGCTATATCTTTAAGGCCGCTTCCGGTGACGAGCAGAACTACTACTGCTGACCTGGGTATTTCAGCAGAAGCTTTTTTGAAGCCTGCAAGTACCGTAGCTGAACTGGGTTCAGCAAATACACCAGTTAGGCTGGCGAGTTCTTTTTGTGCTTCAAGAATCTCGCTGTCAGATACGGTTACGGTTTTACCGTTATACTTATTGAGCTGTTTGAGTGCATGGTAACCATTTCTGGGAATATCAACGGATATGGAATCTGCTAACGTAGTGCTCGGTACTACATCAAAGTATTTGCGCCAAGGGTGCTCTTCGTGCGGGGCACCAGCAAATTTGTTATTGGATTTATCATACAAGATTGCTTTCTTGTCGGATGTAAGCCTGGAATATGCTCGTGCCAGCGCGCTTGAACCTTCTGCCTGGCATGCCCACAAAGTTGGCATTTTACGAATAAATTCAAAATCATATAATTCTTCAAAACCCTTATAGAGTCCTGAAAGTATGACACCATCGCCTGCAGGTACAAAAACGTGATCGGGATGAATGAGACTGCAGATTTCTATAGCAGCAGTCTTTTTCCCTTCAATGGTGAGCGGATTGTATGCAGTATTTCTGCAGAGCACGTTGTGTTCTTTACAGTATGCAAGGCATTCATCAAAGGCTTTGTCGTAGGTACCATCAACCTCTATGAGTTTTGCGCCGTACTGCAGTACCTGTATGCGTTTAGCAATGGGTGCTGTTTTGGGTAGAAATACGGTAACATTCAACCCGGCACCTGCACCAATGCCAGCCATACTGGAAGCTGCGTTACCGGTGCTGGCTAGCGCTATTTCTTTAATGCCATGCTGGATTGCAAAGCCCGCAACTAAATATGATGCTCGATCTTTGTATGAAGCAGTAGGTTCGCAAGTATCATCTTTAATGTACAGTCTATCAAAACCATATTTCTTTTGAAGACGGAATGGACTGTGCATCGGTGTATAACCAACTTGAACGTTCGGCTGGAAATCGTATGGTACTGGGTCTGGAAGATCCTCTTCCAATTGAAGAATCCTTTTTCGTTCTTTAGGGTTTACTTCGATTGTACATTCCAGAATACCACGCAGAGGCTCATCATGTTTCTGGTATGCGCTGCATTCGTCACAGACATAGACGCCTGGTTCTAGCGGGAACTCTTTTCCACACTCACTGCATCTGTACTTCCATTTCATTTGGCTACTCCTCGATAAAATAAGGTAGAGCGGCATAAAATGCTGCAGCTCTCCATAGATCATCTATCCTAGTAACCTCGTTTGGTGCATGCGCTTGTGCTTCATCTCCTGGTCCAAAACCGATACAGGGTATACCGTGGCGGCCTGCAACCGCTACACAGTTTGTGGAAAACGTCCACTTGTCCACTACTGGCTTGCTGCCAAAAACTGCTTCATGAGCTTTAATGCCGCTCTGGATGAGTGGATGTGTCTCGGGGAATTTCCATGTTGGGAAATAGAGTTCCTGCGAATAGTGTTTGCCTGTCCAGCTGGGAATATTGTAATCGGGAATAATAACTTCAGCATCGGTGACGCCAGCTTTTGCAAGGGCATCCTGCACCTGCTTAACAGCGATTTCTTTAGTTTCGCCCCAGGTCAGTCTTCGATCGAGGTAGAGCATTGCCTGGTCTGGCACTGCACATTGAGAGGGTCCATGAACATCAATTTTAGAAACAACAACGGTGCCTTTCCCGAGAAACTTATCGTCATCGGGCTGGAGTTCTTCATTGAGTTTTTCTATAGCCAGAGCTGCCCGAGCAGCTTTATAAGCAGCAGAAATACCACGCTCTGGCGCAGAGCCATGACAGGATAGTCCCTTAATATGAATTTCCATTTCCATTCTGCCGCGGTGTCCGCGATAGAGCCTGAGTGAGGTGGGTTCCGTGGAAACAAAATAATCTGGCTTAAACTGCTCTTCCTCGATTAAGTATTTCCAGCACAAACCATCGCAGTCTTCTTCAATTATAGTAAATGCAAACCAGACACTATATGCACCATTGTAAGCAAGTTCCTTAAGAATTTTTCCTGCTGCAAGCATAGCAGCAGCACCACCGGTTTGATCGCTCGTTCCGCGGCCGTGTACTAAACCATTTTCGATATCACCAGAGAAAGGATCTTTCTTCCACTGAGCGGGATCGCCAACACCGACTGTATCAATATGCGCATCGATGACGAGTTTTTTAGGACCATTTCCCACTCGGGCTAAGAGATTCCCAAGACCATCGATTCTGATTTCATCGAAGCCAATTTCTTCACAAATAGTTTTGAGCAGCATAATGCGTTCTTTTTCTTTGTTGCTCATTGCAGGCACTTTGATGATTCGTGAAAGTGTCTGAGCTGTCCAATCTTTGTAGCTTTCTGCGAGTGTTCGGATAGTTTCTGCTCTTGTATTCATATTGCCTCCATTGCTTTCCAGAGCCTTCGTGCCTGGTTTTGTGTTTCTTTTAAGAGAGTTGCTGTATCAAATTGAATTGTTCTGTTTTTCATAACGAGCTTACCGGCTATCATGGTGCCTGAGATGTATGCAGGGGATAGCCCAAATGCCATGTGTCCCATAAGGTTTTCAGGAATGAGGGGAGTAGGTGGTTCATAGTCCCAGAAGGTAATATCTGCAGCATATCCTGGAGCAATGTAGCCAAACTTATTTTCAGGGAAGTACCGATTGAGGAGTTCATTGCCATTCCAGAGCATACCGAGGAAAGTATCCATGTATAGTGGTCCGCCTGCATCTCGATGTTTATAGAAAGCGCATATAGTTTCAGTTACCATATCACTGCCGATGCCATCGGTACCAAGCGCAACATTTTTATAAAGATGCAACGCTTCGTTATACCCAACGTGGTTGTTCATATTGGAGCGGGCATTGTGAACGAGAAATGCGTCATGACGATTAAGTGTTTCAATTTCAGAAGCTGTTAGGTAAAGTCCATGTGCGATAATTGTTTTAGGAGAGAGAATTTCTGCCCGTTCAAGTCTGTCAACAATGTCGAGACCATACTGATACCGCGAGTGTACCGCATCGAATTTGTCTTCTGCTGCATGGATGTGGAGTCCTGCTCCTGTTTCTCGGACTGCTTCAGTGAGCAGAGCAAGTACGGTATTATTTACGGTAAACGGAGCATGTGCGCCAATGGCGCCTCTGAGGAGAGGGTTGTGAGCAGTTTTTTTGCTAAAACGAATGTTTTCAGCTACTCCGGCTTCTGCACCCTGGTTGCCATAACGGTCAGTTGTTTCATAGCAGAGAACGCCCCGCAGACCGGAAAGCTCAAACCCTGCTGCTAAATGATCGAGAGATCCTTCAATGCAGTTCGGGCTTGCATGGTGATCGATAACAGCAGTAACACCATGCCGTATAGCATGGAGTGCTCCTGCAATTCCGCTTGCACGTATCATATCAGCATCGAGCGCTCTATCAAGGCGCCACCAGAGGTTGTTGAGCTGTTGTACGAAGTCTTTTGAAGGAGGAACAGGCGCCATGAGTCCACGTGCCAATGCTGAATAAAAGTGATTGTGCGAGCATACAAGTCCCGGACTGATATACGGACTACTTATTTTTTCTGCTTGAGGGTAGCGTGCTGCAAGCCCGGTTCCAATTTCTTTAATATGAGCACCATCGATGATTACATCGAGAGGCTCTGATACGGATAGTGGGCTAAAGCCGATTATTCGTGTGTTTTCTATGAGTATCATCGGTGTTGCTCCTTGTTGTACAGCTCGGTTCGAGCAAGCAGGTACCGGTGTTTTGTAAAAAGCTCGCGTGCAGCAAGCAGGAGGGGTGCGGCTTGTGCATCACTCGTTGTAGTCCATGTTTCATACGAAAGTACAAGAGGTTTTGCCTTCTGTTCGGTTCGCAGAATCAAAGTTGGTTCAGTCGCGTTTCCTGTAAATGCAAAACCCGCATTGGAACCTGTCTCCAGTTCCTGCTGGCTATCAAAGAGCGTGATTTTGTCTTTGCACGGTTCACCGTTATAGGGACAGAAAAAGGAACAGTTGCCGCATTCATTACAGAGCGCATCGATGTGGAGAATTTGCAATGGTTGCTTAAATGGTCCTCCTGGCATAACAGGTATTGGCATGGCAACGTTAGCTCTGTTGGGACACGTTTCCACACATCTCAAACACGCAACGTCACAGGAAAGACAGCGCTGTGCTTCATTTGTTATAAAATTTCTATTACGAGGCCCGATTTTGGATTGATAGGTGCCACGTTTCATGCGGATCGTGTCAAGTTTAGGGTTGTTTTGTGGCGTATCTGTCAAGCTATCAACAGGCTCTATACCTGCAGTGCGCAATATTGCAAATGCTGCCTTTTTGCCATCGGCTTCTGCAGCTATAATGCTGGAAGGACCACGCCGTAAATCTCCGATTACAAAAACCTCTGTATTGGAAAGGCTCATCATCGTTTCTGGATTACAGAGCGGGTATCCCCTTTCATGGGTAACATTAAATTGATCGAGCAGACTTGTGTCCGCTGTTTCTCCGATTGCAGAAATGATAAGGTCGCATGGTTTTAATTCGGTAATATCCGAAGGATAGGGAACACGCCTTCCATCATCACCAGGTTTTCCAAGTAGCATTTTTCTGATTACAATATATGGTCGTTCTTTTTGGATAACCGCTTCGGGGAGAGAGAGTTCAAGCAGCTTAACACCGTCAGCAAAAGCAGCTTCAAGCTCTTCTTTATCTGCGGGCATTTCTTCTTTTGTCCTTCGGTACGCTATGTATACATCAGGACGCCAGGGTAGGCGGGCTGCAATGCGCGCTGCATCCATAGCAGTATTCCCGCCCCCAATAACAATGATGGTATTCGCATGCTGATATTGTTCCATAAAGCTGCGAGTTTTCTCGCGCTCTAAGTGCAATGTTTTTAACAGGTCCAGGGCTGTGATAATCGGAATGGTGCAATTTTTAATATCGATTGGCTTTGAGATAGCCGTACCGCTTGCAAGCACAATTGAAGTAAAACCCTGTTGTTTAAGTTCATTGTATGTTGTGTTTGCATTACTAATAAAAATAACACCCAGTGCTTGAATTCGTTCGATGTCTTTTTGTAAGTACTCTTTCGTAATACGAAATTTAGGAATTACAGAAGCGGGTATGCCGCCGATGCAGGAAGTCTGTTCAAACACTGTAACAGGATACCCATTGAGTGCAAGGTAATGTGCACATGCAAGACCGGCAGGACCAGAACCCAGTATAGCGGTTTTGCCTTTGTTGAGTACAGGCACTTTTGTTTTTGGCTTGCTGTGAGCCGTCAGCGCACAACGCAATTTGATTTCTCGAATTTCAATTGGACCTTCGTAGTCATTGCGCGAACAAGCATACATGCACTGATGATCACAGAGAATGCCCGTGATGTTTGGCAAGGGATTATCTTTAAAAATAATTTCAAGACCGAGGTCAGGCTTTTGATCTGCGAGTGCTCGGATATAGGGAGGAGCTTTCTGCATAGCAGGGCAAGCTTCGATGCAGGGAGCAGCAAAACAATCTGTTAGCGGCAGTTGTTTATTGATGTGTACTGTACCGCTTTTGTAAGAACGCTGATAGTATGGTTTGTTAAAAACACTGTCTGCCAGTAAGTGGAGGCGTTCGGAATCAGGTCTTGACGCATGTTCCTCCTCAAGTCCTGCTACTGCTTGTTCTGCAATTGTGAGGATCCGTTGGTACCCTCCTGGTTTGAGAATATCGGTCACAGCAGTGAGCGGTCCAAGTCCTGCTTCGATACAGTGTTTTGCATTGTAGGCCGCAACTCCTCCACAGAATGAAAGTGCACTCAGTGTGGGAATTTCATCAACAAGTTCAGATGCAAGCCGTATAGTAATAGGGAACAATGCACGCCCGGACATATAGCGTTCAGCCCCGGGAAGCCTATTGGTACTGTTGATGTTCGCAAGCGTATTAGACAACTTTACACCAAACCAGGTACCTTCATTATCTGCAAGCTGTGATAGGTTTCCGATAAGCATTAATGCATCTTCAAACTGGAGATCATGCTCAAATGTTTCCCGTTTTAATTCGATGTTAGTCCATCCCAGTTTGTTGAGGATGCTTCGTACTTTGAGATAACCGAGCAATGTAGGATTAAGCTTGATGTACGTAGGGATCTTTTTTTCTTTAATGAGATAGGCTCCAATCTGTTCTATCTCATGCGAAGGACAACCGTGCATTGTAGAGAGTGTGATCGAATGTACTGGAGAGTCCGAAAGGTTTGTGATGTATGCCTGTGCTTGTTCCCTGATGTGTTCGCCAAATAGTGCCTTACAGGCAGGAGAGTTGAGAGCTTCAACTGTTTCGGTAATTATCGTTTGCATTACCGGAAGCTTCCAGGGATTACGCATGCCTTCAATGAAAGCATCTATTTTTTTTGATTTAATGCCTTCGAGTGTATAACCAGCTGAAATATTAAATATAAAATCATCTGCAGGGAGATCCATCAGAATAGCAAGTGTTTTAATAGCTATCCAGCCACGAAGATACTCTTCCATGGCTTCTTCAACGAGGAGTTCGGTTGACCACTCAACATTGTGGCCTTCATCGAGTGCGTCAATACACGGTTTTTCGATTTCAAGTCGATCCTGTACTTGTACGGTTTTAAGCTCAAATACCCGTGCTCCGCAGAGCCAGCCTGCAATAAGATTAGGCGCAATCTGAGTATGAGGACCTGCTGCAAGTCCCACAGGGATAGAAATGTTTGTGTTATGAACAGCAAATCTGGGAGATTTCTGCACCAGCACTTTCATTGCATCAATGCAAAACGCTGGTATTTCAAATATCGTTTTTTTTGCTAGATACTCACCAAACATATGCTCAAAGAGAGCTTTAACAGGTGTTGTTTTCATGATTTTGCTCATGCGTACCCCCACTGCAGATATTTTCCGTAACCCGGTTTGACGGTAATGCACTGTTGAGGATGTTCTGAATGAGACCGGGCATCCCAAACAATTGTACCACGCACCATGGTTAATTCTATGAAACCATCGAAGGTCTTTCCCTCAAATGGTGTTAGCGTTCCTTTACTGAGCAAATTTTCGCCCCGAACGGTGTATTTTTTTTGCGGATGAATAAACACGAGGTCAGCATCCTTTCCTGGTTCAATAGAACCTTTACCGCTATCAAGTCCGTAACGACGGGCTGCATTTCCTGAAGTAAGCGCAGTGAATTGTTTTAGACTGATCCTGCCGGATTGGTATCCTTCTGAATACAAGTAGGGAAAGAGTGTACCTGTACCTGGTATTCCGCCATAATCGGTCCAGATCGAGCCTGTATGCTTTTCTTCGAGCGGAGCAGGGGCATGGTCACTTGCAATAAAGGCAAGCACATCGTGGCTCACTAAACGCCAGAGCTTTTCGGTTTGTCCTAATGCCTTGACGGGAGGAGCTGTTTTGAGTGCTGCGCCGTGCGCTGCAAAATCCTCGCGTGAAAATGCGAGGTAGTGTGGACAGGTTTCTGCTGTTGCGCCAGCATTGGCTGCGATCTCTGCAGCTTCAGCTGTACCAACATGCACAATGTGGAGTGCATGTGTATAACCCCAGGCGAGCGCGCAAGCCGATGCAATAGCAGAGAGCTCTGCAAGCTCGCAGCGTGCATTCACATAATCATCCCACTGAGCCGGACGGTTTTCTGCTTGGGCACGAGCTTTCCAGTACTGTGTTGCTGGTACAATAAAGAGCGAATCTTCGGCATGGAGGAGCAGTGGACGCTTGAGCTCTGCTGCTTTTACAACTGCCTTGCGAAAGCGAGCATGATCGACGGCGGTAAAGGTTTCCATGCCAGAAATGAAGTAGCATTTAAAACCGACAACGTACGCTGCCAGGGCTTCCATTGCTTCCAGCATGCTATCGTCATGGTGAGCAGTAGTAACTGAATTGAGCGAGCAAGGAAATGAAGCCAGGATGGATTCTGGTAACACACCTGAAACGCCGCCAAAGAGTGCAAAATCAATAACGCTCTGTGATTGTATATGAGAGAGCTTATACAACAGAGCTTCTTTTGAAATTACTGGCGGTATGCTCGTACAGGGCATATCGATTACGGTTGTTATTCCACCGCGTGCTGCAGCCATCGAACCGTGATAAAAATCTTCGCGGTGAGTAAAACCTGGTTCATCAAAATGCACATGTGGATCAATGCCTCCAGGGAAAACTTCATAACCTGATGCGTCTAAAACTGGTTCATCACTCACATCAATGGAATCTGCAATGCTTTTTATTTTTCCATTAGTAATGTGAATATCTTTTTTTTGAAGCTGTTCTTGGTTGGGCAGTGCAACGTGGCAGTTTTTAATAATCATTGATTTTCCTCTATATTATTATGTGTTTTAAGCGTAGCAGGGCTCTCAACTAGATTGTCCAGATACCGCAGCGCTTTTTCGGGTGTCATGGGAAGATCAAAGAAGAGTGTCCCTGTAGGGTTTGCAGCATGGAGTGCATCGAGTACAGCAAAGTAACCGGCTATGCCATACATAAATGGCGGTTCTCCAATTGCTTTAGAATTAGCAACTGCATGTGGATTTGGGGTATCGAGGATTTCCACAATCATTTCCGGCATAAAGTGGGCATCGGGAACTTTGTACGTTGAGAGTGTATTTGATAGAAGGCGGCCATCTGAACTAAAGCATAGCTCTTCGAGCGTTGACCAGCCGAGACCCTGTGCAAAAGCGCCTTCAATCTGTCCGCTATCGATATCGGGCGCAATAGAGTTCGCAAGATCGTGAACGATCCATGCAGTATCAAAACGGTATGTGCCTTTGAGTGTATCAACGGTTGCTGTAACGATTGCGCAGCCATACACATGGTACGCAAATGGTTTACCGTGTTCTTTTTCCATGTTATAGAATAAATCAGGTGTGGCATAAAAAGCGTGTGCACTTAAATCAATTCTGCTTTCATATGCTTTTTTTACAATATCGTCAAATGAATATCCTGTATCCTGACCGGCTTTGTCTGATGGTTTAACGTAAACCAGTCTGCCATTAGAAAAATCGAGCTCTGTTTTAATTGTGTGGAGCATTTCTGCTGCAAAGAGAAGGAGACGTTCTTTTATTTGCTCTGCTGCTATACATGCTGCTGCGCCATTTATATCGGTGCCTGTGCTTGCGGCAGTAGGCTGTGTATTAGCAACGGTAGTGGTTCTCGTTGTTTCCACTTTAACGCGAGTTTCCGGAATGCCAAAGCATCGTGCGGTGAGCAGCGTTATTTTTCGGTTAACACCTTGTCCCATTTCTACGGCGCCAGTACTAACGCTTACCGAGCCATCATGGTACACATGGACAAGTGCACCGCCCTGATTCATCATCAGTTTGGTAAAACTGATACCAAAGCAAATTGGTATACCCGCTGCACCTTTTTTATAACGATGGTTTTTACTGTTAAACTCATCAATTGACGCACGGAGCTTGTGCCAATCTGCAAGTTCCATGCAGCGCTTAACGGTTGCTTCTGCTCGTGCATCTTCGAGCCGCATGCCGTAGTGTGTTCGGTCATTCGTATGCACAAGATTTTTTAACCTGAGTTCCATGGGGTCCATGTGCAATGCGTGAGCAGCGGCTTCTATTGCACTTTCGATAACAAAAAATCCCTGCGGACCTCCAAAACCTCGGAAAGCCGTAAAAGGCACCAGGTTGGTTCTGCACATGATGCCGGTTACTTTGACATTTGGTATACGGTATGCACCGCACGCATGAAACAATGTTCGCGGGATGATTGCAGGAGAAAGATCGGTTGAAGCTCCAGAGTTCTGATAAAATACAGCTTCAAAAGCTCGTATGGTGCCGTCTTTTGAAAGCCCTATAGTAAAATCGCTTGAGTATGGATGACGCTTGCCGGTTGCCTGCATATCGTCGCGGCGGTTAAGATAGAGCTTTACGGGTCGCTTTGTGACATAAGCACCGAGTGCTGCAAGTGCAGCCCATGCGTTAGCCTGTTCTTCTTTACCACCAAAGGCACCACCGAGACGCCGTGTCTCAATTTCGATTTTGTGCATCGGAAGACCAAGAATGCGGGCTACAACCTGCTGTACGAGCGAAGGAGATTGCGTGCCTGCAATGAGCCGAATTCCGCCCGTATCTTCTGGGAATGCTATAGCACCTTGCGTTTCCAGGTATACGTGTTCCTGTCCGCCTGATTCAACCCGTCCACGAATCACAATATCGCAGTCGGTTAACGCCTGCTCTGTGTCACCACATTGCTGAACGCGGGGCTTAAGAATAATTTTTCCCTGTGCGTATGCTTCACGAGCGTCTGTTATTGCAGGAAGCTCGGTGATGTTAAGTATAGCAATTTTAGTGAGTGCTTTTCTCGCAAGGCTTTTTGTTGCTGCGAGCACAAGCGCAAGTACTTCACCTTGATAGTGCCACTTACGATCTGCAAGGAGGGGTTCATCGTCCATGACCATACCAAGCTCGTTTTTCCCCGGTACGTCACGTGCTGTCAATATTCGGACAGAAGGATGAACAGCGAGTGCTTCAGAAACCTCAAGGCCAGAGTATGTGCCGTGAGCCGTAGGAGAAAGGAGCGGGACCGCATGGAGCAGTGTCGATGCTTCGGGAAGATCATCGATATAGAGTGTAGTGCCCAATACATGTGGAATACTGTCGGTATTGTAGTTCATGGCAGTAATTCCTCCTCTCGTTCAGGCCACAACCGTATCGCATGAGCGAGCACCAATCTGTAAACGAGCCGCTTACGGTACTCTGATGTTCCTCGAACGTCGGTTATAGGGGATACAGCAGCTTGTGCGCGTTCAGCAGCCTGAAGGATACGCTCAGCGGTCGGCCTGCTACCCAGCAGCATTGCAGCTGCTTCTTCTAGTATGAGCGGTATGGGTGCAACTCCGCCAATTGCAAGTCTGGCTTGTTTTATTGTTCCATCGCGAGCTTCTTCAACAGCAAGGGCGGAGTTTACTGTAGCAATATCGAGATGCTCGCGTTTAGATACTTTTTCAAAACTGATTCTAACAGTTGTAGCGGGGATCATAATAGCATCAATGCGCTCTTCACTTTCGATTGCTAGTTTTTTATAACTGATAAAAGCATTTTGGAGTGAGAGTGAGCGGCTGGAACCATGAGCATTTTTTATAATAAGTTCAGCACCGAGAGCAAGCAGCAGAATGGTCATATCCGCAATTGGTGAGGCATTTGCAATATTGCCTGCAAGTGTAGCACGGTTGCGAATGGGTGTGCTTGCAATATACTGTTCATATTGTTCTATGCCGGGGTACATTGTTCGTATACGTTCCGATGCAAAAAAATCGCGCATGGTGACAGCTGAACCGATGATGAGTCTGTCATCTTCCAGCCTGATTTGCTGAGCGTGCGGTTCAAGATCGGTGTAGTGCGGAATCAGTTCCTGATCGGGATCCGGGTTCTGTACAAAAAAGTCAGTTCCGCCTCCCAATGTTTTTGTTGTGGAAACAATTTCCCGTATAGGTTCGGGGAGTGTGTGCATCGTGTCTGCGAGTGCTTGTGGCAGTATACCTTTCTCGGCTAGAAACGCCAGTCTCGTAGCAAAGTCTTTTGGTAATTCTGGAAAAGCTTCTATCAGCTTAGCCGTGGCTCTGCGGATACTGCCATAGCCTGTGCAGCGGCAGAGATTTCCGTCGATAGCGGTGATTGCATGGTGATAATCAATGGGACCACCTTCAATAAAGAGTGCGGTAAGCGCTACAACGAAACCGGGACTACAAAAACCGCACTGGCTTGCTCCAGTTTCTAAAAATGCCTGCATAACAGGGGTGATGCCTGCAGCTGCAATACCTTCGATCGTGATAATGTGCTTGCCATCGAGGTCAGAAAGACCTAGTGTGCAGGACGTGACGGCTCGATACACTGGTTTGCCTTCAATATTCTCCCCGAGAATAACCATGCAGGCTCCACAATCTCCCTCGCGGCAGCCTTCTTTGGTACCTTTGAGCTGAGCAGTATTCCGTATCCAGTCCAGAGCGGGTTGTTCCCTTTCCGGTGTTATTGTGTGTTCTTCTGTGTTCAACCTAAACCGTATGGTTCTCTGCATACGCTATTCCTCTACAAAAAGATCGACGAGCTTAAACGATTCAACATCAACAAGACCCTGATCGGTGAGTTTGAGTGAGGGTATTACCGGCAGAGCCATAAACGATAACAGCATGAGCGGCGATACGTTTTGAATTCCCTCTTGTTCAAAGTACAGGGAAAATTTTTCGAGCGATGCCAATACGTCCGAAATGGATCGGTCACTCATAAGTCCGGCAATTGGCAGGGGAAGTTCAGCGATGATGGTATCCCGATCGGTGATAACATAGCCACCTTTTATGGCATTTAACCGCTTAACAGCTTTGAAAATGGAGCTATCATCGGTGCCAGCAACGATAATGTTGTGAGAATCGTGGCTTACAGTTGAACCGATTGCTCCATGTTTTAATCCAAGCCCACGGATAAAGCCTTTTCCAATTGAACCGGTGCCTCCGTGTCTCTCTATGACAAAAAGCTTTAATAAATCACGCTCTGGATCCGCAACACACAAACCATTTTCGACAGAGGGTTCAAGTATTGATTTACCGGTTACAATAGAACCGGGCACCGCATCGATTACGCGGATTTTTTTACCGGTAAAGGGAATGGTAAATGCGGATTCATCAAGCCACTTAACGTTAACGGAGTCCCTGACTCGTGGGAGCGGTCCCACTGAGCTGAAGAGTTCTGTCCATGCTGATGTCTTTTTACCCTGTTCCGCAATGATAGTTCCTTCTTTTATAACTTTTTCTACCGAAAACAGTTCATTGTGATTAAAAGCAATGAGATTTGCTTTGTATCCGGGAGCGATAGAGCCTGAGCGCCTGAGCCCAAAGTAGATCGAAGGATTATGTGCTGCCATTCGAAGCGCATCGATAAGTGGAATACCATGTTCCTGGAGAATTCGAACTGCAGCATCGATGTGTCCTTCTCTGACAATATCATGCGGGTGTCTGTCATCGGTACAGAGCATCATGCGGTGAACCGTGTCATGGCTCATTGCGGGAACAAGATGTTCAAGGTCACGGGCTGATGATCCAAACCTGGCCATTATCCACATGCCTTTAGATAGTTTTTCGAGCGCTTCTTCTGGTGTAGTGGCTTCATGGTCGCTTCTAATGCCGGAGATAACATACGCAGAAAGTTCTTTACCGGAAAGACCGGGTGAGTGCCCATCAATTACCTTTCCATTTTCCCAGAAGAGTGAAAGCTTATCGCGGAGCTGGAGGTCACCAGAGAGGATTCCCGGATAGTTCATTACTTCGCCGAGACCCAGGACTCGCGGTTCTCGTGTAAACGGTGCTAAATCCGATGCATAGAGCGATGCTCCTGCTGTATCAAACGAGGTCGCAGGAACACAACTTGGAGCCATAAAGAAAACCTCGAGCGGTATACCCTCGGACGCTTTGAGCATCCAATGTATGCCATCATAGCCAAGCACATTTGCAATTTCATGAGGGTCGGCAATAGCCGTGAGTGTCCCGTGCGGTGTAACCAGGTTGCAAAACTCGCGAGGGTGTACGAGGCTGGATTCGATGTGAACATGCGCATCAACAAGACCGGGACAGACACACAAACCATCAAGGTCTATACGTTGTTTGGTAGGTAAATTTTCATTGATTCCAACAATATAGCCTTTATATATTGTAATAGAAGCCGGTCCACGAATAGAATTAGTATAAAAATCAACATAGAAACAGTTACTATAGCAAATATCCGAAGATATTTTTCCCAGAGCTGCTTCTACTATATCATACGGAAGCATAAGACCTCGATAGTTAGCATTAAGGGGTATTTTGTATTGTACCACATATTCTGTACCTGTCAAAGGAAAACGGCATAAGCGCCTGAACAGCGAAGTGAACAGCGAAGAGACACAGTCCCCCCAAGGCAGTGCTTGAACTTATTAAAATCTAGTGGGGTGGGGACTTTATGGCGCGTTGGAATGCCGGGCAGAATTCTTTTTTAAGTAAGGCAGTCGTTTAATGTACAAAAGTGTCCTGTAGCTGCCTAACGTAAGCATAAGCTGTTTCTAAATCCGCAGCTGTTTGCTAATTGTTTGAGCTGCAGCATCAACAAGCAGTTTGAGGGTTTTGAGAATCATGGTTTTTGTTTCGGCATCAAGGTTTTTGAGAGCTTCACCTACAGTTTTTGCTCGTTGAAACCAATTGGTGGACAGTTCGGAAAAATTTGAAACTCCTGTTGCTTCAAGAATTGAAAAGAGTACATCAACAAAATTTTCGCGTTCCTGTGGTGTGAGCCCGTTAAGCCAATTTTTTATTGTAGTATCGAGAAACTTGCTTGTATCGGTTATTGTATCTTTATATACAAAGTCGGTGCCAAGCACTGACCATGAATACGGATCGTGCTGGGCAATGCCGCGGTTGATACTTTCTACTACAGTATACTGCTCGGCGTGCTCGAGGAGCATACCCACTATGGATGATTGAGGGACAAATGAAAAAAGTTTCTTGCTTATTGCTTGAAACTCAGGTTTTGTTATGATGCTTTCATCGAATCCTGGTCCATCATTATTATACACTGCAAGAATGCGACGCTGAATGCTTGGTTTACAAAATGCACCGGCGTATACAGCCAGGTTGCCGCCTTTTGAGTGTCCTCCTGTCCTCAATTTTCCCCATAATTTTCTAGCTGCTGCTTCAAGGTATCGGCATGCCTGCCGCTGAGCCGGAACCGGTGTCATAAAGCTCATGTTAAAGTCTTCTTTCCAGCCGACGAGGGTAGCATCGGTACCTCGGAATGCAACAAAGTGAGTATTATCAGTACAGGTTATGGTAACTGCAGCGAATTGTGTTTCTTGATTTTTATCAAAATGATTGCAGTACCCTGATAGTCTGAAAGCAGCAAAGCGATTTGCAGAAGCAGTCTTTGTAAAAAGATCAATATGCTGTTTGATTCTTTCGGATGTGAATGTGTTTTGAATTTTTTGCAGCTGCCGTGAAGCTTCATGGAACGGTATGCCTTTAGCGGTAAATGCTTCCGGAACAATATTCTCAAATGGAATGTATGCGATAACGCTGAGAATAAGATTATCGATAGAATTAAAAGCGCTCTGTGAGAGGGTTATATCACCGCGCCAATCAAGGTAGTCAAGTATATTTGCCATACTGGTAAGTATAGCATACAATTGAACACCGGTAACAAACTGTTTACAAAGAAAATTCGATTACAGTATAATTCCTTCAATATCTGTACTGTCACAAACAAGTTGCGAGCTATAAAGTACCATGCAATGCTGTTTATTAACATAGTACAACAGAAGAGGTTTTTATGAAAAAGCTAATCATTGCGCTAGTAATTGCACAAGCAGCTATCGGGATAGTTTTCGGGCAGAGTTCCAGTCAAATACCCATTGCAATTCCCATGTTTACTATCATCGGTACTGAGGTAAAACAGAGTGAAGCACAAAATATTCATAAGTTGCTTGAAACAGCTATCACTGGCATACCACTGTTTAAGGTACTGGAACGTACCGAAGCTGATAAATTGTACCAGGAATACACTGAGCAGATATTGCTTGCCGGAACAGAAACTCCATCGTTTGATCAGATACGAACGAGTGCAAGAGCGCTGCTCATATGTTCGATTGGAACACTCTATGGCAAAGTAGTAATAACGACGAGACTGGTAGATCTTGCTAATTACCAGATTCTTTTTGCGAATAGCATCTATGTCGAAAAAGAAAAAATTGATATTGATATCCAAGCGCTCGCATATGCGATTCGTGATAAAGCACAAGAGATGACCTTGAATCCAACAGAAGATGATATTCGAAAACAGGTAAAGGCAAAAAATTATATAGAAGCAAAACGATTGCTCGATATCTATTTAAGAAAAAATTATAACCAAAAATTTGCTGAAGAAATTTATCCAGTAATTGTTTCTGGCCTTGCAGAGGAATACTATAAACAAGCACAAAGTTTTTTAAAACGAAAATTGTTTGATGATGCACGATCGCGCATAAATCAGGCGCTTGCTCTTAAAGTGCACGAAAAATATTATGCGTTCCGTGAACAGATAAACACAGCGGAAGAAGAATACCGATTAAAACAAAAGCTGGAAGAGCAGCGAAGAAAGGAACGCCTCGAGCAGCAAGCAAAAGCAGGTTATGTAGATTTTGATAAGTGGTATGAAAATTTAAATCCATTTGGGGCATACCTTGGCGGAACTATGTATGTGCCGCTTTCCCAAAGTGATTATTCGCTTGATATGTCTAATTTGTATTGGGGTGGTGAAACTTTTTTCATTATTCCCAACAGAGAAAAACCTGATCCTATGAACACGTTTAATTGGATTAGCTATGCAGGCTTTGGTTTATATTTTGAGACAGTCAGTGCTGGCTATCCTATGAGCATAGTTTTCTATGGTGCTCCTTTTTCTGCGGAACTGCTCAGACTTGGAAATGTTTTTATTGCACTAGGTGCGG
>ENA-UOWE01002039-UOWE01002039.1-activated-sludge-metagenome-genome-assembly--contig:-NODE-2039-length-23175-cov-20.144118_pt1 | contig 23175 bp, 19 predicted proteins | sample MGYA00249841_ERZ761562 | MGnify/ENA primary metagenome ERZ761562 (study PRJEB28883, sample SAMN05720200) | activated sludge metagenome | isolation source: Anaerobic digester | place: Japan... | reverse complement strand
CTAAAAAGGTAATGATATCGTGGAAAGAGTCGGAAAAATTTTTTCCAAGAAATAAGGTAGTTTTTACAGGTTTGCCATTAAGGAACGCTATTTTTGAGACAAGATCAAATTCTTTTGATGTTAATAGTAACTTGCCCACTATATACATATCTGCGGGGAAAACAGGTTCCCATTTAATAAATGAAACAGTTCTTGGAATTTTGAAAGATCTTTTAACTTTTTGTAATGTTATACATCAAAGCGGGGATAACTCGGTTTATAACGATTTTGAATCTTTAAAAAAGGAGTATGGAAAGATTGAGGGCTCTTCTAAAGGAAAATATTTCTTACGAAAGTTTGTTTTAGAAGATGAAATAGGAGAGGCTTACGGAAAAGCAGATTTGGTTATATCCAGATCGGGAGCTCATTCCGTGGCTGAGTTAATAGTTTTGAAAAAGCCATGTTTGTTAATTCCGATACCTTGGGCTTCTCACAATGAACAGTTTAAAAACGCTAAGATGGCAAAAGATTTAGGTATTGCGGAAATACTTGAGCAGGAAAATCTAAGTGGAGAAATTTTAGTGAAAAAAATTAAAAGTTGCTTATCTAATTTAGATTCTTACAAATTAAAAGATGAAAATGTTTTAAAAATTTTGTTAAATGATTCGGCTAATCTTATTGCGGATGAAGTTATCAAAGTCTACAAAAAATCAAAAAAATAATAAGAGTTTTTCCGCAAATTCGGATAGAAAGATTTTTTATCAAGCTCAAAAATCTTTTCCTAATCAAAAGAGTGAAAGTCAATTGCTTCTTAAAAAAATTGAGAGTAGAAAACGTGGGGCAAGGAGCACTAAGGTAATATTCAGGAAAAAACACGGGATAATAAAAAAAGTACTACTCTTAGTTTTTGTATTAGGCTTGTGTATATTTTTGCTCTTAAAGTTTAATGTTCCCGACTATTTTAAAATATCCGCTATAACTGTTACAGGATCTCAAGGATTTGTTAACGCTGACGATGTTAAAAATTTAGTTGAAAAAAATTCAATTGGTAAGTATATATTTTTCGTCAAGGAAGATGAAATTTCAAACATTCTTCTTAGGAATTTTTTAGGTGCAAAGAAAATTTATGTAAAAAAAGACTATCCGAATTCTCTGAATGTGTTTATAGAAGAAAGAATTCCTACAGCGGTTATTTATGATAACGAAGGAAATTATTTTCTCATAGATTCGGAAGGTTACGTTTTAGGTTTAATAGAAGAAGGATTTTCTAATTTACCTGAAATAAGATATGAAGGTCCGGTTGTAGTAGGGAGTTTTCTAGAGAAAGATATAGTACCCATTAGCTTAGATATTATAAAATTTGCCGATCGTGAAAACTTAAAAATTTATGATATGAGATTTTATTCAGATTATGTTAGGTTGTACATAAGCGGAGATATAGAGGTATATATGGGTTATGGGAAGGATCATGACATTTCTTTTAGAACCATAAAAAGTTTGTTGAGAAAGTCCGCAGATGAAGGGAGAACTATAGAGAAAATAGATTTACGATATGATAAAGTGATAGTATTATATGATTAGCTTTAATGATTAGCTTTAAACTTTATGTCTAGGGAAAAAATTATTACAGGAATTGATATTGGATCAACCAAGATATCTACAGTTATTGCCTCTGTTTCGGATAATAAAGTTTCTGTTATCGGAGTATCGGGGAACGTTCCTTCAAAGGGTATTAACAAAGGAAACGTAGTTGATATTGATAGTGCGGTGGAGGCAATATCTCAAAGTGTAGAAAAAGCTGAGAGAATGGCGGGGATCTCCGTATCCAATGCTTTTGTCACTATAAATGGAAGTCATATAGAAACTTTGAACTCTCATGGTGTTGTTGCTGTAGCTCCAAATGAAAATGCTGATATTACTCGGGAAGATGTCGCCAGAGTTATTGAAGCCGCTCAAGCTGTCTCTTTACCCTCAACAAGGGAGATCATACATGTTATACCCCGTGATTTTGTGGTTAACTCCCAGGAAGGAATCAAAGATCCCGTTGGAATGTCAGGTGTTAGATTGGAGGTTGAAACAAATGTTATTCACGGATCTGCTACCGCGATGAGAAATATAATCAAATGTGTTAATAAAATTGCCGTAGATGTTGATGAACTGGTATATAGCGGACTTGCATCGGCAGAAGCAGTTCTTACCGATACCGAAAAGGAATTAGGAACTCTTTTAGTGGATATTGGAGGCGGCACCACTTCAATTATTGCTTTTTTGGATGGTAGTCCGGTACATTCTGTGGTTCTTCCGATTGGCGGCAAATTAATAACAAGTGATTTAGCAATAGGTTTAAGATCAAGATTGGAAGATGCTGAGAGAATAAAAATAAGACTGAGTAATGAGGCGTTGCTGTCAAAAACAGATACGCACAGTGAATCCGAAGATTTTGATGTTTCCGAATTTGATTTGGATGTTGAAAGAGTTCCCAGGCTTATTCTTTATAAAATAATAAATGCCAGATTAGAAGAGATTTTCAGACTGATATCTTTGGAGGTTACAAAATCGGGGCTAAATGGGAAACTTCCAGCGGGAGTGGTTATAACTGGAGGTGGGGCTTCTACAGCCGGAGCAGAAAAAAGTGCTAAAGTTAATTTAAAAATGCCTGTCAGAATAGGGCTTCCCAAGGGTGTTACAGGTTTGATAGACGAAATAAAAGGTCCCGATTCTTCAGCCGGGGTTGGTGCTGTATTGTATGGTGCAAAATTGTATCGGGGAAGTAATCTATTGTCATTTGAGGATAAAAGCGGTAGTATTGGGAAAAACATCTCTAAGATTTTTGGCAAACTAAAATCTCTTTTGCCTTAATAATTGTTTAATTTTTTATTTTATCTGCCCACGGATTAATTAAATGCAAGTAAAACCTGAAATTGAAAATTTTGCAAAAATAAAAGTTTTGGGAATAGGTGGTGCTGGTGGTAATGTTATTAATTCAATGATTGAATCCGGACAGATAACCGGTGTGGAGTTTATTGCCATAAATACTGATGCTCAGGATTTATCCGTAAATAAGGCGGTTGTGAAAGTTCCAATTGGACAGGAAATAACAAATGGTTTAGGTTCCGGAGCCAATCCTGAAATAGGCAGAAAAGCTGCAGAGGAATCTATAGATATCATTAAAGAGCATATTCAGGGCGCTGATATGGTTTTTATTACAGCCGGGATGGGTGGGGGTACAGGTACGGGAGCTTCCCCGGTGATAGCAAGAGTAGCTAAAGAATTAGGGGCTTTGACGGTGGGAGTTGTTACCAAGCCTTTTCCATTTGAAGGAACTTTAAGAATGAGAAATGCTGAAATTGGAATATCAGAACTTAAGGAAGAAGTTGATGCTCTTATAACAATTCCAAATCAACGTCTTTTAGATATAGCTGATGAAAACATGTCGATAATCGATGCGTTTAAACTTTCGGATAGTGTCTTAAACCAAGGAGTTCAGGGTATCTCCGATTTAATAATTATGCCCGGTTTGATAAATGTAGATTTTGCTGACGTGAAAACCATAATGAAGGATGCAGGAACGGCTCTTATGGGGATAGGTATTGGTACCGGTGAAAACAGGGCCGAAATAGCTGCCAAAGCCGCTATATCTTCTCCGCTTTTGGAACAGTCTGTTGAAGATGCTAAAGGAATTTTATTTAACGTTATTGGCGGTTCGGATCTTACGATGAAAGAAGTTGATAAAGCGGCGAATATAATTAGAAATATCGCGAATGGTGAAGCGAATATAATATTTGGAACTACAATAGATCAAAGATTAGCGGGGCAGGTTAAAATTACAGTAATTGCTACCGGATTTGATGTTAAACAAGAAGATTTGGGATACAATTTTGTTGAAAAAGCTCCCGCAAGGTCAGAATCAAAAAGGGAATCTACTAAAGAAGAAGAAAATAAACCTCCATCTCCCGAAGATTCAAAAGATATATTTAAACCCGAGGATTTTGATGGAAATTTTGAAAATAAATACGATATTCCTGCCTTTTTAAGAGGAAAATAATTGCGACTCTCTAATATACACTGCTTCAATTTATAATTATTTTCTGATTTTATTATTGACAGGCAGTAAAAATTTCCGATCAAAATTTTGAGATTGAAGTACTAATTTGTGCGCTTTGTGTGTGTTGAAAACCTTTGTGTTAAGGCAGCAAAGGTTTGTGACTCACGCGTTTTTTAAATATGAACTCTTATCTTTATTTTAATGAGGAAGGGGAGATAACTAAAAACGAGAATATTAATTTTTCCGAAAATGGAAGAACTATATTAGAAAAAAGGTATCTAAGAAAAAATGAGATTGGTGAAATTGAAGAAACTCCCGAGCAAATGTTTGAAAGAGTAGCTAAAGTTATTGCTGAGCCGGATGAGCCTTACCACGATTCAAAGAAAACCTTCATTGAGTTTTATAATTTAATTTCCTCAAAAAAATTTTTTCCAAACTCTCCGACTTTCACCGGAGCAGGGACTCCTATAGGACAACTATCTGCTTGCTTTGTTTTGCCGATTGCCGACGATTTAGGAAAACAAAGTGACGGAATTTTTCAAACCCTAAGAGATGCCGCTTTGATACAGCAATCCGGCGGGGGAAATGGTTTCTCATTTTCAAGACTTAGAGCAAAAGGATCCAGGATTTCAACAAGTAACGGTTTGTCTACGGGTCCTGTAGGGTTCATGGAGGCCTATGATGCCGCTTTTGGAGTTATTGCTCAGGGGGGAGTTAGAAAAGGGGCAAATATGGGAATTTTGAGAGTTGATCACCCCGATATTCGCGATTTTATAACTTGCAAATCTATTGAAGGAAGGCTTTCTAATTTTAATATCTCTGTGGCCTTAACAGATAAGTTTTTGGAAGCCGTTGAAAAAGATGAAACTTACGAACTTGTGGATCCTCACACTAAAAAGATTGTGGAAACCCCAAAAGCCCGGGAGATATTTAATCTTATTGTAGAAAATGCCTATAAAAATGGAGAACCGGGGGTTCTTTTTATTGATACTGCAAACAAGAGTAACCCTGTTCCTCATTTATACGAATTAGAGGCAACCAATCCATGTGGAGAGCAGTGGCTTGGACCGTATGAAAATTGTTGTTTAGGTTCCATTAATTTATTAGAACATATAACTGAAGATGGAAAATTAGATTGGGAGGAATTGAGAAAAACTATTATTTTGTCCACGAGATTTCTAGATAATGTAGTTACTGCCAATAAATATGTTCCTGCCGTGCCTCAATTGAAAGAAGCCGCTCTTATGAATAGAAGAATTGGTTTAGGAATCATGGGTTTAGCTGATGTTTTTTATGTTCTTGGTGTTAAATACGGAAGTGAGGAAGCTCAGGATTTAGCAGGTCAGATAATGGAGTTTATCCGTTTTCATGCTATGAGAACATCCATAGAGCTTGCTCGGGAAAGAGGTCCTTTTCCTAGCATTAGAGGAAGTATATTTGATCCTTCAAATCTTTCGTGGCAGCCTCCGAAGCCGTTAAAAGAATTTTTTTGTAATTGGGGAAGACCTTTTATTGATTGGAATGAGATATTAAATGGTATAAAACTTTATGGTATTCGTAACGCTGCCGTAACTACGGTAGCCCCCACAGGAACCATCTCTACTGTAGCCGGAGTGGAAGGTTATGGGTGTGAACCTGTTTTCGCGCTTGCCTATTATAGAAATGTTTATCAGGCTGCGGGTGATACCGGAAAAATGACTTTAACATATGTAAGCCCGTCTTTTCAGAAGGCTCTTGATGAATTAAGTATGGATGAAACAAAAAGAAAGGAAATAATTGATGAAATTATTAGAAGTGGGAGCTGTCAGCATATTAAAGATCTTCCCGATAAAATAAGAAATGTGTTCGTTGTTTCTGCTGATGTAACGCCGGAAGAGCATGTCTATATGCAGGCTTCTTTGCAAAGATTTGTTGATAATTCAATTTCAAAAACATGTAATCTTCCCCCTACTGCTACCACCGCCGATGTTGAACGAGTATATATGCTCGGGTGGAAATTAGGTTGTAAAGGATTAACTGTTTATATATCGGGGAGTAGAGAAGAGGAAGTTTTAGAGACGAAAAGTAAAAAAGAGGAAGTATCTGCTTCTAAAGGAGAAGCTGGGAAGAGTGATTCTTTAGATCAAAGCAATTTGTCCCAAAATGTACAAAAAGAGGCTTTAGGAAAAAAAGTGGAAAGTAATTTTGATTTTGGATCGGAAGCTAAATTGGGAAGACCTTATAGGTTAGAAGGTTCCACTTATAGTGTAAAGACTCCTCAAGGGAAGGCTTTTATTACTATTAACAAAGATTCGTCGGGAAGACCTTTTGAGGTTTTTATAAATGTGGGGAAAGCAGGTAGTGATGTTGCTGCCCTATCCGAAGGGGTTGGGAGATTGGTAAGTGGGTGGCTGAGGGTTCCCGGATCTTCCGATAGTACTGTAACTGAAATAATTTCTCAACTATCGGGTATAGGTGGTAGCAGATCAGTGGGGTTCGGAAAATATAAAGTAAGTTCCATTCCGGATGCGGTGGCAAAGGTTTTAGCAGAAGAGTTTGGATATTCTCTCCCTAAAAACCAAATGAACGGAGATAGTAATGGAAATTCAACAGAAAATATGTTTGAAAATTCTAACTCGGAAAACAAGAATTCCCATAATAGTGAAGGTAATAATGACTTTCTTTCCACCGGCATTATGGGAAGTGTTGATGTTTGTCCCGAATGCGGAAATTATTCTTTTGTAAAGGAAGAGGGTTGCGCAAAGTGTTATTCCTGTGGTTATTCTATTTGTTGATTGACTTTTTGCCGATTAATTTTTTAAATCCCAAACCTCTCATTAATTGACTGTTTCCTGTTTTAAGGTATATTTGTGTTAGTTGGGATTGTAAGTATGGGTAAAATATATACAAAGAAGGGGGATTTAGGATTTACCTTTCTACCGAAAATGCGTAAAAAATTATCCAAAACCGAATTTATATTTGAAATCCTGGGAACTTTTGATGAATTAGAGGTTTGTCTCGGTTTTCTTCATTCCGCCAAATTAAGTGAAGTAAGAAAAATAGCGGTAGAAGTTCAAAAGGACCTTTTAAGTTTAGGTTCAATAATATCTTCAAAAGAAAAGGTTTCCCGTGATATAAAAGAAGAATGGGGGAAGAGAATTAAGGAATTAGAGGAAGTAATAGATTATTTTGAAGCTAAAAACGACCCGCTGAAAAATTTTATCCTTCCCGGAGGATCTAGAGAAAGTAGTTTTCTTCATCTTGCACGGGTAACTTGTAGAAAACTTGAAAGAATGGTTTTTCAGTATTTAAGAAAAAATAAAGATAAGGTTTTTATAGGAAATTATCTTAATAGACTCTCCGATCTTCTTTTTGTGATGGCAAGATATTCTAACAAAAGACTTGGATTTGAAGATAAAATCTGGAAAAATAAAGAACAGTGAAAAAATACTATTTCCTTTTAGTTTTAATATTTTTGTTGGTGATATTTTTAATATATGTGCTTTTTGCAAGCGCAAGAAATACTGATAAACTTCTCAACGAAAGAAAAAGCAATGAAAACCAAGAATCGAGTATAATTACTTATTAGTTTTTTTATTTTATCTTATATGTCATTTAAATTACCTGAAAAAAAAACCATACCTGAATTTGAAGAAGATGTTTTGAGTTATTGGAAGAGTAATCATATTTTTGCTAAATCCGTGGAAAAAAACTCAGAAGATAATCTTTATGTTTTTTATGACGGTCCCCCTTTTATTTCAGGATTGCCACATTACGGACACCTGCTTGTTTCTGTGGCTAAGGATGTAATTCCTAGATTTTGGACAATGAGAGGAAAAAGAGTAGAAAGAATTTGGGGATGGGACGCTCACGGGTTGACTGTGGAAAATAGGGTGCAGGAAAAGCTGGGGATTAAAAATAGAAGAGATATTGAAAGTTATGGTTTAGATAAATTTACTCAAGCTTGCTACGATTACACTTCAAGAACTTCGGTTGAATGGGAATGGTATATAGACAGAATCGGGAGATGGGTAGATTTTAACAATCCCTACAGGACAACAGATCAAAGTTACATGGAGAGCGTTATATGGGCTTTTAAACAAATATATGATAAAGGTTTGATTTATGAGGGTGTCAGAACTTCGCTTTTTTGTCCATTATGCGGTACTCCCGTTTCTGATTTCGAAATATCTATGGATAATTCTTACCGTGAAGAAGAAGACCCGTCCATTACGGTAAAATTTAGAGTAATTTCAAAGGGACATTTTAATAATGTATTTCTTCTGGCTTGGACTACTACTCCATGGACTCTTCCGTCTAACAGGGCTTTGGTTGTTAATGAAAAGGAAGATTATGTTTCTGTTGAATCTGAAGGAGAAATGTATATTTTGGCAAAAAAAAGATTAGATTATGTTTTTCCAGGAAAAAACTACAAAATAAAAGAGGTATTCAAAGGATCTGAAATAATCGGTTTGGAATACGAACCCTTGTTTAGATTTTTTTCTTCAAAAGAAGGAGAATTCAAAGTTTATTCATATGAAAACATGGTTACCATGGAAGAGGGTACCGGGGTAGTGCACTCTGCTCCGGGCTTTGGTGAGATAGATACGGAGATGGGAAAATATTACGATCTTAGTCTGATGATGACTCTAGATGATGAGTGTAAGTTTTTGCCGGGAACAGATGAAAAAAATCCTTATGAAGGTATGTTTTATTTAGATTCAAATCCTCTAATCTTGAAAGACCTTTCTCAAAGAAATCTTTTATTTAAAAACGAGAAAATAGTTCACAGAGTTCCTTATCACGATAGGTGCAATACACTTTTGGTTCAAAAAGCGCAGAAAGCTTGGTTTATTGATATTCAGAAAATAAAGGGAGATTTGATAAAGAATAACCAGGACGTAAATTGGATTCCGGGATATGTTAAAAACGGTATTTTTGAAAAGACAATTGAACAGGCTCCCGATTGGTGTATTTCCAGAAACAGATTTTGGGCTACTCCTATGCCTGTTTGGGAATCGAATGATGGTGATAGATTAGTTTTTTCATCTATTGAGGAGATAGAGAAAATGTCAGGGCAAAAAGTTAAAGATCTTCATAGGCCCTATATTGATGAAATTGTTATAAAAAAAGATGGAAAAGAATATAAAAGAAGACCTGAAGTTTTGGATTCTTGGATGGAAGCAGGGTCTATGTCTTTTGCTCAAATTCACTACCCTTTTGAAAATCAGGAAAAATTTGAAAAGAATTATCCCGGTGATTTTATTGTTGAATACAAAGGGCAAGTGAGAGCCTGGTTTCAAAGAATGCACATAATCTCCACGCTACTTTTTGATTCCCGATGTTTTAATAATGTAGTAGTAACGGGGGTTCTTGCCGGAACTGACGGCAGAAAAATGAGTAAAACATATAAAAATTACCCGGACTCAAAAGACATGATTAATAAATATGGAGGAGACGCGTTGAGACTTTATTTTATGGGATCTCCTTTAATGCTGGGGGAAAATACTAATTTTGATGAATCAGAGGTAAAAAATAAATTGAGAAATGTGTTGAATCCTTTGTGGAACTCGGCCGTATTTTTTTTAACCTACGCTCAAGCTAATAATTGGGACGAAAAAGACATTAGTGAATCAGACAACATTTTAGACAAGTGGGTTTTGATAAGATTAAATGAAGTTATTAAAGATATATCTGATAGTTTATCTTCTTATAATGTTCCTTCTGCAGTAAAATCCCTGGAGGAGTTTGTAGACGATCTGTCTCGTTGGTACGTCAGGAGATCCAGAGATAGGATTTTCCGTGGAGATAGAGAAGCTTTATCTACTTTATACAAGGTTTTAATGGAGTTTTCTAAGGCCTCAGCGCCTATAATACCCTTTATATCAGAAAATATTTATAGATTTTTAGTAAAAGCTAAAGAAAATGATTTAAAGTCGGTTCACTTATGTGATTATCCCCATTTTGAAGACCAAACGCTTCCTTATTCGGAAGAAATATTGAAAAATATGAAAAAAGCTCGTGAAATTGCCAGTCAGGTTCTTTCTATAAGAGTTGAAAAAGGAATACCTGTGAGACAAGTTTTAAATTCTATTGCAATATTAGAAAAAGATGAAATTCCCGAAGATTATATGAAACTAGTTTTGGAAGAAGTTAATGTAAAAAATGTTGAAATTGTTTCTTCTCTTGATGAGAAAGAGTCGTGGGATCAGGATTTATCCGGTTCTGTAAAGCTGGATACTAAAATTACCCCCGATCTTGTAAAGGAAGGGAAGTTAAGAGAGTTTATAAGAGAAGTTCAAGATCTTAGAAAAGAGGCAGGTCTTTCGGTTTTGGATAAGATAAATTTAACTTATAAGAAAGACCCTGATTTGGAGGACATTGTAAGTACTTTTTACGATGTTATAAAAGAAAAGCTTTTAGCAGAGGAAATTATTGCAGGAGAGGAAACAAGAATAGATAAGGTATAATTGTGGTATATTTTAACTAATGCAAGACTTAATCATTTCTATTAACAATAATATACTTAGGATATCTCTCATTGATAAGGATGCAGTTCTTAAGAGTGCCGTAATGGAAGTTTCGCAGGATATTGTCAACGACTCCAGAATATTAGATCCCCAAGGTTTGAGTTTGATAATCGGAGATTTGATTCCCACTTTAACGCCTTTAAAGACTAATAAACTAAGACTTAATTTTATCTTACAGCCGCAAGATGTATTTTTAAGGTTTGTTACCATCTCAAAAGGAAATGTAAATATCGGAGATCAGATAATTTCTGAGATTAAAGTTAAAGAACCGGATATTTTATTGGATGATTTATATTTTTCGTATAGAAAATTGGCTCCTTTTGTCTATCAATTTGTGGGAGTTGAGAAAAAAGTTCTAAATAGTTTTTTAGAAATTTCAAATATTTTGGGTATTGGTTTAAGAAGCGTTGTACCGTGGGTATTGGTTCTTCCTAAATATGAAGGAATAAACGATCCCGCTGTTTTTGTTGCTGATGTGGATGGAGATCAGATAATAGCGTTGTCAGAACTAAATGGGATATTCTTTTCAGGAGTGTACAAAGACAAAAAGACGACAAAAGAATTATCATCTTTGATAAAAGATCTATCATTTTACAAAAAATCTACTCCTATCAAATATATATTTACTCTTAATTGTGAGTCATTTGAAGTTCCCGGTTATGAGATTAAAATTGTAGAAAGTCCCAAATTTAGTGATGGTTCAAGAGCTCCTGCTGGAATGGAAATAAATACTATTGTTAATTTTCTTATAGATTCAGATCCATTAATTTTGGAAGGTCAGTCAAATCTCCTTAACATGCTACCGTTACCTGTAGAAAAGAAAAATACCCCTTTAGTTGTTGTGGGGTCAGTAGTTGGGGCTCTTTTATTGTTGGCGGGGGTTTATTTTGGTGTTAGAAGCTTAGGAAACAATAATTTAGTTGATACCACACAGTTGGCTCAGCAAGAAGATCAAATGCACGTTCAGGAAGAAAATGCCCAGGTCTTAAGTGAATCTGTTGAAGAGGGCAGTACGGAAAACAATGATAATAAAGAAAACGATCCAAACATAAAGGTGCAAAAGGGAAATTTGAAAATCAGAATTGAAAATGGTGCGGGGATAAACGGTCTTGCCGCTAGAACAAAAGAGTTTTTACAAGAGCTTGGTTATACTATTCTTACAATAGATACAGCTGACGAAAGAACGGAACCGACAATTTTGCAGTTTAAAAAAGATGCGCTAAATACATATAAAGATTTGATTGTTGAGGATATAAAAGAAAAGTTTCCAAATATAGAGGTTAAGGATGATTTACCTGAAGATAGTGATTACGATTTATTAATGATCTTAGGTACAAGCTCCGAATTTTAAACCCGAACTATTGCTCAATTCCTGAGATTAGTGTAATATCCTTATGTTTAATATGGAAAAATATGCAGTAATAAAATTAGGTTCAAAACAATACCTCGTGCACGAAGGTGACGAAATTGAGTTGGAGAGGCAAAAAAGTCCTCTCAAGATAGATGTTTTGTTGTACGCCGATGAATCGGATGTGCTTATTGGAAATCCTTATTTATCCGCTGTTTCCGTTAAAACCTCTGTTTTGGAAGAAAAGCTTGGAAAAAAAGTTAGGGTTGCAAGATTTAAGAAAAAATCCAGATACGATAAAGTCAAAGGTCATAGACAGCCTATTAGTGTTGTAAAGATAGATAAGATCAGTAATTCTGAAAAGAAAGAAGAGGATAAGGAAAAAACTATAAAAAAAGATGTTAAAACTTCTGCAAAAAAAGTTGAAAAGAGTAATGAAAAGAAAAAAACAACAGTTTCTTCTACTAAGGTTTCTTCTAAAGTCCCATCTGGAAATAGTAGGGGAGAGAAGAAACCGGCAAGAAAAAAAAGTACCGGTAAAAATTTAAAAAAGGAGAAATAAGACATGGCACATACAAAAGCAGGAGGTTCAAAAGCAGGTCAGGGTGGAAATGTTTCCGGCAAAAGACTTGGAATTAAAGTTTATGGCGGTTCTCCAATTAAAAAAGGCCAAATAATCTTAAGACAACGGGGAAGAGAAGTTGTTCCGGGAGAGAATGTTTATATGGGGAGGGATTTCACATTGCATTCAAAAACGGATGGTTTGGTGGAGTTTTCCTGGGAAAATAAAAAAAAGAAGAAGGTAAATGTAATCGCTAAAGATCAGGAAAAGAAGAAGGTAAAGAGTAAAGAATAAGTTTAGGGTCTTGGTAATTAACCCGTTCAACTATTCTAATATTTTTTATAGGGTAGTAAACAAAAACGGCTCTTCCTATTATCATGTCCTTTTTAATATACCCCCAATCTCTTGAATCTGTGCTTTTCTCTCTGTTATCACCTAAAACCACAAAAGAATTTTCCGGTATAGTATATTCAAAGCCTTCTTCCAGTATTCTTCCTCCTTTTGTATACATTCCTTCTGAAAGGTAATCTTCTTGTAATTTATTTCCGTTTACATAAATAGCACCATTTGTGATTTGAAATTTTTCTTTTGAAAGTCCAATTACTCTTTTTATTAGCAACCTGTTATTTTCAAATGGGTTTTTAAACACTACTACATCCCCGCGCTTTAAATTTGAAAAATTTACTGATATTTTTTCGGCTAGCAACTGCTCTCCGTTCTGGAAACCGGGAGTCATTGATTCCCCCGTAACTTCAAATAACTGACCGACAAAAAAATAAATTATTAAAAAAACCGATGAAAAAATCACTAAAGTTAGAACGTAGTCGGTGATGATGGTCTTTATCTTTTTATTTCGCATAATCAATAATCTTATTCCAGAAAAATTGAGACTACAAGATGTAGTAAAATATATTTACCTTTTATTTCCGGGGCTCATAGCTCAGTTGGTTAGAGCGTTGCATTCACATTGCAAAGGTCTCAGGTTCGAATCCTGATGAGCCCACCAAATCAAAGTTAGTTAAAGAAATAATCCTGCAAAAGATTCCACAATTCTGTGTATCCCCCATCGTATCCAAGTGCCCATATCCCGACTCCTCCTAAATTGTACTCATTTATCAAATCGTATTTGTACTTAAGTGACTCTGCATTTTCATAATAAACCGTTCTTAGGGAATTAGTTCTAGGGCTTGTATATGTGAAATAAGGCGATTTTCCCTCCTCGTTCCATTTTATTTGAGGTGCAACCTCTATTATTGTGGATAAAACATCCTCGTAAGATTGCGCTTCGGAAAAGCCATTTTCATCAGATCCTTCAACCCTTTTAGCATATTCAGAATCATCTTCAACAACCCAATTATACCCGTAATAAGGAACACCTAAAATTATTTTATTTGGCGATATTTTGGTAAGGAAATCATTTATTGTTTCTTTAACATCAGACCCGGGACCTTCTATTGGTGATACGGGTCCTATTTCTTCAGATGTAGGTCGATGGTAATCATAGGCCATTATAAAAATTCCATCTGCAGATCGGCCTAGATTTTCTAAATCAGAGCTCACCCGTTTTTGAGTTGCAGAATCTCCGAAAGCAGAAACTACAAGATAGCTATCTCCGTATTCTTCGTCCAGTTTTTTATTTATATATTCAACAAATTCAGAAAATTTTACTGCTATTTCTTCTTCAACACCTTCAGCGTGTTCAAAATTAAGATTTACATCTCTAATTCCTTTACTATCCAATTCAATTTTTAAATTTCTAATTAGTTTATCCCAGCATTCTTTGCAATTTAAAAATTTATCGTTCTCCTCATCATCATGGGCAATAATAGTTAGCGAGAATCTCACATTATCTTCCTTACACTTTTTTATAAGATTATTTAGATCTTCATTATTTTTCCAGTTTTCGTAACCGGGTTCTGTCACCATATTTCCTCCTCCCCCCTCTATTTCAGTAACAAAGTTTCCATCCCCATCAAGATACAAGCCAAAATATGCTATATCGGTTAGTTTGTCCAATTGCAGATAATCAATTTTATTTAGATTCCAGTAAGGAAGATATCCATAAACTATTTTCTTTGGCTGTACTTTTTCCTCTGAAAAGAAAGAAAAAATACTGGATTTTTCTGAAAGGGGTGAAAGTTTCTTAAAATCGTTATTAGTCTTGTTTTTGTTGACAAGATTTAGTCCGATATAAAGTAGAAGAGCAAAAGTAAAAATGCCGATAGTAATTTTTAATTTTTTATTCATCAATACTAAATTGTACACGATAAAATTTTAAGCGTCATAATAAGTTAAAAATGATAAAATTTACCCATCTATGGATAAATTGAAAAAAAAGCCGCGATCTTTTATCAAGTTTGTTGTGATCTTGCTTTTTATCTTTGTAGCCCTTCTTGTCTATAAGAAGTTTTTTAAAAAAGAGAAGGAAGAAATAAGAAACGGGGATTTAACCTTTGTTTTTAATGCTGAAGAAGGATGGGATGATAGTGAACCTTGCACAGTTGTTCAAAATATCCAGTACGTTTATTACACCGGAAACGATCCGCTTTGGAAAGAAAATAATAAATTCGGGCTTTATATTTATGCCGAAAATAAAAGTTTCTTTGAGATAGCGCAAAATCTGGTGAATTCAAATGGCGGGGAGTGGGGATACGTTTTAATTCCGTATAACGTAAAAGATTATGACGAAGGGAAATGGGGTAGGGTTTTTGATCAGTTGATAGAAAAGAAAATGATTCCTATTATTCAACTTTGGAATGTGGATATTGCTGATTATCAGGAACAAACAAGAAAAGCGGCGGAATTTTTAAATACTTTTATTTGGCCTATAAAATATAGATACATAAGTGTTTATAATGAGCCAAATGATAGTGAGTTTTGGAATGGTAAGGCCGACCCCTATGAATATGCGGAAGTCTTGGATTATACAATAAGAGTTTTTAAGGAAGTTAATCCTGATTTTTACATGCTTAATGGAGCTTTTAATGTAAGCGCTTCTGCTAACGGTAATAGTTTTGATTCTTTTGAATTTATGAGAAAAATGAATGAAAGAGTACCGGGGATTTTTGATAAACTTGATGGTTGGGCGTCCCATCCTTATCCTCAGCCCAATTTTTCAGGAAGTCCCTACGATAAGGGAAGGTGGAGTATCCGGGCTTATGAAGATGAACTAAATTTTTTGGAAAAAGAAATTAAAATTAATAAAGAACTTCCTGTTTTTATAACCGAAACAGGATGGGCTCACGCCGAAGGAGAAAATTATAATAGTTCTTACTTACCTGTGGAAAAAATTGCTGAGTATTTTAAGATTGCCTTTGAGGAAGTATGGTTAAAAGATGATAGGGTGAGAGCAGTAATCCCTTTTACTATTAGATATGATCCTCCTTATGATCATTTTTCGTGGATAAATAAGGATAAAGTTCCTTATTTGCATTATGAGACTGTGAAGAAAATTAAAAAAATTAAAGGAAAACCTCCCGCCCTATCTTTAGGAGACGTAGATATTTATAATTGCTCACAAGAAGAAGATAAGTAAAAGATAGATATGATTTTAAATTTTAAATCTAATACTACAACAAAAGTTGCCGCTAACACCATCTATCAAGTGATCGGAAAGGTAATCAGCATGTCAATAACGATGTTGGCTGTAATTATAATAACTCGTACTTATGGAAGAGAAGATTATGGAGCTTTTAGTTTAATGCAGTCCTGGCCCGCGCTTTTTTTCGTTATAGTAGATTTTGGAATAAATGCTGTTGCGGCTAGAGAACTTTCTAGGGATTGGAGTAAAGCTAACAAATATCTTGGAAATATTTTAGTAATAAGATTTTTATTTTCACTTCTTATTGTTGTGTTTTTATCTATAGTGTTGAGTTTTTTTCCTTATTCTTTAGAGCTGAAAAATGGTATAAGATTAGGTTTACTCATTCTTGTTACTCAATCTCTTTATTCTACTACCAACATATTTTTTCAGGTTAAATTAAAGTATGACTTATCAACCATTGCTTATATTTGCGGATATATTGTCATTTTCCTTTTAATTATAATTCTTTCCGGACTGAAAATAGATATAATGTGGGTTAATTTCTCCTATGTTGTAGGTGGCGTTATAACCTTTATTCTTAGTTTGTTATTTCTTAAAAAATTAGGCGTTGTTCCTATATTTTCTTTTGACAAAAACCTTTTTAAGTATTTAATAACTTCTTCTCTTCCCATCGGGATAATGTTTATATTTAGTCAAATGAGTTTTAAAGAAGATGCTTTGATGCTTTCAATTTTGAAACTTCCTTCTTCATACGAATTAAGCAATACTGAAAGTGTAGCTATTTATTCCTTGGCTTATAAAGTTTTTGAGGTTTTACTTGTTTTGCCCACTTTTTTTATGAACTCGGTTTATCCTGTGTTAGTGTTGGATATGGAAAAAGGAGAATCAATTTTAAAAAAAACTTTTTCCAAAGTTATCCGTTTTTCTCTTTTTTCCGGTGTTCTTGTCGGATTATTGGGTATAATTTTTGCTCCGTTAGCAATAAGAATACTTGGAGGAGAGGGTTTTAATCAATCAATCGATGTTTTGAAAATTCTTTCGGGGGGTATTTTTATTTTTTATTTAACTTCTCCTATTTCCTGGTTAATAATGACCTTGGGGTATCAAAAATATCTTCCTTGGATATACTTTGTAAGTTTCTCTTTTAATATGATTCTTAATTTAATTTTTATTCCAAAATATTCTTTCTACGGAGCTTCCTGGATAACTATTGCTTCGGAGTTTATTGTGTTAATACTTCTTTTGATCTTTGCCCGAAAATCATGGAGGTTTAGATATGCTAAATCTTAGTTTTTATACCACTTTGCTATTGTTAAGTCTTAATCAACTTGTTTCTGTCACTAAAAGTGAAGGTTTGAACATTTATCTTTTTGATATCGCAATTGTACTTTTTTCCCTTTTTGGGGTTGTGTACTTTACCGTTGTAAAAAAATCTTTCAAAATACCAAAAAATTCTTTTCTTTTTATAATTTTTTCAATTTTTGCTCTGGCTTCCCTAATTTTTTCTTTCTCCGCGATGGAATTATCCGAAAAAGATTCACTAATCAGCGCTTTTTATTTTTTTAGGTTTTTCTCTTATCTTCTTGCCGGAATCGTTGTATTTAATATGGTGAATCAGAATTTAATAACAAAGGAAAAAGTTTTCAATGCCTTTGTTTATAGTGGTGTATTACTTTCTATTGCAGGATTTATACAACTTCTAGTATTACCCGACTTTACGGTTTTAGATCCCGAACTTGGATGGGACCCCCACAAAAATCGCTTGGCATCAACTTTTTTTGATCCTAATTTTGTCGGTGCTTACTTTGTGGTTTGTTTGGTTTTACTTTTAGAAAAATTTTTTCCGCAGAAAAAATATAATTTAAAGCGTAAAGAGGAAAAAAATAAGGTAGAAAAAACCGGCGAATCAACCGGAATAAAGAAAATTGACATTGCCGCTTTTTTAGTTACACTTATCGCCCTGGCTCTGACTTTTTCCAGAAGTGCGTGGGGGATGTTCGGGGTTGCAGTTCTATTATATGGAGTTTTCAGATCTAAAATTTTGTTAGTCGGAGCTTTTTTTGTGGTTTTTTTGGCCTATTTTGCCGTTCCTAGGGTTCAAACCAGAATATCGGGTATTACAGACCCTGCTGATTCAGCAAGTCTTAGATTGGTTTCTTGGAGAAACGCTTTAGAAATAATCAGAGATAATTTTTGGACCGGGGTAGGGTTTAATTCTTATCGTTATGCTCAGGAGAAATATGGATTTTTGGAAGTTGGTGAGGAGAATATTCATGGTGGTACGGGTTCGGATTCAAGTCTTCTCTTTGTTTTTGCCACCACAGGAATTTTTGGTTTTTTATCCTATTTTTTAGCATTAATCTTTCCTTTTATAGACGCTTTTGTGAAAAAGAAAACGCTTAGTTTAATAACTGTTTCTCTTGTATTAGCTTTTTTACTGGAATCACAGTTTATAAATAGTTTATTTTATCCGCAAATTATGTTTTTAGTTTTTTGTATTTTATTTATTGACTTTTTGAGTATTTAACAGTTATTTCTTCCGAAGATTTATTTCCCGCTAAATCCGTTGCTTCAATTTTTATCTTTACATCTCCTTCATCAACAGATAATAGGTAGGTAAATGATAAATCTGAATTTTGAATTGCATTTTTCTCGTTTATTGTAATTGTGGCTTTTTCGTTTATTTTTCCTTCTATCTCTATTCTTTTATTTAGATTTTTTATTGTTTCTCCATCTTCAGGGCTTTCTATTGTTATTTTAGGAGGTTCTTTATCGTAGTTTATTATGAGAAATTCGGAGTTATCACTTTCGTTTCCCTTATCGTCATAAGATTTTGCAAAAATTGTGTTAGTTCCGGAGTTTAGTTGTATATCCGGAAAGGTAAATATACCGTCATTTCCTGCAGTTGTAGAGGCCCTTTCCGGTCCGTTTACAAATATTTTTATTGTAGCTCCGGGGAGAGCTTTTCCTGAAAGCGTTATTTTATCTTTATTTGTTGCTCTCGGTGCATCAACAAAAACCGGTGGCATCGGTTTTGGAGTTGGGATGTAGCCCGGATCATTTCTATGTTTTGAAAAATATCCGAATAAAGAACCTATCTGTGGTGCAAAGACAAAAAAACCAAGTATACCAAGGGTTAATACTATTAAAATTGCTAAAACCCTTTTTCTCAAGGTTTCTTTTAGTTCTTCTTCGGACGCCCTTTTGCTGGTTTTTATTTGACTTTTTGCCATTATAAGTTTCTAAATTAAATTTCGGCGATTAAATTATTTCTTCTTTTATAAATCTAATTAATTCGTCTTTAATGTTAGGTTTTTGTATCGCAAATTTCAACGTCGCTTGAGTAAATTTTAAGGGGTCTCCTGTTGTTAACCACTCTCCCTCTATTGGATTGGCTATTATTTTTTCTCCTTTTTTTGCTAAATTATTTAAAATATCTGCCAGCCATAATTCGTTTCCTCTTCCAAGAATTCTTTTTTCCGCTTCTTTTACAACATCGTATGATAAGACAAATCTTCCGAATTGAGCCATTTGCGATGGGGCTTCTTCTATTGAAGGTTTTTCGATTAGTTTTGATATTTCGTATTTACTTTCAGGATTCTCTTTGTAGGCAACGATGCCGTATTTTGAAACTTCTTCTAGCGGTACCTCCTGGACGGCGATTACCGCTTTAGGATTTTCTTTTTCAAAAACATCTATGAGTTGCTTGGTAACAGGAGTGTCTGAAATAGTTAAATCATCTCCAAACATATAAACAAAACTTTCGTCTTCTTTTAAAAATTTTTTAGCTGCTATGATAGGGGAGCCATTTCCATACGGTAAATCTTTATCCTGTGGTTTAAATTTCATTTTCGCCATTTTTGTAATGTTTTTTATTTCTTCCGCAAGTTCCGGTTTGTCGTTTTCTATTAATGTTTTTTCCAATTTCTTATCACGTGAAAAATAATTGTTGAATGTTTTAAATCCCGGTCTTGTAATTACAATTATTTCCTTTATACCTGAATCAACGAGTTCTTCTACTAAGTATTGAATTATGGGAGTGTCTAATATCGGGAGCATTTCCTTTGGAATGCTTTTTGTAGCGGGGAGAAATCTTGTTCCTAATCCTGCAGCTGCTATTACGGCTTTTTTTATTCTCATAAAAGTTATTTTATCAAATTTTTGGGATTTTATTTTGTGATTTTGAAAAATTGAAAAAAAATGGGATAGGTTTTTTTATTTTGAAAAAATCCTATCCCTATGATTTTTAGAAAATAGTTATCAGTATGATAGCTATTGTAAAAATCATCGCAAAAATAAAGATCCAAGCGACCAGGTAACTTTCGGGTGGAAGACCATCCGGTGTCTGGTCATCCGATGATTTCGGTAATTCCTTACCTTCTTTCTCATCACCTATTCCCTTCTTTTTCATCGCGTTATCCTTTCTTTTATCGTTTTCTCTGCATTTTACTACGACTACTGGGTGATCGTTTGGTAGCTTGAGGAAGATTTTTCTTTTCTTCTTCCTTTGCTGCCACCCAGAAAAACGTGCCTAGGGCCACTTGGACCACTGCCAAAAAAACACCGGCCTCCATTTCCCCCATTTGATCGAAACGCAGTACCGTTAGCACTGCGAGCAAATAAAAGACGAAAGCCATTACTGCCCCTCCTGTTGAGTTTTTCTTTTTCATTATCTCTCTCCTTCTTATTTTTATCTTGGTTAATTTTACCACAGACATTATACCCCATAGTAGGAAATAAGTCCAGCTAAAGTTTTAGAGATATTTATGGATAAAAACACTTGGAGCCGAAGGTGGGAATCGAACCCACAACCTAGTGTTTACGATACACTTGCTCTACCATTGAGCCACTTCGGCAAATTATTATGCGCAAATCAGTATCTAATGCACTTGATTTTTGGTTTGCATTAATTTTAGTAAGTTACTGTATTCTACAAATTATGTTTAAAAAAAGCCACTTTACTGTTTAGCGTTTTAATTTTTTAATTGCAACAAATGCGTTTCTAAATTAGACTATACCTAATGCTTGTAGACATATTAAATAAATTTCTGATTATTTTTATTCTTGTCGTTCCTAATTTATATCTTTTAATCATATTTTTTAGATTCAAGAAACGTTTCAGAGAAGACTTTTTTCTAATAATTTTTCTATTTCTTCTTAGTGTAATTTTTTTAAATAAACTTTTGTTTAAGGGACAGACACTTTCTGCTCAGGATTTTAACAACATTCAGATTCCATTTTTCCATTTTTTCCGGGAATCAATTTTGACCTATAAAGAACCTCCCGTTTGGAATAGTAGGTTTGGGGGTGGTTTTGATGCTTTTTCAAATCCAATTTCTGCTTATTTTTCGCCTTTTAATTTTGTTTTTCTGATATTCAAAGACGTTTATACTGCTTCTAATATCTTTATTCTTTTCCAGCTATTTTTGACATCGCTTTTTTCTTTTATATTTTTTAGAGAATTGCGTTTCAATAAAGCTGTATCTTTTTTTGGCGCTGTTGTTTTCACATTCAATGGCTTTGTTACAATGCGGTTGTCGCCTGGGGTTGGAATAGAGTATTTATATTCCTATAAATGGATCCCTTTGATAATGGCATTTACTTTTCTTTATTTTAAAAACCATCGTCCTTTTGATCTTGTACTTTTATCTTTGTCTTTTGCATTATCTTTTGAGGGAAATTTGAACATTGTTATTTCAATGTGGTTCTTCTGGTTTCTACTGGTGGGGTTTGTTTATGGAAAAGATGCCGTTAAAAACATAAAAAAACTTATTTTTGTTCCCGTTTTATCTTTTTTTATTTTTGCTATTAAGATTTTACCCTTTTTATATCTAATGAAAACGAGCACAGGTAGGATATCCAAAAATGTAGGTGAGGGATGGAGGATTAACAACAAAATAGAAATAGGGGAGTTTTGGAGTTATTTTCCTCCTTTCAGACATTTGTTCGGTGCGGCGGTTTTTACACCCGGATTAATTGCATCCATTTTCTTTTTCCTATGTTTAATAGTTTTGTTAGTTCGGATTTTTACTAAAAAGAAAATAGACAAAATTTTTATTTTCTTTCTTCTTTCTATTTTTATAGGTTTTATTCTTGTTACTTATAATCCCCTTTCAGATTTTTTATTTAAATTACCATTGTTTAATAGATTAACTATTGTTCCGGCCTTTATGGTTTTAATTTTTGTTCCTACATATATTATGAGTGTTTATGGTTTAGACATGTTTGTGAAATTTTTAATGAAAAAAGTGAATATCAAAAATAAAAGTTTCGTTGATTTGTTTGGGAAGTTTGTTGTCTTAGGAATTTCCTGTCTTGTTTTTCTGGAAATTTTAATTGGTCCGTCTACATTTGGAAATAACACTTATAGTTTTAATTTTGCAAAAATGGATAGGGACGAGGTTTATGCAATTCCTCCATACAACGCGCTAAAAGATTTAAAACCCGGAGTCTTTCTGTTTTACGATAATTCCGATACTTTTTTATATCCGTATGCAGTATCGATTTTGGATCTTTACACACTTAATACTTTTAAATATTTTTATGGTCCTGTTGAGGATAAAGAATTATTAAAAAAAGCCAGTTTTCCAGAAATTAGAGATAGAACTGATTATGTTATAAGTGTGGCGGAGGTAGAGAATGAGAAATTAATTTTGTTGAAAGAAGTTAGCACTTCAGGTCTTATTCATGATTTTGATTCTTATTCAATTTTGGATAAAAGATACAATTATTTGAATTTGCAAAGCGACCTTTCCTGGGAAGAAAAATTATACATTTACTCTTCTACTGATAATACTGCAGAAAAATATTGGAAAAGAACGGATAACAATCCTGTTATGGCCAGCTTCGTTAGGGAAAACGAAAAAGAAAGTGTTAGCAAAAAAGTCTACTCTTCTATAAAATATTCTCCCTGGTGGAAAATTGCCGGGAAGAAAGAAATCAAAATTGGTAAGGATGATTTCGGATATCTTTGGTTGGATGGTGTAAACCCGGGAGAGAAAGTGGAAATTTTTTATTTTAACCCCTTTATTTACTTGGGAATGCTCTTATCGATAATAGGTTTACTTTGTGTTTTAATTATGGGCGTAAGAGAAAAGAAGTTTCACAAAATCAAGTGACTTTCTTTATTATATAGATTATAGCCATCTTCCGACAGCACCTTCATCTATTTTTGCGGCAGTTTTATCA
>ENA-UOWE01002038-UOWE01002038.1-activated-sludge-metagenome-genome-assembly--contig:-NODE-2038-length-23177-cov-6.445204_pt1 | contig 23177 bp, 17 predicted proteins | sample MGYA00249841_ERZ761562 | MGnify/ENA primary metagenome ERZ761562 (study PRJEB28883, sample SAMN05720200) | activated sludge metagenome | isolation source: Anaerobic digester | place: Japan... | reverse complement strand
TAGATGATAGATGATAGATGATAGATGATAGATGATAGATGATAGATGATAGATGATAGATGTTGGATGATAGATGATAGATGTTGGATGTTGGATGTTGGATGTTGGATGTTGGATGTTGGAATAAACACTCAAAAAAAAAGGCGATCAAGATTTGATCGCCTTTTTTTTTGAGTGTTAGTTTATTATTGAATCTCTAAAGATTTAGAAACATAACCTTCAGGAGTAAGGACTTTAACTAAGTAAATTCCGGGAGAAAGATTATTTAAATCGACAGAAGTTTTTTGCATTGGTAAAGTAAATTCTGAATTAAAAACTCGTTGACCGGTTACATTAAACACTTCCACCTCATTAATGAATTTACCGGTAGGCAATTCAATTTGCACGTTCCCTGAAGAAGGATTTGGGAACATAGAAAAATTTATATTAGCTTTTGACTCAACTATTCCTGTGGTAAATCCGTTTAATCGGGCAATATAAGTACTAGTAGTGTTAGGAACAGCCGACGAAGTAACTGCTGGTAAAGAACCTAAAACTAAGTTTCCATAAAATATACCCAATGCGAAGCAGTATCCATTTTCATCTCTTACAATTACCTTAGCTCGATCGTCGTTAGAATTACCAGCCTTGATAGCCCATAAAATGCTTCCTGAAGGATTATATTTTACATAGAAGCCATCCATTCCACCAATGGTAGTAAGAGTCACTTGAGGCGTTACAGTACTTGTTAGAACTACTGAACCATGATAAAAGCCGCATGCATAAACATAGCCATTAGGAGAAACAGAAATATTGTTTGTCCCATCGTCAGTAATAGAAGAACCCATTTTGCGTGCCCATAAACAAAGTCCGGCAGGATCAAACTTCGCGATATAGCCATCGCCATTTGCTCCATTCGGTGCACCGGTTTCGGATAATATAATTGAATTACCAAAATTTACCGTTGCGTAGAAACCTCCTCCAATAAAAATATTACCTGCATTATCTGCACCAATTGCATTCACTTGATCCGTACTTGCACCTCCAATTCTTTTTGCATAAGTGAAAGTACCTGTTAATGAAAGTTTAGCGAATGCAATATCATTAGCTCCTCCACCTGTATTTAAAGTATAAGTTCCGAAAGTGGATGAACCTGTAACATATCCTCCTGCATAAACAGCATTTTGATCTACGAATACAGATTTGAAATAATCTTCACCTGCACCGCCTCCGTGAGAGGCCCAAGTCGCTGTACCACTCGAATCCATAGCAATAACGAAAGCATCGAATGAGTTTGAAGTTGAAGTTGGCAAAGTTGTTCCATCAACATTGAACGAACCAAAATAACCGCCGACTACATAAAGATTATTTCCATAGCTAGATATGGATTTACAATCTTCAATTCCGGAAGAACCGAAAGTTTTAGCCCACATATGTGTGCCATCCGGAGCAATCTTTATCAAGTACCCATCTTTATTCCCAGCAGAAAGATAAGTTTGGAATCCTATATTTATAGCGAAGGAAAAACTACCAGACAAGTAAATATTTCCTGCTTGATCTTGTGCAAGTCCTCCGGGATACATCGTGTTTGAAGCTCCCCCATAAGTTTTTGTCCATAGGAGGGTTCCTGCTTGGTCAAATTTTGAAACATAAAGATCAACAAACCCTAATGCCGTAGTATTTACACCTCCATAGTTAACAGTGCCTTCAAATTCTCCGCAAACATAAATGTTTCCTGAAGCATCTTTAATTGAAGCAATATTTGAATTATTATTTATACGAGCGCTATGACTTTTCGACCATGTCCATACAGGAGTTTGAGCGAAAGCCAAACTGTTTATAAAAACGAACAACCCAATAAGTAGTTTTTTATTCATAAATAACGGTGAGATATTTGTTTTGAGATTACCAAAAATAGCAAACACAAATGACTTTACGAATTTTCGACAAATGTCATATTATTTTTGGATTTCCTTAACAATAAAAAGCGTTAATTTTTTACAAGATTAACGCTTTCAACACTTTAGCACTAAATGTGAATGGCTCGATTGTCGGTGGCTGCCAAGCACGCTTCTCGAAAAACTTCTGTAAAAGTAGGATGAGCATGACTCATTCGAGCTATATCTTCGGCGCTGGCGCGGAATTCCATAGCAACAACCGCCTCGGCGATCATATCTGCCACACGCGGACCGATCATATGAACGCCTAGAATTTCATCGGTGGTTTTATCTGCCAACACCTTAATAACTCCATCTAAATCCATGCTTGCACGAGCACGCCCTGATGCTTTAAAAGGAAATGACCCCACTTTATAAGCAGTTCCATTTTTTATCAGCTCTTCTTCAGTATAACCTACTGCTGCAACTTCCGGCCAAGTATAAACCACCCCCGGAATTAGCAAGTAATTGATATGCGGTTTTTGCCCTGCTAAAGTCTCAGCAACATACACTCCCTCTTCTTCTGCTTTATGTGCGAGCATTGCGCCCTTCACTACGTCGCCTATTGCATATATTCCTTTTGCATCGGTTTGTAAATGATCATCGACAATAATTCTTCCACGTTCGTCTGTTTTCACTCCTGCTTTATCGAGTGAAAGTCCTTCGGTATAAGGAATGCGCCCTACACAAACCAAACAATAATCACCTGAAAGTTCAAGTTCTTTTCCATCAGTATTAGAAGTAGCTTTTAACTTCACATTTTTACCTTTCACCTCAACGGAAGTAACAGCGTGTTTCAGATAAAATTCGAATCCTGATTTAGCAAGCACTTTTTGCAATTCCTTACCCATAGTTTTATCCATTGTAGGAATAAGAGAATCTGCATATTCAACAACACTCACTTTCGAACCTAATCGTGCATAAACCGAACCTAATTCAAGTCCGATTACACCTCCACCGATAATTATAAGATGTTTAGGGATTTCCTTTAATTTCAAAGCTTCAGTAGAAGTAATTATGCGCTCTTTATCTATGGCAACACCTTTCAGAGGAGCCGGTTTAGAACCGGTTGCAATAATTGTATTTTTAGTTTTTATCTCGACAGATGTTCCATCGGCTTTTGCTACAGAAATAGTATTCGCATCAACAAAACTTCCTACTCCGTGAACAACATCGATTTTATTCTTCTTCATTAAAAAGTTGATACCTGAAACTGTTTGCGTTACGACATCATCTTTTCGTTGAATCATTTTTCCAAAATCAAGCGATAAGCCCTTCACATTAATTCCGTGCGCTTCAAATTGATGAGAAGCTTGGTGATAATGTTCTGAAGAATCGAGTAATGCTTTCGAAGGAATACAGCCTACATTTAAGCAAGTACCACCTAGCGAATTATACTTTTCAATCAATGCAGTTTTCTTCCCGAGCTGTGCTAAACGAATTGCTGCAACATATCCACCGGGACCGGAACCGATCACTACTACATCATATTCTGACATATCAACAAAAATTAAATTAGTTAGAGTTGCAAAAGTACAAGTAAATTGGCAGTCAAAGTTGAAACATTATTTTTTTCGCAAAAAAGTTCTTATCAAAGAAGCTGTCAAGAACAAAATAGAAATAACGATAGCAATACGCCCGCTATAATCGCCATACTTGGCATAAAAAGTAAGTTCATTATTCAAGTTAAGATCCTTACGAATACAATCATCGGTCCACCACTTCGTTTTATCGGTAATTTCTCCCTTCTGATTCACGAAGCAAGAGATCCCGGTATTAGCTGAACGAGCGATATCACGACGCATTTCTATCGCCCGTAGACGAGCATATTGGCAATGCTGACGATAGCCGGGGGTATCACTCCACCATCCATCGTTTGTCATTATACAAATCAAATTTGCACCTTGCCTAACATAATCGCCTACGTATTCACCATAGATAGATTCGTAGCAGATTACAGGAGCAGCAATAATATTCCCGCATTTAAAAACTGTAGGACGATCTTTGCAGCCAAGACTACCAGAGGTACCACCCAAATCGATAGCAAAAGCATCGAGATGCCCGAAGAAAGCAGGGAAAGGCATTTTCTCTACTCCTGGTACCAACTTCGATTTATAATGTAAATTATATACAGGTTCATTCGAGATATTTACTGCTGCATTATACACGTCATAATAAGCATTGGCATCTTTAAACTTCCTTGCGGTTGCAGACTTGAGAGAAGGATTTTCATACAATTCGAATGCATTTAATCCTGTGAAAAAATGAAGTTTCGGATAAGGTTTAATAAACTCCTTTATTGTTTCTATTTGAGGATGCACATACAAATCATTGAGCCATATTCCCTCTGAAAGAGCTGTTTCCGGGCAAACAACTAATCGTGTTTTAGGAGTAATTTTTGAATTTGCAAGTCGAAGAATTTTCGCCAACTGTTCAGTGCTACTCATGCCCGAGAACTTCTCATTATAAGGATCGATATTAGGTTGAACCGCAACAACCTCAACCGGATCATTTGTTTCCTTAACATTTAGTTTAATTACGAAAGAAAGGAGCACAGGAAGAGCGATTAAAAACGCAGGTTGCCACCACTTTTTCTTCAACAAATCATTATCCTCTTTTAGCAAAGAAAACAACAATAAATTCGAGAGAAGAATCCACAAAGTTCCGCCTTGAGTTCCTGTATATTCATACCATTGAACCATGTCGGCATAAGCAGCAAATCCGTTACCAAGGTTTAACCAAGGCCAAGTAAGATCCCAATCGAGATGCAGATATTCGAAAGAAAGCCAGAAAGCTAACAGTGAGGCATAGCCGAAAAAGTCACCTAATTTTCTTCTTACTATATGAAAGAGTTGAAATACGCCGGCCATGATTGCGGTATTAGCGAGTACAGCGCCAAACATTCCGAATGGACTAGCGAACCATATCCACCAAGTGGTTAAAATATTAAACAAGAAAAACGACAAATAGCTCCAGCCATATAATCGAGCTTTTTCACCGGCTCTTTGCTTTCTCAAAACCGACTCTTCAATCGCCAGCAAAGGAAGCCAAGTCACGAATAAGAGCGGAGCGAATCCACCTGCAGGCCATGCTGCCCACGATGTAACTCCGAACAATAAGCAATATATAAATTTCTTCGATTTCGAATCAGGTATCCTATTCATACCACAAAAATAATCTTAATCTGCAAACTCGGCACTTTCGGGCAGTTTACGGGTCATTCGGTGGGCAACTACCACAAAAGTCACTGTAAGTATGGGAAAAACGGGAAGTCGGAAGCGAGCGGCGGCAGAAGGCCCGGTAGCTATGGCAATATACAGCACAATGGAACCAATACAACCACGTAGTTTAACAGGCAAATCCTTAGAAAACATGAACTTCATGAAAGCAGCAAAAACTAGTAAATTGACAACAATATTCAGCACAAAGTAGATCATCCAAGGAGTCTTTACTGTTACATCAGAAGACTTAAGATTTGAACTATAAGAATCAGGTTCTTTCCCATTCAGAAAGAAAGAAACATCCCAACGGCTATGACCGAGGAAAAACTTCATAAAACCAATACACTCTAACTTAACAGCACTTAGCACATTATGTTTTAACACACTTTTATTGAATGCATCAATACCATTACACTTATCGACGTAATTAAACTTACTTACACTATCTTGTAAATTGGAAATCGTACGAACTGCATTTTCTTTCCCCTGAGCATCACTTAAAATAGCGAATGAATTATAATTTATCATCAACTTACGTTGAATACTTGAAAACTCATATACTCCAGTTTTTGCATGACTATAACTAAACATCCATAAGATGGCAGTGAAAGGAATTGCAAAAGTAACAATGGCCATTAACTTCACTTTTTTATTAAACCAATAAATTAAAAAACTGACGAAGGCTACGAATGGAAACATCCACGCCACGGGCTTTACTAAGAATGAAGCAGTGATACACCATTGTGACCACCAAAGAAATTGCATTTCACCTTTCTTAAGCAAAATAGCAATGAAATAAACCGAGAGCAACAACAATGATTGAAATAAGATTTCCGACATTACCATTCCTGAATAAACAAATTGAGTAGGGAATCCGATAAGAGGAATTAACAACAACCATAAAGAAAAACCATCTCCAGCCAACAATTTTACAAATCGATAAACAACTACTCCATTTAACATACTCAATAAAAGTTGTACGGCCAGCAATAAACTATAATTGAAATGAATTTGATTTATTCCTAAAACCGATAAAAACAACCCATAACCGGGAGGTCTTTGATTGAACCAAGCTTCAACAATTGGGGCATTTAAATCGCCACAATAAAACGACGAATGATCGGCTATATTGAACGATTGCCAAAGATATTCTGAAGAATCTTTTGTGAATGGGTGTCCGTTGTTGATTGCAAACAAATAAAAGAGAATGTGCAGCATTACAAATAATGCCGGCACTATCCATTTACCTGATTTTAGCTGACTGAGGTTCATTTTACGAGGTGAAAGTAATGAAAACAGATAAAAGAGGATATTGTTTTGATTTGTGAATTCAAAAAAAGCTGATATTTACACTGTGCAACTCAGTTTATCATCTTCCGCCTATATTTTAAAGTTCCGACATGCTTTCGGCATCGCTCACGGGACACGCAATACAACAGACACATTACTTGTTAAAGCAACGCTAAATGGCGTTACCGGCTATGGAGAAGCGGCATTGCCACCATATTTAGGCTATGATGTAAATATACTTTGCAATTCCTTTGGAGAATATTTCAGCAGTATTCCTTCGGGAATGGACGGAATCCAAACGGTATTAAGGATGATAATAAACAGCAATCTTTCTATTCCTTCTCCTATTCGATGTGCAACCGATATAGCAATACATGATTTATGTGGTCGACTAACGGGTATGCCTGTACGAAAACTACTTGAGATTCCCGATGCAAAAGATGTACGCTGCAGTTTCACTTTAGGCATTAGTAGCGTTGACGAGATGTTTGAAAAAATAAAAGAGGCAGAAGGCTTCACATTATTTAAGCATAAACTAGGAGGAGACAACGACAGAGAGCGAATATTAGCCTTTAAACAAGCAACAAATGCGTCGTTCTGTGTTGATGCAAACCAAGGATGGCATAGTATAGAAGAAGCTGCGAAAGAAATCAACTTATTAGCAGAGCAAGGATGCTTATTCGTTGAACAACCATTACCAGTTGCGATGAATCAACAATTGAATGAATTGCGATCATTAATAAAACTTCCGATCATTCTTGATGAATCGATACAAAAGCTAAGTGACTTAATGGATTTAGCTCCTTATTGCGATGGTATCAACATTAAACTAGTGAAATGCGGAGGGCTTGCATCGGCAAAAGAGTTGATGCGAATAGCCAAGCGTTCAGGCAAAAAAGTCCTTATTGGTTGTATGTCGGAAAGCAGTTGTGGTGCAGCGGCTGCATCAGAACTATCGGGTTGGGCTGACTGGGTAGATTTAGATGGGCCTTTATTAATCGCTAATGATCCGTTTTCGGGTGTAAACTATAAAAACGGAATGATTGTACAACACGAAACGCCGGGACTTGGAATTGATCCGGTTGTTGCTATTTAGCAAACACTTTTTGCATCATATGTACATCGAGGAATTGTCCGAATTTCATTCCGACTTCCCTTAGCACTCCGACATGTTCATATCCGAATATTTCGTGAAGGTGAATACTTTTCTCATTCCCCTGCGTAATTCTCGACAAAATGGTATGTAGACCGGCTTTTTCTCCCTCGAGGGTAATAACCTCCAATAATTTTCTTCCTATGCCACGATCACGAAAATCTTTATGTACATAAACCGAGACTTCGGCAGTAGTATCATAGGCGCAGCGGTCGCTCCATTTACTCAATGAAGCCCAACCAACAACAATACCATCCAGTTCTCCTACTATCACAGGGTTCATAGCAGAATGTTGATTCAGCCATTGAATTCTGTTTTCGAGTGTTTTAATTTCGGTATCAAAAGTTGCTGTAGTATTCAATATTGCATCATTGTAGATATCAGCAACAATTCCCATATCATTTACAGTAGCCTGACGGATGGTAAGCATTGGAATAATTTTCAGCTAAAATAAAAATGTTTAACGAGAATGGCCTATCCGTTAATAAGTTTGCTCGTAGAAATAAAAATAAATAGCTTCCTTTGCATATGGCAAAAACAAAAACAGTTTTTTACTGTCAGTCGTGCGGCGCTCAATCTCCAAAATGGATTGGAAAATGTCCTTCGTGCAACGAATGGAACACCTATGTTGAAGAAGTAATTCAACCAGCGAATGAGCATAATAAATGGAAGACAGAGAGTCCTAGAGAGACGAAAGCCTCTCGTCCTCGATTGATCAGCGATATTGCATTGGAATCTAGTCCGAGGATAGTACTTCCCGACCAAGAACTAAACAGAGTATTAGGCGGAGGATTAGTACCCGGATCATTAACACTATTAGGAGGAGAACCGGGAATCGGTAAATCGACGTTGCTTTTACAATTAGCAATTAATTTAAAAGACAAAAAAATCCTTTACATCTCCGGTGAAGAAAGCGAACAACAAGTAAGAATGCGAGCTGAGCGAATCGGCAAGCTACAAAGTGAATGTTACATTTTAACGGAGACATCAACACAACAAATATTCAAACAAATTGAAGCGCTTCAACCACAGATAGTAATTGTTGATTCGATACAGACTTTATACTCGGCGACATATGAATCGGCACCCGGAACAGTATCACAAATAAGAGGATGTGCAGGAGAACTTTTACGCTTTGCAAAAGAGACTGCAACGCCTGTATTACTAATAGGTCATATCACCAAAGACGGAACGATTGCAGGTCCGAAGGTTTTGGAACACATGGTAGATACTGTTTTACAATTCGAAGGTGATAGACATCATGTTTACAGAATTGTGAGAGCAGCAAAAAATCGATTTGGGTCAACAGCAGAATTAGGAATTTACGAAATGCAAGGAGCAGGACTAGTAGAAGTAGCGAATCCTTCACAACTATTATTATCGCAAAGAGATGCATTACTAAGCGGCACAGCAGTTGCTTGTACATTAGAAGGCGTTCGTCCATTTTTAATAGAAACGCAAGCCTTAGTAAGCAGTGCAGTATATGGAACTCCTCAAAGAACCACAACAGGATTCGATTTACGAAGATTACATATTTTACTTGCTGTGCTTGAAAAAAGGTGTGGGTTTAAGCTTGGAATAAAAGATGTATTTTTAAATATTGCCGGAGGTATTAGAGTAGAAGATCCTGCAATTGATTTAGCTATTATTTGTTCGATACTATCATCATCGGAAGACTTACCGATAGATCCGTTTGTATGTTTTGCGGGAGAAGTAGGTTTGACAGGAGAAATTCGACCGGTAAATAGAATTGAACCGCGAATAAGAGAAGCAGCGCGATTAGGATTCAAGAAAATTTTTGTTTCCCGATATAATCTTCAAGGGCTTGAACTAAAACAAGAAAACGGAATACAAGTAATTGGTGTAGGAAAAGTAGAAGAAGTATTTGAGCAACTATTCAGTTAAGTGTATTATTTCTTTCGGCTATCACCTTTATAGAAAAGCGAAAGAAGCCGCATTGACCAACTAATAAGTTTAAAAGAAATAAAAGTTGAGAATTGGCGCAGAAGAGTATGTCGTCTTGCAAAATCCTGCAACAAAATTTCGTCGCAATCATTCTGCATTAACAAATTTAGTTCGTTGGCAAAATGTTGGGCAAAACTATTATCGAGCACATCAACATTCATTTCTACACTAAGAAACTCACTTAGGTGATTAATATTAAACGAACCTACTGAAACTGTTTTTCTATCAATAATGCAAACTTTAGCATGCAAAACAGAAGCTTTGTATTCGAAAATCCTAACCTTATTTATAAGTAACTTTCTGTACAAATAGTACATAGCAGCCCGCATTAAAGCAACATCACTTTGACCTGACAGGACAATTTTTATAGCTCGTCCCTTATTTGCTGCTACTAACAATATTCTCAAAAGACGAGGAGAAGGAATAAAATAGCTTGCAACGATAATTATTTCTTCTTCTGCCTCTTTAAGATTTGTTTTATATGCGGAAGAAATTTCATTTTTTCTACGAAACCAATCGTTCTGCATTAAACGCACTTTCACTCCACCACTCACATGATTTTGCAATTTCTCTTTCGGAAATTTATAAAACCTACGGCGATTAATTTGTTGGCAAATAATTTCAGCTTGACGAACGATTGGTCCTTTTACAAGCAAAGCATAATCTAGCCAAGCTTTACCATCGACATCATTATACTTGTTTGCAATATTAATGCCTCCTATAAGAGTTGACGATTGATCAAACACAACCACTTTATGATGTAATCGTCGACCTGCTTGAGTGATTCCCTGCCAAGGTAATTTAGAAAAAAATCGAAAGTCAATCCCAACAGATTTCAGTCTATCAATAAACTCACGGCTAAGGCTATACGAACCGACACCATCTACAATTAATTGGATTTTAACTCCCCGTAAAGACGCGCGCTTTAAAGCATCAGCAATTAAATTACCGGTAATGTCATCATCGAAAATATAAGTTTGGAAGTGAATTGATGAATGAGTAGCATCAATTAATTTCACGAGTAAATCAAAAAATTCTTTTCCGCTATGTACCAGCGAAACCTCATGACCGGACAAGAATTCCTTCTTCAAAATATTATTCGTGGAAATAAATACGTTTAACTCTCTCGGACACTCCTGTTAAAACTTCATAAGGAATAGTTTCGATAGCAGCAGCGATATCTAAGATAGAATAATCTTGTCCGAACACAACCACCTCAGTTCCTTCTCTCACTTGCAAACCGGAAACGTCAATCATAGTCATATCCATGCAAATGCTACCTACAACAGGAACCAATTCACCGGCTACAAGCATCTTCCCTACTCCATTCCCCAGGCGGCGATTTAGTCCATCTGCATAACCGATACCAACAGTAGCTATAGTCATATCTTTTGCAGCTACACCTCTTCTACTATAACCAATAGTATCTCCTGCTTTAATATGTTTCAATTGAGAAATAGTAGTTTTCAAAGTAGCTACCATTTGTAACTGGCGTTGATCATTAGGAGTAGAAGCAATTCCATGCAATCCGATTCCTAATCGAACCATATCAAACTGTGCTTCAGGGAAACGTAATATACCTGAAGAATTAAGAATATGACGAAGTATTGGATAAGTAAAGTGCGATTGCAAAGTAGAACTCATTTTATTAAACGAAGCAACTTGATCTTTTGTATAAGAATCATGCACTTGTTCATCGCTAGCAACTAAATGAGAAAACACGGAAGCGATTCGGATGTACTTATTATTTTTAAGTCGAATTATCAATTCGTTCAAATCACTTTCATCGAATCCTAGGCGGTGCATACCGGTATCAAATTCGATATGAACCGGGAATTTAGAAATATTATTCTCGTTCGCTCTACGTTTCAATGCTTCCGTAAATTGATTTAAAATTCGGAAACTATAAATATCGGGTTCAAGTTTATAGCTAATCATCGCATCGAAGCTTTGTTCCTCTGGATTCATTACCATTATAGGCAAAGTAATTCCGGATTTACGAAGTTCTACACCTTCATCGGCGTAAGCTACAGCGAGATAATCGACACGATGAAATTGAAGAATATTAGCTATTTCGAAACTTCCGCTACCATAAGAAAAAGCCTTTACCATTACCATCAACTTAGTTTCAGGTTTTAGGCGAGATCTAAATAAATTTAAATTATGGACTACTGCATTCAGATTAATTTCGAGAATAGTTTCATGAGCTTTTTGTTGAAGCGACTTACTTATTCTTTCGAAGCCAAAAGAACGAGCTCCTTTGATTAAAACTGTTTCACTATTAAATGAATTATAATTTAAGTCACGTAAAAAATCTTCGGTAGTAGAATAAAATACCTTTTCAATATCGAAAGAAGCAGCTTGTCTATTTATAGCCGCACCAACTCCAATGAGGCGTGAAATATTTTTCTTCTTCAACAAAGCTGCAACTTCTCTATAGAGATCAGCTTCATTTTTTCCACTCTGAAGAATATCGCTTAAAATAATAGTTCGCTTACTATGTTGTTTCTGTTGATTCATAAAATCGAGCGCGATTGTTAGTGAACCAAGATCAGAATTATACGAGTCATTAATGATTGAGCAATTATTAATTCCCTCTTTCATTTCGAGGCGCATAGCCACCGGACTAAGGAATTCCATGCGTTGAGAAATTACCTCATTTGAATGATTCAAAAACAGCATTACTGCCCAGCAATGAATAGCATTTTCGATAGAAGCTTCATCCGAAAAAGGAATTCGTATACTTATAAAATCATTCTTATAGATACCTTGAATTTCTGTTTCATGCTCATGCTTAGTAATTCGACCTATTTGCAAATCTGCTTTCAAGCGTTTCGACCAAGTAAACAAAGAGCAGGTGGTTGGAAGAATAGTGCTTCCGGCTATTTGCTCATGAAGACCTGAATAATCTTTGCAATAAATAAGTTTACTAGTATGAATAAACAACTTTAGTTTCTCTCTGATTTTCGAATCAGAATTATCGAAATTCTCATCGTGAGCAGAACCAATATTAGTAAACACTCCGATAGTTGGTTGAATCAAAGAACCCAACTGCATCATCTCATCAGGTTGCGAGATACCCGCTTCAAAGATGCCCAAAGTATTCCCTTCTTCAATTTGCCAAACAGAAAGAGGAACACCAATTTGTGAATTATAACTTTTCGGACTACGAACTATTGAATAATCTTCACGCAGCAATTGGAACAACCACTCTTTAACAATAGTTTTTCCATTAGAACCAGTGATGCCGATAACGGGAATATGAAACTTATTTCGATGCCAAGTAGCCAATTGTTGCATGACCTTTAAAGGGTCGGGGACAACAATAAAATTTGCATCTGAAAAATACTGAACTACATCAGGATCAGAAACAACAAAATTTCTTACACCTGAAGCATATAAATCAGGAATAAAATCATGACCATCGCGTCGTTCGCCTTTAATTGCGAAAAACAGCGACAATTCTGGACTAACAACTTTCCTGCTATCCGTAATTAAAAACGAAATAGAGGCGTGATCGAAATCGCCTGCTTTAAAAGCTGCACCTACTACGCCTGCTAATTCCTGAAGTTGATATACAGGGTGTGACATGGTTATTAGAACAATCTACACCACTAAGCGTGATGTTGAGAATTCACAGAATTATTTTTTGTTTGTTTTACAAAACATGAACGACAAAGAGGAATATAACTTTCCTTTTCCCCAAGCAAAACTAAAGCATCATCCTCAACAGTACGATGAGAATGCGTTGCAAGATCACCACAATGCATACAGATAGCATGAACCTTAGTAATATAATCGGCCACTGCGAGCAAATGAGGCATAGGACCGAATGGTTTACCAAGGTAATCCATATCTAGTCCGGCAATGATTACACGTGTACCGTTATTTGCTAATTGTTCGCACACGGCAGGAAGGTTATCATCAAAAAATTGAGCCTCATCTATACCAATAACATCTACTTCATGTCCAAGTAACAAAATATTAGACGAAGAAGGCACGGGAGTACTTTGAATCCAGTTTGAATCATGCGAAACAATATTTGTTTCATCATAACGCTGATCGATTCCTGGTTTAAAAATCTCGACTTGTTGTTTAGCGATCTTTGCTCTTTTCAATCGTCGGATCAATTCCTCTGTTTTGCCGGAAAACATACTGCCGGCTATTACTTCAATCCATCCCTTTTTAGGAAGATTTTTACGGGTTTGCTCAAGAAACATGGTAGGTAATTTCTGCCTCTAAATTAAGCAAGGAAGTGACTGCCTAAATCAATTGTTAATAACCTAGAAAACAAAAGAGGGCTGCCTCCCGACAACCCTCTACTAATCAATTAAATGTGAATTATTGCACAATTATTCTTGAAACCTGTTGTTCATTACCTTGACGAACTACGACTTGATATAAGCCCGGAGTTACTCCATTTAGGTCGAGGTTAACACCTTGAACACCATAATTAAGTGACACCTGAGTGGTCATTGCTACTCTTCCGCTAACATCAACTAATGAAACATGAGCATAGCCTGCATTTTTAGCAGAAAGCATCATTCGAGTTATTCCTTGAGCAGGATTCGGATAAACATCAAAAGTTTGAATTGAAGAATTCTCAATTAGACCTGTTCCAGTTGAAACTGATTTATTGAAATAGAAGTTACCTGTTGAAGCGCCATCGAAACCGGTAAATACCATTTTCCATGTTGTTCCGGCACGATCAGTAACGAAGTAAACAGTTGAATCAGCCAATGTCCAAGTGTTAGTTCCGAAATCATAAGCTTTCCAATCGTAACCAATATTATTAATGGTATACGTTGAAGTTAAACCGGCAGGGGTAGCTGTAGTAACATCAACAGGGTAAGCTTTAGCAACAAGAACAGAATCATTACTTAACACACCTGTTACTTTATAAACAAATGGCGTTACAGCCATATACTGAGCGAAACTTAAATCCCAAGCATTATACGTAGGCTCACGATCAATTGCATAATTATTAACCAATGAATAATACGCAAAGAACTTCCCTGTATAATTTGATTTACTCAATGTTGCTGTAGTTTCATTATTTCCATCAAGATTAGCCCATTTGAAAGTATAGATTCCGCTAGCTAAATCAACGATACATAATTTTTTATAGTCTGCCCCAAGTTTAATGAAGTAAATAGAATCACCAACGATTGTATGTGATAAGAAATCATAATTTCCCCATCCTAAATCGAACTGATCTGCAGGATTATTGGTAACATTAAATGCTCCGTAATTCCATGAAGTATCAGTGTTATACAATTCATATGAAGGATTACTTACGATACCTGTAGTATCGTAAGATGTCATTGTAGACCAATCGCCGGCTTCCTTATTTGCTTTCCAAAGATGAACATTGTTTTTAGAGTTAATAAGGATAGATGCTGCGAAACCTCTTAATTGGAATGCAAGATCCCAATCAGTGTTTACATGACTAACTACAGTTCCGTTGGTAAAGCTGTAAAAAGCTTGATGAGTATAACTCTGTTGGATAGAAACTGTATCGGGGGTTTGTGCAGAAGAATTAAAAGATGCGAATACAATTAACATCACCGCACTAAGCAAGGTTTGTAATTTTGACTTCATTATTTTAAGGTATTGATGTTGATATAATTTTGATTTTTTGTTTACATTCTTTGTGATTCAAAGGTCACTGTACCTTTATCGCCTTGTTGATTATAAAAATCGACCATTCTAAGTTTATAATAGTAACCTGATGCTGCTTTTACAACAAAGTATAAATCAGGATACACATGATAGTGAGCATCATTAAAGTCATAATACTTCCAATTATAACCTACCACATCTGCATCATTGCTAAACTGATAACTATTAAGAAGCGAATATGTACATTGTTCCATAGGAATATAATTCGCTACAGAATCTTTTTGCTGACGCAATGCTTGAGTTCCGACCCAAATATTATTTAGTGCTCCACATACAGGATAATATCTAAATGGTGAGCCAATAGGTTCTTCAAAGAACACGTGTGTATATTTCGTAAACACCACATCCCAATCGGCTGACGGAGGAGCTTGCTGAACAAGTTGATGAGGTGTATCGAAATTAAAATACATTAATGCATACGCAGGATCTTTAGTAATCACAGCGGTATCATAAGCCGAATTATCATATTTACTAAAACAAATTTTGTATTCGGTAGCTGTAACTGAAAGCACTTTAAACTTTCTCCAACGAGCAGAACCAGTATGTTCTGGTTTACCTCTATCAATTACATAAACATTACTTCCGCCAGCGTTAAATGAAGAATTCTGCCAATAATATTTCATTGCTAAACTATCATCAAGCAATTGTTCATCATCGATATTCCATTCTTTTCCTACTGAATCTGCAACAGTCATTTGATCATTACCTGTATTACAAGCAAACATGTATTTACCGCTATTCAAATAAATTCTCATTCCTTGCGGCGAAGCTTCAAAAGCTAGATCATACGCTTTATAAGGTCGAGATACTGACGCACCTGTTTCGAGATTCACATAAATTTGGGTTTCATAATTATTACCCATCACGGCAGTCATTTGCTTAACGGATCCGGGCGCAGGCAATGTTATAGCATCATCTTCTTTCATACAAGAAGAGAACAAAAACAAAGCAGAGACGAATATTAAAACGATATTTCTCATTACAAGCTAAGTATTAATTTAACAAAATAAGAGCTTCCCATTCCGATAGATGTTGTTCCGTCGTTTCCTCCAGAATGTGCACCACCTGAAGCTGCAGATCTAACATTTGTAACATCCATAATATTTTTTACTCCTGTACTTAATGTAACATGATTTTTAAACAATGGTTTTCTTACAGAGAAATCAACTAATTGATATGCCTGATTCATTGTTCTAACCAATTCATTACTTCCTTCCAAAAGGTATACTGGTTTTTCACCGATATATCTCCAATATGCTGAAACAGTAAAGTTCAACTTAGTAAATTTATAATCGGCAGAACCATTAAACTCACTATACCAAGCAGTTTCGGGTTGATCGAGATCTCCCTCGAAAGTCGACCAAGTTCCGGTATATGCTGCCCCACCTGTAATTTGGAATCTTTCTGTTACAAAACGAGCTTTCACATCACCACCTTTCGAAATAAATTCATCAAGATTGACATAAGTGTATAATGCAGTATTGGCATCTACTTCTACCAAAGAAATTTGATCGAAGATATTATTATAGAATACACCGGGTTCGATACTGAATACTCTTTTACCGAATGCTTTTTTAAACTCAAGCGATAAATTATAATTATCAGATTTTTCAGCAATTAAATCGCTATTACCTCTAACATTATGTGATATATCTACAAAAAACAAATACTGTTCTTTAATTGAAGGAGCTCTAAATCCTTTACTCCAACTAGCTCTTAATGACAATGTATTACATGCTTTAAAAAGTACATTTAAAGATGGAACTAAAGGCGCATTAAATTGAGAATTGTAAATTCCTCGTAGCGAAGGGCGAAGTGTTAAATTTTCGATTGGTTTATAATCGAGGCTAGCATATGCAGCAACATCAGTCATTGAATGTGTGCTATTATCAATTTTCTTTCCTTTAGCGCCTTCGTAGTTAACATCTACTCCTGTTAACAATACGAATTTTTCAGAAAAATTATGATTATATACTGTACGACCAAAAAAGCCATTCATAGTTGTAGTATCATCATCGCCAGGATCCGCAGTTAATTGATCGGTAAGATCAACCATGTTTTTGATGTATGAATTTTTTACATATCTGTAATAAGAATATGACAAATTCATTTGCCATGAACTTTTATCATTAATTCTTTTATCTGTAGAGAACGCATTAGTAATTCTTCTTGTCAAATAATTTTGATCGTTCGCATAAGCGAAATAAGGAGTAATAATAGGATCACCTTTATTGATTACTTTCTCATCATAAATAGAACTTTGCAAAATCATTTTATAACCATTCACAGTACCCGAATATTTAAAATTACCGTAGTACTGTTCTTTTGGATGCCATTGCTGACTACGTAATGAATCGTACTCACTCCATCCAGCAAAAAAGTTGCGACCTATATCTAATGAAAGAGATCTTTTCTTAAATCCCCAACCTACATTAGCATCTAGATTATAGTGTCCTACATTTTCATAATAACCTGTTAAGCTACCTGTCAACTTTTGATCGGAAGAAGTTTTAGTAATTAAGTTTACCACACCACCCAGTGCATCGCTACCGTACAAAACACTCATCGGACCTTTAACAATTTCAACTCGTTCAATATTCGATAAATTCAACTGACTGATATCGATATTTCCATTTTGGCGGCCAATAACGGGAACTCCATCAATTAAAAACTTAACATTTTGACCACCGGTACCTTGAATCGACATACTACTTCCCAAAACGCCATCATTCGCAATATTTACATTCATTTCTTGCGACAAAAGATCTTTCACATTATTTGCTGCACGTTGTTCAATCTCTTTGCTATTGATTACATCGATGTTATAAACCGAATTTGACTGGTATCCCGGGATATAACTTCCGGTAACGGTTACCTCGTCGAAATTCACATTCGCCGACTTTAACTGAATGATTGTCAATGCCTCAGAAGCAGTTTTAACTGTATCGATATGCTGAACAAACCCAATTAAATTCACTTTACGAATCATAGGATAAGGGAATGAAGGAACTTTTACTTCTCCCTCGTTGTCGGTAAATCGAGCCTCAGCCTGATGGCCGGCGATGGAAGCAAACAGCACCACTGCTCCTTCCAACGGTTTCCCATCAGAGGATTTTATTTTCAAGCCTTGAGCCTTTGAAAAGTGCAAGGTGAACAATAAAATCAAAACATTAATAATAAGCCCTCTTTTAATCACGTTGCGAAAATACGGTCGGTTTTTGGGTCGATTAGTAACAGAACGGCTGACCATTGTCATTTTTCAGGGATTCTGACAAAGTGCTGACAATGAAGGTTCGATCTTAGAAAAGTACAATTAACGGCAATTTGTTAATAGTTGCTCCTTTCTTCATGTAAACAGAGGGTGATTTTCAGCCATTTTTGTATCAAACCTCCATTTGGCACAATAATGTCAAAAGAATTATAGTTTTAATCCTATGAACATGAATCAACGCGAAATCATCATTCAATCGATAAACCATCAGATTGAAACTTTCACTGAACAATTTTTAATGGCTGCTGAAAATGGCGGACCAATTCCGTTAATTGAGATCGATTTAATGAAGCATACTGTTCGCAATTTATACCAACAATTACACGAGCTTCAGATTGTGAGTCAGCGTCCGATGGAACCTGAAACTCTACATATTCAACAACCACTTGCTGTAAAACAAAAAATTACTGAAAAGCAAGCTCCAATAATCATTTCTGAACCTGAGCCTGAAGTTCACTTTGAGGAACCTCAAATTCCCGAAGTAATTATAATGAATGATATAATGCCTGAACCGGAAATTGAAGAAACTGTTACAGCAATATCTGAAACAATTGTAGTTGAAGAAAAGCCTGTTGTTATTGAAACAGAAATTGAAGAACCGGTAATAGCTGCACAACCCGTTATTGAGACTAAAAAAGAAATTCAACCGGAAGTGATTTTAAGTTCTCCATCAGAAAAGGCGGAGATAATAGCTGCTGCAGTTGTTGAAACTCCCCGTGTTGTTGAGGAAGCGAAAAAAGTTGTTGTTAATGCCAGCTTATTTGATGATGTTACTCCTACGGTTGCTAGCAAATACAAAGAGCAAGAAACATTATACGATAAAATTTCGAAGAATCAGCAAGGTGCTACTATTGCAGAAAAACTTTCGGCAAAGCCTGTTATTGACTTAAGAAAATCGATTGGCATCAACGAACGTTTTGCCTTTATCAACGAATTGTTTGAAGGAAATCAACAGTTGTTCATGGAGAGCATCGACAAATTAAACAACATGCCGGTGTATGATGACGCAAGAAGAGTTCTTTATGAAGAGTTAGCAGGAAAAATGAATTGGAATACAAAAGCTAAAACTTTTAGTGATCTTGACGAATTAGTTAAACGTCGCTTTAGTGCATCATGAGATTACAACTGATTGTCTTATTTGCATTTATACTAGCAACTAAAATATCATCGGCACAAGATACTGCATACGCAAGATCGATTGTGAATACATTAGCCTCTGACCAATATAACGGCAGAGGCTATGTGCTAAATGGATGTAATCGAGCAGGTGAATTCATAGCCGGTGAATTCGAGAAACTACAATTAAAAAAAGAAAATGGCGAAAGCTATTTTCAGCCATTTACTTTTCCTGTAAATACATTTCCGGGTAAAATGTCGGTAGCGATTAATAAACGCACACTAACTCCCGGAGCTGACTACATTGTTTCAGCATCGTGCCCTTCTATAAAAGGCACCTTCTCAATCGTTACAATAGACTCAAGTAATTTCAAGAACTTACCATCTGTTGCTAACAAATTTGTTTTACTTGATACTTTGAGCAGCAATGGAGCAATGGACAAGAACTTCATTAAAAATTTTATCAATGATAAAAATGGAGCAAGGGGATTTATTTTCATCGAGGAAAAAAAATTAACATGGACGGTTGCTGATGTACAGAGTGCGCCCATTATTCATATACTTAGAAATTCTATTCCTTCGAAGCCTACAAAAATCTCGCTCAATATAAAAGCGGAATTGATCAATTATAAAGCGAACAATATTATAGGAATAATTCCGGGCACACTTTTCCCGGATTCCTTTTTAGTAATTACGGCTCATTATGATCATTTAGGAATGATGGGAAAGAAAACAATTTTCCCGGGAGCAAATGATAATGCATCGGGAACGGCAATGATGTTAAATATTGCGAAGTACTTTACTAATATCAATCACTCATTACCCTATTCAGTTGCATTCATTGCATTTGCAGGAGAAGAAGCAGGTTTATTAGGCTCATATTATTATACAGAATCGCCAACAATTCCACTATCAAATATCAAATTTTTACTGAATGTGGATTTAATGGGAACAGGAGATGAAGGTATAACGGTAGTTAATGGCAGTGTTTATGAAAACGATTTTAAAATTATTGACAGCCTTAACACCAAACTTCATTTATTACCGAAAATTGGTAAGCGTGGCAAAGCACATAATAGCGATCATTATTACTTCACTGAAAAGAATGTGCCTTCCTTCTTTTGCTATACACTAGGAGGTCGAACAGCTTACCACGACATTTACGATATTTCAAGTACGTTACCGCTCACGAAATTCAATGAGGTTTTTACTTTACTAAAATCGTTTATTGAGATAAAAGCGATTCCTACTAATATTCCTCGCTCGATAAAGTAGCAGTATATTTATCATCATCTACCCAGACACTAACATTATAAGTTCCTTCTGTTAGATTGTTTTCTGCAACAGAAAAAGGGAATGAATATTGGCCTGACTTTTGTAATCCTTGATTATATTGCTTAATCGTTTTACCTGACAAATCCGTAATCTCAATAGTAATTAAAGAAGGGCGGCTAATAACATAATTTACTGTAGTTACATCACTAGCTTTATCATGATGTGTTTCAAGTACGGCAACACCTTTATCTTTCATCATAGCGGCTACAGCACCTGTATAGGCCACTTTAGAATCATCCTTAATTACTTTCAATCGGTAATAATATTTTAAACCTGAAGTAATTTTCTTGTCATCGAATTTAAATTCTGTTTGAGGTTTTCCATCTTCAATATAAGCTGACTTGTAGAAAGTCGAGAATTCCCCTCCTTCACTGCGTTGAAGTTCATACATACTACCTGCTTGAGGAACCCATTTACAAGTAATAGAAGCAGTCTTTACATCAACAGTAAATTGCTCTGCATCTTTTGCCTTATTTGTTGGTGAAGCTGAAGAAAGAACAACCTTAGTATCACGATAATTAGGAGCTAAAATTTTAATATTCCCGTACGAAAAATTCATCGTAGGAAGTTTTGAATCCACTACTAAATAATATGACAACCCTCGTTGTACATCAGCAGAAACAGATTGAACTAAATTCCCTTCTGAACGAGCAACAACAACCGATTTGTTTCCGACTAAAGGACATCCTTCAAATAACGTTAGAGTTACATTTTCGGCAGATGAATTCAATTCAGCTTTTAACAATCCGGTAGTAACCGGAGAAAAAACAAAAACTTGATCCTCACCTTTGTCAAGCGCAGCAAATCCTGTGGTTGTACATTCCATATCATTCGACATATTCGCAGTTGTACCTGCACCGCTTGAGAATGGTAAGGAAGCAACATTTACCACACCTTTACCTAAGCCTTGTGGACAAAATACAGGTTCAGCAATTGAATACGCTAACGTTCCTAAATCAGGAATATCTTCATTATTTACTGCAGTTATAAGTAAACGATAAGTACTTGTTTCATTACACTTCCAAACTAAATACGGACTAGTTCCGCAATAGTCGTCGTTTGATCCATTTAACACCTTATTGCCATCTTTATTCAAGATTGTAATTTGCGCGTCGCCTTTACAACGTCCTCCACCGATATCATGACAAAAAGAAAAACGATAAGTTTTTCCGGCAGTACCGTTAAACGAATAGCCTTTATTAGCTTCTACATCCTTCAATAACTTCCAAGTATTGGTAGGTGCAATTTCAGAAACTGAAGATGCCGAAGTTGTTTGAGCGTTTACAGTTGACTTGCTAAATAATAGCAAAGCTGCAAAACCCGTAATGTATAAGTATGTTTTCATGGTTCTAGTGATTTTGAGAAGAGCTTTCGTATTCTACATCTCCCATATCTTGGCAATAAGCTACATCTTTATCGGAAGGTCGGATGTAATAAACAAGTTCTAACTCTTTAAAGGCTATCAACAAATTAAAATAAGACTCATCCGTTGAAGAAAAGAAGACTGTTTTAACCGTGGGACAATATCCTGAAATAGAAACTCCTGAAATGCTCGAGATTTTCTTTTTAAGAACCGGTATGGTCTTAGTTATCTCCGCATATGGAAATTCAACTGCATATTTGCGAACACGCACAACCTCGGTCTTTTGCGCACTTGACGCATAAAAGAGCACAAGAAATGGTAGTAAAAGCAGAAATGGCTTCATGGTAAGCTACACGTTAATAGCATTCTTACGTATAGCTACAAGAAAAGTTTCAGCCTATTTGTCTGCGACCAATAATTTTACAAACGCGATGCTTTCACCCTCAGAAACCTTTAAAAAATAGAGTCCCGGAGTTAAATTCAAGTCGTCCTTTACAATGGTAAGCTCTTGAAGTCCTTTTCGGCATTGCTTATTGCAAAGTACTTTTATTAATCGTCCTTCAAGATCGGTAAGTTCAACCTTTAAATTCACATCATTCTTCAAATACGTGGTCAGAACGGAACTCCCGGTTAATGGATTAGGGAAAAGATTTATTCGAGATTCACTTGCAGCAATTGAAGCAGAAACTACAGCTGAATATTTCTCCTGCCCATTAGAAGAAATACTTTTGACTTTATAGAAATATAAAACATTCGATTCAACATCATAATCTGCATTATTAAATCCAAAGCGACCATTATTATGTACTCCACTTAAAGCATCAATCCAACTAATCTTCTCATAGTCGATTCCATTAGTAGATAT
>ENA-UOWE01002030-UOWE01002030.1-activated-sludge-metagenome-genome-assembly--contig:-NODE-2030-length-23203-cov-8.366252_pt1 | contig 23203 bp, 16 predicted proteins | sample MGYA00249841_ERZ761562 | MGnify/ENA primary metagenome ERZ761562 (study PRJEB28883, sample SAMN05720200) | activated sludge metagenome | isolation source: Anaerobic digester | place: Japan... | reverse complement strand
AAACCCGCGAGCTTTTGCGTTCAGTCAACAGCGTGATGAAATTTTGCTGCAGGTTGAGGTCCTCGAAATTCCTGGGAAGCGGCATGGCTTGCTCAGCCATGGGCGCCTTGACCAGCGGTGGCTGCGGCAGTTTGAGATCCTGGTCAGATACAAAGTCGTCATACGGGCTGAGAGAGTTGCTTTTCATAAAATTGCGACCTTCAGCGATCAATTTCTTCTGGATTTCAGGGTCTAGCATTGGTTGTCCTTTCGTAGCAGCAGGTTTGGATGAATTATAGACGGATTGGCAAATAATTCTTTGGAATTGTGATCAAAAACGCGGCATCATGATCGAAGCAGTCTCGTGATTTGCCGGTGCCCTCGCCGCGCGCAAAAATTGCCCTTCTGGTCTCCATTTCATTTATACTGTCAACCATAACAAGATGAGACCTTCGGTCAGATACCGTGCTCGGTCTGGAGACCGGCACGATCATGAATTTTTATTAATTGTTTACCTGCTACGAAAACCTTCCCTTAATCAATGCGTAGGTCAGGTTCTTCTGCCTGCCCCAGAGCAAAGCGAATGGGGTTGAACCTGACGTCACACTTGGTGGAAATTAAAGTCCTCAACGAAAGTGGATTTTTCTGCGCCAATCCGGCGTGGCGTGGCGGATGACCGTTGTAGGGAACGGTCTTGCGCCGTTCCGCTTGTTTGTGGCGGATGATTGTTGCAGGGAACAGTCTTGCTGGTTACATTTGGTTGTGTTTGAGGAAGGGGTCACCCTCTCCGCTTCGCTACCAGGGCAGGGCCCCCTTCTCTACCAAAACAATTAATCAGCAGTGGCATTTTAATTGTGGGTTTCTGACAAAATAAGAGGTAGGGTGGGTAGGCGTCGCAAAGCATTTACAGGAGGCACACCTGGCTATAGCATACCCACCACAAACACTGGTAATCCTTGCCGTTGGTGGGTTGGCTATTGAGATGTTCAGACAGGTTGAATTAATGCGACGCCAACCCACCCTACGACAATTATTGCCAACCTATGGTGGGTAAGTCAGGGCGTAGGGAACGGTCCTGCGTGGTTCCGTTTGGTTGTGTTTACGGAAGGGGTCAAGCCCCTTCCCTACGAAAGGATTTCAACAAGGGCGTATTTTTGCGCCAATCCGGCGTGGCGTGGCAGATGATCGTCGTAGGGAACGGTCTTGCGCCGTTCCGCTTGTTTGTGATGAATGATTGCGTGGTTCCGTTTGGTTGAGTTTACGGAAGGGGTCAAGCCTCTTCCTACGAAAGGAATTAAGCCAAGCGGGGTCCAGTCGGACCCCGTATTGTACCAATTGCTTAGACTCCCAACCTGTAATTACTTGCCCGAGATCGTAACGCCCTTTACCCTGATCCAGGGTAAAAGCCAATAGCCAGAACACTCGCGTTCCAGGCTGACCGCGACCGTGTCGCGCAGCATATTTCCCAGGTTTCCAGAGATCATTACTTCACTCAGGGGTTTAGTAATCTGTCCGTTTTCGATCAAAAAGCTATTCTTGGCCACGCCGCTCAGATCGCCGGCAGGGCTGGGGCTTCCGCCCGAGAATCGCCCCATCAGGATGCCCTTCTCAATTCCAGCGATTACTTCCTCGAGCGGTGTATCGCCGCCCCCAAGGACATAGGTGCTTCCATTGTTCCTGGAGCGCGGCAAGCCCGTTTTGGCGGCGCCATAGCGACTTAAACTGAAGTTCTTAAGCACTCCCTGCTCGATCAGAGGCATATTCTCAGCCACGTAGCCATCACCGCTCAATGGACTTGCCCCAGGCAGCTCGGGATGCTCTGCGACCAACTCAATATTAATCAATGGACTGGCGACCTGCCTGCCAATTTTATCTTTCCAGGGGCTCGTTCCGGAGATCAGCGCTCCGTCTCCAAGGTAGGTATCCGTCACGTAGTAGAGGATGGTTTCCAGGCAGCCCGGTGTGATCACCACGTCGCCCTCAAAACTGCCCGCGAATTGTTCCGTCACGATCTGCCGCTGGGTCTCATCCAACAAGCGCCTGACCCGGTTTTCCTCGCAGACCCGAGCGGCAGGGTTCTCGTAGACCGTAGCAAAGTAGTTGAACGAAGAGGTTTTTCCATCCTCCTTAGCCATAAACATGTTGCTTAGTTGGTACAGACCCCGCCGGTCAGAAAGCCTGACGCCATTGGTGTTGGCATAGAGTTTCTCTCCGAATTGGTGTTCAATACCTATTGAGTCAAAGCTGATTTTTGGAAAATCCTGTCTGACATCCTTCAGCAGTTGCTCCAACTGCCTGTACATGGCATCCAGGTCAGGTTTTTCTTCGCCCGCAGAGAAGCTGAGGTTCTCCTGGAGCTCGGCGATCCCTTCCGCCTCGTCCGGGGCAGCCGACTGCGCCGCCTGCCAGGCTTCCTGCACCGCCAGGCGGATGTCTTCAGGGGCGAAGCTATTGAAGGTGGTACTGCCTTTGCGTTTATCTTTTAGCAGTTTGAGGCTGACATTATCCGAAAATACTGTGCGCACCATGCTGACTTTTCCGAGCTCGTAATAGACCTCGGTCAGCGCGCTGCGGCTCACCCAGGTTTCGCCTTCATCCGCGCCAATTGCCTTGATTTCAGCTAGAATTAACTCAGCTGCGTCGAACAGCGCTTTGTCTTTCACTTCAAAACCCTGCTTCATGCCCGACCTCCCACGTTGATTTGAACCTTAATTGCCGGTCCGCCCATACCCACCGGGATCATCTGCTTTTTTCCGCACATGCCCGAATTGGTCCAGGTGACAGTGTCGCTGACCATATCGGCTGTCTTGAGCACCTCAAACGCCACACCGGAGACGGTCGTGTCTTTCACGGCGCGTCCGAGCTTGCCGTTCTTGATCTCATATCCCATTGGCACACCGAACATGAATTCACCCGTTGAATCCGCCTGACCGTTGTTCATGTCAGTGAAGAAATAGCCATCTTCAACCGAAGCGATCATGTCTTCCAGCTTATCGTTGCCGGGCAGGATGCAGGTGTTGCGCATCCGGATCAGCGGTTCGTCAGAGAAATCAAAAGCGCGGGCGTTGCCATTCGGTGTATGACCGTATTTCAAGGCTGATTCTTTATTGTGCATGTAGCCTGTGAGAATGCCATTTTCGATCAGCATTTGGTCCTGGGCCAACGTGCCTTCATCGTCCACGAAAACCGGCACAGGTGCCAGCTTTCCAAAGGCATCATGGGCAATATCCACCAGGCTGACCTTTTCACTGGCAACCTGTTTGCCAAACATCGGACCGCCTACGGAACCGGTTTCCACAAAATCCGCCTCCACGGTATGCCCGACCGCCTCATGCGCCAGGATGCCCGCCAGGTCCGAATCGAGAATGACAGTTTGGATGCCGGGTTTGGCATAAACGCCCTCGGCTTTCAAAATAAGCTGTTCGTATTGTTTTTCGATGTCGCCAAAAAGGTCTTCTGCGTTTGGAAACTTGTTCAGGAAGTTACCATACCCACCCATCACCTTGTAGAGCTCCACGGGTTGACCGTCTTTATCCTGGGTGGTCAGGAAAACGTAAACGTTGGACCGCGGTACATACGAGTGCGAGACTACGCCGTCGCTGGTGTAGAGCAACTTCTCCATATCGAGCACTCGGGCGACAATCCGCCGGCTGAGCAGCCTTGGGAAGCGTTCGGCGATGTAGCTGTCGAGTTCATCGACGATGCCCAGCAGATAACTCTGCTCCACCGGCACATCCTGCTCGAGCCCATCCTTACGGGTAAAAGGCGCGTTGGCAGGGAAGTCCGGCTTGCCTCGCTGGACGTGGCGATCCAGAAAGGCGGCATTGTTAGTGGCGGTTTGGACCACCCGTGCGATCGCCTCCAGATCGTCCCCGTAGCCAGTGCCTGAGGCAAAGCCGTAAGCCCCTCCCTTGACTACCCGCGCCGAAAGACCCCGGCTGGTGCCGCTGTTGTTAGCAGTCAGGCTGCCGTTGAGCATCACCACGGAGCGATTGCGATTCTGTTGAGCGCGAAGTTCGGTGTATCCCGAAAAACCATATTTGTTGACATACGCTTGAAGAAAATCCTGAAGCATTTACCACCTCCTGTTAAACCTTCCGAGAATGATACCACTGCTAAACAGCAAAGGACCAAAATTTGTCAAATACCAAGCATGCAGTCTCATCCGCCCAGTTTTAAACTTGCTTCCAGCGCCTGCGAATGCTACACTTAAGCGAGGTGAAAGGCGGTTCATGGCAATTCCAGAACAGCAGATCAACTATCAGACCATTCTGAACAAATACCGACCCCGATTCCCCGAAGGGTTGCTTGGCGTGCTGGTTTTTGAGGGCAACAAGCTCGAAGCTTCGAGCGGTTCCCTTCTGCCTGACTCATTGGAGGGTTTTCCGCCATCCGCTACACCCCAAAAGATTAACGCGCGCAGGGTGAACGAACAGCCCTGCCTGGTCTACAGCGACTTCCTGCCGGATAAAAAGCAGGTATGCCTGATCTTCCCTGCCCACGTGCGCCTTTCTTCCTTGCGAAGTCAGGCTGCCAAAGCCATCGAAGAACTCAAGGTCTTGAGCGTACCAAAAACCAGCGGTCTGAGCAGCCATGAGGAAGAAGTGCTGGCGGAATTCATCCAGGCTGCTACCAGTTCAAAATACGCCCAGGATGCTGAAAGCCACACCAAGCCTGTGCGCGTAAGCGAAACGCAAACCACGCCAAAATCAGCCCAATCCGCCACGCAAGCGCTCTACTGGCCTTACTGGTTCCAAGTTTTCTAAAGAGGTGCTCATGCCCAAAATTCTCTATTTGCTCGACGGTCACGCCATCGCATATCGCGCTTACTTTGCCCTGACTTCCGGTGGATCCACCCGTTGGGCAACCAGCTCCGGTGAGCCTACCGCTGGCATTTATGGCTTTGCCAGCATGCTGCTGAAACTGCTCGAGCAGGAAGAGCCGGACTACCTTGCTGTTTCTTTCGACACCGGGAAAACCTTCCGCCACGAGATGTACCCCGAATATAAGGGCACCCGCGCCAAAATGCCGGATGATCTGCGCGCGCAAATTGAACGCATCCGCGAGATGGTGGACTGCTTTAACATCCCCCGCATCGAGGTGGAGAATTACGAGGCGGATGACGTCATCGGTAGCCTTGCCACCTGGGCAACCACCAAGGAAGGGTTGGGGGTCAAGATCATCACAGGCGACCGCGACCTGCTGCAGCTGGTGAATAACCGCATCGTGGTAAGTCTGCCTAACCCCAAAAGCGGTCAGACTGACGACTACTTTGCCGAAGATGTTGAAGCCAGGCTGGGCGTGTTGCCAGAGCAGGTGGTGGACTATAAAGCGCTGCTTGGCGACGCCTCAGATAACATCCCGGGCGTGAAAGGGGTGGGTGAGAAAACTGCCGTGAAGCTGCTCAAGCAATATGGCAACCTTGACAATATCTATGCGCACCTCTCAGAGATCCCCGGAAAAGTCGGAAAAGACCTGGCAGCCGGTAAGGAGCTTGCCTATCTGAGCCGGGATCTGGCACGCATCCGCACCGATCTGCCAGTCACACTTGACCTCGATCAGGCAAAGCCAAGCCGCTTTGATCCTCTGGCAGTGGAAAAGCTGTTCCACCAGCTTGAGTTCCGCACACTAACGCAGCGTTTGAAGAAGCTCAATCAGCGCCTCAAACCTTCGTTGATGGCTCAGCCGGAGCAGGAGAGTCTTTTTGGCAGTGAACCCGCTCCAACAGCACCCAAACCCGACGAGCCTCTCAAGACAGATTTCGAAACTGTTGTTGTGGACAGCCCTGAGAAGCTGAATTCCTGTGTGAATAACCTCAAAAGTGCCAGTGTGATCGCCTTTGACACCGAAACCACCGGAATCAATCCGCTTCAGGACCAACTTGTGGGCATTTCGCTGACGGGCAGCCCGGAAAAAGGGTATTACTTCCCTGTTGGGCACGACAAAGGGCAACAATTGCCGCTTGATGACGTGCTTTCCGCCTTGAAACCACTCCTGACTAATCCTAAGATCGCCAAAATAGCGCACAATGCCAAGTATGATCTCTTGGTTCTGCGCCAGGTGGGGGTTGAGGTCAGCCCAATCACTTTCGACACAATGGTGGCGGAGTGGTTGATCACGCCCGATTCACGCCACCTGGGTTTGAAAGCGTTAGCCTGGGTGCGGTTGGGGGTGGAGATGACCTCCATCGAGGACCTGATCGGCAAAGGCAAAAACCAGATTACCATGGCGCAGGTGCCCATCGCCGAGGCAGCACCCTATGCCGCTGCTGATGCGGTCATGACCCTACGGCTGCTGCCATTGCAGGAGGCTGACTTGCAGTCCCATGGAGTCGATAAACTCAACCGTGAGATCGAGGTTAAGCTCATCCCCGTCCTGGCAGATATGGAGGAAGCTGGCATTCTGTTGGATTTGCCGTTCTTCGAGCGGTTCTCTCAGGAACTCGTCCAGGAGATCCGCCAGCTTGAGCAGGCCATTTACCAGCAGGCAGGCGAGGAATTTAACATCAATTCCACCCAAAAGCTTTCGGACGTGCTCTTTAAAAAGTTAGCGCTCGACCCGCCTGACGTTACCAAGAAAACCAGCAGCGGAAAGTTTTCAACGGCTGCCGGCGTGCTGGAGGAGATGAGGGGCATCCACCCGATCATTGAACTGATTTTAAATTACCGTGAACTAACCAAACTTCAATCCACATACGTGGACGCATTACCGCACCAGGTAAACCCCAAAACCGGTCGGGTTCACACCACATTTAACCAGACAGGCACCGTCACGGGTCGTATCGCCTCGCAAAATCCGAATCTGCAGAACATCCCAACCCGAACCGACCTTGGGCGCCGCGTTCGGCAGGGTTTCATCGCCGCGCCTGGCAAAAAGCTCCTGGCAGTTGATTACTCCCAGATTGAACTGCGGATCGTGGCGCATATCGCCCAGGATGAAGCCATGATAGAGGCTTTCCATAAAGGGCAGGATATCCACGCCACCACCGCCGCTGCGATCTACGGTGTGCCAATCGAGCAGGTGACCAAGCAGCAGCGCCGCCATGCGAAAGCCATCAATTTCGGCTTGATCTATGGCATGAGCCCCTTCGGCCTGACGCGCGCCACCGACCTGACCCTGGCGGAAGCCGAAAACTTCGTCAAGGAATACTTTAAGGAATTCCCGGGTGTGAAAGCCTGGTTAGATAAAACACGCCTTGAAGCTGCCCAAACCGGCAGTGTGGAAACGCTTTTGGGGCGCAAACGCTACTTCCCGAACCTGAAGGCTGGCACAAATTTCGCCATGCGGCAAAGGGAAGAACGCGAAGCGATCAATGCTCCTATCCAGGGAACTGCTGCTGATATCATTAAAATTGCCATGGTACGTCTGCCGGATGCCCTGCACAAGGCAGGTCTCAAAGCCCAGATGCTGCTGCAGGTGCACGATGAGTTGATTTTTGAAGTGCCCGACACCGAGGTTGAAAAAACGATGAAGGTCGTGAAGGATGTGATGGAACATGCCCTGGAACTCTCCGTCCCGTTGGTCACAGAAGCACGGCTTGGCAGCAATTGGGGCGAGCTGGAGAAGGTGGACGAGGAACCAGTAGTGGTTGACCTGGAAGAGTAATATAAGTCTGTGTGTGAATGCTTGGTTATGCCAGCGTATTTTTGATTGTGCCAGCGCATCTTTGATTGTGCTGGCGTCCCGCCAAGCACAGGGTTTGACCGCAGGTCTCCAACTAGGGCGGGATGATAAACGTCGGAGTGAGGAAAAAGCACCTGCAACTCTGTCATCGCGAGCGAAGCGGAGCAATCTGCCTTTTACTTCTGTTGACCTCCAAAAAGCAGCCTGCCACAATGATTTCAGATTGCTTACGTGCAAAACCAAAGGACCCTCACCCCCGCTATGCGGACCCTCCCCCTTCGTTCGCTTTGCTCACTGGGGAGGGCTATTCTTTCTTGATTGTGCCGGCGCATCTTTGATTGTGCTGGCGTCCCGCCAAGCACAGGGTTTGACCGCAGGTCTCCAAAAGCCTGTAAAAGAATGAAGCCTCCGGCTAAAGCCCGTAATCGGCAGGGATGCCGTTACGATCGGTCTCAGTTTTTGTGAGCGAATAACTGATTGTGTCGGCGTCCTCGGTGCGAAGCCTCCCAGTGGGACCGAGCATAGGGTTTGACCGCAGGTCTCCACAAACGTGTGAAAAAGTTAAAGCACGTAGGTCAGGTTCTTCATTTGAACCTGACGTCACACATGCTGGGAATTAATGACCTCCACATAGGTGGGCTTCCGATGTCAGGTTGAACTGCGCAACCTGACCTACGACCAGACCTATAGAATTCAGACGTAGGGGCGAAGCATTTTGAAATAAAGGCATTGCTGTTCAAAAGTTATCATTATTGAATGCTTCGCTCCTACCGGTGAAATCAATAACAATATTGGAAACCGGAAATGCAGGCTGCCGACTGTCATTGCGAACCTCCTTTGTGAAGCAATCTAAAATCTGTTCGAGACAGTAATTGTTGTGAATCACCAGCAGTGCTTGAGATTGGCAGTTTAGATCGCTTCGTTCCTCGCGATGACAGGTAAAAAAACGCTGGGATAAGCGAGACCACACTCAGCTTGGTATGTGTAAGTCAGGTTCTTCATTTGAACCTGACGTCCCTAATGATGGTTTCTGACGTCAGGTTGAACTGCGCAACCTGACCTACGACCAGACCTATAGAATTCAGACGTAGGGGCGAAGCATTTTGAAATAAAGGCATTGCTGTTCAAAAGTTATCATTATTGAATGCTTCGCTCCTACCGGTGAAATCAATAACAATATTGGAAACCGGAAATGCAGGCTGCCGACTGTCATTGCGAACCTCCTTTGTGAAGCAATCTAAAATCTGTTCGAGACAGTAATTGTTGTGAATCACCAGCAGTGCTTGAGATTGGCAGTTTAGATCGCTTCGTTCCTCGCGATGACAGGTAAAAAAACGCTGGGATAAGCGAGACCACACTCAGCTTGGTATGTGTAAGTCAGGTTCTTCATTTGAACCTGACGTCCCTAATGATGGTTTCTGACGTCGGGTTGAATTGCGCAACCTGACCTATAGAATTCAGACGTAGGGGCGAAGCAATTTAATATAATCGCATTGCTGTTTCCAAGCTATCCGTATAGAACGCTGTTTAGACAAGTATGATTGTTTACACATTATCCGGGGTGATTATTTACAGGTTAAGGGCAGACACAGGGGTCTGCCCCTACGAAAGCCACCTTTCCCTCAAACACCAGATGTAGGGGTAACCCCCCGTGGTTACCCGCTATATAGCAGACACAACGTTTTCCAGGGTGGTCCTCAAAAATAATCCTATGATCCGCGATAGCCTGCTTGCTTGATGATAGTGTAAACAATCACCCTATACAACATATAAACCATCATTGTCTTGACAAATGCTTCGCCCCTACCAGTAATTTCTACGACGATAACGAAAAAATGGAATTTCAGGATTTAAGCAGGCAGGTAGTGGCTGTTGAGTTTCTCGCGCAGTTGCATCACCTGGCGCCGCATGCGGTCGTCGCTCTCCATCAAGTCGGCAACTCTATCGCACGCGTACATCACGGTCGTATGATCGCGCCCGCCAAGTTCCTGCCCGATACGTGGCAATGAAATGCCCCCATCCTCTCGCAATAAGTACATGGCTACCTGCCGGGGCAGCGCCACATCGCGCGAGCGATTCTTGCTGGTGAGGTTCTCTTTGGTAGTGCCAAAGAAATCTGCCACGACATCCACCACGTAAGCCGGAGTCAGGCTGGTTCTCTGCGGTAAGTAATCCGCGAGGGCATGCTTTGCCAGGTCCAAGGTCAGTTTCTGTCCGCTCAGATCGGCATAAGCGTTCACACGGTTCCAGGCGCCCTCAAGCTCCCTTACGTTCGTGGGTATAGCGCGCGCAATCGTCTCCAGGACATCCTGGGAAATATCCCTGCCGGCTTTCTCGGCTTTGCTGCGCAGGATGGCAAGGCGCATCTCATAATCCGGCGCTTGCATATCCACCGTGAGCCCCCACTCGAAACGGGAACGCAGGCGTTCCTCGAGGGTGGCCATCGCCTTGGGCGAGCGGTCAGAGGTGATCACGATTTGTTTGTTCTGCCCGTGCAGGGCGTTAAAGGTGTGAAAAAACTCTTCCTGGGTGGTGTCTTTGCCGGCGATGAACTGAATATCATCGATCAGGAGCACATCCACCTGGCGGTATTTTTCGCGGAATGCCGGGGTTGTCTTATGGCGAATGGCATCGATCAGGTCGTTGGTGAATTCCTCAGAAGAGACATAAAGCACGACTTTTCCCTGCTTGACGACCTCGTTGCCGATCGCGTGCAGGATGTGGGTTTTGCCCAGTCCGACGCCGCTGTAGATGAAGAGCGGGTTGTAAGCCCGGGCTGGATTCTCGGCTACTGCCAGGCTGGCAGCCTGGGCCAGGCGGTTTGCCGCACCGACCACAAAGTTATCGAAGCGGTAACGCGGATTCAGATGCGTGTCGAAGGTGCTGCTTTCCACTGCTTCGACGCGCTTGGGAGCCCGCACGCTTTCCTCTTCCATCACCGGAGCTGGCGCAGACCAAACTTTAAACTCAACATTTACCTGGCGCGCCATCATCCCCGAGAGTTTGTTCGTAACGATGCTCTTCAGGCGGCTTTCGAGCCAATCACAAGCGTAGGCATTGCTGGCACCAAGGGCAAACGTTCCTGATTCTTCCTCGTAGGAGATCAGCTGAGTGTTCCGGACCCAGGTATCAAAGGTTGCCTTCGAAAGGTCCATCTGTAATTGTCCGATTGTTGCCTGCCACGCCTGTTGAGCATTCATTGTGCATTCTCCCTTCTTACTTCCTGTGAGGGGTGATGATTTATCGATGTTGAAACGAGCGATTCGATTTCCTCTAAAAACGCATCACGGTTGAGCTTTCCTAAATTGTCTTGCTCATTGAGTAGAACGATTCTACCATCCAAAAATAGGGTTCCATTACTCTTTGTCTTAAAAATTAACGATTCTTTAAGAATGAGAATCTTTTCGATTTTTTCTTTCCCAACCCAGCCAATTCCCAGCTTTGTAAGAATCAAGCCAAACACTAATTGACAGGAAAACTACCCTTCCATAACCCCCATATATGGGATTATTATACTAATTTTATAAGAATTCTCCAACGGATGGGAGCTGGAATCCCACACAAAAAGACACCAGAAATTGCCAAAATAAAAGGATAGTGATTCCCGTTTTGGAATCAGGGCTTTAACATTCGGAATGCTATACGCCACCCGCGTGTTTCTCAAGCAGCATCATTTTTGCGGCTCTGCGACCAATTTCCACCGCAAAGTTCGTGCCGCGATCCCATGGATATACCTGGCTCATACTGGCAAAAAACAGACCTGGTATGGGGGTCTCAATCGCTGGGATATTAGCGGAATGGTTTGGCAGCGGAATGGGTTGGGCATAGGCTGTCTTGGAGACCCAGATTTTGTTTACCCAATCCCGATTGAAGTCAGGATTGATCTTTACCAGGTGCGGCAGGAACTCATCCGCCAGTTCGTCATCGCTTTTGTTGAAATTAGGGTGATCGGTTTCGAGGTAGTCGCCAATATAGAGGATGTGATCACCGCCGAAGTACTCCGGCTTGAGGAAGTTGGTGTGTTCGACCAACGAAAGGAAAGGATAGCCAGCTTGCTTGGGGATGTTGTACCAGTAGTACCCCTCAGGAGAAAGGGGATGCTTGATGGAGACTGTCATCACCACTGCCCCCATGCTCTTCAGATTCAGTAAACCCGCAAGGTACTCAGGGGGCAAATCCGGTGCCATCTTCGCCATCATACCAGGCGAAAGCGTCACCAACGCCTGATCAAAGCTTTCTGACGCACCGTTCACAAAGCTAACGACTATTTGTCCGTTCTCCTGGCGCTTGAGCGAACTGACGCGGGTATTGTAATGAATGGTAACTCCGGCTTCTTCGATTTTGGCAGCAAATTTGTTGGCAAAGACCTGGAAACCGCCCCTAAAGGTCCCCAGGCGCGTGGTGCGGGAGTGCAACCGCGCCCACATCCAGGCCATATTGACCTTATCATGCCAGTTTTCACCAAATTTGCCAATCATCATCGGCTGCCACATGCTTTCGTAGACTTTGTTGCCGGCATATTTGCGCATCCAGGCATCGGTGGTGGTCTTTTCGAGCGTGCGCCAGTTATTGGTCAGCCTCAGGTAAAGCCCTACCAAACCAAAACGAATTTTGTTGATGCCATAACCCAAGCCAGGGTAAGCCAACGCGGCAGGAATGGAATCAAAGGGGTAAAACTTGCCCTTGTAATACATAACGCTGATTGGTTTCGGGAAAAGCACCTGATCCGACCAGCCCAACTCTTCAATCAGACTGAGCAGATGGGAATCGGTTTGAAACCAATGGTGATAAAAACGCTCAACCGACCAATCCCAATGGGGTTCTTTAAAGCCGGAAGCCAAACCTCCGGGTTCTGCTGAAGCCTCAAAAATGCTCACCCGCTGCCCGGCTTTTGCCAGGTCCCAGGCGGCGCTCAAGCCGGCAAAACCTGCCCCAATGATGGCAATATGGCGTTGGTTATCAGTCATGTCATGTCCTTCTTGTATCATTCTTCGATTCTCTCTTCAGAACCAAGGTCTGTCTGTATTTGCTGCACGTTGGTGCTCAGGCTAAAGCCTTCTTTGACGAAAAAGATCGCACCGAGGGCCGTGATGGGAATCCACAAAGCCACCCGCAGGATCAGCGCATAACCCAATGCCTGCTCAGCTGGTATGCCAAACAGCGATAGCATGAATTTGGCAGCGGCATCAAATGTTCCCAAGCCGCCAGGGGCAGCAGGAATTAACAGTACCAGGTTGACCACACCCTCAATCAACAACAGGCTCATAAAGCTCAACTCAAGCCCGAGTGCCTTCATCACGCCCCAATACAGGCCGCCTTCGAAGATCCAGACCAGCATGGAAAGCGCCAGGACTAACAGCGATTGCCCGGGGGAGCGCAGCACGCGCAAACCGTCAATAAATTTGTCAAGAATTCCGCTCACTTTAGGGCGCAGTTTCAGGGGCAGCAACCGGTTGATGAGCCAACCGCTCACAGCCTGGGTTTGCTTCGGGAGGAAGAGCATTGCTAAAAAGAGCAGCAAGATTATCGCAAAGATTGCTCCCACAATGACCGAACCAGTCTGGATGCGCCGCATCCACTCAGCATCCGGCGCGATCTGCACCAATTGGCGAAAGTTCAGCAGCACCAGAGCCAGGATGGTGATGCCATCGAACAAACGCTCCACCACGATTGTTGCCAGAGAGCCTGAGATGGGAACGTCGTCGGTTTGTTTGAGCAGGATCGAACGCAGCACCTCGCCAGCGCGGGCAGGATAGACGTTGTTGCCCATGTAGCCGATGCAGACCACCGGGAATAGCTGACGCTGCGGAATGCGTTTGAGGGGGTTGAGCAAAACCTGCCAGCGCCAGGTACGTACCCAGACACCCATAAAATAAAAAACCAACCCCAACAGAACCCAAGCCCACTTTGCGCTGCGCAGGTATTGCCAGAGTTGATTAAAGTCAATTTCGCGAAATGCCAGGTAAAGGAAAACCGCGCTGATCAGAATTCCCAGCGCTATGTGCCAACGCTTGATTTTCATGTCCCGATTGTACCATCAGCTTGTGTTACAAGTATTATCATCCAGCCAGAATGTGCGTCACGGCAGCGGCGCAGGTGCCAGCCAGAGATTGGATCATGCCGTAGCGGGGATGAGTAATCTGGTTACCGCCTGCCTCTCCACGGAGCTGCAAGCAGGCTTCGACCGCCTGGTAAACGCCCGAGGCTCCCAGAGGGAACCCCCGCCCCATGTGACCACCCATTGTTGCCACCGGCAAAGACCCTGTCAGCGTCAACGAACCATCCGTAGCAAGCTTCCAGGCCTGCCCGCGTGGAGCGAAGCCAGCTGCTTCGAGCGACAGCAGTGCGTGCAGAGTGCTGTTGTCAGAATACTCAAAGAAATCAATATTCGCCAGCGGAACGTTCGCCTTCAGGCAAGCTTGCCCAACGGAAACCGCGGCAGCTTCAAAGAAAAGCGGATCACGGCGATCATGCACTGCCAGCCGGCCCGCGATCAGGCTGGAACTCAACAATTTGACAGGTTTATGAGGCAAATCTTTGGGGACCAGGTCGGGCCGGGTCAGGATCAAAGCGGCAGCACCATCCGCGTGCGCCGCCAGGTCAAAAGCGTTGAGCGGAGCTGCCACTGCTGCGGATTGGTTGTAGGCTTTACCTGTCAGTGCCCTGCCGAACATGGCGTTCGGGTTATTGACCGCATTGTTGTGGGCAATTATCGGAAATCCCTGCAGAACCTCGCGCGGGAACTGGTTCTCGTATAGATACCTCTGCAGCAGCAAGGCTGCCTGCCCGGTTGGAGTGAGTCCCTCGGAGGCTTCATAATCTGCATCGAGGCTCGCGCCAAGCAGGTTTAATTCCTGACCTACGCCGACAACGTCGGTCACTTTTTCTACGCCCACCACTGCCGCCACATCCACCATGCCGGAGCGGACAGCCTGCCAGGCAAGGTACAGCGCTGCAGCGCCGGAGGCTTCGGCTGCCTCCGCTGTCACCCCCTCTGCCTGTCCTGCCAGGCCTGCTGCCTCGCAGACCAAGGCACCAAGATTAGCCTGGTGGGAGGCGCTGGCAGCCAGCATGCTGCCAATATAAATTGCCTGCGGCTGGAGATCAGCCGCATCTTTCCGAGCAGATCTGAGCGCCCGCCCTGCCAATTCCTGCAACGAAACATCCCAGTGCTCGCGCACCGGTATCTGACCGATGCCGACGATAACAACTTCAGGGTAGCCCGCCATTTCAACCGGTCACGATCTCTCCGCGGTAACGGAGGTAGGTGGCGTAGTCAATTCCGACGCGATTGGCAATATAGTCCTGGGTACTTCTGGCATTCGCGCGGCGCTCTTTTAACGCTCCACGTACTTTCAGCACAAAAGCGTCTGAGCCAGCACCAGAACCATAAGAAGTCATCAGGATCAAGTCGCCTGTTTTCGCTACGTCCAAGATGGCAGTCAGACCAATAATGGCAGCTCCGCTATAGGTGTTGCCAATTATTGGCGAGAGCAATCCAGTTTCGATTTGCTCGTCTTTGAAACCGAGCAATTTTGCGACCCGACGGGGAAATTTTTCATTGGGCTGGTGAAAGACGGCATAAGCAAAATCAACTGGTTTCAGACCAGTTTCCTGCATAATCGTTGAAGCCGCGGTAGAAATATGGCTAAAGTAGGCCGGTTCACCGGTGAAGCGCTGACCATGCTCAGGATAGATGGCATGCTGACGCCGCCAGAAGTCGGGGGTATCCGTGACAAAAGAATAAACTGCCTCAATGCTGACAAGCGAACCCTGCTGCGGACCAATGATGTAAGCCGCGCCGCCAGAGGCTGCGGTGTATTCAAGGGCGTCGCCAGGTTTGCCCTGGGCAGTATCCATGCCGATCGCCATCGCGTAATCTGCCATGCCGGAGCCCACCATGCCGATTGCCGCCACCATGGCTTCGGTGCCAGCCTTGCAGGCAAACTCCCAGTCGCCTGCGCTAACGCTGCCCGAGGCGCCAATGGCTTCCGCCACCACCGTGCCGCTGGGTTTGACCGCGTACGGGTGCGATTCCGAGCCCACCCAAACTGCTCTCAATTGCTCAGGGGAAATCTCTGCGCGTTTGAGCGCGTTGCGGGCTGCTTCGATGGACATGGTGATCACGTCTTCATCCAAACCCGCCACCGCTTTTTCGGTCACGGGGAGGCCTTCCTCATTCCCACCCCAAATGCGGGCGATCTCCACCCCAGGCAAACGGTAACGCGGAACGTAAGCGCCGTAGCCAGTGATGCCAACTTTGCGTTTAGGGATCAACAATTTTCCGCTTTCAGCGTCATGATTTTGTGTTGTTTCCATCATCAGTTCCATTCCATTGTTCAAGAATACGTGTTGCTTCGCTCAAGGTGATCCTGCCTGCCGCAATCAACGCCTGCACCAGCGGTTCGACCTGTTCGGTGTTCGCACCAGCTGCCAGTGCCACCTGGCGGGCATGCAGCCTCATATGGCCCTTCTGGATCCCCTCGGTCGCAAGTGCTCGCAACGCAGCCAGATTCTGCGCCAGACCCACAGCGGCGATGATCTCGCCCAGGTCAGAAACGCATTGGACCCCCATAAGTTTCAGGTTGGTCCGTACTCCAGGATGCACACGCGTGGAGCCGCCAACAATGCCGATCGCGAGCGGCAGGGTCAGGCTGCCCTTCAGGCTTCCATCTTCGGTCGTAGTCCAGGTGCTCAAGCTTTTGTAGCGCCCGTCGCGCGCCGCATAGGCATGCGCACCGGCTTCCACAGCCCGCCAGTCGTTCCCTGTCGCCAGCAAAACCGCATCCACACCGTTCATGATGCCCTTGTTGTGGGTGGCAGCGCGGTACGGGTCTGCCTCAGCAAAAGCCCAGGCTTCAACCACACCGTCGCGCACCTGCTCACCGTTGTAGCCTTCAAAAGCCAGTACTTCGGCAGGCAGGCGGACCTCGGCGCTTGCCAGGCGGCGGTCAGAAAGGTTGCTGAGGATGCGCAGGTGCGCTCTGGCACCGGTTAGCTGCTCAAGCAAAGGCGCCAGGCTTTCTACCGCGCTATTGACCATATTGGCACCCATCGCGTCCTGCACGTCAAGGATCAGATGCACCACCAGGAAAGGTCCAATTGGGGATTCTTCGATCTGCCTTACTTCCAGGTCGCGGATACCGCCCCCATGCCGCGTCAGACCCGGGTTGAGGGCACTTGCCTGTTGAAGCAACTCGGGTTTGTTAGTTTCGATCAAGTTCTGCGCCGCATTGATATCCGCCAGGTCGAGCAACTGCACCTGACCGATCATCTCCTGGGAGCTCATCCAGGCTCTAAAGCCGCCGGTGGACTGTGCCAGTTTTGCCATGAACGAAACAGCAGCCACCACAGAAGGTTCTTCAACCACCATCGGCACCAACACCGATTTGCCGTTCACGATGAAGTTCTGGGCGATCCCGAGTGGCAGACTGAATAGACCCACCGCGTTTTCGATCATGTGGTCGGCAGTCTCAAGGGTCAGCCCTGATCCAGGTAGCCAGGCTTTCAGGTCATCCTCATCCAGATTGCTGTTTTGCATGAGGTACTCTTGGCGCTCTGGCAGGGTCATTTTGTAGAATTTTTTGTTCATCTCCATTCCATTGTACTGAAATCTGCTCAAATATAGCAGCCAAAACCTCTAAAAAACTCTCAATAATTGCATTCATCGGGAAAATCTAAGAGTGGAATAGTTCTTACAACCATTGGAGAATACCTTGTCTGCCCGGTATACTAAATGAGAAACATGGAAAGAAGGTGCCCTTGGAATCATCTGATTCAACCCTATACGACATTCTCATTATTGGAGGCGGACCCGCGGGAGCGACCGCCGGCATCTACTCCGCGCGGGCTGGTCTGAAAGTAGGCATCCTGGATAAGGGCTTGACCACCGGCGCACTTGGCACCACCAGCAAAATCGCGAATTACCCCGGGGTAGATGGCGAAATTAGTGGGGCTGAACTGCTGAAGATTATGCGCAAGCAAGCCCAGGGTTTTGGCGCGGAATTCATCAACGACAAAGCCATTGGCAGTGATCTATCCAGCAATCCAAAAGCGGTTTTTGGCAACTTTGGCGTTTATACCGCCCGCGCCATCATCATCGCCACAGGTTCGATGGGACGAGCCAACTTGATCAAAGGGGAAGCAGAGCTTTTGGGACGCGGCGTTTCTTACTGCGCCGTGTGCGACGCGGCTTTCTTCAAGGGCAAGGACGTGGCAGTGATCGGTAAAAGTGACGAAGCAATTGAAGAAGCTCTCTATCTGACCCGCTTTGTCAAAACCCTGCATTTCTTCTCACCTACCGAGCAGGTAAACGCGCCAGCCGAAACCCTGGCGGAATTAACGGAGAAAGTAAACGTCGTCATGCATCCGGGCAGCGTGGTCAGAGAGATCTGCGGTGAGCAGAAAGTGGAGTGCCTGCGGGTTTCCGTTCGCGGCAGCAAAGAGGAAGAATCCTTGCCAGTAGAGGGAGTCTTCGTCTATCTTCAGGGCGGTAAACCGATCACCGATTTTGTCGCAGGGCAACTGGAGATCAGCGAGGAGGGCTGCCTGCAGGTGGATCGCGAGAACCAAACGGCAATCCCAGGCGTGTACGCGGTGGGAGACGTGTTGTGTTCGCACCTGAAGCAGGCAGTCATCGCCGCCTCAGATGGCGCGGTAGCGGCAATCTCCGCAGAGAAGTGGCTGCGGGGTAAAGCCAGGTATCGCAACGATTGGGCCCATTAGCCTTAGCAAAACATTCAGCCGGGTTATGCTGCGAGCCTCTTTTGTGCGGCGATCTGCTTTTGATCTGTCATCGCGAGCCTCTTTTGCGCCTGTGCCCGCGAAGCAGGGTATGGCGATATGCCTTTGATCTGTCATCGCGAGCTTCTGTTGCGTGGCGATCTGCCTTTTTCGACATGGAAAATGTTTATTTTGAGGACGATGCCGGAGTGAGCCCGCAATGGTTGGCTGGAAGAGTAAGGGTGCAGGGCGGTCTCATTCCGGCCTTGGGGATTCTTTCCTTTGTAAGGTGGGTTGGCGTAAAAGAATGTCGATATTTGAGAAATCTCAGAAAGCCTACCCACCAGTGTCAACGCAAGCAACTATCCGGTGGGTTGGCTAAACCGAGACTCAGGTAGGCAAAAGTTATTGACGCCAATCCACCCTACAATTTTTTCCAACAGAGGTCGGGTTATCGTGCTCAAAGAGTATGCGAATTTCAACCCAACATCTCAACATCCCTAACCTCGCTACAACTGATCGCTCTATCCGTTACAATACGTATGGAAAGAACCGACAAATGGAAGACAGCAAGCCGACAATCCCTTTTGCCACCATGCGCCCACACCACGCATTGTGTGCCTTGTTCTTCGAGGGCAAAGGGTATAGCCAGGTGTTTGTTGATAACATGACCGCTTTCATGGCTGACCCCAGCCAGATGCTGCAAATCACAACTGGATGCGATGCTCTCTGCCAAGCTTGCCCTAATAATGTCAACGGACAGTGCAAAGACGAAGCCAAAGTCTCGCTTTTTGATCAGCGCACCTTGAAGCTCACTGGTACGCTTCTCCAAGCTGACCAACCCATCCCCCTTTATGCACTCTGCCAGGGTGTCTTCGATGCCATCCTGCAGCAAGGCCTGCTGGCTGAGGTTTGCGGCAAATGCGAATGGGCGCCGCTCTGCCAGGGCAAATGGCAGCAGGGCGATTTCAACCCCCAGCTACTCCAATCCGATCCTACAAGCGATTAGCCGCTGACACCTGTTGACCAAAACCGCTATAATCAATCTGATCACACTATTGGAGACACCATGACCAACTCTGACCCCGGTATTCAAACGCCCTCAAATGATAACCTCGAGCGCACCAAACGCGCTCAACTCGAACAAAGCGCAAGAAACGGCTCCCGCTACTTTTTCTGGATCGCCTTTTTCTCAATCTTTAATCAAGTGATGGACCAACTCAGCTCCGAACGCCGCTTTATCTTTGGCCTGGGCATGCCCCAATACATCGACCGCCTGCTGGAAGGATCCAACCCCACTTTGATCTGGGGCGTCATCATCGCCCTGTCAATCATCTTCATACTTTTTGGCATTTTCTCAGACCGCCGGAACGTTCCGATCTACATCGTTGGCGTCCTTTTCTACTTGGTGGATATGGCGTTTTCGATCCTCTCCGGAGATATGGTTGGCACCTTGGTCCACGTCGTCTTCACAGTTCTGTTGGTGATGGGCTTGATTGCAACCATGAAACTCAAGGAACCATCGCCAGCCTAACCGCAGACGTGAAAACACAACAATTTCATAGCAGTCTCGCACAAGTGTGAGGTTCTACACTCACTATCTTCAGTTAACCTGTTATTAACACTTGTAGTAAAATAGGCTTTCCATAAGATGGGAGCGTGCGATGACTGAGATACCTTTATATGAAATATGTCTAAGACTGGCAGCCGCCCTCGTCGCTGGTGGCGCGATAGGCTTTGAACGTGAACGCGACAGCCAGCCTGCCGGCTTGCGCACGCACATGATCCTCGCTCTGGGTGCTGCTCTTGTGATGATTCTCTCTCTCAATATGGGCATCAAATTCGGTTCTGACCCAGCCAGGTTGGCAGCACAAGTCGTCTCGGGGATTGGCTTCCTTGGCGCAGGCGCTATTTTACGCTCCGGCTTCAACGTAAAAGGTCTCACAACCGCCTCAACCCTCTGGACCACTGCCATCGTCGGCATGGCAATTGGTTATGGGAATTACCTGGTTGCGCTTTTTGCGGTCGTTATCTTGCTCTTCGTCCTGACGTTTGTGGAACGCTTTGAAAAAAAGTTTGTGCGCGTTAACGTTATCCGCACAGTCGTGGTTGATGTCCACGACCGCGAAGGGATCCTGCGCGAAGTGCGCAAAACCATCACAAAACATGCGGATGACATTACTGTATTCAATGTGAGCAAAAGTATCAAAAACAGACGCATGCGTCTTGAAATCGTGGCACGTTTTAACCGTAACGAAAAGCTCGAGGATTTGATGGAAGTTATTTGCGCCATCGATGGCGTACGAGGTATCAAAATCGAGTAGACCCCACGTGTCAAGGCAGGGGGCGATTGATGTATACTTTTCAACACCATGCCAGATCTGAAGACCCTGTTAGCAAGTTACGACCTTGCTTTTTTGCGTGATATCGCTGAGCTCTGGGGAATTGAGCTCCAGGCGGTAGAACGCCGTACCGTTCTGGTGGAACTCGCTAAAGCGATGACCTCCAAAGATCTTTTCGATGAGGTTTTTTCCTCACTGCCCCCTTCAGCGGTTGACGCGCTCATTAATCTTGGCACGACTGGCGGCAGGATGCCCTGGCAGGCTTTTGAGCACGCCTATGGCGAGCTCCGGCCAATGGGTCCAGCCCGCCGAAAGCGCGAAAAACCCCATCTCTTTCCGAAAAACACGGCTGAGAAACTTTGGTATCTTGGGCTTGTCGGAAGGGCTGCTTTGCGCGAAAACCAGGATCTGAGCGAGTTTGCTTTCATCCCTGATGAGTTTCTCGACTGGCTGCCAGAGTTCGAGCAAGCCACAGCGGATGACACTACCCTGCGCCAACTTCCCGCCTGGTCCAGCTCCAAAGTGACCGCCCTCCCACCTCACGGAGACTTGGTGTTGGATGACATTTGCACGCTGTTCGCCGCACTGCGCATGGAACTCGTTGATCAACTACCGCGCCTAAGCGCAAAAGACGCAAGCTACTGGCAACTTTTACAGACGCTGGTGAAAACACTCAATTTGCTCGACGAGACTGGGCAACCCAATGAAAACGCGCGCGTTTTCCTCGAAAAACCGCGCGGAGAAGCATTGAGATGGCTGGTGCAAAGCTGGGCGCAATGCTTGGAATTTGATGAATTGTGCCTTGTGCCGCAATTACACTGTGAGGGCAACTGGCAGCACGCCACGATTGCCCCGCGCCGAACAATCCTCGACCGCCTGGGTGCACTCCCAACCGACACCTGGTTCAAAACTCAGGATTTGATAGATGATATTTATCAACACCAACCGGACTTTTTGCGTAGCGGTGCAGACTATAACACCTGGATTATCAGCAGCACTGACCCAGATGCCCGTTTGCTGCACGGTTTTGAACACTGGCAGGACGTGGAAGGACAGTATATTCGCTTTCTCATCGAGGAAATGCTCGTCGATCTGGGCATGGTGCAAACCGGGCAGCTCACAAACCAACCTGAAAGCCAGGTATTTCAGATCAAGCCCTTGTTTTCCAAATCGCTCAAGCCGGGGAAAAAACTCGAGCTGCCAGAAGAGAACCAGCCGGTCCTGGTTGGTAGGGATGGAAAGCTCGAAATGACCCTACTGGTGCCGCGAATTGCGCGCTACCAGCTTTCGCGCTTTGCAGAGTGGCGCTCGCTGCGCCCCGACCATTTTGTTTTTCAACTTACGCCAGCCTCGCTGCAGGCAGCCGCGGAACAGGGTTTGGAACTCAAACACCTGCGGGCGTTGCTGCGAAAATATGGCAAGCCAGGCATCCCACCTGGGCTGCAAAAAGCCCTTACACGTTGGGAAAGTCATGGAGTGGAAGCCCGCATCGAACCTCTGCTGGTGCTGCGCCTGGCAGAACCCGAACTGCTTGGAAAACTGCGCGAGTCGAAGGCGTCTGGCTGCCTTGGAGAAACCCTCGGACCAACCGCTGTTTTGGTAAAACCGGGGTGTGGGTCCAGGGTGAGGGCTGCTCTCCGGGAGTTGGGCATCCTGACCGATTTACCTGGAGAGGATGAGTGAGATCGACCAAACCGGGTTTCTTCGTGAGGTTGCTGCGCTTCAGTTTTCTTTTAGCTGGTCTGGCGGGTTTTTTGCGGCTTTATGGCGCTATTACGCAGCAGCCTGACATCCTGGGCTTCAGCCAGAAAGCCTGGCTGCCAGCTTATTTGATGGTAGCTGGTGGATTAATGGGGTTGCTTAACCTGAGCGCCTGGCTGATGCTGAAGCGCAAGCCCTTTGCGCCCGCATGGCTGCCATGGGCAGGCGTGCTGATGAATATCACTGCCTACTGGCTCGAACGACTCTTGCTCTGGGCACCCACGCAGCGGAGCACAAACGCCACTTGGATGATCGGATTGCATACTGCCTGGCTATTGTTGGCACTAATCAGTCAACTGCAAATGAAACGGAGATTGAATGAACACGTCTAATCAGGAAATTGAGGTCAAATTCCTCATCTCCAACCTGCCTGCCCTGCTTCAAAAGATCCAAAGTCTTGGCGCGCTCATGCTGCGCCCGCGCATGCTCGAGGTTAATCTACGCTTCGACACGCATGACATGAAATTAAGCGAACGCGCCCAGGTGCTGCGCCTCAGGCAGGACGACCAGGCGATCCTGACCTTCAAAAGCCCGGGCGAAATCGTGAACGGAGTCATCTCCCGTACTGAACTGGAGGTGGTTGTCAGTGATTTTCAGACCACCCGCGCGATCCTCGAAGCGCTTGGCTTCCAGGTTTTCATGACCTACGAGAAGTATCGTCAAAACTTCAAATTGAACGACCTGGTGGCGTCAGTAGACGAGATGCCCTATGGCAATTTCATCGAGCTTGAGGGAAACAGCCCGGAGCACGTGCGCGCGACCGCCGACCTGCTTGG
>ENA-UOWE01002029-UOWE01002029.1-activated-sludge-metagenome-genome-assembly--contig:-NODE-2029-length-23236-cov-7.902895_pt1 | contig 23236 bp, 17 predicted proteins | sample MGYA00249841_ERZ761562 | MGnify/ENA primary metagenome ERZ761562 (study PRJEB28883, sample SAMN05720200) | activated sludge metagenome | isolation source: Anaerobic digester | place: Japan... | reverse complement strand
AATTAGCCAAAATGAGGCAAGAAATTGATATACTCCTTATAATTAGACCCATTTATTAGCCTTTTAACTTAACCAATCATTACATAAAAATGATTTTTATTAATTTATTCTTAATCTACTTCTCTATATTCAAAAGCTCCAATATCACGTGTACTTTCAGCTATTTCAACACCTCTCTGGTCTTTAACAGGGGCATTAACGTTTGTTCCGCTGTTGATAGCAGAACTTCCTGTTAACAAAGCACAAGTACTGGTTGAGCCTCCATTTGCAGTCAATACATCAACATTTACAGTAGCACTGTTTGTTATATTGTTTGCTCCTGAAGAAATTGTTTGGGCATTGTCAAATAAACAGTAATTGATATTGTATGCATTTCCAGCAATACTGCTACTGTTATTTTTGGCAAACAAACAGTTGGTTATAGATACATTCGAGTTGCTGCTTCTATAAATAGCACCACCTGAATTGTAAGTTGTATCAGCCACAAATGTACAGTTCATTGCACTGAAAACATCACTGGTTGAATATATAGCCCCTCCTGATCCTGAAGCCTTGTTGCCATAGAATGTAGAGTTGTAAATATTGGTAGTGTCGTTGTTGTCGCCATTGATGTAGATAGCGGTTCCATTTGAATATGAAGAATTGTTGGCAAAAGTACAATTGTTTACATTCAACCTTCCATGACTAACATAAATAACCCGCTGGTTGTTAGTAAATTCGCAATTGTTGAAATTTGCTTTAGCATAATATATTTCTATAACACCATTGCTACTTGTTGAATAATTAAAGCCAATACCTTCGAAAGTAATGGTTTTGACCTTCGCGGGGTACGAACTTAACGGGGTATAAAACATACGATTTGTGGTTGACTTGAAAGTAGTTCTATTAGGACTATTCCCTTTTATGATAAGTTCTTTCCTGATAGCCAGGTTATTTATTTCATAAGTTCCATCCGAAACTTTAAGCATGTCTCCATCTTCAACATCACTGCTGTTTACTGCATCAGCTACTGAAGTAAAGTCAGCACCTGAAGAAGCAATAGTCCATGTTTTTGGAGCAGCTATAGTTACATTAATAGTAGCGAATGATACATCTGTAAGCTCTATCTTACTGAAAGCACTACTATTGAATGCTATGCCAACAGAGTATGTAGTAGGTAGTATTTGTCCGTTAAAATATAAGGTTATAGTGGTGTCGCTGGTACGTATAGCTTTTACTGTAACACCCGAAGGTAAATTGCTGAGCGAAAGCTTTCCGCCTGCAACAAAGTCATCGCCATTGGTGCCGGACAACATTGCTGTATCTGGGCGATACAATGTAACTACAATAGAGTCGTTGTTTAAGATGCCACTAAAATTAGCTTTTAACTTTGTTTTAGAATAATCCAGGCTATTTTCAGGCAATAAATAATAACCGTTTGTCCAGTTTGTTAATGTTGGAACCTTGCTATCTACAGGATTCTTACTAACTGCACAACCTCCAGGGTTGATAGCCCATTTAGTATAGTTAGAACAACCTTTATAACGGATGTAATATGTGCCACCATGTTTTTTAAATTGTACATGGTTATTATTTGTTCCATCAATCACATACCAACCTTTTACAGCCGCATTACTTCCTATAACCATTAATTTACTATAAAAAACAACAGAAATGTCTGTTATTTTACAACCCTTAACAATTGAATTGCCTTTAGTAAAAGCAGATGAGGTAAGTTCGATGCTTAAGTTGGAAATGCCATCATTTAATTTATTATATAAAGCTTTGCCTTCATAATATACCACTAATGATGTGTCACTTGTGCGGATAATTTTAGCCGTTAAGCCTGCTGGCAGGTTTTTGACTAATGCTTTACCTGAACCAACAAAGTTGTCACCGTTAGCACCACTAAATGCATTGCCTTCTGTTGGAAGATAATAAATAATCATGGTATCTTTAATAACTCCGGCAGTAGCTGATTCTGTTATTGTTTTTTTGTCAGTGGCAACGCTATTAGGGTAAAGAATAACAATAGGTTCTGTCTTGCTTTGTCCACCTTCTCCACCATAGTACCATCCTGCAACAGGGGCAAAAGAGCTGTCAGAAGCTGTAGAATAAGGAGGACAAGATCTTGTATTAAGTCTTGCGAATGAACTAGCCAGTACCCATTTTGAGGCATTTGTCCTGCTATTACAATTGCGGTTTCCAATGTAATAAATACCATTTGTGTAATATGGTTTGTTATTGAATAGACCTTTCATCGTGTACCATCCATTGGCATCTGGATAAGATGTTGCGCCAAATACCTTGAAACTGTCTGGTAAAAACGTCACCTTCAATGAGTCGGTTTTTAAATGAGCAATATTGTTAGTGTTGCCTTTTGCAAAAGCAGTATTGTTTATTGTAAGGCTAATGTCGTTAACCGAAGCAAGGAATGAGTGGTTGGTAGCCGTGCCTAACAACTTGAGTTTCAGTGTTACGGAGTCAACACGGACAACAGAAGCTGTTAATCCTACCGGTACTTTTGCTAAAGAAACTTTTCCGGTTGTAACAAAGTCTTCGCCATTAGCGCCACTGAATGTATTGCCATCAATAGGGGCTAAGAAATAAATATTGGCACTGTCATTGGTTGTTCCGGCAGCTTCCTTTGATTCTACAAATAAATTATTGTCAACATATATTGAATTGGGTAAATAAAAGCTTAGTGGTTGACTTTTTCCATTTCCATGGCCGCCAATATTCCATCCTAATAATGGCAATATTTCGTCATCTTTTTTTGTTGAATAATAAGGGCATCCGCTATTTACCGATGTGTTAATCTTCCATTTAGCTCCACTGTTACAGTTTTTGTACCATATCCAGCAATTACCATTTGTATAACTTGGCTTCCCGTTAAATGTGCCATTGGGCTTATACCAGCCATTAACATTGTTATTAGATATTGCACCAGCTACATAGAAGCTGTCAACCAGATAAGCTACCTTTAAAGTATCTTTTATCCCGGTTATTTCTGAAGCATTACCAGATTCGAAAGCAGTGTTGTTGAAAGTAATGGCAAGGTTACTAATTGAATTTGTAAAATTGTTATTAGTAGCTTTCCCTAAAAACTTGAATTTCAGAGTAACAGAATCCATGCGGATAATAGATGCTGTTAACCCTGCTGGTACATTACTTACAGTAATTTTTCCAGTAGTGACAAGGTCATCTCCGTTATTACCTGAGAACTTGTTGTCTTTTGAGATGTCGATATAGGATATGTTAATGCTATCGAGTACTCCAGCCTCAGTTTTTGACTCTGTAAATGATTTTTTGTCAAACGAAATAGAGTTTTTACTTATAATGGTAAGGGGTTCTGAATAATTTCCGGAACCTGTAACGCGTCCTTTATACCATCCTGTAGATGGAACTTCCATGCTTTCTGTCATTGTTGAATATACAGCACATCCACTTTCTTTATTAGTCGTTATTTTCCATTTAACAGTGCAACCACGGTACCATAACCAGCGTGAACCATTTGAGTATGCTGTTCTTCCGTTATAAGTACCATAGGGAACGTACCATCCGTTAGCAGAAGCATCTGTAGTGGCTCCTAATACTAATAAGCTGTCCACCTTGAAATTTACTTGTATAGCATCATGAATAATATTGCCAACAGCTGCAGAGCCTTTTGCAAAAGCTGAACTGTTAAGTGTTATTTTTAAGTTGGAAACTGAATTGGCGGAAGTGTGTTTAGTTGCATTGCCAATAAGCTTGAATTTCAGGTTCACTGAGTCAAGACGGATTATAGAAGCAGTAAGCCCCAGAGGTACATTGGTTACTGAAACCTTGCCCCCGGCAACAAAATCATCGCCATCATCCCCCGAAAATTTATTATCTCCTTTCGGGAAGGCATAGTTTATTGTAATGCTATCTACGGAACCGTCGTTAGCATCGGTTTCATTAAAATTACCGCTCAAATAAACAGCATTGCCTGAAGTAACTATAATTTCATCAGTTCCATTACCTCTATTATCAAACCACTTTCCTGAACCTAAAGGTATAGTATTGCTTACAACACGGGTAGCATAAACAGAACAACCACTGCTTCTTGTGGTATGGAAATTTATTATTGCCCATTGACTACCGTCTTTACACCCTCTATATATAATAGCATAATTATTGCTGCTTACATACATCGGTTTTTCATTGTACAAGCCATAAAGGTTAAAAGTGTCGTTTACCCCAAAATTGTTAGCTCCGGAAACAAATAACCTGTCCTGAAATAAGACATTGATATTGTTGCAGTTATAGCCGTTTATATTAGCGGCATTACGTTGTGCAAAAGCAATGTCATTAAAGGTGATGCCAAGATTATTAATGTTATTAACATATTCATGAGAGTATGCTTTCCCCGAAAGAATAGCTATAAGGGTTGTATCACTTGTTTTAATTACTTTTATGGTTAATCCTGAAGGCAGCTTGCTAATAGTTACTTTTTTGGCGGTCACATAATCATCGCCTTTATGACCGGTAAAGTTGTTACCGTCAGCATATAAAGCAATCCTGATGGTGTCGTTAAAACTACCATCATTGGCCAACGATTCTACAAAGAACTTTTTGTCGTAACCCAATGAATTTTCAGGCAACACAATGACCGAACGGGTGAAATAAGTTTGAGATTTACCGCCGCTATGCCAGCCTTCAGTTGATGGTACATTTCCATCGGTATATGTACTGTAATATGGGCAGCTTGAGTTGTCGGTGATAACCCACTTATTAGTACAATCCTTATACCTAAGATTGAAACTTGCCGGGTTTGAATAAACAGGTTTGCTGTTGTCAGTGCCGTTTTGGGTATAGATACCATCTAATCCCACAACGTCTGATCCAATGACCATATAAGTATTACCTGCCTTAAGTACACCACAAGTACACCAGGTCATGATAATCCCTACAGTCAATAGAAAAAATCGTTTTGTGTCATTTTTTTTCATTTGTGTAAGATTTAGTTAAAAAAGGTCTATTTTAATTTGTATTTTTTTCTATATAGCTAAAAGTGTTTAGCACTTATAATAGCCTACACTCGTTTGTGTTATGCGATAATACTTGTTTAAGGTTATCGCTGTTAAGGTATGTTTCATTTATTATGTTGTTTGGGGTTTGAGGGTTTATTGTCGATATTATAGGCTTCTTTGCATGGTTATTTTGTGCTTTTTGCCTGAACTTCGTCTGACTTTATCACCTCAAGGGTAGGGGCCGGAGGTAATGCTTCCTGACCGCAGGCCTTTTCCCACTTATTGGCCGGAGCTATAGGGCTGTCAATAAAATTGCGGTACATGTTATGCCCATTATTGCCTTCTATCATCCATTTTGAATGGCAGCCTTTATAGTAAAGTTTGTATTTGCCATTGCTGTAAACTGTGAAACCGCGTTCTTTTCCGGCTGGTTTATAAATTCCGTTGACATCGGATGTTCCGGCACCACTGACTTTGTAACAAATACTGTCGGCTTTCTGGTTGTTGAAATTTCTATTTTGCTTTGAACCTTTTTCAGGTTGGGCGGTTAAATATACTGTTGAAAAAACAAAATAGGCAATTAGCAGCAAATGCTTCTGCAGTTTTAGGTATTTCATGATTAATAGGTTAAAGGGGCTAAATTACTTTTTTTCTTTATTTGCAGCAAGAAAAAAGTAAAAAAGGATGATATTTTTTTTTTATCGCAATATAATGGATATTCATATCTGTTTTTGTTTTTTTTCTCTATTAGTCAAAGAGTTTGGTAATATATGGACTTTATCAAGGTTATTCATTTTGCCTCATCAAAAATGAAAAACATTTATATTTCCATCATTAGGAAATCACGTAATGGTAATTTTTTTCATTATTTTTATCCCGGTCAACAGTAATTAAAAAGTATTTGAACACTAATTATTTACAATATAAAAACTAATAAAATGTCAGAAAATTATTTTAAGAAGTATCCCAATAATCAAGGATTTTTTAACGAATATGGAGGGGCATTTGTTCCTCCCGTGCTTGAAACAGAAATGAAGAAAATCAATGATGCGTATTTTGCTATTAGCAAGTCGCACAACTTTATATCTGAGCTTCGCAGCATCCGCAAGCATTACCAGGGACGGCCAACGCCTGTGTATTATTGCAACCGGCTTTCAGACAAGTATGGTGCCAGGATTTACCTGAAACGTGAGGATTTGAACCATAGTGGTGCCCACAAACTTAACCACTGTATGGGCGAAGCCCTGTTGGCAAAGTTTATGGGGAAGAAGAAGCTGATTGCCGAAACCGGGGCTGGTCAACATGGCGTTGCCCTTGCTACAGCTGCCGCTTATTTCGGGCTTGAGTGCGAGATACACATGGGTGAAGTGGATATTGCCAAGGAACATCCAAATGTAGTACGTATGCAGATTCTTGGAGCTACCGTTGTTCCTGTATCTCATGGGTTAAAAACGTTAAAAGAAGCAGTTGACTCGGCATTTCAGGCATATTTGAAAGACCCTGTAAATACTATTTATTGTATTGGCTCGGTTGTGGGGCCACACCCATTCCCAATGATGGTGCGCGATTTTCAACGCGTGGTTGGTATCGAGGCCAGGGAACAGTTCTTTGACATGACCGGCGAATTGCCCGACAACGTTGTTGCCTGCGTTGGCGGCGGCAGCAATGCTATGGGTATTTTCAGTGCTTTCCTCGAAGACGATGAATGTAAATTGTACGGGGTTGAGCCTGGTGGCCGTTCGCTCAACCTGGGCGACCATGCTGCTACTATGACTAAAGGGACTCCGGGATTGATTCACGGCTTCAAATGTTATTTGTTGCAGGACGAAAAAGGCGAACCTTCACCTGTTTATTCTGTAGCAAGCGGACTCGACTATCCGGGCGTTGGCCCAGAGCATTGCATGCTTCACGATATGAAAAAAGTCTGCTACGACGTGGTTTCGGACAAAGAATGTATTGATGCCTTTTATGAACTAAGCCGTTTGGAAGGTATTATCCCTGCGTTGGAAAGTGCTCACGCTGTTGCTTACGCTTTAAAATTAGCTCAAAAGGAACCACAGAAATCAATTCTGGTTAACCTTAGCGGACGCGGTGATAAGGATATTGACTTTGTACTCGAAAAATATGGCCTTCCTGAAAATAGAAAGGACAAATAACGTCAGTGCGACATAAGAAAAAAGCTTACATATTCATATTTACAGGCATTCCTTACTTTTGCCTTGAAGCAAAAGTAACAAAAATTCAAGGCTTGCCGTAAATCGGCTAAAAAAGCTTTATCGGCGGTTCCGGGCAACAACTCGCTTCACTCAAACAGTACCCTCGCTTCGCCGATAAAGCTTTTTTCTTAACGCCATTTACGTCAGGCCATTAGTAGAAAAGATTCAATGAAAACGGCGGTGCCTTTAACAGAAAGATTCCGTTTCATCGTCTTTTTGTTCGATTTCGGCCGAGAAGCGTATTGCTCCTGTTGTTTGCATATTGTAACATTCTTAGGCTTCGAGGGTGATTGAGTTGAGGCGATAAGATTTTTTGAGCAACTTTTTTCGATAAAAAAAGTTGCGTAGAGACTCAGTATTTATTGCTATTCAATATATTGATAATGAATTTCTTATATTGAATCCAGGACAAATAGTAATAAAAAAGGCCGTTTCAAATAGAAGCGGCCTTTTAGTTTTATAGTATTTTCAGAAACTAATAATTTTCTTCTTTCAATTGCATGAATGCTTTTGGGTGCAAGCATGCAGGGCAGTTTTCCAGCGCTTTTTCTGATTCGTAAACATAGCCACAGTTGATGCATTTCCACCATACTTTGCCATTTTTCATAAATACCTTGTCTTCAGAGATATTCTGTAGAAGTTTCAAATAGCGGCGTTCGTGTTCGGCTTCTACTTTGGCAATCATTTTGAAAGCTGTAGCCACGTCGTTAAAGCCTTCTTCCTTGGCAATCTCGGCAAATTGTGGATATAATGCAGTCCATTCTTCGTTTTCGCCTTCGGCAGCAGCTTTGAGGTTTTCTTTGGTGGTACCGATAACGCCGGCAGGATATCCGGCTGTAATCTCGACCATACCGCCTTCGAGAAACTTAAAGAAACGTTTGGCATGTTCTTTTTCCTGGTTAGCAGTTTCCTGGAAAATGGCAGCTATTTGCTCGTAACCTTCTTTTTTGGCTACGCTGGCAAAAAATTCATAGCGGTTGCGGGCTTGTGATTCACCTGCAAAAGCCTTTAGCAGGTTTTGTTCGGTACGTGTACCTTTCAATGATTTTGTTGACATAGTGCTAATTATTAATTGGTTAAACCTTTATAAAATCTTCTTTGTCAGCACCACAAACCGGGCATTTCCAGTCGGCAGGCAAGTTGTCAAATTTAATACTTTCTTTGCTATCATCGTATATGTGGCCACAAGCTGTGCATCTATAAATGTTGCCAGTGGTTTTAGGAGGCTCAAGTTTCGATTTATCGACAAATGTAGGGGCATTTTTGGGCGCCGTGCCCTTGCGTGTTTTGCGGTAGTAAGCATATGTCATGGGCTCAATGCTATCATCGATAACGCTGGCATTTACCAGTTCGCCAATAAACAAAACATGGGTGCCCGCATCAAACTTTTGTACCACTTTGCATTCAAGGTAAGCAATAGCATCGTTCAGTACAATAGGGGCTCCGGTGTTTCCAAAAGTGATGTTCATGCCTTCGAGCTTGTCAAAATCTTTGCCGCTCCGATAACCAAACCTTCCAAAAAGATCAGGTGAGGCATCCTTACTCAGCACCGAAACCGTAAAGCATCCATACTGCTCAATAATGCTGCAAGTGTAGTTGTTTTTGTTGCAACAGGCCGCAAATTGGGCAGGCTCGGCAGTTACCTGAAATACCGTGTTGGAAATAAAGCCATTGCCGTGGTTTTTATTGCCAGAGCTCACAATATACAGGCCATACGATATTTTAAAAAGAGCTTCAACATTTATCATGTTTTTTTCTTAAAGTTATTAAAAACTTGCTTTTAATTTTAGTAAAATAAAATATATCTTTGTGCCACGAAAAAATTAAATAGTAACACAATGGCGCTTGTCAGGTTTGGTGTTGGTTTAGAAGAAGATATACTGAAGGCTTTGGATAATTTTGTTGTCGAAAACAACCTGCCTAACCGTTCGCAAGCCATCCGTCACCTGATAGAGAAAAACATCGCCGAAAAAAAATGGCAATGTAACCATATTGTAGCCGGGGCAGTTGTTTTGCTTTACGATCATCATAAAGGTGATGTTACTACAAAAGCTAATGATATTCAACACGAATATTTTGATGTGATACTATCGGCCCAGCATTTTCATCTAAGTCATGATAATTGCCTCGAAATTATTGCTGTTAAGGGCGAAGCTAAGCGCCTGACCGAGCTTTCTGACAAACTAATTGGCATTAAAGGCATAATACATGGTAAGTTGGTGATGAGCCGGGCAGAGTAATTTTTTTTGGTTATGCAGTAACACGAATTTTAATAAAAGTAATATTTTAAACAAAAACCCGTTTGGGTTTATTTTTTTTAACAATAGTAACACGATTTTTTAAAAAGTAACATATTATAAATAAGAGATGAAGAAGATATTTTTATTTATGCCTTTTTCTTTGATGGCAAGTCAGTTAATGGCACAGGATGATGCTTTAAACCTCAAAGATACATTAAGTATTGACGAAGTTGTAGTAACCGGGACTCCGGTTAAAGTAAACCGCAATAATGTACCTATGTCTGTTTCGGTGGTACAGCGTGAGCAGTTGGCTGAAAGTGGCGAGTCGGCAGTATTGCCTGTGTTGAATGGCCGTGTACCCGGTTTATTTGTTACCGAACGTGGCATTACCGGTTTTGGGGTTTCGACCGGAGCGGCGGGGCAAATCACTATGCGCGGTATTGGTGGAAGCCCTACCCGTGGGGTGTTGATGCTTATTGACGGGCATCCTCAGTTTATGGGCATTTTTGGGCACCCGTTGGCCGATTCGTATGTAAGCTCTGATGTAGAGCGAGTGGAGGTTATCCGGGGCCCTGCTTCTATACTTTATGGTTCTAACGCCATGGGCGGGGCAATTAACATTATCACCCGCAAACAGTCGCAAGAAGGGTTTCATGGTTATGCCAATGCCCAGTATGGCTCGTTCAATACTCAAAAGTATATGGCAGCAACAGGTTATAAAAAGGAAAAGTTAAGTGCATTTGTTTCGTTCAACCACGACCAGACCGATGGACATCGTGACAATTCAGATTTCAGCATAAATAATGGGTATGTAAAGTTAGGATATGAGCTCAATACTCATTTTTCGGCCAATACAGATTTTAGTATTGCAAAATTTAAAACTACTGACCCAGGCCCCGATACAGTTGGTGCCACTAAAGGTAATTCGCTTGATATTACCCGTGGTTACTGGGCTTTTGACTTACAGGATAATTTTGAAAAATTGTCGGGCGCTACACGGTTGTTTTACAATTTTGGTAAACATGATATTAGTGATGGTTTTTATTCTACAGATGCCAACTATGGTATAAACATCCACCAGTCAGCAGGCTTGTTCAGGGGCAACACATTTACTTTAGGGTTTGACTACATGAATTATGGCGGCAAAGCCGAAAATACTAAAGCAATGAATGGCAAAGGGATAGTTTTTAAAGATACATTTCTATACGAAACTGGAGTGTATGGGTATATACAGCAGGAGTTTTTTGAGAAACTTACATTAAATGCAGGTTTACGTTTGCAAAAACATGAAGTGTATGGAAAACACTGGATACCTTCGGGAGGTTTTGCATTTAAAGTTACGCCAACGACTACCTGGAAGGCTTCTGCGGCAAAAGGCTTTCGCAGTCCCTCTATACAAGAGCTTTACATTTGGGCTCATAACGAAAACCTTAGCCCCGAAAAGGTTACAAACTACGAAACCGGCGTTTTGCAATCGCTTTTTAACCATAAGCTTCATGTAGAGCTTACGGTATTTTACGTTGAAGGTGACAACCTCATTGTTACCGTTCCGTTAAAAGGGGTGCAGAATGCGGGCGAGGTAGAAAACAAAGGGTTGGAAATGTCTGTTCAGGCCAATCCTGTTAAAAACCTTTCTTTAATTACAACATATAGCTTTATAGATATGAAAAGCCCTGTTTATGCAACTCCTAAACATAACTTTTTTGCCAGCCTCAGGTACAAATGGAACAAAATTGGTGTCAATGCCAGCATACAACATATTAAAGACCTTGACACCGATGCTTCGTCCAAAACCTACCTTAGCAGCTATACATTGGTGAATGCAAAGCTTACATACCAGGTTTGGAAATACGCTGAGATATTTGCCAGTGCCGAAAACCTTTTAGACCAAAAGTATGAGACCAACAGGTATTATACTATGCCCGGTACTACTGCTTTTGGCGGTGTTAACTTCAAATTTTGACCAGCCGGAATTCTTTTGATATAATAATTATCCATTAAAAAAATGAAAAAAATCTTAGTTGTTGTAGTATTGCTGCCATTTTTGGCCAGGATTTATGCAAGCCCTATGCATAGCCATTACAAACATAATATTGTCATTGACACCGACTGTGCCATTGATGATATGCGGGCTATTGCTATGCTTTTATCACTGCCTAACGTTACAGTTAAGGCCATCATTGTTTCAGACGGGACGCTGTCACCTCAAGACGGAGTGGTAAAAGTGAGGTCATTGCTGGCAGGATTTCGCAAAGATAGTATCCCAGTTTTTGCAGGCGTTGAAGATAAAAACATCAACCCGGCCTGGAGAAATTTCAACCGTCAGTTGCAATGGGGAAATACTCAAAAAGCTGATGTTGCAAATAGCAACCTTGACTTGGTGGCCGATATTGTTGAACAATCGACGGGGCAGGTTTCATTTATTTGTCTCGGGCCGCTGACCAATACAGCCAATATTCTTCGGAATCATAAAAACATCATTTCGAATATAGAAGAAATAATATGGTACACCGAGTCTGCAACCCCTTTCAAAGGCTTTAATTATGCGTGCGACACCCTGGCTGTTGGCAAAATTCTTGATTTGAACATCAAGACCTATGTTATTTCTAATCTTGATAAGCCTTTGGCTGTGTTCGATACCACGATGTACGGTATTTGTAAAAGGAATACAACTATATTGGCAAAAGCATTGCAGTTTGTTCATTCGCAACCCGAGGCTTTTAAAAAACTCAAAGAAAACCATTTCAGGCTTTGGGACGAGCTGGCGGTGCTGTTTCTTGCCAACCGTGAGCTTTTTAGCGTTGAGCCTGTGGCTGGCAAGAATCACTTGCGCTATACAACAGGTTATTCTGAAAAGGCAGTCCGCGAAGTAATGGGAGAAATAATAAAAGGCATATACAAACCAGGCGAATATGTTGCTTTGTATGGCTTCCCGTTGCAGCCTGAATTGTACTACTATGATGTACGGCAAATTATGGACTCTGCCTTACAGCGCTATGGTATTGCCGAGTGGAAAGCATGTGTCCTTACCGATGAGTTTCACGGGCACCTCGGGGTATATTCTATTGTCGGGGCCAAGATGGGCATGAGGGCACGCGACTACTTTGGCATTGGTACCGACCTGATGACAGTGGTAAGTTATGCAGGGACAAAGCCGCCCTTTAGCTGCATGAACGATGGCATACAGGTAAGTACCGGGGCTACGCTGGGACAAGGGACTATAAGTATTGTAAAAGACACAGTAACACGCCCAACAGCGCTTTTTACCTATAATAACCAAACCATTGAAATAACGCTAAAAAAAGCTTTCCTCGAGCAGGTAAAAGCTGATATTAAGAAAGGGGTAGATAACTATGGCCTGGCTGATGAGGCTTATTGGGCTTTTGTCCGCCAAAATGCCCTGAAATACTGGCTTCAATGGGACAGGAAGGAAATTTTTGAGGTAAAGGTGGTAAAGTAAGCAGCAAGATAACTAAAGAGATTAGTAAAAGAAACTCAGTATTAATAACATAATTAGTCAATTGTTAAATAGTAATTTGAATTAAAAATGAAAAGTAAAGTTTTAGCATTAGCATGCATTTTAACCTTGGGCATATTTCCGGCATTTGCACAAGAAATGCTCAAAGATACAGTAACAATGAAGGAAGTTGTAGTAACAGGAACAAGGACGGCACGAAACTTAAAAGAAATACCATCAAGGGTAACAGTAGTAAATACCGATATTATGGAATCAAGCCCTGTGCTCATGGTTGATGATGCTCTTCGGTTTGTACCAGGTATTAACGTAAGCCGTTCAAGCGGTATCTTTAGCCAGAGACCTATGGTTACTTTACGAGGTCTTTCAGGCGATGAACAATCTCGTACATTGGTTTTAATGAATGGAGTACCCATCAATACCTCTGATGAGGGAGGGGTTAACTGGAACCGCATAAACCCTTATGATATAGATCATATTGAAATTGCCAAAGGCCCTGGTTCTGCGCTTTATGGGAACAATGCTATGGGTGGTGTTATCAATATTATTACCAAAAAACCACAAAAACCACAAGAAATATATGGAGGTATTAGTTATGGAACCTTCAACACAAAAAGACAAGACTTAAGCGTCCGTGTTAGAACTGAAAAAGGGTATTATGGTTCTGTTTCGCAGTATTTTTTAAAAAGTGATGGTTTTAATAGTGTTCCTGACTCTGACCGAACAGCTTATGATATTAAGTCATCATTAGAAGAAATAGGGATATCAGCAAAAGCTGGTTTCGATCAAAGTAAATGGTTCAAATGGGAACTACAATATGATGTTTTCCGCGATAAACGTGGTGAAGGCTACCAGATTTATGCTCCAGAAGGATGTTATAGAAATTTTAATACAGATTTAGTGAGGGGCTTACTTAAAGGAGGGGATGAGAAAACACATTACGATTTTTCTGCATACTATCAGATGGAACATTATTATGATATAAATGAAAATATGAAAAAATCTGGATACACACGCTATGACGTAAACTCATTCAGAAAAGAACAAGGTGCTATATTAAACTTTACAAGGGAATTAACTAAAGACAACACTTTGACCGCTGGAACAGAATACAAATTAGGCAGCATTGAAGGCGGCGATTATTATCAAACATCACCTTATGACACAGTTTACAATGAAGGAAAAATTCAAACCATAGGTGGATATTTGCAAGACGAACATGCTCTTCTCGATAACAAAATTAAGATAATTGCAGGTTTACGTTTCGACCAGGTATCATTTATGGATGGTAAATATACTTCAACCTCACCCTGGAAAACAATACCTGAGCTTAAAGACCATACTTGGACAGAACTCTCTCCAAGATTGGGGTTACGTTTTAATTTTATACCCGAAGTAAGCACCTATTTATCTTATACACACGGTTTCAGGGCTTCAATACTTGATGATCTAACCCGTACTGGCTGGATGTGGGTTGGACCTAAATATGCCAATCCAGAACTGGGGCCTGAATCAATGAATAACTATGAATTAGGTATTGACTTTTTTCCAGTTGAAAAACTAAAAATAACAACTTCTGCATATTATTCATTAGGTAAAGACTTCCTTTATTATGTATCTACAGGCGACAGCTTGTATGGCCGTCCAATATTTCGTAGAGAAAATGTAACAAATGTAACTGTAAAAGGTGCTGAAATAGAAGCAAGCTATGAAATTGGCAATAACCTGAACGTTTTAGCCGGGTATAACTATTGTGATTCAAAAATCGGTGAATTTACCAAAAGACCTGATTTGGAAAAAAAATCGCTGAAATATGTGCCTAAGCATAGCGTTTCTGCATCACTATTTTGGAAAAATAAAATTGTCAATGTTACTCTTCGTGGCATGTACAAAGGAGAACAATACTCAAACGATGCAAATACAAGTAAAATTGATGCATATACGACATTTGACTTGCAATTGTCAAAAACTCTTTACGAAAATTTTATAGTATCACTTGACGTTCAAGACCTTTTTGATAATGAACATTTGGAAACATCTACCTCACTTTCGCCAGGGAGGTTAATCACAGGCAGGGTAGCCTTTAAGTTCTAATTCAATGGCTAATTTGAGAAATATTAAAGTATTATTGCTTTTTGCAATAACCCTTTCTGTTATAAGTTGCACTAATCCATCCCGGCAAAGCACGGATGGATTAGTTGTTGTTACTGATATGTTGGGCAGGGAAGTGAATGTTCCTAAGAACATAAATAAAGTAGTTTGTTTGCGTGCCGGGGCGCTTCGATTGCTTGTGTATTTAGATGCCGTCAAATATACAACAGGCATTGAGGAACTTGAAACAAGGACAAACCGCCCATACATATTAGCACATCCAGAACTAACTAAATTACCAGTCATTGGCCCATCAATGGGTGGCGATGCAGAACTCATTGCAGCCAGCAGACCCGATGTTATTTTTATTACCTACACTACGGTTGGTGATGCAAATGCACTGCAAAACAAAACAGGTATCCCGGTTGTTGCTTTGGAATGTCCTGATTTTGGGGTTAAACGTGATACACTGTTTGCTTCACTTAAACTAATGGCAAAGGTACTGCATAAGGAAAGCCGCGCCGATTCATTAATTTTATTTATTAACCAATCTATCGGAGAATTGAATAAACGTTCTTCAGTAATTCCAGCCAATAAAAAACCTTCGGTTTATGTAGGGGGGATTGCTTATAGTGGTGCACACGGTATTGTATCAACGCAGCCTTTTTACCCTCCTTTCGTTTTCGCAAATGCCAATAATATTGCATCAACAATTGATAAGAAGCTCGTTTCGCATGTAAAAGGGACATATATTGATAAAGAACAACTTATGGTTTGGAACCCTGACATAATCTTTATTGACTTATCAGGTCTTAAATTAGTCCGGGAAGATTTAGCAAAGAATACAGCTTTATACAATAGCCTTAGTGCTGTTAAATACGATAAAATGTTTGGGGTATTGCCTTACAACAATTACGCCATCAATTATGAAGTTGTTCTGGCCAATGCTTGGTATGTTGCTAAAGTTTTATACCCTGCACAATTTACCGATATAAATATTGAACAGAAAGCCGATGAAATATTGACCATGTTTCTTGGAAAAGGAATATATAAAGAACTTACTGAAAACACTGGTGGTTACAGAACTTTAACTAAAGACAGCTTATGAGCATTGTTGCACAATACAAATCATTCACCAAACGCAGGATACTGTTTATTTTAATTGTTATTGTCCTGTTGTTGGTTGTGTCGCTGTTTGCAATAATTTCAGGGGTAGCAGGTATTAGTTTACACAATGTTTTTTCTGTGGCATTCGGGCAGGGTTCTGATTTTGCACAGCAGGTTGTATTGAAAATTCGTTTACCACGAATCTTAGGCGCAATACTTGCTGGAACAGTTCTTTCTGTTTCGGGTGCTGTAATGCAAAGCATTTTACGTAATCCGCTGGCTTCACCTTTCACATTGGGTATTTCAGGAGCAGCTGCCTTCGGGGCTGCCTTTGCCATAGTTGTATTTGGAGCAGGCAGCAATTATAGTGGCTCTAATGATGCCGTAATTGTACATAACCCATATATCGTTATTGCCTCTGCTTTTGCTTGGAGTATAGCAAGTTTGGCAGTTATTCTTTTAATATCCAAATTCCGTGGTGCTACACCTGAAGTAATGATTCTATCAGGTATTATTATTAGTTCGTTATTTAGTGCTGGAATCTCAGCATTACAGTATTTTGCAAATGATGTCCAACTGGCTTCTGTTATATTCTGGTCTTTCGGAGATTTAGGCCGTGCCGGGTGGAATGACGTTATAATTCTCTCTATCGTTTTAGTTCCCTTATTGGCTTTTTTCTTTTCGCAAAGCTGGAACTATAAGTCTCTCCAATCGGGCGATGAACTTGCTAAAAGTTTAGGAGTAAATGTCTCTAAAGTACGATTGACAGGCATGGTAGCTGCTTCGTTATGCACGGCAGTTGTAGTATCATTCTATGGTATTATTGCATTTGTGGGTTTGGTTGTTCCGCATATTGTACGCAGGTGCATTGGTGGCGATGAGCAATTTCTAATCCCCGCATCAGCTGTATTTGGTGGTACATTTTTACTTTTTTCCGATACCATTGCCCGTACTATCATTTCCCCTGTCATACTTCCTGTGGGTATCTTAACTTCATTTATAGGGGCACCTTTATTTTTGTTTTTGCTTATAAAAGGCTTGGGTAAGGGTTATTGGTCATAATTGTTTTAATGATGAAAATACAAATTGAAAATATTGAATTTAGCTATAATGGAACGCCTGTACTAAAAAATGTTACAGAAAATATTGCCAAAGGAGATTTTGTGGCAATTGTTGGTCCGAATGGTTCGGGTAAAAGTACTTTACTGAAGTGTGTGAATGGCATTTTATCCACTAAAAAAGGCACTGTATTGATAGATAATAAGAACCTTGAGTCTTATAGTTCCAATGAATTGGCTAAAGAAATAGCTTATGTTCCTCAAAGTGAAAATAAAGCAAACCCGCTTAATGTATTCGATACTGTATTGTTAGGCCGTAAACCTTATATTAACTGGAAACCTTCGGACAGCGATTTGGAAATTACAGCCAATATATTGAAAAAACTACACCTTGAACATATTGCCATGAAAAACATTAACAAACTGAGTGGCGGACAACGACAATGTGTATTTATAGCACGTGCTTTGGCGCAACAGCCAGATGTGCTGTTGTTAGACGAACCTACGGCCAACCTTGATATACGACATCAGATAGAAGTACTGAACCTTTTAAAAGCGCTGTCTGACAATGGACACACAATAATAATGGCTGTTCACGATATAAACTTGGCATCACGATATTGCTCAAAAATAATGATGCTAAAGGATGGAGCAATTTTTGCCAGTGGTGCTAAAGATATATTTACCACTGAAAATATCGAGAAGCTATATGATATCAAAATATCCATAGTTCATGAAAATGGCCATTTGGTTATTGTTCCGCAAGGATTAAATTAGAAACTCAAAACAATAATTATGTACACCATTGAACCTATAGGTACTGTAAAAAATGATTTTAATCAAATCATGAGTCCAAACATAATAAAGGAAAAAACAAGTACCATTATTATCGATGACAAATATTCCGAAGGCCTTCTTAATATAGAGTCATGCGAATATATTGATGTTATATTCTACTTTCATAAATCAGAAATAATAAGCCTAAAAGGGAAAATACATAATGGCGAAGAACGGGGCGTTTTTGCATCACGAAGTCCTAAACGTCCTAATTCTATTGGTGTTACCACTGTTAAACTTATAGATATTATCGGCAATAATCTTTTGGTAGAAGGTTTGGATGCTATAAACGGAACGCCTGTTATTGACATTAAATGTTGCGACACATCCATGTTTGCAACAGGATCTGAAACCAATCTTGTACATCAATCAATCCTTAAAGCAAACCCACGGATTGAAATATGGAATAATATCCTCGCCGGAAAAACAGACCTATTACTTTTGAATGCCGGGCAGTTGCACGGACATTTTTGTCCTGGCCTGGCAATGGGTGTAATGGCTGCTACTCATGTAATGAAACAAATGAAAACCAATTCAGATGGTATGGAGGATCTGTTGGCCATTGTCGAAACAAACAATTGTTTTTCTGATGGCGTACAGCTTGTTACCGGATGCTCCTTTGGTAACAACTCGCTAATTTATCGCGATTATGGAAAAACAGCATTCACCCTCACAAAGCGCAATGGAAAAGGCATCCGGGTTGTATCATTGCCCGAATCCAAGGACTACATCAATCAAAGCTTTCCTGAGTTTAACGAATGTTATAACAATATAGTTGTAAAACAGAACCACGATGCAAAGGGGGTAGCCCATTTTAAGAAATTGGGCATAGAAAGGGCATTTGCCACTTTAAAACTTGACTTCGACAAGCTTTTTAACGTTACGGAAGTATTCACTGAGATACCAGATTATGCACCTATTTATGAGAGTATTAAATGTAACAAATGTGGAGAAAGTGTTATGGCAACAAGGATTGTTGAAAAACACGGTCAACAATTATGTATCACTTGTGCAAACAGTAAATATTATTCAGTTGAAGGAAAAGGAATTGTTTTGAAGAAACAACAATGAATGAAATGCGGCCAAAGGGCTACAAACAAATAAGCAAATGTTGCATTTATAAAGACCTCACCATGATTAAGTATAATTTGCCAATGGCGGGTGTTTTAGAAATTTTATTGGAGTAATGGCTTGTGAGGGTAGCTGTGTTGCAGATAATATCACAATAATGAACTCAAAGTCGGCATCAAGATTGGTGAAAGAAGGAGGTAAATAATCTTAGGTAAATAATATAACTAAAACACATAAATCAATGAAATCAAAACATATATCAATTATTAAATGTAGTGCTCTCATGGTAATACTGTTATATAATACAGCCTTTTCTCAATCAGTACTTCACGATGCTGTTAAAATAGCTATCTACACAGATGACCCTCGAAAAGAAATAATGAATAATATCGAAAACGGAAGAACTGATTTGTTACTAATACAAGCTGGGCAATTACATGGGCACTATTGTCCGGGGCTTGCAATGGGTGTTATGGCAGCATACTATGCTATAAAGGAAATGAAAGCCGACTCAATCAGTATGGAGGGCTTGCGTGCTATTATCGAAACAAGAAATTGTGTTGCAGACGGTGTACAGTTTGTAACAGGTTGTACCGTTGGCAATGGCTCGTTAATTTATAAAGATACCGGAAAAACTTCCCTTACTCTTGTGAATAAGGACGGTAAGGGTATTCGGATTTGTTCAAAACAAGAGTCGCCTGATATAATAAATGCTACATTTCCTGCTTTTCAGGAGTATTACCAGAAAGTGGTTGTTAAAAAGAGTAAAGATTCAATACTGATAGCCAAATATAAACAAGCTTCATTAGACAGAAACTTCGGGACATTAAACATTCCTTTTAATAAGCTTTTTACTATTCAACATATTAAGATTAAAATCCCAGTAAATACAGGTAAAAACGAAAGTGTTGTTTGTTCAGTTTGCGGTGAAAGTGTTAAAAAAACGAAGGCAACTGAAGTCAATGGTAAAATAGTTTGTGCCACATGCAGTAATGCTGCTGTTGGAACTTTCGATGAAAATGGAATTCACTTTTAAAACAAATATTACACACAAAGTAACAAAGACCAGATTATAGAAACGATTGCTGTCTGCCAAACAAGAAAATTCAGGTAACAAATTAATAAGCCTTTTAAAAATTAAAACTAACTTTAACCGTAATTGTTCTTTGAGGTTGTCTGTACCTTCCGGCAAATCGGTTTGATGGATGATAATATTTTTGATTGAGAATATTATTAATTTTTAGCTGAAAATCAAAGTTTTTATAATCAAAGTACGAGACACTCCCATGCAAAAGAAAAACATCATCTATAATATCATTGCCAGTACTGGGAATAAGCTTGGGATTTTTCCGTTGCCCCAAATAATTTGTTCGGAGGTTTATTTTCATATTTGAATTGAGAGAATATGTTACTCCAATATTGGCTGTATGCATCGAAATTTCAGGAATAAATATACCATCTTGTTCGTATGAATTGGAATATGTATAATTAGTGTAAAGCTGAAACATGTTGATTGAACAATTGCTATATACTTCTATTCCATAAGTATTTAATTCGTTTTTATTGATCCATCTATCGCTATTGGCTATAGTGTCTTTTATTAATTTGTTATCAATCAGGTTTTTATACACCGACAATCCCAACGTCATTTTGTTGTTAAACATATAATAGCTAATAAATTCCAGGGAGTGCATTTTTTCTGGATTTAAACTACTGTTGCCAATAAATAGGGCTTCATGTGGCTTGTAAAGCCCAACATGAAGCCCCGGTTGAACTAAATCCCGGGCGTTAATCAGAAATCTATGGACATATCACCTTTTTTTTCTTTTCAATATTTTCGGTACCATGCAATTTTGAGTCAGGGTACACAGGTTTAAGACGATTTTCTACCGTTTTTCGATTCAAATTTGGCTATTCATTAAATGTATTGAGGGCGAAGAAGGGTTAAAACATGCCATTTCGTCCCTTTAGGGGCATACAAACCCTACCCCCCATGAAAATGGGGGGCTTTTGTAGCCTGATATTAGTTTTTCGAAGTATTCAATACTGCATACAAAGTATCAGGCGAGCGTATACGGGGTAATGCTTCAAACGGGTGCAAGGTCCCGGATTTGCAAACAGGGCATCGATACATATCGTATCCGGTTATACGTGCCAACCGTTCGCGGGCCGTTTCTTTGGGTTTGACAAGCATTTTTGGGTTTTTCTTTTTCTGTAAAGCGCGGTACCTGGAGCTGTATATTCCATAGCGCCGTATCTTGACAAACCTCCGGGGAAGGATATGCAGGCAAAAACGGCGCAGGAACTCCACACCGTTTAGGGTGATTGGTTTTTGTCTGGCATGGTCGGCATAATCCTTATGCATAAAGCAAACGTTTTGCCCATCGATGCTTAGTATGCGGTCGTTTGTAATAGCTACCCGGTGCGTGTATTGCCCCAAATATTTTACCACATGCCCGGGTTTAGCCATTGAAGGCTCGCAAAACACCACCCATTGTTTGCCCCAAGCGGTGTTCAGCAATTGCTGAAACTTTGGCAGCAACCCGATAGCCTTAAGCTGCTTTTTGATGGCATCCATCAGTTTCCCGCGGAAGGTTACACTAAGCTGCCGTACCGGGTACAAGAATTTTCCACCGTTCCCAATATGCTTCATACGTCCGCTTAAGCTTTCGCCCGCGGCCGGGACAATGCAATGTACATGAGGGTGGAGGCTCAGGTTTTGGCCCCAGGTGTGCAACACACAAATGGCACCGGTTTCTACCCCAAAATGCGAGTACCCAAAGCTTCGCAGGGTATCCCATACCGTTGCAAACATTTGATTGTAAAACCAGGCACTATTGAGCTGGCTAATGGGGTTTAACTCGTGAGGCACGGTAAACACGATATGGTAATGTTTGACATCGAGCGTAGTCTCGAGCAAATCGTCCACCCACAAAGCCTGTTTGGAGGCCAAACATTTAGGACAATGCCTGTTGCGGCAACTGTTGTAACTGATGGTTATCTGCCCACAATCGTCGCAGGCCATCGAGTGCCCGCCCAACTCTGCGGTGCGGCATTGCGTAATATCCTGTAATACCCGTTGATGATAAGCATTAGGGTTGTATTGCTCAACGAACTGTTTCCCGAAACGGGTAGCAATATTTGCCAGTTCGACACATGAACGGCTCACCGGGTTTTGGGGTATAGTGAATCCAACGGGCTATGCGGCTTAATGAGGGGACATTGGGCCACATGCAGGTAAATCATCGTGGTGGTAATTTCGGCATGTCCCAACAAGTTTTTCAGGGTAACAATGTTCAGCCCGTCTTCGAGCAGGTGCGTGGCATAAGCATGCCTCAGGGAATGAAGGTTTACCGCTTTGGTTACGGAAGTGCGTTTGAGGGCTTCACGCATTACCCAGGCTAATCCGCGTACGCTGTAACGTCCATCGGGTTCTTTGCCATTAAACAGCCAAATGTGCGGGTTCTCGGCTTTCAAATATGCGAGCAACCCCTTTGCCATATATTCAGACAGGGGAACAACCCGGTCTTTCTTGTACTTGCTTTGCCGGATATGGATAGTTTTTCGCTCGAAATCGATATCGGAAAGTTTCAGGTTAATAAGCTCTTGCGCACGCAAACCGGCCGAATAGGCAAGCGTAAGTAAAATCCGATGTTTCAGAAGTTTTGGTGCGCTGAACAAGGCCCGGAGTTCTGAACGGTTAAGAATAACAGGAAGCTTAGCTTCTTTCTTCAACGAAGGTAAGGCTATTGCGCGTTTGTTATGGCCAATTAACCTAAAGTAATACCGTAAGCCATATACGGCATGCTTGAAATTACTACGCGATGGCGACTTTGGGCTTAATGCCAAAGAGGTTAAATACTCGTTGATCTCGTCATCGCTGATAAGCTCGGGCAGACGCCCAAAACGCAACGATACAGTAGCAATACAACGAATGTAATTGTTCAGCGTGCTGGGGCTTTGCCCTCGCAATGCTACTTGCTGGTTGAGTTTTTTAAATACATCATCAAAACCCTCAATAGTGGTAATGGCTTTTTCCAACAGAGTTGGTTCAATACGTTTTTTCATACAGCATTTTTTAAAATTAAAATGCTGCTAAGTTCGTTATCTATTATTCAATTATATTTGTTCTAAAATGAAGCTATCCCCGTAGGGATTTAGTTCAACA
>ENA-UOWE01002028-UOWE01002028.1-activated-sludge-metagenome-genome-assembly--contig:-NODE-2028-length-23247-cov-5.093481_pt1 | contig 23247 bp, 17 predicted proteins | sample MGYA00249841_ERZ761562 | MGnify/ENA primary metagenome ERZ761562 (study PRJEB28883, sample SAMN05720200) | activated sludge metagenome | isolation source: Anaerobic digester | place: Japan... | reverse complement strand
AATTACTGCCGTATAGAATCCGGCAGAACCAATCCAACATTGTACACGTTATATGTTATTGCAAAAAATTTACAAATACCATTATGTGAATTAGTTGCAGATATATGATAATAAATCATATGATTTTGGTGAATTCGATTTTAAAAAAACCTATTTCTTTGAATTTTTACTGTAACCCATGTTTATTCGAAACCGTTACAATCTTATCTTCTACACTTTTTTTGTAATACACCACATACAGTAATTATCCTTGATAGGAATAGTACGACCAGGCTTTGGCAGGTTTGCCGTTTTTGTAAATTTCTTCGTGTTCCAATTTACCGTTGTTATAATAATACACATGTTTTCCTTTGGGTTTTCCCATATAGTAAGAACCACGAAATTGAAGCGTTTTGGTAGAACTATAATGCGATTCCCATGTTTTGGTTTTGTCGCCATATTCATATACAGCTTTGGTTATAATATCACCGGTTTTGTAAATCCATTCATCATGTTGTTTATCATCAATATATAAGCCTTTTATTACAATTTGTTTTTGTTCATCATATTGTACACTAAGTCCATTTTTTTTTCCACCAATATAATTTTCTTCTTTTCGTAAAACTCCGGTTTCTGAATACCATTTCCAAAATCCTGATATTTTATTTCTTGTAAAACTACCTTCTTGTTTTATAGTTCCCGATGGATAATAAAATTTCCACAATCCTGTTTTTTCATCGTTCAAAAACGAACCTTCAGATTCTTTGGTACCATCGGAATAATAAAAAATCCATGCTCCTTGTTTTTTACCATTTTCTAAAGTAATTCCTTTTCCTACTATTGTTCCTTGTGCATCGTACAACAATCCCGATACAATTTCACCTTTTTCATTATATAACCGATGAACTCCAATAGGTACAATATCTTTGTAGGTTCCTTTAAATTTTAAAATAGAATTATTATACCATTCTCGTTTTTCAAATGGTTCTTCAAAATCATCCATTATTTGACTGGCATATACCAAACTATCGGCATCATAATTTCCTACTTGTAATAATTCTTGTCGTGAATTAAATAATTTATACAAACCTTGTAATTTTCCGTTCGAATAATTTGCCTCTGTTTTAATATTTCCATTGGGATAAAATTCCATCCATGTACCTTGTTTTTCACCTTGTACATTGGTTCTATTGATAGATTGTTTTGAAACAACTTCATTATTTTTATACATTACAATTGCCGAAATTTCGCCTGTAACATCAAATTCAAAACTCTGACCTTGTTGTTTATTTTGCTCGAATGGAATTATTTTTTGTAATTTTCCCTTTGAATAAAAATATGCTTTACCCTGCTTTATATCATTAACATACATAGTAATAGAATGTAAATATATTGAATCATTTTCTACAATATATTCTTTAAATTCTCCATTCTTTTTTCCTTCAAAATATGATATTTCCGATTGTATAAAACCTTGTTCCGAATAAAACTTCCAAATACTATCCAATTCAAAATTAGTACGTTTACCTTCTGATTTTACTTTTCCCGATGGATAATAATTTTTCCAATATCCATCTGGTTTTCCGTTACGTATTGTTCCTTGTGCCGATATTGTACTATCGGAATAATAATATGTTACTAATTCTTGCGAATACGAATAGCAATAAAATAATACAAAAAAATTAAAAATTAAAAATTTACAATTCATAATTATTTACAGTCCATGTTGTTTCGAAATTTCTAACATACGTATAATTGGTTTTTTGGCTTGTTCTATAATTTCATTGGATAATATAATTTCCGGTAATTCATATTTCAATGTAGTATATAATTTTTCTAAGGTAATCAATTTCATAAATTCACAATCGTTGCATGCACAGGTTGAATCATTTGGTGGAGCAGGGATAAATGTTTTTGAAGGACTTGCTTCACGCATTTTAAATAAAATTCCTGATTCGGTAACAACAATAAATTCTGTAGCTGAATCTTGTTTCGAATATTCAAGCATATTTGATGTAGAACCTATATAATCACTTATCATTAAAACAGCTTGTGTACATTCCGGATGAGCTAAAATTTTAGCATTGGGATATTCTTGTTTGAGTTGTAAAATTTTTTCTAACGAAAATTTTTCGTGTACAGTACATGCTCCATCCCATATAAGCATTTCTCTATTAAGTTTTTGCGATATATAACGACCTAAATTTCTATCGGGTCCAAATATAATTTTTTGACTTTTTGGAAAAGAATTTACAATTTGCTCTGCATTTGATGACGTACACACAACATCAGTTAACGTTTTAATAGCCGCTGTTGTATTTACATATGAAATTACTATATAGTCAGGGTGAGCTTCTTTAAATGTCTTAAAATCGTCGTATGGACACGAATCGGCTAATGAACATCCTGCATTAATATCAGGAATAAGAACTTTTTTATGTGGTGCTAAAATTTTTGCTGTTTCTGCCATAAAATGTACACCTGCCAAAACAATAATATCGGCAGTATTATTTTCGGCAATTTGAGCTAATTTTAAACTATCACCAATATAATCAGCAATTTCTTGAATTTCATCGGTTTGATAAAAGTGTGCACAAATAATAGCATTCTTTTCTTTTTTAATGCGAAGAATTTCTTCTTTGAGATTTATATTTGAATCAGGTTTTTCATTTATAAATCCAAATTCATTAATCATTTCATTATAAATCATAATATATATTAATTTAATTTTAAAAAATATGATGTTAATGATGTACTGTGAATAGGTTCATATTTTTTATACAAAAGTATTGTTTTTATCATAAAAACAGTTTGCTAATACGTTATAAACATGCTATAAAAATATAAAATAGTTAGAATGAACGAGTTTAATAATTTATTAACAAACGCAACAATGAATTATAAACACTGATATGTTCGTAATTTCACGTATTAAATTATGTGAATTTATATGTTAACAAATTCTAAAGAAAAATGAAAACTATATTTGGATGGTACGAAAAAAAATCTAATGCAAACAACAATTGAAACCACCAAATTTTTTAGTCGAATTCTATCGTAAATCTATACACAAAAAAATAGGTATTATTAACAAGTTATTAATTTTGTTAATGAATTGTATATCAAATACTCGAATATGTACAAATTTGTAAATACTAAATTAACAGTGAGTTGTGCAATTAACAAAAAGTAAAAATCAGGTAAATGTTTGATTATCTTATCTAAACAAATAAAATTATTGAATGATTTGGTTGAAAGTAATTTCTATTGTGTAATTTAAGGTTTACAATAATATCATAGAGTAATACTCTATGAAATATATCATTAAGAAAACTAATTACCTATGGAACTTTTTGAATTAGTGGAATTAATTCTCACTTGCTTTTAAGCGTTCAGCGTTTTCTTCAACAATTAAAGAGTCTATTATTTCTTGAATATCGCCATCAATAATTGCGGGTAAATTATAAAGCGTAAGATTTATTCTATGATCGGTAACACGTCCTTGAGGATAATTGTATGTTCTAATTTTTGCAGAACGGTCGCCGGTAGAAACTAATGTTTTTCGTTGCGATGCTATTTCGTTCATATATTTTTCGTATTCCATATTATATAATCGAGTACGAAGTTCAATAATAGCTTTATCTAAGTTTTTTAGTTGAGATTTTTCGTCCTGACAAGTAACAACTAAGCCGGTAGGAATATGAGTAAGCCGAATAGCCGAATAGGTAGTATTTACTGATTGTCCACCAGGTCCTGATGAACAATATGTATCTTTTCGTACATCGTTCATATTTAATTCCACATCAAACTCATCGGCTTCGGGTAAAACTGCAACTGTGGCAGCACTTGTATGAACACGACCTTGTGTTTCGGTTTGCGGCACACGTTGCACACGATGAACTCCCGATTCGTATTTTAATACACCATAAACCCCTTCGCCATTAACACTACAAATTATTTCTTTATAGCCTCCTTGTGTTCCTTCGCTACAGCTTGTCATTGAAATACGCCAGCCTTTTTTCTCGCAATATTTTGCATACATTCTATACAATTCTCCGGCAAATAGCGAAGCTTCGTCGCCACCGGTACCAGCTCGTATTTCGAGTATTGCATTTTTTTCGTCTTGAGGATCTTTAGGAATTAATAGTAATTTAATTTCTTCTTCTAATCTAGGTAACGAATCTTGTAATTGGTCAAGTTCCATTTTTGCCATATCTTTAAGTTCGGCATCATCTTCTTCGTCGAGAATTTGTTTTGCAGAATCTATATTGTCTATGGTATTTTTATATGTTTTGTATACTTCTACAAGTCCTTGTAGTTCTTTATATTCTTTATTAAGTTGAATAAACCGTTTTTGATCGGCAATTATTGCCGGGTCGGTTATTTGTTGTTCAACCTCTTCAAATTTTAGTTTTAGAGTTTCAAGTTTTTCTAATAAAGAACGTTCTGCCATTTGTTTGAAAATTTTTCTGCGGCAAAGGTATAAAAAGTTTCACAAGTAACAAATGGTAATTATATGAATTCGGTAAGCTTTGGTGTGTATAATAATTTTTGAATTTTAATATCATATTTTTTGTAGTCAAAACTTTGTAATTATTAAATCTAACGTCTATTATTTTTATATTTTATTTATTGTAAAATTCAGAGATATTTAGGATAAAAGCTTAGCTAGCTCTTTTTTAAATAAAAAAAGCATATTTTTGCAGTACATACTAAATATGTTTGTTATGGAGCATACAAAACGGGTAGCTGTATTTCCGGGGAGTTTCGACCCTTTTACTATAGGTCATAAAGCAATTTTAGATATGGCATTACCATTATTTGACACAGTAATAGTTGCTATAGGTATAAATTCTGAAAAACGCGATTTTTTTCCTATTGAGAAACGAATTTCTCATATTAAAGAAATATATGCCAATAATTCAAAGGTAGAGGTAGAAACATATACGTCGTTAACCATAGATTTTTGTAAACAAAAGCAAGCAATGTTTATTTTGCGTGGGTTACGCAATACTACCGATTTTCAATTTGAAAAATCAATAGCTCAAATGAATCGTCAATTATCACCACATATTGAAACCGTTTTTTTGGTTACACCACCCGAATACGGTCATGTTACGTCAACAATAGTTCGCGAACTTATTCGTTATGGTGCCGATATATCGAATTATATTCCGGGTAAAATCGAATAAAAATATATGAAATTTATTGTATTTGTTTTATTGAGTGTGTTATTGTCAAGCTTTTCGTTAGCACAAGATACTACAACTATTTATGCCTGTGATATTGAATATGCAAACAAACGAATAGATGTTTATAAATACTCTGATTATTTTACAAAAATTGAAGAAAAAGTAGGGTCATTTAGTGTTGATTCAACAGGTTGTTTCACATTTTCATTTCCTCTAAAAACTACGCAAGAAATATTTATGTACTTGGGAATGTATAAAGTATTTTTGTTTGTAGAGCCCGGTATGGCATATGAGTTAGCAATGCCACCATTCGAAGAAAAAACACTTGTTGAGGAATTAGACCCGTATTTTGTTCCGCAAGATTTAAGTTTTGGGGTTAAGAATAATGTAGACCCGCACGAAATAAATTTGTTAATTCTTTCATTTAATGCAATTTATGAGTCATTTGTAAATATGAATTTTCAGTATATTTATGCACTTCGCGATAAACGAATTGTTGATGTACTCGAAAATCAGATAGACAGTGCATTTGATGCCCACGAAATAGATACTTTTTTTAATACGTATAAAAATTACCAATTATACAATCTTCGTTTTATGGCGTATCAGCGTGATAGAATGGCAATGACACGACGACATTTTTTAGATAAACCTTTTTATTATTATAATCCGGCTTATATAAATTTTTTCCAAAATATGTGGAAAAATTATATTGTGTATAATCACATGAAGGACATGGGTAAAGAAATTAAGGTGTCTATAATTTATGGTAAAAGTCCAACTATGTTTAAAGAAGCAATGGAAAAATACATGCCATTTAGAAACGACACGCTAAAAGAATTATTTCTTCTCCAATGTTTAGATGATTGTTTTAAAGATCCAGAAACATTTCCTCGTGCACCGGTTTTACAAACATTAGATTCACTTATACTTATGACGCGTGTTCCAGAACATGCTTTAATAGCTCAAAATATAAAGAAAAAACGAACTATTTTGGCGCAGGGTGATATTGCTCCAGATTTTGTATTATATAATCAAGATAGTATTCCATATAGTTTAAGTCAGTTTGCCGGAAAATATGTGTATCTCAATTTTTGTCGTTCCGAAAACTATGCGTGTATTCAAGATTATAAAATCATGCAAAAAATGAATGAAAAAACAAAAAGAGAATTACAAATAGTAACATTGTGTTACGAGAAAGATTTTGAAACATTTAGAAATTTTAAACGAAAAAATCCGCAATATAAATGGGTGTTTTTGTATGCAGGCGACCATCCCGAGATAAAAGATTATTATAAATTTAAGGTCACACCATCGTATGTACTTGTAGATAAGCAAGGTAAGATAGAATTGCATGATGCTCCAACACCAATGGATAATTTTCAAGAAAAATTTGCTAATATTTTAATTACAAAACGTAAGCAAGAATTGGAGCTTAAACGGAAAAAACGTTTGTATCAGACGTGGTAGTAGAATAGTTTTACTGACGTTTTATAAATGTATAACCGATACCTTTTATTGTATCAATGTATTCTTCATCTAATTTTTCGCGAAGTTTACGTATATGAACATCTATTGTTCTGTCGCCTACTACAATATCGGTACCCCAAACATTTGTATATATCTCGTCGCGAGTAAAAACTCTTTCGGGTTTTGTTGCTAGTAATAATAAAAGTTTAAACTCTTTATTAGGTAAATTTAATTCTCTATCTTTAAAATATACTATGTGTTTTTCTTCGTCAATACGAATTGAATCAAATTCTATGGTTTTTGAAGAAGTATTTGTTTGACTATGAATTTGACGACGTTTTAATAATGTGTGTAACCGAGCTATAAGTACTTTAGGTCGTATAGGTTTAGTTATATAATCGTCGGCTCCGGCTTGTAAGCCTGCAATTTCTGAATAATCTTCACCACGAGCGGTTAAAAAAGCAATGATGCAATGTTGGAGTTCGGGTATTTGGCGGATATCTTCACATGCTTGAATTCCATCAATATGGGGCATCATAACATCGAGTAGAATAATATCGGGTAGTACTTTTTTAGCTTTTTTAATTGCTTCTCTGCCATCTGAAGCAGTATATACTATGTAACCGGCTTTTGTTAAATTGTATTGCAATATTTCTAATATATCTTCCTCATCATCTACTATGAGGATTTTAACTCCCGATGTATCCATATACACAAAATTTATTGCAATATAGCTTTTTCTATTGTAAAAGTAAACGATGTTCCTTTATTAATTGTGCTTTTTACGCTTATTGTTTGACCATGAGCTTCGATAATATGTTTCACTATTGACAATCCCAACCCCGTACCACCTTGTTCTCTCGAACGGCTTTTGTCTACCCGATAAAACCGTTCAAAAATCCTACTCAAATGTTCTTGTTCTATGCCAATACCGGTATCGGATACTTCTACTAAAAGTAAATTGTCCATATCGTAAAATCGCACTCGAATTTTTCCACCTTCGGGATTATTATATTTTATTGCATTAATTACTAAATTATTTAATGCCATTTGTATACGTTTTTTGTCGGCATGTACATGAATAGGTTTTTCAACTCCCATATCAATATACATTTGAACTTTTCTTTCTTTTGCCAATAATTCTTGTGCTTCAAACACTTCTTTTACTAATTGAATAATATTGAATTGACCATATTCTAATTTAAGTTCTCCTGCTTCTAAACGTGTTATAGAATCTAAATCACGCACTATAGATGTCATTCTTTGGATAGCTTTGTCGGCTTTTTCTAAGTATGTTTTGTTTATTGATTCATCATATAATCCACCATCCAATAAAGTAGAAATATACCCTTGAATACTAAAAATAGGTGTTTTTAATTCGTGCGATACATTTCCAATATATTCTTTACGGTATTTTTCAAGACGTTTTAATTCTTCAATTTCAATAATTTTTCGTTTTGCCCACTCTGCAACTTCTTTTTCTGTTGTTGCTATTATATTTGATTCTTCGTGTTCATTTTCAGCAATTTTTTTGAGTGTAGATGTTTGTGCAGAATGTATAGTTTTGTATATAGGCTTTACTTTTTGAATTATGTATTCTTTGGTAATATAAAATGTAATTATATATACAACGGCAAATAATGTAAGTCCTATAAATATGGCATACGGAATTATATTGTTTTGCGAAATAATATAGCCGGAAACAATAATTCCCGAAACAGCAATTACCGATGCAATACCTGATATTAATAATGCTATTGTTTTGTGCGAAAGTGTTTGCATAGAATTCTTAATTTAATCTCTATGTAAAGGTACTTTTTTTTTATAATGGCACTATAAACAAATGTTAAATTTATGTTAAGTCATTTTAAGGGATGGTAATACATAAAAAAAGTTGCTTGAAATACATATTCAAGCAACTTGCAACAACATTTTTTTGAAAAATGAAGAATTATTTTTTATAAAAGTATGCTTTGCCGGGTTCAAAATTTTGAATTGAATTAAGTGTACCATTTGGTTCCCAAAACCCTTCGAAATTTTTTATGATTTGACTATTGCTACTATTATAGTAATTGGATATCGGTGAAGATACAATATTCATAGCGTCTGTGCAAGGATATCCAATTAAATACCAACCCGTATTTGGGGTATTATATATACCTGTTGTAACAGGAATTCCAATAAATGATAATGTTGTGGGAGTATTTGCATATACCAAATATCCTTTACCGGTTTCAATATATGTGAGCGATTGCAAAGCAGCGGGTTGACCTTGTTTCCAAAATCCGTTTGCATTTTTTATCATGCTTATAGGAGAAGTTCCTACTACCGAAGAAATACAGTGAAATGAATTGCCCAAACCATCAACACATGTTGAAGAAGTTGGTTGTACATACGTAGATATTAAGTTCCATCCTTGTTCCAATTGAATAGTTTGGGTAATTTCAGATTGAATAATTATTACCTGAATATTCGCTCGTTGACTCTCGCAGCTTGATATTGTTTGACTAACATAATAATTTGTTGTCCCAATATTTGAGGTGCTTGGTATTGGAGCCGAAGTACTTCCTGTTCCACCTGTTGAGGTTGTATACCATGTTAATGATGTTCCGGTAGCACTAAGTGCTGTAGCAGTAGCTCCTTGATTATAGCTTACAGGTGTTGTAACGGTTGGTGCCGTTGGTAATGCTGTAACACTAACCACAATACTTGCACGAGCACTTTCGCAGCCCGAAACGGTTTGACTTACATAGTGTGTGGTATTTCCTACAGTTGCAGTACTTGGTGTTGGTGCGGTAGTGCTTGCAGTTCCTCCGCTTGCTACGGTGTACCATTTGAGTGTTGTTCCGGTAGCAGTGAGCGCAGTAGCAGTAGCTCCTTGGCAATATGTTACGGGAGTGGTAACGGTTGGTGCTGCAGGAGTTGTACATGTAGGTGTAGGTTTCCAAATTTTAAAATTACCCGAACAATTCAAAAATGCAAGCATATACAACATTCCATCATAATACCTATACGTGCCTGTAGGTAATGCAATATTCCAAAATTCATTTAAAAACGGTGTGCGTAATGTGTTGTCATTCACAGCAACACAAGCAGCAGCATTACATGCAACCAATCCGGTAGAATGATCACCACCGGCATTTGCTCCATTCCAATCATAATGATTTTTGTACCCTGAACCTTGATTTTTAAAGAATGTTAAATATCGAGTAATAATAGCTCGTTGGTTTGTTGAATCTGATCTAAACCAATGATAATCCATTCCTATATTCATAACAGTTCTCCATGCATCATACATAAACCTGTCTGAATTAGTATTATATGATACTTCTTTCGGCGTGCCATCGAAATTAGAATAATCAGTAGATAATCCAGATGTTGGATGTGAGGCGTCGCGTAATAATTTTCGAGAAGCTTCTGGTGTTTGTGCCCAAAATGTGGTATTGCTCGTACTCCATTTTGCCCATAATTCAAAAAATCCCGGTAAATTGTACGAAGGGTCAGTGAACGTGTATGAATCGCCATTTGGTCCAAATGTAATTAATTTTGAATTTGTATTAAACAATAAATCTACTCCTCCGGTTCCTGTTTGTACCTTTTGAATTGCCGATTGAGCCTCAGCTTCATAGTTATATATTCCGGTACCATTGCCCCACCTGTGAGCTGCAAAAAATAATGCTGTAATAAAATATGCTTCGCCATCAGGAGCGGGATTATTATCAATCGCGGTTCCATTTGTATTTAATTGCCATCTAAAAAATCCATCTAATGTACCGGAAGTATGTTGCATATAAGTTTTAGTCCATTTCCATAATTTATTGAATTCTGCCTGTTTATTAAGCTGCACACATATCATCAAACCATATGACATTCCTTCGGAACGCACATCATTGTTTGCTACGTCAAGTATATAAGCCATGTCTGTTCCAACTTCGTAATACAATTTTTGATTTGTAGTTCCATAAAAAAAATGTTGAAAAGCAGCATTTAACTTTGTAGTAACTTCAGCATCGGTTTTGTTTAATACCTCTTTAAATACATTGGTATATACATCGGTATAATACGCACCTTGTCCGTTACCAACAGGAGGGTCAGTAGGGTCAACAGGATCCACGCCTGTAGTTCCATATCCAAACGAAACCTTGTCGATACTTACACATGCCGCATTGTTCCCTATACAAAAAGAAATTTTAGATGCAGGATCTACTGTGCCGGTAAGCGTAAATGTTTCGGTAAATGTTTGTGCGGTAGTGGTAAGGTTGTAGGTAAATGTTTTGTATACGGCATAGTCGGCAGCCAATTGTTGAAACATTACCGTTATGGTACGAGCCGAAGCAGCTTTTGCCATAAATGAGAATGTATATTCTTTGTTTGTTTCTAATGTAACATTTTGATATACTTGAATATGCCAGTCGGCTGTTCCGAAATTGCTTGCATTTGGACAAATTTGTATAGCATTGGTACCCGACAAATTTGCATTGGTTACTGCCGATAAAGTACTTTGTGCACTATTGTTATTCTGTGCGGTCCAACCGGTAGTGCCCGAATCCATTTCGCCGTTGGTTAATAATTCGGTAAAGGTTGTAGTGCCACCTCCTCCTCCGGTTGACGAAGTTTTTGCTATAAACATGGTGCCATCGTTGGGTACTACGTCAAACATTACGTATGTTTTTCCGGCATCGGTAACTATAGTTGAGGTAATTTTTGTGGAATTTTTGTACACGTTGGCTCCGGTCCAGCCACTTGGTAGTTCGCGACGAACGGTAAGAGGTGTATTGTAGGTAGTAACCGTGCTCGAGAGGTTGTGCGTAGCCACAACACGCAACGAATCGGTTGTAATAGCAGTTTCGGTAAGAGCAAGTGCATTTCGTTCTTTAATGTATTTGGCTACAGTAACAAACGGAGCTACCCAGTAGGTCGATGCATTGGTATTTACATATCCCAAGTGTGAATCAAATTCGGTAGATGTTAAAGGTGAATATCCACCATCATTATCAACCCCATGGATTAGGAATACACACCAACCCTGCGATGCAACAGCATTTGAAATGCGAGTATTAAAATCCGATGCAGTCTTCATAGCCCCTTGCGAACCACAGATAATTGAACCTATGGTAAAAAAATCAGAAGGATTGTTCGAAGCAGTTTGCCCGTCGCAGGTTCGTCCTGCTATAAAATATTTTGCCAATGTAGTTTTGTCGCCTACATTACAGTTGGGATATGATATGGTAACACATTCAGAACCTGTACTGGTGCGAATAGTTGATTGTGAATTTTTACATTCTGTATCTTGTTCCGAAACCGAAATATTGGGCAAGGTAGCATGAGATACCGTGTGCGATGCAATTTCGTGCCCTGCCGTTGCCAATGTTTGCCAACCACTCCAGCTGCCGCCAACCCAATTTACAACAGGGTTAAACGTAGCTTTAAAGTTATATTTATTTAACAAGGGAACCGCTACCGGTATTTGGTTGCTGGTATTGTCGTCGAACGAATAAGTAATGGCAACTTTTTTGAACCCATACCATGTTCCAACTTGATATCCTGTTGCTATTTGTGCTAGTAAACCTAACGGGAGCAGTACAATGAGTAAAGAAAATATCTTTTTCATAATTATTTATTTTTTAAAAATAGTAATTCCTGTGTTAATCCAAGTGTTAAAAATACAATAAGTTATTCATTTGTGCATACAAAAATTAATCATTTACTTATGAAAATTGTGCAATTTTTTCGAACAGATTTGTTATAAATCATTGATTAGCAATTTTATAATAAATATAGTGATGTTTAGAATTATCAGAAATATTTGTATTTTTTTTATCAAATTATGTTGAACTCATGTTACATATTTGGTGCATGTTTAAAAAATTTCTATAGAGCTATTACATTTGTTTTACATGTGGGTTTAAAATAAAAATAGTATTTTTACCATATAAAAATATTTGAATGGCACACAAAAAACTTTTTTTAATCGACGGACATGCAATGTTGTATCGTTCGTATTTTGCATTTATTAAAAATCCGCGAATTAATTCAAAAGGGGTAAATACGTCGGGTATTTTTGGCTTTGTAAATACCATTTTTGAATTAATGCGTTCGCAAAATCCTACGCATATCGGTGTGGTATTCGATCCCAAAGGAAGTACATTTCGACATGATTTGTATGATAAGTATAAGGCTAATAGACAAGAAACTCCCGAAGATTTAAAGGCTTCAATTCCTCAACTTATGGAAGTTTTACAAGGAATGAATATTCCGGTAATTCAAGTAGAAGGCTATGAGGCCGATGATGTAATAGGAACATTAGCAAAACAAGCAGCCGCTCAAGGTTACGAAGTGTTTATGGCTACTCCCGATAAAGATTATTGCCAACTGGTACAAGATTCTATTTATATGTATCGTCCGAAAAGTTTTGGTGCCGGAATCGATATAATGGGTGTACCCGAAGTTTTGCAAAAATTCGAAGTTGCACATCCGTTACAGGTCATTGATATTTTAGGTTTGTGGGGCGATAGTTCCGATAATGTTCCCGGTGCCCCAGGTATTGGCGAAAAAACCGCAAAGGCACTTATTGCTCAATATGGCTCAATAGAAGGTATTTATGAACATATTGATGAACTTAAGGGGAAGCAAAAGGAAAGTTTGTTGCAAAATAAGGAATTGGTTATGTTGTCGAAATTACTGGTAACAATAAAAATTGACGTTCCTATAGATTTTAACAACTATAATTTTGTACGCGAAGAATTCAATGCTGCAGTATTACACGATAAATTTGTAGAACTGGAGTTTCGTAATATGCTCGATAGAATTATGCCGCAAGCTTCGCAGTCTGTTGCTCAAAAACCTCAAAAACCAGCAGTTTCGTTACAATTAGGTTTGTTTGATGAACCTGTTGAGCAAACTACATATGTGTCGCAATACAATACTATTGCCGATGTACAACATAGCTATTTTGTGGTCGATACTCAATCGCATATTCACAAATTAATTCAAGAATTGTTGAGTCAAAAAGAGTTTTGTTTCGATACCGAAACTACCTCGCTCAATACATTAGATGCCGAATTGTGTGGAATAGCTTTTTCGTTCGAAAAAAATAAAGCCTATTATGTGCCATTTCCCGAAAATCAAAAGGAGGCTCAAGAAATAGCGAAGCAATTTGTTCCGGTTTTTCAATCGCCGGCTTTGAAAATTGGACAAAATTTGAAATATGATATTTCTGTCTTGGCTAATTATTCTATTCAGGTTTCCCCACCATATTTCGATACCTTATTGGCTCATTATATTATTCAACCTGAGGGGCGACATAAATTAGAATCTCTTTCGGAGCAATATCTTTCTTATGAAATGGTTAAAATTGAGGAACTTATTGGTAAAAAGGGAAAAAATCAAGATTCGTTTCGCTCGGTACCTATAGAACAAGCTAAGGAATATGCGGGTGAAGATGCCGATATTACCTTTCAGTTGTATCCATTATTACACAAAGAATTGGTAGAAAAAGGGCAATTAGATTTGTTTACCAATATCGAAGTGCCATTGGTTCCGGTATTGTCCGATATGGAACGAGCTGGGGTTAACATTGATAGCAATGCATTGAGTGAATTTTCGACAATGCTTACAACAGAAGTGCAAGCTATTGAAAAACAAATATATGAGCTTGCGGGTGAAACATTTAATATTGGCTCACCAAAGCAATTAGGTGAAATTCTATTTGATAAATTGCAAATATCAGAAAAAGCTAAAAAAACAAAAACAAAGCAATATGCAACCGGTGAGGAGGTTCTTGAGAAATTACTTGGTACGCATCCTATTATTGCTTTAATATTGGAATTTCGTGAGTTGAAAAAGTTACTGTCAACCTATGTAGATTCATTGCCATTGCTTGTAAATCAAAAAACCGGGTTTATTCATGCATCGTTTAATCAGGCTGTGGTGGCAACCGGACGATTGAGTTCTACCAATCCGAATTTGCAAAATATACCAATAAAAACTGCAAAAGGCAGAGAAATTCGTAAAGCATTTATTCCCTTGGAGTCCGAACATGTATTTGTGTCGGCCGATTATTCGCAAATAGAATTACGAGTAATAGCACATATGAGTGGCGATGAAAATTTTATACAAGCATTTATAAATGGCGAAGATGTGCATACGGCAACTGCTGCAAAAATTTTTAATGTATCCTTAGATGAGGTTACACCGGAACAGCGTAGGCAAGCTAAGTCGGCAAATTTTGCAATAGCCTATGGTTCAAGTGCTTTTGGATTGTCGCAAACACTTAACATAGCTCGCAAAGATGCCCAATTTTTAATTGACGGATATTTTGCAAATTATCCAAAAGTAAAGGCTTTTATGGACTCACAAATACATACTGCTCGCGAATTAGGATATGTGGAAACTATGTTCGGCCGCCGTAGGTATGTTCCCGATATTCATTCGCAAAATGCTACCGTACGAGGATTTGCCGAACGAAATGCCGTAAACGCACCTATACAAGGTACAGCCGCAGATATTATGAAAATTGCTATGATTCGTATTCACTCCGAAATGAAACAACAAAATATGCAAAGTAAACTTATTATGCAGGTTCACGATGAGTTAAACTTTTCGGTACACATACATGAATTGGAAGAAATGAAAACAATCATAACTCAAGGCATGCAACAAGCTGTTTCACTTTCGGTTCCGTTGCTAGTAGAGTTGGGTGTAGGAAAAAATTGGTTGGAGGCACATTAGAGATGATAGGTAAAAATTATTAAACTGTATTTAAAGCTACGATGTATATGTATTTTATTATCTTTGCAAAAAATTACAAAGAAACCTCTCTTAAACCTAATTGTATGAAATCATTTTTTTCTCTATTTCTATTGTGTATTGTATCAATTGTTTTTGTAAATGCACAGACCACCGAACCTAAATTATCGCAAATAGTAACTATTCAAATTCGAACCATGAGTTTTGATGCGTCAAATTATACAGTTCAAGATTTCATAAGAAAACAAAAAATAACGATTGAAAATCAAAGTCAAAGCGATAAATCTACAAATATAACTTTCTTATTAACAGCTAATCAGTATGCAATATTTGACACATTATTGCCTAAAATCGGAAATGTAATTAGCAAAAATATTTCAACATCAAATTATTACGATAGTAAACAAGAAATAGAACTTGAACTTACGTATTTGCAAAATCAAAAAACTTCATACGAAGTATTACTTGCATCGCTTCCCGAAAAAAACGAACAATACATAACTATATGGAATGAATTGCGAAAAATTGACGATCAAATTTTTCAAAAGGAAAAACGAATGTTAGAATATAATTATGATTATAAAATTGAATTGAATATATATGACGATTTAGCAGGACCGAGTTCGTCAAAAGTGTCATTTGTAAATATGCCCGGATTTGAATATTCATTTTTACAAATAGAAAATCCTTTACCGGGTTTATCATACGATATGTATCAAGGATATTTTTTAAAATATTTGTTTACACGTGGTAAAAGTTATGCGAATATTGGTGCTTACAAAACTTTAGAAACCGATAAGAATGATTCTACTGCCTATAGCGAATTGTTTGTATTAAGCTTTGGACAAGACTTTTATTCACGCTATTTAGGTAGAGGCAATAAAAAAACTATGAATTTATATTCGAGTTATGCCGTGGGTGGGATATTGGCAACGAGCGATGAAATCCGAAAAAATTATTGGTTTATTAGCCCATCAATAGGTGTAGAACTTTTTAAAACAAAGTACATACTTATAGATACTAAAGTAAGCTATTTCCTTCCATTATCATTAGACAATCGTAATCTTCGTGGATTAAGCTATAATGCATCGTTTAATTTTGTGTTTTAAAGAGATTATTGAAATCTACTAATTATAAAAAAGGCTGTTAATTATATAATTAACAGCCTTTTTTGTTAAAATAAAAATATTTAAAACTGCAAAAAGAAATCGTTTCCTTTATCGTCACAAATAATAAATGCAGGGAAATTTTCCACATAAATTTTTCGTACAGCTTCCATTCCAAGTTCTTCAAAATCTATAACTTCCGACGATTTTATACTTTCTTTTGCCAATATAGCAGCCGGACCGCCAATAGAACCTAAATAAAAACCTCCGTGTTTTTTACACGCCTCGCGTACTTGTGGCGAACGATTTCCTTTAGCTACCATTATGAGTGAGCCTCCAAGACTTTGCAATACATCTACATACGAATCCATTCGTCCTGCTGTAGTTGGACCAAAACTACCCGATGCCATGCCTTTTGGAGTTTTTGCTGGTCCGGCATAATATACAGGATGTTTTTTTAAATATTCAGGTAGAGGTTTGCCTTCGTCTATCATTTTTTTGAATTGAGCGTGAGCTATATCTCTTGCAACTACAAGAGTACCTGTTAGACTTAACCGAGTTTTAATAGGATATTGAGTTAAAATTTTACGCACTTCATCCATTGGTTGGTCTATGTTGATTTCAACTGCAGGAGCAAGTTCCAAAGCTGCTTCGGGAAGATATTTAGCAGGATTTTTTTCTAATTCTTCTAAAAATATACCATCTGCTGTAATTTTTGCTTTTATATTACGGTCGGCACTACAGCTAACACCCATACCAATAGGACAAGAAGCTGCATGACGTGGCAATCGAATTACTCGAATATCGTGAGCAAATGCTTTACCGCCAAATTGTGCTCCCATGCCAAGTTCTTCTGCTATTTTTTGAATTTTTGCTTCCCATTCTATATCACGAAATGCTACTCCCGCATCATTTCCTTTGGTAGGTAATCCATCATAATATTTTGCCGACGCAAGTTTTACCGTTTTTAAATTTGTATCTACTTGTCCGCCTATTACAAAAGCTATATGGTAGGGAGGGCAAGCCGATGTGCCTAAATCTTTTATTTTTGTACGAATAAATTTTGTAAACGCTTCTTCGTTTAATACCGATTTAGTTTCTTGATATAAATATGTTTTATTAGCCGAACCTCCTCCTTTTGTAATGAATACAAATTCATATTCATTTCCGTAGGTAGCCATTATATCAATTTGTGCAGGTAAGTTGTTGCCCGAATTTTTTTCGTCGAATAATGATGTTGCTACAACTTGTGAATATCGTAAGTTTTTTTCTTGATATGTTTCGTAAATACCTTTTGATAAAAATTCTTCGTCGTTAACACCGGTCCATACAGCTTCTCCTTTTTTTGCAATTACTATAGCTGTTCCGGTATCTTGGCATGTTGGTAATTCACCTTCGGCTGAAACAACTTGATTGCGAAGCATAGTATCTGCTACAAACTTATCATTATCAGAAGCTTCAGGGTCTTTTATAATGTTTGAAAGTCCTTGTAAATGTTCGCTTCGCAAATAAAAAGAAACATCGGCAATAGCTTCTTTTGCTAATAATTCAAGACCTTTGGGGTCAACTTTTAAAATAGTTCTGCCTTCAACAGAAATAGTAGAAACAAAGTCTTTTGTAAGTAACCGATATTTTGTTTTGTCTTCGCCGGTTTGAAACATTTTTTGATATAAAAAATTTGCCATATTATTTATTTTTATGTTTTTATTAGTCTACAAACTTAAGATAAAAATATATAAACATTTGTATGAATTCATCAATATTTTTTGTAATTTTAAGCACTTTGTAATACGAAATCAAGGGAGTATTAGATAGTGTAAAATGCAAGAATACCCTTTAATTACAAATAAAAATACATACTGTATATTATGAAATTTCAAACCTCTAACGATATACCATATTATCAATATATTGATAGTCCATTATGTATAGCCGGCGTATCTACTCGTAATGGTGGAATAAGCAAAGGAGTATATGCTTCAATGAATTTAGGTTTACACACTGCAGACAATCCTTTGAATGTGCAGCACAACAGACAATTATTTTTTGGTACTATAGCACCCGGATTTACGGTGGCACACATGCGCCAAACACATTCCAATAAAGTAGTGCGTGTTGACGATGATTTTGTAAACGATACCGAAGGTGATGCATTTTATACAACTCAAAGAGGAGTATTGTTGACAGTAAGCTTGGCCGATTGCGGTTCGGTACTATTGCATGATTCATCGTTTTCTATTATAGCTGCTGTTCATTGTGGGTGGCGAGGTGTTCGCGATGGTATTTTAGAAAAAACCATTTCTGAATTAGCAGCATTTGTAAAACCCGAAGAATTAACAGCATATATTGGCCCAACCATTCAACAGCAGTATTATGAAGTGGGTAATGAATTTTTAGATTATTTTCCTCGCCACTATTTCAAAGAAAGTGGGCAAAAACTATATTGTAACCTTAATGGAAGAATAGAAGATATAATACTACAAACAGGAGTTGGAATGATTATGAATTCGCGTATGGGAACATATGCAGTACCCGAACATTTTTATTCGTATCGACGCGACGGAGCTACAGGAAGATTCTGTGCATTTATAGGAATTGTATAATTATTTACAAACAGGATAAAACGCATCGGGAATAAATTCCACATGTTCTTGTTGAGGTTCAATTAATACTGTAATTATATCAAATTGAATTTCGCCGATAAAGTCTGGTATATTTTGAATGTAATTATTAATCGCTGCTATTAAAAACCGTTGTTTGTCTTTTGTTACAGCATCTTGTGGTCGTTCAAAAAATGTTGTTGCTCTGGTTTTTACTTCTACTACATGAATTGTATTGCCTTGTTGAGCAATTATATCTATTTCTTTATGCGAAAATCGCCAGTTTCGTTCAAGAATTATATACCCGTGAGAACTTAAGTATTTACACGCAATTTGCTCTCCTTTAGCACCTAATTCAGTTTTTTGTGTATTTTTGTGTTGCATTGTTGGGACTTATTTCTTATTTTTGGTAGTTGGGTTATTTTTGCAAAAATATGAAGATTTTTTTATTATCAGTATTTTTGAGCATATTTGGAATATTTGCGTCGTATTCGCAAAATTTTGAAGGCAGAATTGATGTGGTTAAACGAACCCTTTCGGATACCCTATACTATTCTTATACCATAAAGAATAACTTTATACGGATAGATGAATACGATACGTATAAACGACTTAAACAATTTTATATTATCAATATTAAAGATAGTACTATTACCGCACTCAATCCAAATCAAAAATTATACAGCAAAGTTGATGTGCAACAATTACATGCCAATAAACAGTCTGATTACGACATTATAAATACCGGTATTTACAAATATATTAACGGATACAAATGTTATCAGTGGCGAGTACGTAATAAATCACAAAATTCGGAAATTAGTTATTGGATTGCATCAGATTCTTTCAACTTTTTTACTCCTATGGCAGGAATTTCGGCATATATCGACGATAGTTTTTTAGCATTTATGTCGTTGCCTACAAATACCATGAAAGGCGAAATGCCCATGCTTATTGAAAGTAGAACGTTATTGCGGGTAGAAAAATCGAGTCATATTGTTACAAACATTACTCGTTCTCATGTTGATTTATCACTGTTTTCGATTCCTAATTTTTATCAGAATTATCAAGTTTCGAGGTAAATACATGTCGATTTACGAAAGATACTTTAGTTCCCTTTTACCATATAGTTTTATGTAAAAATGTAGTATATTTGATTTACTTCAAATTATAGAAACAGCTGTGATTTGTATATAATTTTGTGTGATTAAGATTTTAATACATGATAGAACCAATTCAATACCATTCAATAATTTCCAAAGCATGGAAAGAGTATAATCCAAAGCGAGAAATTGCTTCGATAGTTGATGTAAGTGCCAATGTTTCAACGAATAGGGTGTTTGCGGTAACGTTTATCGATGGAAATTTTATTATGGCAAAAGTTTCGAATTTTGGCAAATTCGAAAATTTCAAAGAAGACCATACTATAATAAATGTAATGGCCAATAATTTGGAATATCCTTACGATTTATTTCTTTCGAGTTCGTTGATGAAAAATGATGAATTATTTCTCTATAAATATGATGATTCTAATATAGATGTGTGGTTGGTATTTTATAGAGTAGTACGCATAAAAAATAAATTACCTAAACGTTTGCACGAAGAGCAAATAAAAATATTAGGAAGAGAATTGGCTAAGTTTCATAAGATATGCGATACAATGACTCCGGTGTTGCCAAAATCGTCAAAAAACTTACAAAAAGATATACATTCACTGCTCCGGCGATTACAAAAAGAAGGAAGTGATGTGAAATTTGAAGGAAATATTGATCTTATTAGAAAACATTGTTCCATATTTTTAGAACAGTACGAAGTTTTAGGAATGGATTCTTTTTCTCAAATTCCGGTGTTTGTAGACTGGAATATAGGTAATTTTTCGGTACGCGATAATGGTTCATTTTTTTCGAGATGGGATTACGATTGGTTTCGCATGAGTTCTCGTATACTCGATTTTTATTCGTTTAGCCGTGTGGTTTCTGATATTGGCGACAAAACAGATTTTAGTTATACATCGTCGCAACTTAACGAAGATCGGTTTATCTTGTTTCTCAAAGAATATCATTCGGTTTTTCCACTTACAGAATCTGAAATACGTTTTATGAAAGAAGCATATCGATTTTTCATTCTTAATTATGTCATAAACAACGGTAAATACTTTTTTGCTTCGTCGTACGCTAAAAAATTGCAACACGAAGCATATCAAATGTATCTGCCTCAATTAGATAGCATGTGTAGTTGCGAAAGAATTTTAAAAGAATTAGGGTTTTAAATATTCTTTTATGTATAAAAAATAGTATATTTACAATTCGTATTCTTTGTATGTAATACTGTAACTATTTGAACATGTCACTTTCAAAATTTTCAATAATTCCCGAATGTAATGTACTAATTGAGTATTATGCCGGAAATGTGTCGTTGCCGCATTTTTTACAATTAAAAGAAGCCGAATCGAAACATCCTCTGTATTCTCCTTCACTTTCTGTTATTACCGATATTCGACATGTTGATTTTCACAGTTTTGACAAAACATATGTTGAAGCTTTTGTAAATTTTATAAGCTCAAATCCTGAATTTGTAGCAACTCGTAAAACAGTTATTATTACTCAAACACCTAATCAGGTGGTATGGGCACAAATGTTCGATGATTTTATTCGCAAAATAGGGGTACATGTTCATACCGTTACCTCACCTTCAGCTGCATATTCCTGGCTGCATATACCTATTGATAAAATACCAGTAATTGAAAAAGAACATGCCAAAATTATTGTTGGTTGATTTTGGTTCCTTTTTTTCGTATAAATAAAGCATGTTTGGGACTGCCTATAATTTGTGAACTATAAATACTGCTATGTCCCGAAAATATATATGCGGTAATACACGCTAATGCAATGTATATACCGGCATCTATTCCAAACAATTCAATTCCCATAATAGCACATGCAATAGGCGTATTGGTGGCACCTGCAAAAACAGCCACAAAACCCATTCCTGCAAGTAAAGCAAAAGGTAGAGGAACAAACAATGAAAGCACATTGCCCAAAGCTGCACCTATAAAAAATAGGGGAGTAACTTCTCCGCCTTTAAATCCGGCACCTAATGTAAATGCTGTAAATAGTAATTTTAAAATAAAATCGTACCAAAACAACTCTTCGGTAAATGAAGCTTGTATAGTAGGTATTCCTAATCCTATATATTTTGTAGTTCCTATACTATATACAACAATAGCTAGAATAATTCCTCCAAAAAATGGTCGTAATGGTGCATAGGCAACAAATTTAGCAAACCAAGTAGTCCATAAACTAACAGAGAGCGAAAACAAACGAGCAGTTATACCGAAAATCACACCGCATAGAAGTATCCAAAAAATATATTCGCCCGAAAATATAGGTACTTGTACTATTGAATATTGTGTATGATGAACAGGAAATAACGTGCAAACATAATGAGCAACCAAAGCAACCATAATACTTGGTAAGAGGGCATCGTAACGCATTCTACCAATTATCATAACCTCTATTGCGAATACAGCTCCTGCTATTGGTGTTCCAAATACCGATGCAAACCCCGCACTTACTCCAAGAATAAGTATGGTATTTCTATCGCGTTGTTTGAGTCGAAATAATGTTCGAAATTGATCTGCAATTGCTGCTCCCATTTGAACTGCAGTGCCTTCGCGTCCCGCCGAACCCCCAAATAAGTGTGTTATAATGGTGCCAAAAAAAATGAGAGGCGCCATGCGAAAAGGTATTTTTTGTTGTGGAGTATAAAATTCTTCGAGTATTTGATTATTGCCTTTTACTACCGAATTTCCAATATATAGGTACGTAAGTCCAATAATTAATCCCGCAATGGGTAATAACCAAATAATTACTGTATGTGATTCTCGATAATTGGTAACCCAATCGAGACTGAGTAAAAACAATGCAGATGCAGAGCCTATAATGCTACCAATGCAAATAGATAATACAAGCCATTTTACTGTATATAGAAATAAAGGATATAATTCTTTGTATGGGATGTGATTATATAGCTTATTTGTAATCATAAACCTTTATAGTTTAATTTTTACGGGCAACCAATAAAACTCGTGGTGAAACTAAATAGATCGGAAGAGCACACGTCTGAACTCCAGTCACGGATACCAATCTCGTA
>ENA-UOWE01002025-UOWE01002025.1-activated-sludge-metagenome-genome-assembly--contig:-NODE-2025-length-23258-cov-7.988019_pt1 | contig 23258 bp, 21 predicted proteins | sample MGYA00249841_ERZ761562 | MGnify/ENA primary metagenome ERZ761562 (study PRJEB28883, sample SAMN05720200) | activated sludge metagenome | isolation source: Anaerobic digester | place: Japan... | reverse complement strand
GCGGGAGAAGGTGCTCATCTGGGTCACTCGCTTTCGGAGTTGATTTGCAGGGGTTTGTGGTGGGTTCCGGTGGGGTTCGTCAGCTCTTGACGGCTCCTGACGTCAGGCCCTTGATCATCTGGCGCTGCAGGACGAGGAAGAGGAGGAGGACCGGGAGGATCGTGAGCACCGTGCCCGCCATGACCGGGCCCCAGTTGGTGACGCCATCGTTGTTCTGGAGCATGGTCAGGCCGACCTGGAGCGGGGCGGTGCGTTCGTCGTCGGACATGAGGAAGGGCCAGAGGTATTCGTTCCACTCGTTGACGATGGTGATCAGCGAGAAGGCGACGAGCGTCGGCCAGGACAGCGGCATGACCACGCGCCAGAGCAGCTTGAAGGGACCGGCCCCGTCCATCCGGGCGGCCTCGATGATCTCGTGCGGCAACGACAGGAACTGGTTGCGCATGAGGAAGGTGCCGAAGGCGACGCCGGCGAGCGGGATGATGATGCCCTGGAAGGTGTTCTTCCAGCCGAGTTGGGCGACAAGGGCGAAGTTGCTGATGATCGTGATCTGGTTGGGCACCATGAGCGCCGCGAGGATGACGATGAAGAGGATGTTGCGTCCGGGGAAGCGCAGCAGCGACAGGGCATAGGCGGACAGGACGCCGAGCACGATCTTGATGGCCGCCGCGAAGAAGGTGATGACCACCGAGTTGCGGAAGTAGGCCGCGAACGGGATCCGGGTCGTCACGTCGGAGTAGTTCTCCGGCGTGAACGGGATGGGGAGATATTCGGCCGGGCGCACGTAGATGTGGTCGTGCGCCTTGAAACTGGTGACGACGATCCAGAAGAGCGGCACGGCGATGACGAGCAGGACGGCGACCATCGCGGCATACCCGAAGACCTTGCCGACGCGGCCCTGACCCTGGATGGCTGACTGGGCTCCCGCCTTGGGTGTCTTCCCTGGCTTGGCGGCCTTGTCTGACCTGGCTGCTCGACCCATGGTGGTGGTGCTCATGCCCGCTGCCCCTTGTCCATGAAGCGGACCTGCACGGCGGTCACGACGAGCAGGATGAGGAACATGACGGTGGCCACCGTGGCGCCATAGCCGGCCCGTTGGTTGACGAAGGTCTCGTGGTAGACCTGAAAGACCAGCGTCATGGTGCCGTTGCCGATGGGCCCGCCCCGTGTCATCGCGTAGATGATGTCGAAGACCTGGACGCTGGAGAGCAGCACCGTGATCGACAGGAAGAAGGTCGTCGGTCGCAATTGGGGCAGCAGCACCTTGCGGAAGTGGGTCCACTTGCTCGCGCCGTCGATCTCGGCGGCCTCGTCGAGATCACCGCGCCGGGCCTGCAGGGCGGCGAGGTAGATGACGAAGGAGTAACCGAGGTTCTTCCAAATGTAGGTCGTCGTGACCATGAAGAGGGCCCAGCCCGGCTTCTGGTAGAAGTCCGGGCTGGCGATGCCGATCTTGGCGAGGAGATCCTGGATGAGGCCGAAACTCGGGTCGAAGACGAACTGGAAGGCCACGCCGATGGCCGCTCCCGAGATGACGAACGGCGCGAAGACGACCGAGCGCACGAGATTGCGGCCGCGCAACTTCTGGTCGAGCAGGAGGGCGAGGGCCAGGCCGAGCGCCATGGACACCACGACGGTCGCGAAGGTGAAGACGGCGGTGTTGAAGAAGACGGTCTTGGTGTCGTCCCGCCCGAACCACTCGATGTAGTTCGCGAAGCCCACGTAGTTCGCCTGCGGGCTGCTGATGTTCCAGTCCGTGAAGGACAGCCGGAAGTTGTCGACCAGCGGGCGGTAGACGAAGAGGACGAGGAGGATCAGGTTGGGGATGAGCAGGCCCGCCGCGAGCAGCCATTCGCCCTTGCGCCCCGCGCGCCGAGGCGGTGGATCGCCGAAGGGGACCCGCGGGTCGCGGCGCTCACCGACATGGCTCGTCACGGCTCCGGAATCTGCCGCGTCGGCGCGGCCCGCGAGTGAACTCACGGTGAACAACCTAGGCCGACCTCACGACGATTGGCGGGTCGAGCCTTCATGGCTTGCGCTCACCGCGTAACGATCCGGTGTCGCTCAGTCCCCGACGAACGGCAAAGCCGGGCGTATGCCGGGAGCCGGCTTCCCGGCATACGCAGCCTTGGGTCTGTGGCCCAGCCCATTGACGCATGGCGTCACACTGATCCCGTGTGGCACGGGATCCGTGTAAGATTGCGACATGTCCAATCTCACGCTGACCATCGACGACGACGTGCTCCGGCGTGCCCGGATCCGGGCGCTCGAGCAGGGCACCTCGGTCAACGCGCTGGTGCGTGAGTACCTGGCGGACTTCGTCGGGGACTCGCGGGCTGAGCAGGCGATGGCCGAGATCCTGGCTCTGGCCGCGCAAAGTCCGGCGTCGAGCGGCCCGGAGGGTCGGACGTGGACTCGCGAGGAGCTCTATGACCGGCCCTACCCGGGGAAGTACGCATGAGTCGGACATTCGTCGACACCAATGTGTGGGTCTACGCCCAGGACGGTGCGGAGGAGCGGAAGCAGGATCAGGCTGTCTCCGCGCTGGCTGGCCTCGCCGCCGATGACATTGTGATCAGTTCCCAGGTGCTGACCGAGTTCTACGCGATCGTGACGCGCAAACTTGCCACTCCACTGACTCCGTCGGCCGCCATGACCCTGGTCGAGCACATGACCGACCTGCGTGTGGTCGCTCTGGACGCGGGGCTGGTTGTGGCTGGTCTGCGCGCGAGCATCAAGCACCAGCTGTCGTCCTGGGACGGACTCATGATCGCTGCAGCAGCCTCGGCCGGATGTGACCGTCTGTTGACCGAGGATCTCAACACCGGCGCCACCTATGAAGGCGTGACCATCGTCAATCCCTTCGGCTGACCTCGGATCGACTCGGTCGCCTGGCGGAAGTCAGTAGCGGCGGCCGGTCTTGCCCGTCTTGAGCGCCTTCTTGGCCGCCCGAAGGATCGTGGCGCCGCGGCTCTTGCCCTCGACCTTGTTGGGAAGGGAGAGGCGCACGACCTTGGCGTAGACCGAGGCGACCTGCTTGGGCAGGGAGCCGGTCACATAGGGCAGGTCGTGGCGCTCCATGATCTCGCGGATGCGCGGGGCGATCTCGCCGTAGCGGTTGCTCGGCATGTCCGGATAGAGGTGGTGCTCGATCTGGTGACTGAGGTTGCCGGTCATGACGTGCATGAGCTTGGAGCCGGAGATGTTGCCCGAGCCCATGAGCTGGCGCAGGTACCACTCACCGCGGGTCTCGCCCTCGATCGAGGACTTCTCGAAGGTTGAGATGCCCTCGGGGAAGTGGCCGCAGATGATGACCGAGTTGGTCCAGACGTTGCGCATGAGGTTGGCGACGATGTTGGCCGTGAGCGTATGCCGTGCGCTGCCGGTGAAGGTCGCCGCCGCGATGGCCGGGTGGATGAGGTAGTCCTTGGTCATCTGGGCGCGAATCTTGGCGACCGTCTTGGCCGCCTCCGCCTTGAACTTCGCCTTGTCCTCGGCGGACATCTTCTTGCGCTTGGCGAGGTAGCCGCCGAGCTCGAGGTCATAGGCGGCGATCGAGTACTCGAACATCAGGGCATTGCCCACGTGCCAGATCGGCTGGAAGAGGTAGAAGAGGGTCCACTTCTGGTCCTCGTCGACGCGCAGGATGCCGTAGCCGAGGTCGTTGTCGCGGCCCAGGACGTTGGTGAAGGTGTGGTGGATCTGGTTGTGGCTGTGCTTCCACTGGCTGCTCGGGGAGGCGTTGTCCCACTCCCATGCGGTGCTGTGGATCTTGGGGTCACGCATCCAGTCCCACTGGCCGTGCATGACGTTGTGGCCGATCTCCATGTTCTCGAGGATCTTGGCCAGGCCCAGGCCGGCGGTGCCGATCCACCATGCCGGACGGATGCCCTTGACCTTGACTCCGGAGAAGAGGAGCACGGCCCGGCTGCCGAGCTCGAGGTAGCGCTGGGTCTTGATGACCTTGCGGATGTAGGCCGCGTCGCGCTCGCCGCGGGAGTCCATGACCTCCTGGCGGATCGCGTCGAGCTCGCGGCCCATCGCCTCGATCTGCTCGGGGGTGAGGTGTGCGGCCGGGTTGGGGCGGCCACTCTTCTTGTATGCCGGGCGCTGCGGTCGCGGCTCGGCACTCGTCACGCTGAGTCGGGTGGACGGGTTCCGGTGTCCGACCACCGTATGCCGGGTGCCCTCGGTGTGCGGTGCTGTCGGCTTGAGGAGGTGGCGGGCTTCGGCGGCATCGCTCGAGGGGCGGATGTCGTGGGCGCGGCGCTCGGGGGCGAGGGTCATGAGAAGTGTTCTCCTGGTTGGTTTCTCGCGAGTAGCAGCTGGTGTTGGCCGTGGTCGGATGGTCAGAGTTCGAGGTCGCAGGAGCCGGCGACGGCGTTGATGCAGGTCTGGATGGGGAGTTCGTCGCCGGGCTCCGCGACGGTGATCTCTCCGGTGCGCAGATCGCGGACGGCGCCCTGGCGCATGGTCACGACACAGCCGAAGCAGATACCCATGCGGCAGCCGCTGGGCATGAGGACTCCCGCTTCCTCGCCGGCGTCGAGGATCGGGGTGGTGCCGTCGGCATCCACCGTGACGTCGGAGCCGAGGAAGGTGATCTCGCCGCCCTCGCCGCCTTCGATGATCGTGGGGCGGAAGCGCTCGACGTGGAGGGCCTCGGTGAGTTCGGCCGTGCTCCAGAGGCCTTCAGCAGCATCGAGCAGGCCGGTGGGGCCGCAGACCCAGGCCTGGCGCTCGCGCCAGTCGGGAACGAGCGCGTCGAGGTCGCGGGCCAGGTCGAGGTAACCGTGGACGTCGTCATGCCGCTCCACCAACCGATAGTTCCCGTCGAGACGGGGATTGCTGGCCTGCGCCCCGGCATACGCCTGCAGTTCGTTGCGGAAGAGGACGGCCTCGGCTGTGGGCGCGACGTGAAGGTGGGTGACGTCGGGGAGCTCGGCGAGACGGTTGCGGAGCATGCCGATGACCGGGGTGATGCCCGAGCCCGCGGTGATGAAGAGGACCTTGGCTGGTGCGATCCTCGGCAGGGTGAAGTCGCCCGTGGCCTGATCGAGGTGGACGAGCGTGCCGGGAGTGAGTCCGCCCGCGTTGAGAAAGCAACTGACCTTGCCGTCGGGAATGGCCTTGGTCGTGATCGAGATCAGGCCGTCCGAGCCCGACTCGGAAGCAGTGTCGTGCGTGAGGCTGGTCAGGGAGTAGGCGCGCCACTGACGGACGCCGTCGATGTCGACGCCGATCCGGATGTACTGGCCGGGTGTGTGCCCGAGCCAACCCTTGCCCGGTCGGATGGTCGTCGTGACGGCGTCGGGCGTCTCGCGGGTGACGGAGACGACGCGGCCGCGCAGGTCGGCACCCGCACGGAGGGGATCGAACAGGTCGAGATAGTCGCTCGGCACCAGGGGCGAGGCCAGTGCAGCGGCGACCTTGCGCAAACCGTCGAGGGCGCGGGAGGGCAGCGGCACTGACCGGCTGATTGCGGTTTGTGGTGCCGCGGGCGTGCGGGGTCGCTGAATGGCAGGGGCGCTCACATACGGAAGCGTAACCTACGGTGCCGTAACCTACGAACTCGTAACTGCTCAGCGGGTTCGCAGGGCCCAGAGGAGACGCTGTCCAGTTGTCCACGGGTGTCCAAGTGCCCAGGTGCCCAGGTGCAGGCTTCACCAGGTCCTCACACGTTCGGCACCTCTCTCGCTGCGCCTGATCCAAAGCCCTCGGTAGGTTGCCCTGCATGTCCACTGTCGCAGCGTCCAGGACGGCCAGAGCGAGTTGGTGGATGGGCCCGCTGCTCATCCTGTGCGGAGTCGCCGCGACTGTCGTCTTGCGCACCCGAGCGACCGTCGACTGCGACGTGGGCATCAACGTGGGTGCCGCGATGCTGGGGACTCATCTCAAAGCGGTGTTGATGGTCCTCGTGCTTGTGCCGCTGGCCGAAGTGGCGCGACGTCTCCTGCCCAGGGGCTTGGCTCTGACCGCCATCGTCCTGGTTGTCCTGGCCGCCAGCCTCTGGCTGCTCGCGGACTCGGCGCCGCCGATCGACTACCCACAGAGTGTGCTCGGGTGCCCGGGCAATCGACCGCTCTGGTGGCCGACCTGGCTCCCAGGCTGAGACGCCCACACACTGACAGTGAAGCTGATCGGTCAGTGGTCGCCGGCCATCAGGCGGCCGATCTCGGCTCGATCGGCGCCTTCGGCGGGCATCTCCTTGACCACCTGACCGCCGTGCACGACGGCGATCCGGTCGGCCAGGGACAAGACCTCGTCCAACTCCGCCGACACGAGCAGCACACCAGCCCCCGCGTCCCGAGCCTCGACGATCCGCTTGTGGATGAACTCGATCGAGCCCACGTCCACACCACGGGTCGGCTGGGCCGCCATGAGCACCTTGGGCCCGAAGGCCATCTCGCGTGCGACGACGACCTTTTGCTTGTTGCCACCGGACAGGGAGCCAGCCGACTGCTCGACACCAGAGGACCGGATGTCGAACTCGTCCCGCTGCTTCTCGGCATTGGCTCGCACCGCGTCGAACTGGCGCACGCCACCCTTGGCATAGGGCTCCTGGTCGTATTCGTTGAGCACGAGGTTGTCCGCGATCGAATAGGCACCGACCAGCCCGTGCTTCTCGCGGTCCTCGGGGATGTGCCCCAGACCCGCGTGGTGGGTCTGATAAGGATTCGCCTTGGTCAGGTCCATGTCGCCCAGCGACATCCGTCCCGACACGACCTTGCGCATCCCCGCGAGCGCCTCGACGAGCTCCCGCTGACCGTTGCCCTCGACGCCGGCGACACCGACGATCTCGCCGGCCCGCACCTGCAGCGAGAAACCGTTGACAGCCATCAGGTTGCGGTCGTCCTTGACGTGGAGGTCCTGGACGTCGAGCACCACCTCACCAGGCTTGGCTTCGGGCTTCTCGACGTTGAGCACGACCGAGCGGCCCACCATCATCGTGGCCAGGTCAGTGGTCGTCGTGTGCGTGAGGTCGTCGACCTGGCCGACCACCTCACCGCGGCGGAGCACATAGACGCGGTCCGCCACGGCCAACGCCTCACGCAACTTGTGCGTGATGAAGACGAGCGACGTCCCCGAGTTGGCCAGGTCCTTCATGACCCCGAGCAACTCATCGGTCTCCTGCGGCGTGAGCACAGCCGTGGGCTCGTCGAGGATCAGCAGATCCACCTTGCGCGACAAGGCTTTCAGGATCTCGACGCGCTGCTGCGTGCCGACCGGCAGGTCCTCGATCTCGGCGTCCGGATCGACGGCGAGGCCGTGCTTCTCGGACAACTCGCGCACCATCGCGCGCGCCGACTCAAGATCGAGGAAGCCACCCTTGCTGGTCTCGTGCCCGAGCGCCATGTTCTCGGCCACCGTCATGACCGGCACGAGCTGGAAGTGCTGGTGCACCATGCCGATCCCGCGACCGATCGCGTCCTTGGGGTTCTTGACCGGCGTCTTGTCGCCCTTGATGGTGACCTCTCCGGTGTCCGGCGTGATGAGCCCGAAGATCTGGTTCATCAGCGTCGACTTGCCGGCGCCGTTCTCCCCGAGCAGCGCGACGATCTCGCCGCGGCGTACGTTGAAGGTGATGTCCTTGTTCGCCTGCACCTTGCCGAACGCCTTCGACAAGTTCTTGACGTCGAGCAGGACCTCACCGACATTTCCTGCGCCGAAGCCCGACTTCTCCGGCGGCAGCGCGAGGATCTCCTCGTTCGTGACGATCGCCTCGAGGTGCTCGGGCGAGGCGTCGACCTCGACGGGGTGCGGGTCGTATTCGGTGGGCGCCGCGTCGACGTCACCCTTTCCCGCAGATGCCGGTATGCCGTGAGGCTGGGTGCCGTCGTTCGCCGGGCTCGTGCCCTGGGTCTGGTCGCTCATCACTGGCCTTCCTTGATGAAGGGTTGTCCGACCGCTCCGGGCGCCCTCACCTTGCCCGCGGCCACCGCGAGGACGACGAGGGTCATGACGTAGGGCAGGGTGCCGACGAGCTGGGGCGCGACGTCGATGACCTTGTCGGCCTGCAACTGGCTGGCGGCTGCGGTGACGAAGCCGAAGAAGAGGGCCGCAGCAGCCGCGCGCAGCGGCCGCCACGCACCGAAGATCATGATCGCCAGAGCGAGGAAGCCTCGGCCGGCGCTCATCCCGCGCTCGAAGGAACTCGTCGAGTCCATCGACAGATAGACACCGGCCAGACCCGCGAGTGCACCGGCCATCGTCACGTTGATCAGGCGCATGCGGATCACGTTGATGCCGGCGGTGTCTGCGGCCGAGGGGTATTCGCCGATGGCCCGGGTCCGCAGACCCCACTTGGTCCGGAAGAGGGCCAAGTGCACCCCGATCGCGATGACGATGGCCGCCAGGGCAATCACGCCGGTGCCCTTGAAGAAGACCTCGCCGATGAGCGGGATCGACGACAGCCCGGGGATGTTGACGTGCGGCATGAGGGAGGGCAGCAACTGGCCCGGCTTGTAATAGAAGGACGTGATGCCGGTGGCGACGATGTTGAGCACGACACCGGCGATGATCTGGTCCATCCGCCACTTGACCGTGGTCCAGGCGAGGAAGCCGCCCATGATGAGGCCGCAACCCACGCCGGCGAGGATGCCGACGATGATCGAGCCGCTGTAGGCGGCGCCGAAGAAGCCGGCGAAGGCCGCGACCAACAACTGGCCCTCGATGCCGATGTTGACCACACCCGAACGTTCGCCGATGACTCCGACCATGGCGCACAACACCAAGGGCACGGCATACGACCACGAATAGCGGTACATCGACAAGGCGGTCGTCTTGTCGGCGAAGTAATACGCGTAGGCGAGGACGAGGACGACCAGGCCGAGGATGGCCATCGCCCTGTTGCGTGCGAACCACTCACTCATGTCAGTTCCCCCAACTCGTGGACGAGGCTTCGACCTTGTCGGCGCGACTCCGGAAGATCCACTTGCCCAGGACCGGGATCGAGACGAAGAGCAGGATCAGCGCGAGGAGCAGGTCGACGATCTCGGGCGCGATGCCCGTGGCGAACTGCAGCCCCGCGGCGCCGGTGCGCAGGATGCCGACGAGGAAGGCGGCCGGAATGGTCCAGATCGGGTTGGACCGGGCCAGCAGCGCGATGGTGATGCCGTCGAAGCCGAGGGTGCCACCGATGGCCGGCTCGAAGTGGTGCATCGTGCCGGTGACCTCCATGGCCCCGGCCAGACCAGCGAGTGCGCCGGCGAAGGCCATGGCCATGAGGATCACGCGCGCGATCGGGATGCCGGCATACCCCGCGGCGAACTTGTTCTTGCCGACGGTGTCGAAACGGAAGCCCATCGTCGTGCGGGTGAGCATCCACGAGCAGGCGAGCGCGAGCAGCACGGCGATGACGAAGCCGAGCGGGATGCCGGCGATGACGGGCATGTAGGCCGCCTCGTCGAGCGGGCCGGTCATCGGGATCTGGCTGGTGTTCTTGTGGACGGCCGGCCCGGTCGTCACCATCCACCAGATGATGCCGAGGGCGATGTTGTTGAGCATGATGGTCGAGATGACCTCGTGGACTCCGCGGGAGGTCTTGAGCAGGCCGGCGATCGAGGCCCAGATGGCTCCGGTCAGCAAGCCGACGACGATGGCGATGATCAGGGCGAGGAAGCCCGTCTCGCGCGTGGCGTAGGCCGCCCACCCGGCCATCGCGGCCGAGATGACGAACTGGCCCTGACCGCCGATGTTGAACAGACCCACGCGCAGCGGGAGCACGACGGCCAGACCGGTGAGCACCAACGGTGTGGTCTTGATGAGCGTGCGGGTCAGACCGTTCTCGGTGAGGAGGGCCTCACGGAAGATCGTCTCGTAGGCGTACCAGGGGTTCACCCCCTGGTAGCGGATGAGGATGGCCCCGATGACCAGAGCCGCCGCGAGCGCCACGACGATGACGACGAAACTCTGGTGCCGAAGGATGTAGCCGAAGCCGCCACCGGAGCCGCCATCATCTCCGCCCCGGGATCGTTTCGGATCCGTCGCGGCAGGGGATGTCCCTTGGGTGTCCGGGGGTGCCGGGTCAGCGGTCACGGGCGACTCCATCGTCGGTGGCGGCACGGCATACGCCATGTCTGTGCTGTTCGTGCTGGTCTTGCCGGTTCTGCGGGTGGTGCCTTGATCTCTGGTGGACAGCGTAAGGGGGCGGTGCCCGGTTGTCCCGAGCCCCGCCCCCTTTTGCGGCCGATCCGTGCGGATCAGGTCAAACGGTCAGATCAAGAGCATCAGAGGGTGACGCCGGTCTTGAGGGTGCCGGCTTCCATCTGCTTGACGATGTCGGCGACCTTGGTCTTGATGTCGGCCGGGATCTTGGAGTCGAAGTCGTGGAACGGGGCCAGACCGGCCTTGCCCATCGACGTGGTGCCGCCGAAGTCGCCGTCCTTGGCCTTGACGATCAGCTCGGTGACGCCGGGGGTGATGAGCTTCATCGCCGAGGTGATGAGGCACTTCTGGGCGGCGGGCACGGTGTCCCACTGGTCGGAGTCGACACCGACGCAGTAGGTGCCGTTGCCGGCGTTGGCCGACTTCGCGACCTCCTGGAGGGCACCGTTGCCGGTGTTGCCACCTGCACCGAAGATCACGTCAGCGCCCTGGTCGAGCTGCTTCTTGGCCTCGGCCGCGCCCCACGTCGGGTCGTTGAAGGCGTTGTCGCCGGCGGGGTGGTAGACGGTCGTGACCGTGACGGCCGGGTTGGCGGCCTTGGCGCCGGCCTCGAAGCCCTTGGCGAACTTCTGCACCGGGGGGATCTCCATGCCGAGGACCTGGCCGAGCTTGTTGCTCTTGGTCATCAGGCCCGCGAGGTAGCCCGCGCCGTAGCCGGCCTGGTCCTCCGGGAAGAGCAGACCGGTGATGTTCTTCTCGGTCACCTTGGCCGGGTCGTAGAACTGGTCGACACCGATGAACTTGGTGTCGGGGGCGCCCTTGGCCGCCTCGGCGGTCGCGTCGGTCATGAGGAAGCCGACGGTGACGACGACGTCGTACTTCTTGGACGTGAACTGCGCCATGTTGGCGGCGTAGTCCTTGGCGTCCTGGGTCTCGACGTACTTGTAGAAGCCCTTGGTCTCCTCGGCAGCCTTCTTCGCACCCTCGTGCGCGGACTGGTTGAAGGACTTGTCGTCGACCTTGCCGGTGTCGGTCACGAGGCCGATGCAGAAGACCTCCTTGTCCGCACACTTGCTGTCGTCGGTGGGAGCGCCCGCTGCGCCGGAGGCGCCGCCGCTCGAGCCGGAACCACCCGTGGTGCCGGTGCTGCCGCCACAGGCGCTGAGCCCGAGAGCGAGGACGGCCGCAGTGCCAGCGACCAGGTAACGCGAGGCCTTCATGTGAGGGATCTCCTAGGGAAGGGTGATGAGTGGACCAAGACTACGGTGGGTGCGGCGATGCTCTCGACAGTTTCGCGCCGACGTTGTCGTGTCGTTACCCACGAGTTGCGCCGCTGTGACGTATGGGGCAGGGGTTGCGCTGTGCGCTCACCAGCCGGGGGAGGCCGACCAGCCGGCGTCGACCGGGATCGTCACACCGGTCACGGCCGATGCTGCCGGGGACGCCAGGAAGGCGACGACCTGGGCCACTTCGTCGGCCGTGACCGGGCGTCCCAGCGCACTCGCCTTCTCCCACCGGCGTATGCCGTCGGGCCAGTTCTCGGCGAGGCCTTCCCTCGCGATGAGGCCGGGTGCGACACCGACGACGCGTATGCCGTGTGGCCCGAGTTCGTGGGCGGCGGCGGCCGTGAGGTGGTGCAGGGCGGCCTTGGCCACGGCATACGGGGTGTGGCCCTTTGCCGGTCGAAAGCCTTCGATCGAGCCGATCGTGACGATGACCCCGCCCGGGGCGAGTGACTGCGCGGCGGCGCGGAGCAGGGCGGCGGTGGGGCGCAGACCGCCGTCGAGCATGACGTCCCAGGCCTCGGTGTCGAGGGCGTGCCACGGGGTGACGTCCTGCGGAAAGGCATTGAGGACGACGACGTCGAGGTCACCCAGGTGGTCCACGACATCGGCGAGGAGATCGTCGACGGTCCGGTCCAACTCCTCAGGTGAGGCGATCTCGAGATCGAGCGACACGGCATACGCCTGCCGTCCGGTCTCTTTGACGAGACGGGAGGTTTCGGCGGCGCCGGCGTCATCGCTGCGGTAATGCACGGCAATGTCGTGCCCGGCCGCTGCCAACGCCACCGCGATCGCTCGGCCGAGGCCACCGCTCGCGCCGGTGACGAGCGCGGTCATCGGTCCTCTGGACCGGCGGTCCCGCCGGTGTCGCGAGTCAGGGTGCGGATCTCGTTGGCGAAGTCGGGATAGGCGGCGGTGAGTGCGTCAGCGTCGCCCAACGTGAAGTGCTGGTCACGGAAGGCCGGTGAACACCAGCACGAGACGAGCGACCACGGACCCATGGGGGCCGCGCCCTGCCAGTCACCGCGGCGGACGAGGATCTGGCGGTTCTTGTCGTCGAGGAGGTTGAGGACGCCGCGACCGCCCCGCCGGAGCCGGAGCAGGGCGACCGGTGCGCCGTCGAGCCACTGCCAACCCTCGTCGATGGTGAGCGAGTGCATGGCCGAGAAGCCGTCCGGTTGGTCGGTGAGCAGGACAGTGATCGAGGAGAGTTCCTGGGTGCGGGGCCCGGGCGCGAACCAGGCTCCCTCGCCGGAGATCGGCTGCATCTTCAGGTCGCGGATGATCTGCTCGGCCGTGCGCATGTCAGGCGTCCTTCGCTGCATTGGCGGCGACCCGTCCGCGCTCGCCAGCGCGAAGGAGCAGGTCACTCGTGTCGATCAGGGTGCTCTTCCGATCCTGCACGACCTGCCGGCCGTCCACGAAGACATCGGTGACATCTCCTCGGCCAGCAGCGAAAACAAGCAGGGCGGACAGGTCGTGGGCGGGGGTGAGATGGGGCGCATCGAGGTCGATGAGGACCAGGTCGGCACGCTTGCCGACCTCGAGGCTGCCGATGAGGTCGTCGATGCCGAGGGCTCGGGCTCCCTCGATGGTGGCCGCGCGGATGATCTCGGCGGCAGGGGCGGTGGTGGGGTCGCCACTGGTGAGGCGGGCCAGGTTGGCGGCCAGGCGCATCGCCTGCCAGAGGTCGAGGTCGTTGCTGCTCGCGCATCCGTCGGTGCCCAGGCCGAGGGGGACACCCGCGTCTCGATAGGTCTGCCAAGGGAGGGCGCCGGAGGCGAGTTTGAGGTTCGAGCCGGGGCAGTGGGCGACAGCTGCTCCTGGGGAGGCGGCGATGAGGGCGCGGTCCTCGGGGGAGAGGTGGACGCCGTGGCCGAGGACCGTTCGAGCATTGGGTATGCCGTGGAGCAGGCCGGCCTGGGTGAGGACTTGGGTGGGGGTTGCGTGGTGGCGGGCGATGACGTCGGCGTTCTCGGCGAGGTTCTCGCTCGCGTGGACATGGATGAGCGGGCGGGAGTCGGCGGGCCAGGTGGCGACGATGTCGGCGATCTCGCGGAGGTGCTCGGGCGAGCAGGTGTAGGTCGAGTGCGGCATCGCGGCGGCAGGCACGAATGGCCCCGGGACCCGATGAAGTCCTTCGCCCTGAAACTCCCCCCAAGTTCGTCGGTTTGGGCGCGAAACGCTCCCAGATCGGTGCTTCTCGACGAACTTGGGGTCACAAGCGGGGGTGGCGGAAAGTTCGGCGAGGCGGGTGGGCCAGGTGGCGAGTTGGTCGAGGCGCTGCTCCCAGGCCAGCCCGTCGGGGCCGGGGCCGTCGAAGAAGACCGGCCCGATGATGTGGCGGGCCCCGGTGGCGAGGGCGCCCTCGTGGGCGGCTTCGTGGTGGAAGTACATGTCGAGGGTCGTCGTGACGCCGGCGAGGAGGGACTCAAGTGCACCGAGTTCGGCACCGATGCGGACGGTGTCGGGGTCCATGACGGCGCCCTCGGCAGCCCAGACCTTGGTGAGGAAGCCTTGGAGGTCGACGTTCTCGGCGAGCCCCCGGAGCAGGGTCATCGGGAGGTGGGTGTGGAGGTTGACCAGGCCGGGGAGGGCGAGTTTGCCGCGCCCGTCGATGACCGTGACCTCCGCTCCGGCCCCCACTTCCCCCCCGACCCCGCTGCCGCCCCCGCCGCTCTTCTCCATTTGTGACACCAGGTTCGTCGAACCTTGGCCTTCAGCCCCTGTTTCGGGGCCGGATCGACGAACCTGGGGCGAGTTTCTGGAGGTGATCGCCGTGATGACGCCGTCGGTGATCTCGATCGTCGCGTCGCCCAAGATCGTGAACGCGTCGTCGACCGTCACCACATGGGTGAGTTTCTCGATGCGGATCGTGGCCATGATCAGTCCGCGAAGGTCGCCCGGGTGTGGACCAGGTCGTCGAGGATGGCCAAGACCTTGGCCGACGATGAGGCGAGGACGGCGTTGATCTCGTCCATGGTGATCGGCTCACCCGACCCCACGCCGGCGGCGGGGTTCACGACGAGGCTGATCGCGGCATACCGAAGCCCGGCCTCCACCGCCAAGGTGACCTCGGGGACGCCGGTCATGCCCGCGACGTCGCCGCCGGCGAGGCGGGCGAGGCGGATCTCGGCGGGCGTCTCGAAGCGCGGCCCCTCGAAGCAGGCATAGACCCCGCCGTCGCGGATCGCTTGGCCGATCGAGGACGCGGCATCGAGGATCTCGCGCCGGATCGCCGGGTGATAGGCCTCCATGACGTCGACGTGGACGACGCCCTCGGGGCCGCTCCCGTCGTGGAAGGTGACTGGTCGACCCTTGGTGAAGTCGAGGAAGTCGTCGAGGCAGAGCAGGTCGCCCGGCTCGAGGTCGGGGTCGATGGAGCCGGTGACATTGACCGCGACGACATCGCGTACACCGGCGTCGGCGAGGGCCCGCATGTTGGCCCGGTAATTGACGAGGTGGGGTGGGACGCTGTGGCCGGCGCCGTGGCGGGTGAGGAAGACGACGGGTATGCCGTGCCACTGCCCGCGCGTGAATCTCGCCTGGCCGTAGGGGGTCTCGACGGTCTCCTCGGTCGGGTCGGTCAGGGCCTCGAGGTCATAGAAACCGGTGCCCGCGATGATTCCCAGGGGTGGCGTGCTCACCCGGGCCACGCTACCTGCGCCACTCGAATGGGTGGGCCCCTTGTCCTGTTTGCTCCTTGCAAACCGTGCTCGACCCAAGAATCCCGATCTGGGCCGAGGGGTGCCGCCAGTCGGTGCCCGGACGTGACAGGAAGGAACGGCGTCGCGGTGGCAGGATCGGCCCCATGTCCGGATCCGCCGCGCTGCGCCAGGTCGCGCTCGCCGCCACTGGACCCGTGTCGCTCGAGGCCGGACGTGCGGTGGCGCGGGCCGGCGGCAACGCGGTGGATGTCGCGGTGGCGGCCGCCATGGCCGCCATGAGCACCGAGCCGGGGATCGTCTCACTGGGGGCGGGTGGCTTCATCTCGATCTGGGCGCCCGACGAGGACCCCATCGTCATCGATGGCAACGTCGAGATGCCGGGTCGGGGGCTGCCGAAGGAGCGTTTCGGCGAGGGCGTGACCTTGGTGCAATTCGCCTATGGCGGCGGCGTGACCATGTATGGCGGGCATGGCTCGGTCGCCACGCCCGGCGCGATTGCGGCCTGCCAACTCGCGGTGGAGGAGCGCGGCCTGGCTCCATGGTCCGAGGTCGTGGCGCCTGCCGCCGACGCCTGCCGGACCGGCTATCCGATTGGGGGAGCAGCCGCGACCTACTTGGGCCACACGCACGAGGTGCTCTTCGGGCTCGACCCAGAGGCGCGGGCGCTCGTGACTCGGGGGGACGGCAGCCCTCTTCAGCCCGGCGACATCTCGACCAACGGCCAGCTCGCCGACATCCTCGACCTGATCGGGCGTGAAGGTGCCTCTGTCATGACGATCGGTGAGGTGGGGCGGGCACTGGTCGCCGACATGGACGCTCACGGGGGCCTGATCACGGCGCGGGATCTCGCCGAATACGACCCGGCCGTGCGGACCCCGGTGCGCCTGACGGTGGGGGACTGGGACCTCGCGATCAACCCACCGCCCAGCGTCGGCGGACCGATGCTCGCGGTGATGCTCGGCGAGTTGGCCCAGCGGGCCCGGGCCGGTGCGGCACGCAGCGACTGGCGCGACATCATCGACATCCAGCGACACGTGCTCGGTTATCGGCTCGCTGTCCATGATCTGGCGCGGGATCTCGAGCGTCAGGGGCATGAGTTGCTCCTCGCCGTGGAGCGCCACGGTCTCGCCGGTCTGCCGACGTCGGCCTCGACCGCCAATGTCTCGGCTGTTGACAGTGACGGACTGGCCTGTGCCATCACGGTGTCGAGTGGCTATGGCTCGGGCATCACCATCCCGGGCACCGGCATGATCCTCAACAACGCCCTGGGTGAGCCCGAACTCAACCGCCTCGGCCTCCACACCCTCACCCCCGGCACCCGCATGGCCTCGAACATGGCGCCCACGACCGGCCGCACGGCCGACGGGCGAGCGCTCGCGATCGGGTCGCCGGGCGCCGACCGGATCACGACGGCGCTGATGCAGGTCCTCATCCAGGGTTGTTTGCACGGTGCCGACCTCCCGTCGGCCATTGCCGCACCGCGCGCTCACGTCGCCTTCGACAACGTGGGTATGCCGCGGGTCGAGCACGAGACCGATCCCGCCATCGCCGCAGCGTGCGTGGAGTTGGGCTTGGTCGGGAACGACCACGGCGAGAGCTCAATGTATTTCGGCGGTGTCGGGGCGGGCTACCTGTCGGTCGACGGTGAACTCGTGGCTGCCGGGGACGCGCGTCGCGCCGCCGCTGTGGCCCTCCTCCCCTGACCCTTTCGCTGAGCCTGCCTGGTGGCGCAGGTATGGGTGCGCCATTGGTCAGGGTGAGCGACTGGGTTCGCAGAGGCTGCCTGGTGGCGCAGGTATGGGTGCGCCACTGGCCAGGGTGAGCGACTGGGTTCGCTGAGCCTGCCTGGTGGCGCAGGTATGGGTGCGCCATTGGCCAGGGTGAGCGAAGGGATCGCGCAGTGACCGGGGCTCAGGCGCCGGTCACCATCCACTTCGTGCCACGGACCCGCCACCACAGGGCCACGGCCCGGATCGCCATGAACGCGTTGAGCCCGACCCAGAGCCAGACCATCGCCTGCGCGGGCCCGGGGCGCTGCACCGCCCCCCACCAGCCATCGCCGGTCGTCGCGAACCACCCGACGGGCCCCACGATCCGCTCCGACAGCGCCCGCACGGTCAGGATCACCGGCAGGAAGAGCAGGTAGGTCGCGACATAGGCGCCCGCCAGCCAGCGCGCGTCGTCAGCGCCCATGAGCACCCCGTCGATGACGAACACATAGCCCGACAGCACCTGACCGAGCGCGACGACGACCAGCGCCACCGACAGCGCTGAGCGCACCTCAGGGTCGGACGTGAAGAGCGGCGGCAGCACCTGGTGCAGCGCGAGCAACATCACCCCGAGCACCGCACCCATCGCCACTCCCCACTTCGTCATGAGCGTCGTGGCCGACCGCGTCCCCTCCACGTCGCCGGCCCCCAGCGATTTCCCCGTCAATGCCTGAGCGGCAATCGCAATCGCATCGAGCGCAAAGGCCATGAAGCTCCAAATCGTCGCCGACACCTGATAGGCCGCCAACGGCACATCCCCCATCCCGGCAGCCACCCACGTCATGGTGAGCAGGGACGCGCGCAGGGCGAGCGTGCGGACAAGCAGGGGTATGCCGTGAGTCGCCGCCCCGAGGACCCGCCCGGGGTGGGGGTGGAGACGAAGACGCTCGCGGACGGCATACCGGATGAGGACGGCGATGAGAGCAGCAGCCATGCCGGTCTGCGCGAGGACGGTGCCGAGGGCCGACCCGGCGATGCCCAGGCCGAAGCCGTAGACGAAGAGGACGTTGAGGATGACGTTCGCGGTGAAGCCGACGACGCTCGCGACGAGGGGTGTCTTGGTGTCCTGGAGCCCTCGCAGCACGCCGGTCGTGGCGAGGATGACGAGCATGCCGGGGAGCCCGGCGGCAGAAACACGCAGATAGGTGACCGCTTGGTCGAGAGCTTCGGGGGAGGCGCCGAAGAGAGCGCAGAGGGGGCGGGCGGTGAGGGCGACGACGATGCCCGTGACGATGCCCAGGGCGATGGCCAGCCAGGTGCCGTCGATGCCGGCGCTGATGGCTCCGGCTCGAGAGCCGGCACCGATCTGTCGGGCGACGATGGCCGTCGTGCCGTAGGCGAGGAAGACGAAGACGCCCGCCGCGGTCAGGAGAACGGCACTGGCAACGCCGAGGCCAGCGAGGGCGCTGGTGCCGAGGTGACCGACGATCGCGGTGTCGGCGAGGAGGAAGAGGGGTTCGGCGATGAGCGTGAGGAACGCCGGCACGGCCAGACGGAGGACCTCACGGTGTTGGGCGCGCGTCGAGGCGGCGCCGTCCCCGTCGCTCGGAGGCCCGCCCAACCCGTGACTCACGACGGCGACGCTAGTCCGCACACGGCATACGTCGCATTGTTGGTCCATCCACGCCCTTCGCTACGGCGCAGTAAGTGCTGCTACAGCGACACATACTGCGCCGTAGCGGGAGTCGGTGGACGGATGGCCGCAGCGACGGGCGCCGCCCGTTGAGAGTGCGCGACTTGCCGGAGGTTTCGGGAAATGGTCGGCGTGTCGTGCACTCTCAACGGAAGAACCTGTGCATCTGGGCCCGATGTTGGCTAGTTTTTGTCCTTCGAGCCGGCGCGGAGGCCGGTGCGGAGGGGAGGTGTGCCGTGACGCGTCGGTTCTTGGCGCTGCTGACCGCAGCGCTGCTGTCGCTGGGCCTGCTCGGCTCCACCGCGTCCGCCGCCGGCCCTTGGTACGACGCGAGCAACCCCCAAACACCCGACAGCGAGGTCAATGTCGTCGGGGAGCCCTTCCAGGGGACGACCTCCTCGGGTGCGGTCCAGGGCATGGTCGACGGACACACGCACATGTTCAGTGACCTGGGTTTCGGCGGGAACGCCGTCTGTGGCGCGACGTGGAGCGCGGCTGGTCCGGCGACGGCGCTGCAGGACTGTGCCCACCACTACCCCGATGGCTCGGGCGCGACGCTCGAGAACCTCACGAACTCCCAGGTCGGCGGCAATATCTTCGCCACACACGACCCCAACGGTTGGCCGACCTTCACGTCGTGGCCGACATGGAGTTCTTTCACCCACCAGCAGATGTATTACAAGTGGGTCGAGCGGGCCTGGCGCGGTGGCCAGCGGATCATGGTCAACGACCTGGTCAACAACTCGGGTCTGTGCCAGATCCTCGGGACGCTCAAGCCGCCGAACAAGTACTCGTGCGACGACATGGAGGCGATCCGGCGCGAGGCAGCGGCTGCCCGAAGCCTTGAGGCCTTCATCGACGCGCAATTCGGCGGCGCGGGCAAGGGTTGGTATCGCATCGTCACCAGCCCGCAGCAGGCGCGCGATGTCGTGGCTCAGGGCAAGCTCGCGGTGGTGCTGGGCGTTGAGGTTTCGGAGCCCTTCGGCTGCAAGCAGACCCTCGGCATCCCAGGCTGCGACAAGGCGGCCATCGATCGTGGGCTCGACGAGTTCAAGAGCCTGGGCATCTCGTCGATGTTCCTGTGCCACAAGTTCGACAACGCGCTGTGCGGCGTGCGCTACGACGAGGGCACGACCGGCGTCATCGTCAACCTCGGCCAGTTCATCACCACGGGCACCTGGTGGAACCCCCAGACCTGCAAGCCCGGTGAGGTCCCTGACAACACGGTCTCCGGCGGTGCGCTCCCGCCCTCGGTCGTCCCGGCCGCTCCCTTGGCCGTCATGCCGGTCTATCCCGCTGGGCCACACTGCAATCCGCGCGGCCTGACCGACCTCGGGGACTACGCGCTGCGCGGCATGATCAAGCGCGGAATGATCGTCGAGCTCGATCACATGAGCGCCAAGGCCGCTGACCGCGCGCTCGACATCCTCGAGGACGCGAACTACGGCGGCGCCGTCTCCTCGCACTCATGGATGAACGACCAGTTCATGGACCGCATGTTCCGACTGGGTGGCGTCGCGACCCAATACGGCCACGGTGCAGCCCAATTCGTCTCCGAGTGGCAGGCGAGCCGTGCGGTGCGTGCGAAGTACGGCGTGGCCTACGGCTACGGCATGGACATGAACGGTTTCGGAGGCACACCGCCGCCGCCCGGTGCGGGGTCGGCCATGAGTTATCCCTTCACGAGCGTCGACGGAGGCTCGACCCTGACGCGTCAGGTCTCGGGTCAGCGGACCTTCGACTACAACGTCGAGGGAGTTGCCCACTACGGGATGATCCCGGACTGGGTGGCCGACACGACTGGTCGTGCTCCCGAGCTCAAGGCCGACCTCTTGGGTGGTGCGGAGTCCTACCTGCGCACCATGGAGAGGGCCCGTGGTTGGCAGGCCCAGACCAACTTGGCTCGGGGCAAGCCCACTTCGGCGTCCTCGTCGCAGTGGGACCCCTGGGGCTCGTTCAGCCCGTCCAAGGCCAACGATGGCAACTGGGGCACGCGTTGGGCCTCGAACTGGGGCCCGACTGCGTGGTGGCAGGTGGATCTCGGCTCGGCACAACCGGTTTCGCGGGTCGGGATCTACTGGGAGGCGGCCTATGCCAAGTCCTTCACGGTCCAGGTGAGCAACGACGGCTGGAACTGGCGCGAGGTCTGGTCCACTGCCGGTCAGGTGTCAGCCGGGACCGGTGGTGTCGACACCGCGGTCTTCCCGACGACCAATGCCCGTTGGGTGCGGATCAACAACACGGTCCGCGGGTTGCCCAACTATGGGTACTCGATCCACGAGGTCGACATCTACGCCAAGTAGTCACCGAAGGTGCTTGAGGGCCTCGCGCTTGGTGAGGCCAGACATCCGATCGCCATGGGCCGCAACGTAATCCAGCACCCACTGAGGATCGACGCGACCTTGCTGGCGGAGGGCCCAACCGATCGCCTTGCGGATCCAGAAGACCGATCCGTATGCCGTCCGCTCACCATCACGGGTCGTCTCCAGGTTCGCCTCGATCGCCTCGGCAAGCAGGTCGACGTCGGTCGCCTCCTTGTGCGTGAGTTGGCAGATGATCGAGGTGCGCCTGAGCCACAGGTCGTCCTGGGCCGGGCCGTCGTGTGATCGGTCCCCCGCGAATGGGTCGACGCCGTGGGCCCAGTCCCTCATCACCGGTGTCACGATCTCCCTGTGCCGCAACAGGATTGGTCCGACGTGGTGGGAGGCGAGCTCGTCGACATGGTCCCACCAGGCGCCGGTCACGATCAGATGCCTGATCAGCGGCAACAACTCAGGGTCCTGCCAGCCTCGAAAGGCTCGATGCCCGAGCAGAGCCGTTGCGGCATAACGTTCCTCGCGATACTCCGCCCCATCCCACAACTCGAGGACCGTCGCCTCCCACTCCCCGCGCGAGCTTGGCCGGAGGTCCAGATCGGCCAACAAGGGCTTGAGCAGAGCCTTCAATTCCGTCGACGTGATGCCGCGATAGGGCATCTCCGACTTCATGTAACGCTGCTGGCCCACCGCCCGCTCGGGGTCGCCCGCGGAAGCCAGCTCACGGCATACGGAATCGGTGAAGGGGTGCCGAGCAGTGTGACGGGACAACGGGATTCAGGCCAGGCCGAGGTGGCGAGCCTCTTCCCAGAGTTCGTCGCGGACCTTGGGGTGCGCGGCGTCACGGATGATGTGGCGGGCTTGGGCGACCTGGTCGTAGCCGAAGAGTTCGGCGACCCCGTGCTCGGTGACGATCGCGCTCTGCTGGAAGGAGGTGACGGGCTCGTCGACGAGCGGCACGATCGTCGAGACGTCGGCCTTGGGGTGCCAAGAGCGCAGCGCGATGAAGGACTGGCCACCGGGAGAGTGCAGGGCGCCGACGATGAAGTCGGTCTGCCCGCCGAAGCCGGAGTAGATGCGGGCCTTGATGCGCGAGGCGTTCGCCTGGCCGAAGAGGTCGACCTCGAGGGCGGTGTTGACCGACGTCATCGAGCGTTGGAGGGCGATGAGCGCGGGGTCGTTGGTGTGCTCGGTGCGCATCATGCGGACCCGGTGGTTGCCGTCGAGCCAGGAGTAGAGGTCGCGGCTGCCGAAGATGAACGAGGTCGTCAGCGGGTGGTTGGGGTCGAGTGCGCCGATCCGGTCGAGTTCGAGGACACCGTCGGAGAACATCTCGGTCCAGATCCGCAGGCCCTTGCGGCTGGTCAGAGCGGCCAACGTCGCGTCCGGAACGCCGCCGATGCCCATCTGCAGAGTGGCGCCATCGGAGACCCGAGCGGCGACGCGGTCACCGATGGCTCGGCTGTCGTCGTCGGGTGTGCGGGGGTCGACGGCCGGGAGTGGCTCGGACACCTCGATGGCGTAGTCGACCTGGCTGACCGGGATGAGGGCATCGCCGTAGGTGTAGGGCATCTGGTCGTTGATCTGGGCGATGATCCGGCCGCTGCGACGCTTGGCGCCCTCGATGGCCGCGGGGAGGATGTTGACCTCGACGCCGAGGCTGAGCATGCCGTCACGCGGGGGAGCGCAGTGGATGATCACCATATCCGGCGGGATGACGCGCTGGAGGAGGACGGGGACGAGCGAGAGCCGGCTCGGGATGTACTTCAAACCCTGGTGCTTGCGCATCCCGGCACCGACGAAGCAGGTCTCGGCCGTGACGCCCGGTCGGTCCGGGATGCCCTTGGGTGCGTTCAGCGCATGCAGGGTATAGGTCTCGAGTGCCTCATCGACACACTTGAGCGCCGTCCACGGCACGGCCATGTTGCCGCTCACCACGAACCGGGTGTTGTCGCCGAGGGTGGACAGGAGTCGGGTGAGCTCGTCGGTCGTCATCGTCCGCATGAGTCCATCTTGGCCCGTCGGTTGGGGCGCCGAAAGTCAGGTTGGCCTGCGTGGTCCGGCTCACTCGGTGAGTGCGTCAGGTGATGTGGGGGCGACACCGAAGGCGTGGGAGCGAAGATGGGCGACGAGCGGGCCGCCGGGCACCCGGCATACGCTGCATTGCATGTGTCGAAACATCCGCCAGCTGCACAACTTCGAGCCCCCGGCGACCCGGGATGAGGTGTATGCCGCGTCACTCCAGTACGTCCGCAAGGTCTCCGGCGCAACGCGGCCCAGCCAGGTGAATCAGGAGGCCTTCGATGTCGCCGTCGCCGAGGTGGCTGCTGCCACCAGGAAGTTGCTCGACCACCTGACGACCGCTGCGCCGCCGAAGGACCGCGAGGTGGAGGCGGCCAAGGCGAGGGCTCGCGCGCAACTGCGGTACGGCACCTGAGCCGCTGGCCCCGGGGTCGGGCCTTTGTCATGCAGATCGAGGGACC
>ENA-UOWE01002024-UOWE01002024.1-activated-sludge-metagenome-genome-assembly--contig:-NODE-2024-length-23266-cov-6.808237_pt1 | contig 23266 bp, 19 predicted proteins | sample MGYA00249841_ERZ761562 | MGnify/ENA primary metagenome ERZ761562 (study PRJEB28883, sample SAMN05720200) | activated sludge metagenome | isolation source: Anaerobic digester | place: Japan... | reverse complement strand
TGTCGCTCCTCCGCCGCCCCCGGGCGCCGTGGCACCGCCGCCCCCGCCCGGCACGGTCTGAACGACGCCAGGAAGAACCACCCACGCACTTCCCTCCGTCGCCGGCCGAGGTTTACGCTCGGCGACCTATGGGGGACATCCGAATGACATCGTCTCGACGGCCGCGGCTCGGCGCTGCGGCCGTCGGCGCGCTCCTCACCGTCTCGTTGGTCGGCTGTGTCGGCCCTGATCCTCTGTTCGGAGGAGTCGCAGCGCCCCCTCGTTCGGAGCCGTCGACGTGCGGCGCCCCGTCCTTCTCGTGCGCCCTGCCGTTTCCGTCGGATCGTTGGCAGATCCCCGACGCTTCGACAGCGACCGGGATCCGGCTCGAGGTGCCGCCCAACTCGATCTCGCGAGACGTGCTCGACCAACTGGGTCCGCGTGACGAGACCCAGGAGGCATTGATCGGCGCCGACGGGTTCTCGCCGCTCACCCCGATCGTCTTCCAACTGCCCGACGCGCTCGGCGTCGGCAGCGTGCCTGCGGATGGCGGCGAGCTCGTCCGTGTCGTCGATGCCACCACGGGGGAGCGGGTCCCGGTCCGCGCCGAGGTGTCGAGCTACCTCGCCGACGAGCGGGGGTCGCACAATCTCGTGCTCGTGTGGCCGGCGGTGAAGTTCGCGTACGGGCACCAGATCTTCGCTGCCCTGCGACGCGGCGTGACCGCCCTCGACGGCACTCCGGCGCACGCGTCGCCGTCGCTGGAGCAGGCGTCGCCGGCCACCCGTGCCGTCGCTGCGCGCGTCGAGCCCTCGATCCCGTGGGACGACTACCTCACCGCGACGTCGTTCGTCGTCCGCACCGAGCAGTCGATCGTCGCCGATGTGGACCGTCTCGCCGGTCTCGTCCGCGCCGACGATCATCCGATCCGAAACGTCGAGGTGCGCCCGTCGCTCATCGGTGGGGCCGCCGCCCTCTCGGGGCAGGTTCGCATCACCGACTTCCGCGACGCCGCGGGAGTCATCTCCCGCGACGGCACCGCCGTCGGCCACGAGTTGTGGGTCGACTTCATGGCAGTGCTTCCGGAACGCTCGGCCGCCACCGGGGGCGCTCCGGTGATCATGTACGGGCACGGCATCACGGTGATGAAGGAGTCGATGCTCGTCGTGGCCGGCCAGAACGCGGCGAAGGGCTACGCCACGATCGGGATCGACGTTCCCAACCACGGGTCCCGTATCAACGAAGGGGGTCACATCATCGACCTCGCTTACCCGTCCCTCTTGGGACGGGTCGAGTCGCTGCTGCTCCAGGGCGAGCTCGACCAGCTGTCGCTGCTCCTCGCCATCAAGGTGCACCTGGGCTCGCTCGACGTCCTGCCCCGCAACTGGCTCGCCGGCACCGGCGGCGACGGTGTGGCCGATCTCGACGTCGGCCACGTTCTCTACGAAGGCACCTCGCTCGGCGGCGTGCTGGGCGCGACGTTCCTCGCGCTCGCCCCCGAAGTCGAGGGAGCATTCCTGCAGGTCCCCGGATCGGGAATCATCGACACGCTGTTCCACTCGCTGGTGTGGGAGATGTTCCGGGGAATCGTGCCGACCGGAGCGCCCTACGGCGAGACCCACGTGTTGACCTTCTTTGCCCAGAACCTGCTCGACCGGGCCGACAACACCTACTACCTCGATCGCATCCGGCAGCGGGGCACCCCGATCTTCCTGTCGTACGCCGTCGATGACGGCATCGTTCCCAACACCAGCACCGAACGAATGATCTCGCTCCTGGACCTGCCGCTCGTCGGTCGCCAGGCGGGTCCGATCCCGTCGTGGCTCGCGTCGTCCCGGTCTTCGACGATGCCGACCGACGGGCGAGGGTACGGCCAGGTGCCGACGGGGGAGCTGTACGGCAACATCCTCAAACCCTTCCTCACGCACCTCGAGTTCATGAACCCGATCTCGGTGTCCGCGCTCGACGCGTGGCTCGACGGGCGCACCGCGGCGCTCCTCCGGGGTTAGCTCGGGCTCGTCCGGCATCGGTCGGCGGGGAACATCGAGGAGCTCGCGCCTGTTTCCTCCCGTCGGGAGGCGCTTGCTACCCTGAATCCCGGCCCTTCTCCGTGGCCACTCAGTCGAGGAGTACCTGTGTCTGCTGACACCGAAACCATTGGATCCGGTTCTGCCCCCGCCGAGCCCGTCGCCAGTTCCGGCGCTGCCGGCTCCGTCGTCAGTCCGTTCGCTGCCGGCTCCGTCGTCAGTCCCTTCGCCAACGATCTGCCGGTGATCGAGATCACCGAGGCGGCCCTCGAGACGGTGCTGAGCATCCGCGCCGGCGAGGACAACCCCGACGAACTGGGTCTCCGGATCGAGATCACCGGGTCACGCGGCTCGGAGTACACGTACGACCTGAGCTTCGACGAGATCAGCAACGCCGTCGCCGACGACCAACTCATCGAGGCCAGCGGCGTCACCGTGATCGTCCCGGCCGAGACGGTCGAGAAGCTCCGGGGCTCCGTGCTCGACCTGCCCCGCACGGCCGGTCAGGGCGGCCTCGTCATCCGCAACCCCAACCGTCCCGATCCGCTCGCCGGCATCGACCTCGACCTCGAGGGCACGATCGCCGAGCAGGTCGAGCAGCTCCTCGAGCAGGCCATCAACCCCAGCCTCGCTGCCCACGGCGGGTTCGCCAGCCTGGTCGGCGTCGACGAGTCGAACAACGTCTACGTGAAGATGGGCGGCGGCTGCCAGGGCTGTTCGGCCAGCGCGCTCACGCTCGCCGAGGGCATCAAGCGTCAGATCAAGGACCTGGTTCCCGACGTGTTGGACGTCATCGACGCCACCGACCACCAAGCCGGCGAGAACCCGTTCTATAAGTAACGGCCTCGGCCACCTTCGCTCGGCACGGTCGCTGCGCTCCCTACGATCGCTCCGGTACCTCGGCGACCTGATGCTCAGTGAGCCTGGGAGGCTCGCTGCCAGGCGGAGATCTCGGCGACGACACCATCGGCGTTGAGGCCGAGGCGGGCCAGGAGCTGATCGGGCTTGTCGTGCTGCAGGTACGCCGACGGCACACCGAGCACGCGGACCGACGGGCCCTGGACCGGAGCGAGGTCGCGCAGTGCGTCGGCGATCGCCGACCCGACGCCGCCATCGCGTAGCCCGTCCTCGATCGTGACGACCAGGCGGTGACGGGCCGCGTCGGCCAGCATGTCCGCGTCGAGGGGCTTGACCACGCGGGGATCCCAGACGGTCACCGACGTTCCTGACTCAGCCATCCGGTCGGCCGCCTCGCGGGCGACCTCGAGCATCTTGCCCACGCCGATGATGCAGATCTCGTCGCCGTCGCGGACCTTGCGGCCCGTGAGCCCCGACCCGGTGTCGCCCGGCTCGGTCGTCGGCGGCATCGTCTTCGGGAACCGGATCGCTGCGGGGCCCGTGCACAGGTCGAGGGCGTCGGACAACATCTGACCGACCTCGCCGTACGACGACGGTGCGAAGACCGTCATGTCGGGCACCTTCGTGAGCAGCACCATGTCCAGCACACCGTGGTGCGACGCCCCGTCGTCGCCGGTGATGCCGGCACGGTCCAGGGCGAAGATCACGGGCTGGTGGTGGAGGCCGACGTCGAGGTTGACCTGGTCGATCGCTCGCGTCAGGAAGGTGGAGTAGACGGCGAACACGGGGCGGAGGCCCCCCATGGCCATCCCCGCGGCTGACGTGACGGCGTGCTGCTCGGCGATGCCGACGTCGATGAGCCGCCCGGGGAACCGCTCGCCGAAGGGGAGGAGGCCGGTGGAGTCGGGCATGGCCGCCGTGATCGCGACGACCTCCGGACGGCGCTCGCCCTCCTTGAGCATCGCCTCGCTGAACGCGGCGGTGTACGAGCCGTCCTTGACCTCACCCATGTCGTGCATGGCCTTGACCTGGTCGTTCTCGGCGGGGGCGTAGCCCCGACCCTTCTGGGTGAGGACGTGCACGACCACCGGGCCGTCGATCGCCTGGGCGTTGCGGAGCGCCCGCTCGAGCCCGGCGATGTCGTGACCGTCGAACGGGCCGACGTACTTCACCCCGAGGTTCTCGAAGAACGCGGGCGGTTCGAGGATCTCGCGCACCGCGGCCTTCGCCCCGTCGACCCCTCGTTCGAGGTATCCGCCGACCATCGGCAGGTCGCCGAGGACCTTCTCGAGGCGCGCCTGCTGGCGCCGGTACATCGGGTTGGAACGGAGCCGCGACAGGCTCTCGCCGAGCCGCGAGACGGTGGGTGCGTAGCTGCGACCGTTGTCGTTGAGGACGATGATCACGTTGCGACCGGAGTGGCCGAGGTTGTTGAGGCCCTCGTAGGCCATGCCGCCCGTCATGGAGCCGTCACCGATGATGGCGACGATCTGGCGCTTGGGATCACCGGCGAGGTGCTGTGCCGTGGCGAGTCCGTGGGCGTAGGACAGCACGGTCGATGCGTGGGAGTTCTCGATCCAGTCGTGTGACGACTCGGTACGGCTGGGGTACCCCGAGAGCCCGCCGGGTTGGCGGAGCGAATCGAACGCGTCGCGGCGGCCGGTGACGAGCTTGTGCACGTAGGCCTGGTGGCCGGTGTCCCACAAGATGATGTCGTTGGGGGAGTCGAACACGCGGTGGAGGGCGAGCGTGAGTTCGACCGCCCCGAGATTGGACCCGAGGTGGCCCTTGGCGCGCGTGGCGGCGTCGACGACGACGGTGCGGATCTCGTCGGCAAGTTGGTCGAGCGCTGGATAGTCGAGCCGGCGGAGGTCCGCGGGGCCGTCGATGTTGTCCAGGAGCATGAGGGAGAGGCACCTCCGCCTTTGGGTCAGGAGCCCAATCTATGACCCGCCGAGGGGCGGTGTGACATCCCCGGTGTGAGGATTCTGCGAACCTGTCCGGCTTCCGATGACGAATGAGGGAGCTCCCAGCGAGCTCGTCACGATCGTCAACCCGTAGACGACGAGTCCGAGGGTGATCGACAGGGCCCGCGGCGCCTCGACGGCGCCGAAGAACACCACGAAGATGCCTTCGCGCACCCCGAGGCCGCCGAGACCGACGGGCAGGTTCTGTGCGATGGCCGCCGCCGGGAAGAACGCCAGCGCCACGCCGACCGTCACCTGGCCCTGCAGGCCGATCGCTTCGGCGGCCATCCAGACCGCCAGGCACTGCAGCGTTTGGAACGCGGCACCGGCCGCAATCACCTCGAGGCTGCCGCGCCGGTCTCGGCGCAGGGCGTCGACGCCCAGGTGGATCGCGACGAAGAATCGCCGCCATCCCGTCACCGTCTCGACGGAGGCTCCAAAGCGTCGGTTGGACGCGACGAGGAGCACGACGACGAGGGCGACGATCGTGCCGCCGTCGATCGCGACGGCGAGGGCCGTCGCCGAGCCGAGCGACAACAGGTCGGGCTGCGCGAGCAGGGCCACGCCGCTGATGAGCGGGAGCACCAGCCACCCGGTCATGCGCTCGATCGTGACGGACGCGAACGCCGTCGGATGATCGCCGATGTCGCGGCCGAGGCGGCTCACGCGGATGACGTCTCCGCCGAACGCGGTGGGTAGCACGTTCGAGACGAACTGGCCGGCGAGGAAGTGCGACAACATGCGCCGGTAGCGGGGAGCGGGACGCATGGCGACCAGGACCCGCCGCCAACGGAGCGTGCTGAGGGCGAACGCCGCGCTCATCGTGAGCCCGGCGGCGACGAGCCAGACCGCCGAGGTGGAGCGCCATCGTGGGCCGAGGTCGCTCCACCGCACTTCCGGCAGGCGCCACACGAGCACGGCCAGCATCACAGCACTCAGCAGGACGCGGACCACCAGGGTCAGGACCGGCGATCGTCGGCGTGGTGGGTGCCCGTCGTCCTCCCCGGCGAGCTCTGCGGCGAGGTCGACGGTGGAGACGCCGAGGAGTGGAGGGTCCGGCTCGATGGCGCCAGTATTCCAGGCGGCTGCCGTCGGAGCGGAACCGACGGGCACCGGGTACGTTCTCGGTATGGACACGACCTCCCATGACCTCGGTGCCGTGCGGCTCCACGCCCTCGAAGCCGGAGTCGGTGGCGCCCCCCTCCTCCTGGTCCACGGCTTCACCGGGTGCAAGGAGGACTTCGCCGAGGAGGTCGACGGCCTTGCCGAGCTGGGGTACCACGTCGTCGCCCCCGATCTGCGCGGGCACGGCGAGAGCGATCAGCCCGACGACGAGGCCTCCTACGGTCTCCGTTCCTTCGCCGACGATCTGTTCGCCCTGACCGAACGGCTCGGCTGGGCGTCGTTCGACCTGCTCGGCCACTCGATGGGCGGCATGATCGCCCAGGTGATGGTGCTCGAGCAGCCCGACCGGGTCGAGCGGCTCGTGCTGATGGACACCCACCACGGTGTGGTCGGTGACCTCGACCTCGACCTCGTGGCGATCGGGATCGAGTTGGCCCGCACACAAGGCCTGGAGGTGATCCAGCAGATCCTGCAGATGAGCGACGTGGAGAACCCGGCCTACGAGCGAGCGTGTGCCGCCCGTCCCGGTTACCGGGAGTGGTCCGAGAACAAGATGCTCAAGTGCTCCGCTGCGATGTACGCGGCGATGCTGCACGAGATGTCGACGATCGACGATCGCCTCGACGCCCTCGGCTCGGTGAGGGTGCCCACGCTGGTGCAGGTGGGCGAGCTCGACGCTGCGTTCGTCGGGGCATCGGAGCGGATGGCGGCGACGATTCCGGGGGCGCAACTGGTCGTGCATCCCGACGGGGCGCACTGCCCGCAGTTCGAGTCCACCGAGTCGTGGCGTTCCTCGTTGCACGAGTTCCTCGGCGCAGCGTCGTCACGCGCCACCGCGGTTGCCTGAGGCGGCGTTCGTCAGTCGGCGATGCGCAGCGCCACCGCCGGCCTGATACGGCCGACGGCCCGGGCCGGCTGGCCGGCGGCGAGCAGCGCGAACCCGGTGGGCACGATGGCGATCAGCACGAGTGGCACCCACGGCACCACGAACGATCCGGCGGCGATCGAGAAGGCCGAGGAGTTCACCACGACCTGGTAGGCGGTGACGAGGGCGAGGCTCGTGCCGATGATCACGCCGCCGCCGGCGATGAAGAACGCCTCGATCAGGAACGCCCGGGATACCACTCGGCCCTGGAGGCCCATCGCCCGGAGCGTGCCGATCTCGTGGCGCCGCTCCCGCGCGGCCCGCACCATGACGACGCCCAGGCCGGCGATGCCGATCAGGAGGCCGAACCCGAGGTACACCTCGAGGAGCCTCATGAACGACGTGGTGCGTCCCAACTCGTCGGCCACGATCTGGGTGAACGTCGAGACGTCGGTGCCCTGGGTGACGGTCGCTGCCTGAAGGTCCCGGGCGATCGCGGCGAGGCGGCTCGGCGTCGAACCGGGGGCTGCGGCCAGGAACGCCCGCGTCTCGCTCGTTGCCGGTGCCATGAACTCCGCCACTGCGGTCTTGGGCCACAGCGAGCCCTGGAAGATCGCGTCGGTCTTCAGCACACCCGCCACCGTGACGGTTCGCCGATCACCGGCAGGGTTGGTCATCTCGACCCGGTCGCCGGGCTCGGGACCATCGTCCTTGGGCCCGCCGCCGCGCAGCAGGAACTGGTCGTCCACCACGATCAACGTCGGGTCGTCGAGGACGGCGTCGAACACCGAGCGGTCGTCGGCAAACCGATCCAGCCGTTTGCTCAACGCCGGCGGACGGAACCGCAGCATCCCCTCGTCGAACCCCGACACGAGCCAGCGGGTGGGCTCGCGCTGGTAGCGGTTCGTGAACAGGGGCCCGGACTGCGTGAACGTCGTCACGGCGGCGACGCCGGGCCGTCCCCCGAGATCGGTCTCCGACACCGGGTTGGAGGGGTTCGTGTCGACGACGATGTCGTACCCGGCATCGAGATCGCCCGCAGCGCTCGACGCCTGACCGTCGATGGTCGCCGCGAGGCTGGCCATGAACACCATCGTGAAGATCACGAGCGAGAACATGGCCAGGATGAGGCCGGTGCGGACGCTCCGGGCGAGGGGGTAGGCGAAGCCGAGACGGCAGGACAGCGCGAACGACCCGCCGCGTGCGGCGGCAGCGTGGCCCCACAACGGCGCGAACGCGACGGCGATGATCACCGCGGCGGCGACGAGCAGCAGGCCCATCACGACGAACACGGCGATACCGGCGTGCTCCATCTGGGTGGAGAAGAGGGTGAACACGCCGAGCGTCCAGGCGATCGCTGCGATGGGGCCGACCACCGACGCCACCCGCACCGGCCGTTGCGAGTGGAAGTTCATCTGCGTGACCACCCCGATGGCGGAGAACGACGCGACCGGGATACCCGCCATGAGCGGGATCTGCGACCCGGCACGGACCCCGACCACCGTCGCGATGCTCCCGGCGACGACACCGAGTCCGGCGAGCGAGATGCGGCCGAGGTGGCGTCCGGAGCGGCGAGGGGCGGGAAGGTCGCGGATCGACGAGATGATGTTGAGTCGCGACACCCGGGCGCTCGCCAACCAGATCGTCACGATCGAGATGGCGTACCCGAGGCCGGCCGCCAGGAGCAGCGTGCGAGCGTGGACGAACAGGTCGATCCGGAACGTCGAATTGGGCTCGGCGAAGATCTTCTGGGTGCCTTCGATGACCAGCGCCCCCACGCCGACGCCGACGATCGCGCCGAGCACCGCTGCGCTGAGCGCGTAGAGCGAGCCCTCGAGGCTGAAGCTGCGCAGGAGCGCAGCACGCTTGAACCCGACGGCCCTGAGGAGGCCGAACTCCACCTTTCGTTCCTCGGCCAGCATGATCACGAGGTTGACCAGCAACAGGATCCCGGAGATCACGCTGAACCCGCCGATGCCGCTGAAGATGGTGCGGAGCTGGCTGCCGTTGCGTTCGGCACTCTCGAGCCGGTTGGCCTTCACCGGGTCGACGTTGGCATCGGTGAACCCGCCGGCCTTCACTGCCGCCCGGATCTGTCGCTCGGCGCGTTCGGAGTACCTGGTCGAGTCGAAGACGCCACCCTCGAGGGACACGAACAGCTCGCCCGTGGGGCCTCGCGCAGTGCCGGCGGTGGTGGCACCTCCGCCCGCCGTCCACATCGACTCGATGGTGCCGGGTGCGACGATCGCTCCGCAGTACCCCGCGAGCCCGATGGTCGGCACGATGGTCCGAACGACCAACGTCTCGGAGCGGCCGTAGAGGTGGACGGTGAGGTCGTCGCCGGCCGTGATGCCGAGAACGTCGGCGACGTCCCGGTTCATCACCGCCTCGCCCTCGGCGGGGGTGTCACCGGCCGCCTCGATGCCCGAGATCGGATCGGGACCGAACCGGCGGGCCTGCGTGAAGTCCATCTCGAGCAGGCAGTTCGTCGGATCGATGCGCTGCCCGGCCCCCCGCCGGCCGTTGTCGAGGACCGCTGCGGCGTCGACGACGGGGAGGAACCCGTCGACGTGGTCGATGCCCGAGTGGGCGACTCGGTCCTCGAGCTGGAGCACCTCGCGGCGGACGTCGTCGTCGGGATGGATCTGGGCACGGACGTCGATCGGACCGAGCTCGGTCCGGGCGATGTCGCGGATCGACCCGTCGAAGGAGTCGCCCACGATCAGCGCCGCTCCGATGATCGCGGTGCCGAACATCGCCCCGACCACGATGAGCATCGCTTCGCCGCGACGGCGGGAGATGCTCCGGACCGCGAGCCGGCGGTACGTGGGGGAGGCGGCGAGATCCACGGCGGTGATCAGCAGGCCGAGCACGGCGATGCCGACCACGATCCACACCGGGTTCATCGAGACCTGCTCACCTGGGTGCGTGCACGTGGTGCGCGTGGTCCGGCGAGCCGTCGTACTCGATCTGGCCGTTGCGGACCTCGATGAGCCGTTCGCCCGACGCTCCGATGTCGGCGTCGTGGGTGATGATCACGAGTGTCTGCCCGGAGCTGTGCACTTCGAGCAGCAGGTCGAGCACCGCGCCGGCCGTCGTGCTGTCGAGGTTGCCGGTGGGTTCGTCGGCCCAGATGATCGCCGGTTCGCTGACGAGGGCACGCGCGATCGCGACACGTTGCTGCTCGCCGCCGGAGAGTTCGGCGGGGCGGTGCTTGTCGCGTCCGTCGAGTCCGACCCGGGTCAGCATGTCGTGCGCCCGGGAGCGGGCTGCCTTCGGTTTGGAACCGCCCAGCAGGAGCGGGAGCTCGACGTTCTCGACGGCCGACAGGACCCCGATGAGGTTGAAGCTCTGGAAGATGAAACCCATGCGGCCGGCTCGGTGGTCGGTGCGGCGCGCATCGCTCATCGCCGAGATGTCCTCACCGTCGATGACGACGGTCCCGGCGTCGATGTCGTCGAGGCCGGACAGGCAGTTCATCAAGGTGGTCTTGCCGTTGCCCGACGGGCCCATCACGGTGACCATCTCGCCGGCCCCGAGATCGATGTCGATCCCACGGAGGGCCTCGAACTCGACAGCGCCGGTGCGGTAGATCTTGCGAACGCCTCGCGCACTCAGGATGGGCACTCACCCAGTCTCGCGGATCATCGGCCCCGGAGTAGGGCCAGAGGTCACCTCGAAGAGGCGGGTGGCAGCGCGAGCTGGGGCGACGTCCACGCCGACACCCGCACCCGGGCGGGCTGAGGCGCCGCAGTCGTGTAGACGGTGTGGGCTCGCATCGGTGTGGTGCGGACCGATTCGAAGATCGCCCGCCGAGCGGCCGCGGCGACGCGGAGGCCGACCCACAGCATCCCGAGCCCGAGGGTCAGGGCGACGAGGCTCTGCCCGAGGTAGCCGAGGCCGGCGGCTCGGAATCCGACGCCGAGCCCGCCGACCAGGGTGAATGCCGCGCCGACGCTGATCAGTCCGAGGCCGGTGATCGACGTGGCGCGCTTCTGGGATCCCACACGTCAGTGATCGACATGTTCGAACGGCAGCTTGAGAAATCGCCGAGGTACCGCAGCGTCAGCGCGTTTTTTCCATGAAGTGCTCGACTTCGACGACGACGCGAGTGACCCGGCCGGCGCCGATGAGACCGCGCTCGTCCTTGGCCGCGACGCTGAAGCACAGACGGCGGCCCTCGACCTTGTCGAGGTGCGCTTCTGCCCAGATCTTTCCGCCGACGGCGGTGGGGCGGAGGTGGTCGACCTGAACGGACAGTCCGACGGTGGTGAAGCCGGCGTCGACGTGGCCGTCGAGGGCTGACATGGTGGCCTGCTCGCAGAGTGCGATCATGCGAGGCGTTGCCAAGGTGGCGACATCGCCCGAGCCCATGGCCTGCGCCGTGTCGCTGTCGGCGACGACGAGTTCAACGGTTGCTTCGAGGCCGGTGTCCAACATCACTGGGGATACCATAAGGACTCTTGCGGCACCGGGCCAGATCGCAATCCGCTTCCCACGCAGTACCGCACTCAACCACTGGAGTTCAGTTGATCGACGAATCAGTCCTGGAGCGGGTGCTCGGCGCTGCCACCAAGGGTGGCGCTTCGTTCGCCGAGGTCTTCGCCGAGGACAAGCGCTCGTCGAGCGCAGTACTCGACGACGGCAAGGTCGAGGAACTGACGTCGGGCCGCGATCGTGGTGCCGGCATTCGCGTGGTGGTCGGGGAGTCCACGGGCTTCGCGCACACCGCCGACCTGTCCGAGGCCAGCCTCATCGCCACGGCGGAGATCGCCGCGGCCGCCGCCCGTGGCAGCGGCTCCGGCACGACGGTCGTCGACCTGTCGAAGACGTCCGCGCCCCGTCCGAACGTCGTGCAGCTGCTTCCCGGCGACGTCCCCAAGGCCCGCAAGGTCGAGCTGCTCACCCGCGCCAACGAGGTTGCCCGCTCGCAGGGTTCGGCCATCACTCAGGTGATGGTCCGATATTCCGACTCCCGGCGCCGCATCCTCGTCGCCAACACCGACGGCACGTTCGCCGACGACGACCAGGTCAAGACCGTCTTCTCCATCTCGTGCGTCGCGACCGGCGACACGGGGATGCAGACCGGCCGTGAGTCCGTCGGTCACACCGTCGGGTTCGAGTTGTTCGACCAGGTCGACGTGGAGGAGCTGGCCCGCAACGCCGCCAACCGCGCGATCACCAAGCTCGCAGCCCGTCCCGCGCCGAGCGGACAGATGACGGTCGTCATCGGTTCCGGCGGCGGTGGTGTCATGTTCCACGAGGCCTGCGGCCACGGCCTCGAGGCCGACCTCGTGGCCAAAGGGGCGTCGGTGTTCGCCAACCGCATCGGCGAACAGGTCGCGTCGCCGCTCGTGACCCTCGTCGACGACGGCACGATGGGCGGCGAGTGGGGCTGTTTCGCGATCGACGACGAGGGTCGGGCGGCGCAGCGGAACGTGCTCATCCAGGACGGCATCCTCGTCGACTACATGTGGGACGGCCTCCGGGCCCGTAAGGAGGGTCGCGCCAGTTCGGGGAACGGGCGGCGTCAGAGCTACCAGCACCTCCCGATGGTTCGGATGACCAACACCTATCTGTTGGGCGGCGAGGGTGACAAGGACTCGATCGTGGCCGACACCGAGAGTGGGGTGTACATCGCGCACCTGGGTGGCGGGCAGGTCAACACCGCCACCGGCGACTTCGTGTTCGGCATGACCGAGGCGTACCTCATCGAGAACGGTGAGATCACCGAGCCGCTCCGGGAGGGCAACCTGATCGGCAACGGTCCCGAGGTGCTCCTGAACATCGACGCGGTCGCCGACGACTTCGCGATGGGCCCGCCCGGGACCTGTGGCAAGGACGGCCAGGGCGTCCCGGTCGGCGACGGTGTTCCGACGCTCCGGGTGCACGGCCTCACCATCGGCGGCACCGCGGCGTAGGAGTCCACCTGAGCCCGATCTTCGTCCTGAGCGACGAAGATCGTCAGCATGTGGAACTCCGTCAGCGTCTTCGTCGGTAGAATACTGCCGAATATCCTGCAAGAAGGACCATAACCGGTAAGATATTACCGGAGGTGGTCGTGATGTGGGAGACGGTCGAGGAACTCGAAGGACGCGTTGGCGCACAAGTGCGCGCTCGACGTCTGCGGTCCAACCGGACGGTCCAGGACGTCGCCGCTGAGGCTGGGATCGCAGCGAAGACGGTGCAGAACCTCGAACACGGACGCGGCTCATCGGTCTCGACGCTCATCAAGGTCCTGCGTGCCCTGGACTCGGAATCCTGGCTGGACACGCTTTCCCCCGTGGAGCCCGTGTCCCCGATCGCCGTGCTCGAGGCATCTCGACGACGTACGGGACGCCAACGGGCACGGCGCGCCGATGGCTGACCCGTTCGTGCAGCTCCCAGCCGTCGAGGTCCGCTACCTCGACCGGTCAGTCGGTGCGGTGGCCGTCGACCCCTCCCGAGGCGTGCCGGTGTTCGAGTACTTCCCGGACTGGGTCGACTCCGGCGAGAACCTCTCCCCGATCGCTCTGCCCCGACTGCGGGGGCCCCGGCTGTTCCCCGAACTCGCGAACACGTCGTTCCGCGGAGTTCCTGGTCTCGTCGCAGACAGCCTTCCCGGCACGTTCGCTGATCTGTTGACCACTGCGTGGCTCGCCCGCCACGGCATCCAACCCGGCCAGGTGTCCGTCGTCGACCGACTCGGCTACATCGGAGCGCGAGGCGTCGGTGCCGTGACGTTCCACCCGTCGGTCAGCGACGACCTTGCTTCGACCGCGTCGGTCGTCGACCTGGCCGAAGCGGTCGACACCGCCCGCAGCGCTCTCCGTGGGACGTTGCAGGCCGACGACGCCGGCTCGACCCTCGAGCAGGTACTGGACACGTCCGGTTCCGCCGGCGGCGCGCGGGCCAAGGCTGCAGTGGCAATCGGGCCGGACGGCGAGGTCCGCTCCGGACAGCACGACGCGCCGGCCGGCTTCACTCACTGGCTGTTGAAGTTCGACGTGTCCCCAGGCCAGCGAATCGGGCAGACGACCGGGTATGGCCAGCTCGAGTACGCCTACCATCTGATGGCCGTCGACGCCGGGTTGGAGATGGCCGAATGCCGACTCCTCGAGGTTGATGGACTCGTCCACTTCCTCACCCGCCGATTCGACCGGCCGACCCCGAGTGCGAAGTTGCACGTCCAGTCGCTCGCTGCGCTCGCGCACCTTCCACCCGAACACCCCGGCGCTCACAGCTACGAGCAGTTCATGCAAACCTGCGGTCGGCTCGAACTCGGCGTTGACGACCGGCGCCGCGCCTTCCGACACGTCGTCTTCAACATCGCCGCGGCCGTGCGCGACGACCACACGAAGAACTTCGCGTTCATCTACGAGAACCAGCAATGGCGCCTCGCACCGGCGTACGACCTGACCTTCGCGTTCTTCGACGGCGGCGGTTGGCTCGCGCACCACCAGTTGAGGATCTCCGGGTCCGTTGACGGCGCCGACCGTCCCACGCTCGCTGACCTGGCCGAACGTGCCAAGGTGCCGGAGCCTGACGATGTCATCGACGACGTCATCGCAGCCGTGGGACGCTGGCGCGAACACGCAGCTGCCGCCGGAGTGCTCGTCGACCATGCCGATGTCGTCGCCAGCGAGCTTGGCCGCACGGCGCTCGCCGGCTGAACCCTGCACCGGCCGGCCGGCCGGTCGGCCGGACTCCCGGTCAGACGTAGGTGAATTCGTCCGCGAGTGACACGTCGCTCGTGCCTCCCCAGGACGTGACCCGCACGTTGACGGCGCCTGCCGCACCGGCCGGCGAGACCGCCGTGATCTGCGTGGCCGAGGTGACGGTGAACGACGCGGCGGCGGTGGGGCCGAAGTCCACACTGCCGACGCCGCTCAGGTTGGTGCCGGTGATGATCACCGTGGTGCCACCAGAGACCGGGCCGGTCGACACGCTGAGGCCCGAGATCGTCGGCATCGACACGTAGGTGTACCCGCCGTTGAAGGTGTCGGTGCCCGACGGGTTGGCGACGGCGACCGCAACGGCGCCGGCGGCGTGGGCCGGGGTCGTAGCGGTGATCTGGGTGTCCGAGTCGATGGTGAAGGACGCGCTCGTGCCGGCGATCGTCACCGCGGTCGTGCCCGTGAAGCCCGTGCCGGTGATGACGGTGGCCTGCCCGCCAGCGGTCGGGCCCTCGTCAGGGTTGACGAACGAGATCGACGGCGAGGCCATCGGGACGGTCGTCGACGTGGTCGAGGTCGTGGAGGTCGTCGACGTGGTCGAGCTCGTTGTCGAGGAGGTGGTCGACGTGGTCGGCGCGGCCGTGGTGGTGGTCGTTGTGGTGGTCGTGGTCGTCGGCCTGGTGGGCAGCGGAGCGATCTTGACCTGCTTGCCCTGCTTGATGGCCACGAATTCGGCGACCGTCATGACGGGGATCCACTCGCCGTTCTGGCAGGCCAGCACGTACCGGCCGTCGGTTCCCCACGGGTCGTTGCCGGCGGTACACGCCCCCCACATCACCTGCTCGGTCTGACACGCGCTGGCGAGGAACACGAGTGGAACGATGGCTGCGAGGAGTCGTTGTCTGGTCATGGCCACGGAGAGTAGCCCTATAACCACTCAACGTCAGGTCGGGGGTCGGGGGCGGCCTCGGGCGACCTCACCATGTGTCGATGTAGGGACGCTTCTTCGGAAGGCGGTGGCGCGTGTTCAGGTCGGAGGCCGCCGAGGTGAACAGGGTGGTGATCCAACGCCGCGAATCGGCGGGGTCGATGACGTCGTCGATCTCGAAGTGGCTCGCTACGTTCAGGGCGCGGCCGCGTTCGTACGCGGCGGCGACGAGCGAGTCGTACATCGCAGCGCGTTCCGTCGGGTCGGCGACGGCGTCCAACTCCCGTCGGAACCCGAGCTTGATGGCGCCTTCGAGGCCCATGCCGCCGACCTCGCCGGTCGGCCAGGCCACACAGAACAGCGGCGACTTGAAACTGCCGCCGCACATCGCCATCGCACCGAGTCCGTAGCCCTTGCGGAGGATGATCGTGCCGGTCGGCACGCTCAGGTTCGCGCCGGTCACGAACAACCGGTTGACGTGGCGGACCAGGGCCGTCTCCTCCGCCGCAGGTCCGACCATGATGCCGGGGGTGTCACACAGGAACACGACGGGGAGGTCGAAGGCGTCGCACAGCTGGAGGAACCGCGATGCCTTGTCGGCCCCGTCGGCGTCGATCGCACCTCCGAGGTGCGACGGGTTGTTCGCGACGATGCCGAGGGAGCGTCCTTCCACGCGGGCGAGCGTCGTGACGATCCCGGTGCCGAACCCGGTCCGCAGCTCGAGGACCGAGTCGGCATCGGCGATCGCCTCGATCACCTGCCGGACGTCGTACACGCGGAGCCGATTCTCCGGCACGCGGTCGCGGAGCACCGATTGGTCGACGGCGGAGTGGTCGGGCGTCACCGACGTCGTGAAATAGGAGAGGTACTGCTTCGCCGCGGCGACCGCGGCCGCCTCGTCGGCAACGACGATGTCGATCACCCCGTTGGGCGCCTGCACTCCGACCGGACCGATGTCGTCGGCCGCGACGACACCGAGACCACCACCCTCGATCATCGCCGGCCCGCCCATACCGATGTTGGAGTCGAGCGTGGCGATGATCACGTCGCAGCAGCCGAGGAGGGCGGCGTTGCCGGCGAAGCACCTGCCCGCAGCGATCCCGATGAGGGGAACCCATCCGCTCAACCGGGCGAACAGGTCGAATGCCATGACGTCCAGGCCTGACACGCCGGGTACGTCGGTGTCGCCGGGACGTCCTCCACCGCCCTCGGCGAACAGCACCACGGGCAACCGCTGCCGCTCGGCGACCTCGAACAGTCGATCCTTCTTGCGGTGGTTCTGATGGCCCTGGGTGCCGGCGAGCACCGTGTTGTCGTAGGACAGGACCACCGCCGGTCGACCCTCGATCTCGCCCACGCCGCCCACGAGGCCGTCGGCCGGCGTGCGCTCGATCAGCTCCTCCAGCGGTCGCCGACCCCGTTGGGACGCGATGGCCAGTGGGCCGTACTCGACGAAGGTGCCCTCGTCGACGAGATCGTCGACGTTCTCGCGGGCGGTCCGCTGGTTGCGCTGTCGCCGCCGCTGCACACTCTCGGGCCGGTGGGCGTCGAGGCCCGTCGCGTGTCGGGCGGTGACCGCCGCCAGGTCGGCCCGCTCGATCGAGTGCTCGTCGGCTGTGGTCGCGGCGGCGCTGGGTGCCGGCTCGTCGTCGGGCGTAAGGACGAGGTCGACGAGTGCCTGGTCTGCAGTGACCATGTCTCCGGCGGAGACGAGGATGCGTTCGACGACGCCGGCGCCGGGCGTCTCGACCAGGTGCTCCATCTTCATCGACTCGATGATCACCAGCGTGGCGCCGGGGGCAACTCGCTCTCCGGCGGCGACGCGAACCTCGACAACGGTGCCCTGGAGGGGGCTGAGGACGGTGGAGATGGATGCGGCGGGCATGCGCCCGTTCTACCGGCGGGATCCGTCCGCTGCTCGCTCGATGGTCAACGGCGTCGACGGACGCGGGGTGAGCCGCACGATGACGCTTTCTTCCCAGAGCTTGGTCAGCGCGTCGGCGCGGAGTCGACGGGCCTTGGCCGATCTCGTCGGGGCTCGACGAGATCGACGCCCGCATCGCCGAGTTGCAGCGTGCCCGGACGTGGGCGCGTCGCGAGTCGGTCGGGTCCTGAAATATCGGGCCCGACGGAGACGTTGACCACGTTCGTCGTCCTGCCTCCCGAAAGCGTGTCCCCATGTCCGTCCCCCTCTCCATCCTCGACCTCGCAATCGTCGGCGCGGGTGAGACCGTGCGCGACAGCCTCGAGGGGAGCGTCGCGCTCGCCCGGGCGGCGGAGCGGGCCGGGTACCGCCGGGTGTGGTACGCCGAGCACCACAACATGGCGTCGATCGCGTCGTCCGCGACGAGCGTGCTGATCGCCCATGTCGCGGCCCACACCGAGTCGATTCGGCTCGGGTCGGGTGGGGTCATGCTGCCGAACCACTCACCGCTGGTGATCGCCGAGCAGTTCGGCACCCTCGAGTCGCTGCACCCCGGTCGCATCGATCTCGGCCTGGGCCGCGCGCCCGGAACCGATCAGAACGCCATGCGCGCCATGCGACGCAACGGCGAATCGTCCGACCGCTTTCCCCAGGATGTCCGTGAGCTGCAGGCCTACCTGTCCGATGAACGGCAGGTCGACGGTGTGACCGCGACGCCCGGCCGTGGCACCAAGGTGCCGCTCTACATCCTCGGGTCGTCACTCTTCGGTGCGCAGCTGGCCGCGGCGTTCGGCCTCCCGTTCGGCTTCGCGTCGCACTTCGCGCCCACCGCTCTTTCGCAGGCGGTTGCGTTGTACCGGTCGGAGTTCCGCCCGTCCGAGCAACTCGACCGCCCCCATGTCATCGCCGCTGTCAACGCGATCGTGGCGGACGACGAGGCCGACGCACAGCAGCAGTTCCAGGTGACCAAACGGCGGCGCGTTGCGCTGCTCCTGCCCAGCGGGCGGTCCTACAGCGACGACGAGGCGGACCGGATCCTCGACTCGCCGCAGGGTCGTCAGCTCCAGCAGATGGCGCAGTACTCCGGGGTCGGCACCCCGACCCAGGTGACGGAGTACCTCGACCGGTTCGCCGAGCACGCCGACGCCGACGAGCTGATCGTCGCCCATCAGTCGCCCACGGTGGAGGAGCGGATCCGATCGGTCGAGCTGTTGGCCGAGGCCGCCGAGCTCGGGACCGCTGCCGGCCGGCGGTGACCAGACGATGACCAGACGATGACCCGACGGGCCCCGGTCGCCGACCCGGCCGGGTCCTGTGATCCGGCTCCGACGGTGGGTGTGGCAGGCTGCCACCCATGAGTCCAGACGAGCTGATGGAGGTCGCCGAGCGAGTGCTCGCGATGGCCGCGCCGGAAGAACAGGTGGAGGTCGTCGCGGCGCACTCCCGCGACACCGAAGTGCGGGCCTACGACGGCGAGATCGAAGCGTTCACCTCCGCCGAGTCCGCTGGATTCGGGGTTCGGGTGATTCGTGGGCATCGGCAGGGGTTCGCATACGCCGGCACCCTCGACGCGGACGTCGTGGCCGAAACCCTCGGCGAGGCCCGTGACAATGCGGCGTTCTCGACGGTGGACGAGTTCACCGGTCTCGTCGAGCCCGACGGGGTCGCCGAGGTCACGCTGCACCTCTACGACGAGGCGCTCGCCGGCCTGGGCCCGGATCGGAAGATCGAGCTCGCGCTGGAGCTCGAACGGCTCGTCTGCGCCGGCGATCCCCGCATCCTCGGCGTGGAGATGGCCGAGTACGCGGACTCCATCGAGACCGCCGTGATCGCGTCCACCACCGGCATCCGCTCGATCAGCCGCGAGACCGGCTGCTCGCTCGCTGCCTACAGCCTCGCCGGAGTCGACGACGACGTGACGACCGGGTTCGGCTTCAGCGTCGGTCGAGGCCTCGACGACCTCGATCTGGAGGACACCGCGCGGCAGGCCGTCGAGCGGGCCGTTCGAATGCTGGGCGCCGGTCGGGCTCCCAGCCGCCGACTCACCGTGGTGTTCGACCCCTGGGTGACAGCCCAGTTCCTCTCGATCGTCGGTGAGTCGTTCTCCGGTTCCGAGGTGTTGAAGGGGCGTTCGTTCCTCGCCGACCGTGTCGGAGCGTCCATCGCCCCGCCGACCGTGACGCTCGTCGACGACCCCACCGACGGCCGCTGGCCCTCGGCCACCCCCTCCGACGCAGAAGGTCTCGCCACGCGCCGCAACGTGCTCATCGACGCCGGCGTGGTCAGCGGCTTCGTGCACGACGGGTACTCCGCGCGTGCGCTCGGCGCACGCTCGACGGGTTCGGCCGTTCGGCACGGCTTCAAGTCGACGCCGGGAGCAGGCACCCAGTCGATCTCGTTGCTTGCGGGTGACCACGACCCGGCGTCGATCCTCGCCGCCGTTGGCGACGGCATCTACATCTCCGATGTCCAGGGTCTCCACTCCGGCGTCAATCCCGTCTCGGGCGACTTCTCCACCGGCATCGAGGGCATGGTGATCCGGGGCGGCGAGTTGGCCGAGGCGGTCAAGGAGGTCACGATCGCGTCGACCCTCCAGCGGATGATGGCCGACATCTCGATGGTCGGGTCCGACCTCACGGCCATGCCGCTCGACGCGACCGGGGTCACCCTGGCCATCGCCGACGTCACGTTGTCGGGGAGCTGACGCCGTGACCGAGACAGGCATCGACCTGCGACAGCTCGCGTCCCGGGTCGCCGGTCAGGCCGCTTCCGGCGAACAGATCGACGTGATGGTCGGACACGGCCGGTCGACGTCGGTCAAGGTGTTCGGCGGTGAGGTCGAGTCCTTCACGTCCGCCGAGTCCTATGCCGTGGGCATCCGCGTGATCGCCGGCGGTCGGCAGGGCTTCGCGTCGGCGGGGTCGATCGATCCCGACGTGGTCGCGGAGACGCTGGCCGAGGCCCGCGACAACGTGACCTTCGGTGAGGTCGACGAGTTCTACGGTCTCGCCGAGCCCGATGGCATCGCTGCGACCGAACACGACCACTGGAACGAGGCCATCCTCGGCATCGACGCCCAGACCAAGATCGATCTGGCGCTCCGCCTCGAGGCGGACGTGCGGGCGCGGGACCCCCGTATCTCCGGCGTGCGGGTGGCCGCTTGGGGCGATTCCGCCGGCGAGGTTGCCTACGCCGCCTCCAACGGCATCTCCGTCTACGACCGCGGCACATCGTGCAGCATCGGCATCCAGGCGTTGGCCAACGACAACGGTGAGACCCAGACGGGGGCGGCCGGTGACGCCGCCCGCTCGCTCGAGGCGCTCGACGTCGAGCGCGTGATCGCCGACGCGGCCGATCGGGCGACCCGGCTGCTCGGCGCGACGAAGCCTCCGAGCGGCAAGATCTCGATCCTCCTCGAGCCCCGACTGGCGATGACCCTGCTCGGGATCGTGGCCGACATGGTCGACGGCGAGTCGGTCTTCAAGGGCCGATCACCCTTTGCCGACCGGGTGGGCGAGCAGATCGCCTCGCCGTTGCTGACCTTCGTCGACGATCCGACGGACTCCCGGTCGATCGCCGCCACCGCCTACGACGGCGAGGGTCTGGCGTGCCGGCGCAACGTGCTCATCGACGCCGGCAACCTCGGAGCGTTCCTGCACAACTCCTACACCGGGCGCCGCGCCGGTACGGCGTCGACGGGCTCGGCCCTGCGGGGCTCACGTTCGCTGCCGGGCGTCGGGGCGCAGGTGCTCGTGATGGAGCCCGGTGCCCGAAGCTTCGATGAACTGGTCGCATCGGTCGACCACGGGTTGTACGTCAGCGGGTTCAGCGGGCTCCACTCGGGTGTGAACCCCGTGTCGGGCGACTTCTCCGTCGGCGCCGACGGTCTGATGATCCGCAACGGTGCGATCGCGGAACCGGTGCGGGAGATGACGTTGGCCTCGACGATCCAGCGTCTGCTGCTCGACATCGTCGAGGTGGGTGGCGACCTCGAATGGCTGTCGTCGGGAGATGCTGCGGCCAGCCTCATCATCGCCGACGTGTCGATGAGCGGCGCCTGACCCATCGGCGTCACCGTCACCCCGACCCGTCACCCGGACCCGGACAACACGACCGTCATCGTCCCCGCGAGCACGGCATCGGCCACGTCGCCGACGTCGCCGAGCGGGACCGCGATCGTGGTGGCACCTTCCGTCGCCGCGACGACGAGGCCGTCGTCGACGATCACCTCGGACGCTCCCGACGACCCCAGTCCGAGCAGGGCGACCTGATCGCCGGGCCGGAGGTCGAGTGCTGCGGAGGTCCGGGGCACGGCGATGGCCTGCCGTCCCGGCGGGATCTGCGCTGCGATCTCCGATCGCCCACCGGCGGCGAACCGGCCGGAGGTCAGCACCTCACCGGCGCGAACGTCGGTTCGGAGCCGCCGGTCGTGGGGCGCAGCGGTGAGCGCGTCGGCGGGGACTGCGGAGCGGGGCACATCGCGCAGTTCGACGTCGGCGTCATCGAGCTGCTCCCCGCCGGCGTGGTCGCCCACCACGACGGCAACCTGAGTGGTCGGCCCGAGCGCGGTCGCTCGCCGTGCGAGGTCGCGCTCGGCCCGTTCGATCCACACGATCGTGCCGACGGCGAGCACGGCGACGAGCGACCAGTAGGCCGCTGGTGACCGCAGCCGGACGCGGAGCGGGGTGCGCATCCGGCGACGGCGATGGCGTCGACGACGATGCGACGCAGGGCCAGGTGCAGGGGTCGGTCGGGTGGTGATCGCTCGGGTGCGCACGGGCGCGGGCCTTCCTCACGGCGTCGTGAAGGGGAAGGTCGGGGCCGCTCCGGGAGGAGCGGCGAGCGCACCTACGGTGCGAACAGCTCTTCGGCGGGCGGCGTACCGTCGGGCAGCGTCAGGATCTCGACGCCGTCGGAGGTGACGAGGAGCGTGTGCTCGAACTGGGCGCATCGCTGGCCCGACAAGGTGACCGCGGTCCAGTCGTCGTCCCACACGTAGAGGGCGGGACTGCCGATCGTGATCATCGGTTCGATCGTGAAGGTCATGCCCTCCTCGATGACCGTACGGGCACTCGCCTGGTAGTAGTGCGGGATCTGCAGGCTGGTGTGGAACTGATCGCCGATGCCGTGTCCGATGAACTCACGAACGACGCCGTAGTTGCCGCCCTTGACGGCCGCCTCGATGGCGCGGCCGATCTCGTTGATGCGCGAACCCGGGCGAACCGTGGCGATGCCGGCGTGCATCGCCTGGCGGGTGATGCGGATGAGGTCCCTCGACGCGTGGTCGACCTCGCCGACCACGAAGGTGGCGTTGGTGTCGCCGTGGACCCCTTCGATGAACGCCGTGACGTCGACGTTCACGACGTCGCCCTCGAGGAGCTTGCGGCTGTCGGGGATGCCGTGGCAGATGACCTCGTTGACCGAGGTGCAGAGCGACTTGGGGAACCCCCGGTAGTTGAGCGGACTCGGGTAGGCGCCCCGGGCAATGCAGGCGTCGTGGCCGATCCGGTCGAGTTCGTCGGTCGTGACGCCGGCAGCGACCGCCGTGCCGACCTCGATGAGCACCTCGGCGGCGACGCGACCGGCGATCCGCATGTGCTCGATCTCCTCGGGCGTGCGCACGGCGCGGCTGGCGCGCGATGACGGCTCGCCGGTGAGCGCGTACTCGGGGCGGGCGATCCCGGCGGGGACGGTGCGCCGAGGGCTCACCATGCCCGGCTTGACGGGCGCCGATGGGGGAGGATCGAGAAGTGCGGTGCGGTGCTTGCGTCGTGCCATGTGGAGGCCAGGCTACGTCGAGGACGCCGGCGAGGTCGACGCGGGGGTGGCGGGCGTCGATGAGGACGAGCTCGAGTCGCTCGACGAGGAACTGCCCGAGTCGGACGACGTCGAGGATCCTGAGTCGCTCGACGGGGTCGTCGAGGTGGACGCGCTCGAC
>ENA-UOWE01002022-UOWE01002022.1-activated-sludge-metagenome-genome-assembly--contig:-NODE-2022-length-23276-cov-4.423108_pt1 | contig 23276 bp, 17 predicted proteins | sample MGYA00249841_ERZ761562 | MGnify/ENA primary metagenome ERZ761562 (study PRJEB28883, sample SAMN05720200) | activated sludge metagenome | isolation source: Anaerobic digester | place: Japan... | reverse complement strand
GTGTCTCGAACGCCGACGCCTTGGCCTATTTCGGGCGCAAGTACGACGAGCTCGGCAGTAGCTGGCAGCAATACCAGCGAACCGGGGCCGACCCACGCGGATTCGACTGGAGCCAGTGGTCCACGGGTCAACCAGGGCCGGGCGGGGTGCGGGTTGAGTACGGCAATCTGGACGATATGCTCGGCGGTGATTTCTCCGACTTTTTCCGCACCATATTCGGTGGGATGGGCGGAGACGAGCCGTCCTTTGCCCGGCAAGCCAGGGGACGCCGCGGCCAGGACTATGAACACCCCGTTCAGATCACCCTGGACGAGGCCTTTAGCGGCACCAAGCGCCTGCTGCAATTGGACGCCCGACGCATCGAGGTGACGATCCCTCCCGGCGTTGACACCGGCTCGCGAGTACGGATCGCCGGAGAGGGCGGCTCGGGGGCCGGTGGCAGAGCAAAGGGCGACCTGTACCTCCAGGTCCAGGTTCTGCCGAACCAACGGTTCCGACGGGAAGGGATGGACCTGTACACGGATGTGCCGGTCGAGCTGTACACCGCGGTTCTGGGGGGCGAGGTGGCTGTTCCGACTCTCAAGAGCTCGGTGATGCTCAAGATACCCGCGGAGACGCAGAGTGGGCGCCGGTTTCGTTTGAAAGGCCTCGGTATGCCCAATCTGCGGAACCCCAAACAACGGGGAGACCTGTACGCCGAGGTCAAGGTCGTCCTGCCGCAGCGACTTAGCGCCAACGAAAAGGCGCTTTTCACCGAGCTGGCGGCGATGCGCGATTCGAGTGGGACAAACAGGGGAGCAGAATCATGAAGACAAGCCATGGGCGAATTGCTGTGTTCCTGTCTCTTGCTTTGCTGGCGCTGACGCTGACGGGCTGCCTGTGCTGCCTGCCTACTGGGCGGAGGCCAATAGAGGTGAAGCCCGCGCCGACGTCCGTGCGTCCCACGGCAATCGAGAAACCGGTTGCCACACCTACAGCGTTGCCGCAGGCCATCATCAACTCGGCCGATGCCGAAGAGTTGTTGCTGATCAACATCTACAAGCGAGTGAATCCCTCAGTTGTCCACATCAGGGCCATCACTCTGCTGGGCACAGGCGACAGCAAGATACCCGGAACAAAGCCATTCTATGAGCAGGGTACCGGTTCGGGTTTTGTCTATGATACCCAGGGCCATATCGTGACCAACAACCACGTCGTGGCCGACAGCGAAGAGCTGCAGGTAAGCTTCCCGGACGGCACGTCGGTGACTGCGCGGGTCGTTGGTACGGACCCGGACAGCGACCTGGCGGTGATTCTGGTTGACCTGCCAGCAGGCAGGCTCGCGCCTCTGGAGCTGGGAGATTCAGACGAGCTGGAAGTGGGCCAGAGGGCGGTTGCCATTGGCAACCCTTACGGTTTGAGGAGCACGCTGACCACGGGCATCATCAGCGCCCTGGGGCGAAGCCTGCCGCTGGGCCGCCTGTCGGAGGCCATTGGCTCTCGCTTTACCATTCCCGAGCTCATCCAGACCGATGCCGCGATCAATCCGGGTAACTCGGGCGGGCCGCTGCTCAATTCGAGAGGTCAGGTGATCGGCGTCAACACGGCCTATGAGCCAGATGCGTTCGGCGTTGGCTTTGCCGTTCCAGTCAATGTGGTGAAGAGGGTGGTGCCCAAGCTGATCGCTGATGGCAAGTACACCTATCCCTGGCTGGGTATCTCCGGGACGGACCTTTCTCTGGACTATGTGGAGGCGATGAAACTGCCGGTGACACAGGGGGCCTTGGTGCTGAGGGTGGTGCCAGGCGGCCCGGCCGAGAAAGCCGGCCTCAAGGGCAGCAGCGAGACGGTGCACAAAGCCGGACGCGACCTGTCCATTGGCGGGGATGTGATCATTGGCATCGATGGGGAACCGGTGCGCCAGTTTGAAGACATGTTGGTGTACATACTGCGCCATACCGAGGTAGGACAGCAAGTCAGACTGACCATCATCCGGGATGGCCGGGAACAGGTGGTCAGTGTGAAGCTGGCAGCCCGACCCGTCGACTAGGTGCAACGGACCGGCGGCAGGGGGCTCCAGGAGGACAGGGAATGAATCGTCCCGCTGCAACTGAACCGTGGTTTTCCATCGGCGTCGTCGCTCGCATGGTCAACCTGCATCCTCAGACACTGCGACTGTATGAGAGGGTCGGGCTGATTGCTCCAGCCCGGTCGCCGGGCAATGTGCGGTTGTATTCCGAGTCGGATGTCGAACGGCTGCACAAGATCTGTCGACTCACAGATGAGCTCGGGGTCAATTTGGCCGCTGTCGAAGTGATTATGAGGTTAACCGACACCATCGAGCAGCTACAGCGCGAGATTGAAACGATGAAAGCGATGTGCGAAGAGTGGAAAAGACCGGGGCGGTCCGGAGAAGTCACTCCAAATACGGGTGAGGAGGCACAGTAATGCTTGACCAGAAGCAGCTTCGCGAATTGGCTGGCTTTCGCAGCGAGTCAGGGACGGTGCTGAGCGTCTATGTGAATACGGACTTGACCGGTCAGTCCAAGGAGCGTGCCAGGCTGGTGCTGCGAGAGGCACTGGAGCGGATCCGCAACCAGGCCAACGCAGAGGACGTATCGCGAATCGAGAACTATCTTGATCGGGAGTATGACTGGCAGCCCAGGGCCCTGGCACTGTTTTCGGCCGCTGACGACTCTCTCTGGCGTACGTTTGCTCTGCCGGTGGCAGTGCAGACCGAGGCACACGCGGGAGCAGTGCCGTATCTGAAGCCGATGGCTCAACTGCTCGAGGACTATTCGCGTTACGCCATTGCCCTGGTGGACCGGGAGCAAGTGCGACTGTTCCTGGTGCAACTGGGTGGAATTGAAGAGAAGGAAGGATGGGTTGGCCAGGAGGTCAAGCACCACAAGCAGGGTGGTTTCTCGGCCAAGCAGTACCAGCGCCGCGAAGATCAACTGGCGCGCCAGAACCTGCGCCAGTCGGCCGAGGCGACGACGCGGCTCATGGAGCAGTCGCACGCCACGGGACTAATCCTGGGCGGCCTGGGGGAGACGCTGCCTCGCTTCCGTGAGATGTTGCCCAAGGCGCTGCAGAAACGAGTGATCGGAACGGTGGCGCTGGATATGGAGGCGCCTTTGACGCAGGTCAGAGAAAAGGCCACAGAGCTTATCAGCGCGGGTGAGCAGGAGCAAAAGGCCCGGCTGGTGGACGAGATGATCACCGCCGCGGCCAAGGGAGCGGGAGCAGTCACGGGTCTGCCGGACACATTCTACGTGGCTCATCAGGGACGCGTGAGGACGCTGGTGGTCGAGCGCGGTTTTGAGGCGCCTGGCTACCTGTGCGACGGATGCGGATATGTCAGCGCCGAGCCGATAGGCAAGTGTCCGTTCTGTGGCGGCAAGCCGGAACCAATTGCGGACGCGGTGAACCGGCTGGTGCAAAAGGTCATCGACTCGGGAGCCAAGGTCGAGGTCGTCGCCCCGAGTGCCGTTCTGACCAGGGCGGGACACGTGGGAGCGATCCTGCGATACTAAGAGTCTCGTGAGCAGCGGTTGTCGCGAGGACTACCACTGCTCATGGTGAGGAAGCAACTATGGACATGAATCGTTTTACACAAAAAGCCCAGGAGGCTCTGGCTGATGCTCAGCGCCTCGCGGGCGACATGAATCACGGACAGATCGAACCAGAGCATCTGCTGCTGGCGCTGGTAACTCAGGTCGACGGCGTCGTTCCGCAGGTGGTGTCCAAGCTGGGGGTGTCTCCCCAAACACTTCAGCGGCAGCTCGAGGTAGAACTCGAGCGGCGGCCTAAGGTATATGGCGGTGCAACGCAGGTGGGCATTGGATCGGCTCTGCAGAACGTGTTGAGGCGGGCCGAGGACCAGGCGAAGACAATGCGCGACGATTTTGTCTCGACCGAGCACCTGTTGATGGGGCTGGTCCTGGCGTCCGGCGGGCGTGCTTCGGACCTCCTGCAGCAGAATGGCATCACGCTGACGCGCATTTATGAAGCTCTCACCAGCATCCGCGGCTCGCAGCGGGTCACAGATCAGAATCCAGAGGGCAAGTATCAGGCACTGGAGAAGTACGGCCGCGACCTGACCGAGCTGGCACGCAAGGGCAAACTCGATCCGGTAATCGGGCGAGACGAGGAAATCCGTCGGGTCATCCAGGTGCTCTCCCGACGCACCAAGAACAACCCGGTCCTGGTGGGCGAAGCCGGAGTCGGCAAGACGGCCATCGCTGAGGGTCTGGCGCTGCGTATCTTCCGCGGCGATGTTCCGGAAGGGCTGAAGAACAAGCGCATCGTTACCCTGGACCTGGGAGCGCTGGTGGCCGGAGCCAAGTACCGTGGCGAGTTCGAGGAACGGCTCAAGGCCGTGCTGAAGGAAGTCACCGAGTCACAGGGCGAGGTGATCCTTTTCATCGACGAGCTGCACACAGTGGTGGGAGCTGGCGCCGCAGAAGGAGCGATGGACGCCAGCAACATGCTCAAGCCGATGCTGGCCAGGGGCGAACTTCACTGCATCGGCGCAACGACGCTGGACGAGTACCGCCAGCACATCGAGAAGGACGCGGCACTGGAGCGGCGTTTTCAGCCGGTGTATGTCGGCGAACCAACCGTTGAAGAGACGATCAGCATCCTGCGCGGGCTCAAGGAGCGCTATGAGGTGCATCATGGAGTGCGCATTCAGGATGCGGCGCTGGTTTCGGCGGCAGTGCTCTCTCATCGCTACATCGCGGACCGCTTTCTGCCGGACAAGGCCATCGACCTCGTCGACGAAGCAGCATCTCGGTTGAGGATGGAGATCGACAGTCTGCCGGCAGAGCTGGATGAGGTAGAGCGCCGCGCGATGCAGCTCCAGATCGAGCAGCAGGCGTTGCTGAAAGAAACGGATAGCGCGTCCAAGGAGCGGCTGCACAAGATCGAGGAGGAACTGGCCGGGCTGAAGGAAAAGAGCACGGCTATGAAGGGCCAGTGGCAACAGGAAAAGGACGCCATCCAGGCCATCAGGCAGACCAAGACACGTATCGAAGAGACCAAGCAGGCGCTCGAGGACGCACAGAGGCATGGCGACCTGGAGCGAGCAAGCAAGCTGCAGTATGGCGACCTGCGCACCCTGGAGAGCGAGCTAAGGGCTGGCGAGGAAAGGCTGGGCTCACTGCAGAAGGGCAAGGCCATGCTCAAGGAAGAGGTCGACGCCGAAGACGTGGCCGAAATCGTGTCCAAGTGGACAGGGATTCCTGTCTCCAAGCTAGTCGAGGGCGAGAAGGCGAAGCTATTGCAGATGGAGCAAAACCTGCACGTGCGCGTTGTCGGGCAGGATGAAGCTATCTCAGCCGTGGCGAACGCGGTAAGGCGGGCGAGGGCAGGACTGCAGGACCCCAGGAGACCGATCGGCAGCTTTTTGTTCTTGGGCCCGACCGGAGTGGGCAAGACGGAGCTGGCTCGCGCCCTGGCCGAGTTCCTGTTCGACTCGGAAGAGGCGATGATTCGTCTGGATATGAGCGAATACCAGGAGCGCCACACGGTGGCCCGACTGGTAGGTGCGCCTCCGGGATATGTGGGATACGAGGAAGGCGGACAGCTCACGGAAGCGGTCAGGAGGCGCCCGTACTCGGTGGTGCTTTTTGACGAGGTGGAGAAGGCGCACCCGGAGGTGTTCAATGCGCTGCTCCAGGTGCTCGATGACGGTCGACTGACGGACGGTCACGGGCGAACGGTCAGTTTTACCAACACCGTGGTGATCATGACATCCAACGTGGGCAGCCAGTGGATCAAGGACCTTGGAGGGCGGGACGACAAGGAGATGCGGAGGCGCGTGCTGGAGGCGCTGAGCCAGCAGTTCCGGCCCGAGTTTCTCAATCGTATTGATGAGGTGATCATCTTCCACTCCCTCGGTATGGAGGAACTGACCCAGATTGTGGATATCCAGCTACGCCGCCTGCAGAATCTGCTGAAGGAGCGCAAGATCACGGTGCACCTCACAGAGCGGGCCAAGAAGCGCCTGGCGGAAGAGGGTTTTGACCCGGTCTACGGTGCCAGGCCGCTCAAGAGGGTCATCCAGCGGCAGATTCAAGATCCGCTGGCGCTGAGAATCCTACAGGGTGGCTTTGGCGACGGCGATGCGATCGAGGTGGACTACCGCGACGGGAGCTTTGTCTTTGAGCGCAGCCCTGCCGACTGATCACAAACAGGTCGGGGGCTATCGCCCCATGTGAACAGGTAACACGGGAGCATATCGAAGGGTGTGCCCCGCTAGAGAGAGGCAAGTTCTATGATGATGAGTTTTGACCGTTTCACGGAACGCGCACAAGATGCCGCTGCTCGCGCGTACGAGATCATGCAGCGCTACAAGCACGGCCAACTGGACACGGAGCATGTGTTGCTGGCCCTGCTAGAGCAGCCCAAGGGAGTGATTCCCGACATCCTGGAAAAGCTGGGTGTTGACGTCGAGCCGCTCAAGGCCAGGCTCGAAAACATACTGCGCAGCAGCCCGAGGATGATGCAGTCCTTTGCGCCGTCCTCGGCCGCGATGCAGGTGTACATCACCCCGCGCGTAAAGCGGTTGCTCGACGCCGCGAACGAAGAGGCCAAGAGTCTGAAGGACGAGTATGTGTCAACGGAGCACATCTTTCTGGCGATGCTGTCAGAGCGCGATGGCCCGGCGGCACGTCTGCTCAGCGACAGCGGCGTTACCCACGACAAGGTGATGGGCGTGCTCCCGGAAATCCGCGGGGGGCAGCGAGTGACCAGCCCGGAAGCGGAGAGCCGCTACCGGACCCTCGAGAAGTACAGCCGCGACCTGACGCAGTTGGCGCGGGAAGGGAAACTCGACCCGGTGATTGGTCGCGATGCCGAGATCCTGCGCGTAACCCAGGTACTTTGCCGACGCACCAAGAACAATCCGGTGCTGATCGGGGAGGCGGGAGTTGGCAAGACGGCCATCGTCGAAGGGCTGGCGCAAAAGATCCAGTGTGGAGACGTGCCGGAACTGCTGATGAACAAGCGGGTCGTGTCCCTGGATCTCGGAGCCATGGTCGCAGGTACGCGCTTTCGCGGCGAGTTCGAAGAGCGGGTCAAGGCGGCCCTGGACGAGATCAAGGGGGCGTCCGGGGAGATCATCCTCTTCATCGATGAGCTGCATAACGTGGTTGGCGCCGGAGCGGCTCAGGGAGCCATCGACGCCTCCAGCATGCTCAAGCCGGCCCTGGCCAGAGGTGAACTGCGCTGCATCGGCGCGACGACTCTGGACGAGTATCACCAGCACATTGAAAAGGACTCGGCGCTGGAGCGCCGTTTTGCGCCCATCTTTGTGGACGAGCCGTCGGTGGAAGATACCGTGGCCATGCTCAAGGGCCTGAGGCCGCGCTACGAGGAGCACCACAAGGTGACCATCAGCGACGAGGCTCTAGAGGCGGCCGCCCGGCTTTCGGACCGCTACGTGAAGGATCGGTTCTTGCCGGACAAGGCCATCGACCTGATCGATGAGGCGGCGTCCAAGCTGCGCATCACCATCTTTAGCCTGCCGGATGACCTGAAGGCACTCAAGGTAGAGATACACCGGCTGCTCGGCGAGGAAGAGTCGGCCTGGCAGAATCGCGACTATGAGCGGGCCGCTGTTCACCGGAGCGAGCGGCTCAAGCTGGAGGAAGAGTTCACCGCCAGGAAAGAGGCCTGGAAGAAGGAGCGCGGCCTGGAGGAGGTCGTTCACGTTTCCGACGTTGCAGACGTGGTGGCCGGGTGGACCGGCATCCCGGTCAGCCGCATGCTCGAAACCGAAGCGATCAAGCTCCTGCAGATGGAAGAGCGTCTGCATGAGCGCATCATTGGCCAGAACGTGGCCGTATCGGCCGTCTCCGACGCAATCCGCCGCGCGCGTTCTGGTCTCAAGGATCCCCGGCGCCCCATCGGCAGCTTTATCTTCCTGGGTCCAACGGGGGTGGGCAAGACCGAGCTGGCCCGCGCTCTGGCCGAGTTCCTCTTTGACGATGAGGACGCGCTGTTGCGAGTGGACATGAGCGAATACCAGGAGCGGCACACGGTCTCTAGGCTGGTTGGGGCACCGCCAGGATACGTGGGCTATGAGCAGGGCGGTCAACTGACCGAGGCAGTGCGCCGAAGACCGTACCAGGTGATCCTCTTCGACGAGGTCGAGAAGGCGCATCCTGATGTCTGGAATGCCCTGCTGCAGATCCTCGAGGATGGGCGGCTCACTGATGGTCAGGGCAACGCAGTCGACTTTCGGAACTGCGTAATCATCATGACCTCCAACCTGGGTACTCAGTACACCGCCAAGGGCGGCGGTCTGGGCTTCCGAACGCCGGGCGAGCCGGCGGAGCATGACCGAATGCGCGGCGATATCGACACGGCTCTCAAGGCGGCCTTCCGTCCCGAGTTCTTGAATCGCATCGACGAAGTGATCGTGTTCGAGCGGCTGAGCAAGGATGACGTGAGGCGCATCGTCGACCTGCAGATGAAGGATATCGCCGGTAGACTCAGTGAGCTCGGCCTGGAGGTTACCCTGACCGACAAGGCGCGCGACTGGTTGGCGGAAAAGGGCTACGATCCGGCCTTCGGGGCGAGGCCTTTGCGCCGGGCCCTGCAGCGCCTCGTCGAGAGCCCGTTATCCAAGAAACTGATCCGTAAAGAACTGACTGCCGGCGCCAAACTGCTGATTGACGTCGAGAAGGACGGTCTGGTCTTTGGCGAGGCACCTGAAGGAGCAATGACCAAAGGCCGGGCCGGCAGGTCTGCCGAGGCTGCTGCGAAGGGTGATGCGGGCGAGCCGCGACCAGCGAAGAGCCCTCCGGCCAAGGTAGCCGCCTGATGAAGGAAAAAGAACACCCGGCCCCACACAGGGTCGGGTGTTCTGTTATGCCAACTAGATCACCAACTGATCGTAGAGGTGCTCCAGGCTCATATCCGGGCAGACGGTGTCAGGGCAGCGCAGAGTCAACGTCGCTGCCGAGACTCCCAGGCGCATTGATTCGTCGAGCGGCAGGTCATTGACCATGCCGTAGACCACGGCCGCGGTGAGCGCATCGCCGGCGCCCGTATAGTCCACCACCTCACAACGGATAGCGGGGATGTAGCCGCTGCCACGCGAGCTGGCGTAGCACAGACCTTGCTCACCCAGGGTGATCACCGCCAGGCCGACTCCTCTCGCTACCAGTTCCTGGGCTGCAGCAGTAGCCTCGCTGCGACCCTTGACGGTACGGTCCAGCAAGAGGCCGGCCTCGGTTTCGTTGGGGGTGATCATCGCCAGGTCAGCGAGATGCTTCTTGAGGCGCGGCGCCAGTGTGGCCGAGGTGGGATCTATCGCCACCGGTACGCTGTTGCGCCTGGCGGCCCTGATGGCGGCCGCGAGCACGTTCGGGGCGAGGTTAGCGTCGAGGGCGAGCATGGCTGCGCCACGAAAGAGCTCGGCATGGCTCTGGATCAGAGCCGGGGTTACTGCTTCCAGGATGTTGATTTCGTCGACGGCAAAGGTCTTGCTTCCCCCCTCGTCGAGGATCGCCACATAGGCCGCCGAGTGGTCGCCGACGATGGCCACGTTGGACACGTCAACTCCAGCCGCGGCGGTGCGCTCCAGGATCTGTTTGCCCAGACCGTCTTTGCCGACGGCGGAAATGAGCACGACGCTCTGACCCAGGCGGGCCAGGTTGTCGGCAACGTTGCGTGCCACACCGCCGAAACTCACCTTGATGGTTCCGGGTACGGAGGTCCCAAGCTGAAGGCCCTTGCTGGCACGCCCCTTCACATCGATAGTGGCAGCGCCAATGACCAGTATATGACCGCCTTGCTTGCTCATTGGACCTCCGTGGGACGAGTTCAGGTCACATTCCTGCCGCAGCTTGGATCGCCGCGCCGAGCAGGATTTGCCAGCCCATGCCATAGGTGAACACCATCGCGAACTGGACGAGCTCTTCCTTCTCGCCGTTCAGCTTGCTGGTGTCGATTGCGCCGGGGAGCAGTACCAGCCCAACGATGGAAGCAAAAACCAGCGTGAGGATGTCCGGCCGCCAGGGGATGCCCGCACGGTAGGCCTCCAGAAAGTTGCTGGCAAAGTTGCCAAAGATGAGCGTGCCGTAGAGGGCGAGCTGCCGGCCCAACGGCAGGCGGATGGCGGTCACTGGCGACGCTTCCTTGGTGGAGAACTCGGGGGTTTTGACTCCCAGCCGCAGGGGATTGATCAGCCAACCAGTCATCTGTGACCTCCTCGGAACCTCTGGCCAAGTATACCTGCTATCCCAGCGGTGACCAAACGCGCCAGCCGGCGGCCTGGTGCAGCATCGCAGCTAGAGGCGCTCCTTGAGCCTTTCCGCGGCCTCGCGCGTCATTCCGGCAACGCTGGCCAGCTCTTCAATCGATGCCTGCCGGATCGCCTCAAGCGAACGGAATCGGCGCAGCAGACCCGCGCGGCGCTTGTCGCCAATCCCCGGGATTTCGTCCAGCCTGGAACTGAGTCCAGCCTTGGTGCGTAGTTTGCGATGGTAGCCGATCGCGAACCGGTGAGCCTCGTCGCGGATCCGCTCGAGCAGGTAGAGACCCTCCGAGTCCCGCGGAATGGGCAGTGCATCCGGCTTCCCGGGGATAAAAACCTCTTCCAATCGCTTGGCCAGGCCAATGGCAGGGATGGACGAGACGCCCATTTCGGCCATCACCTCCAGAGCTGCGTGCAGCTGGCCTTTGCCTCCGTCGACGATCAGCAGGTCGGGCAGCACTCCCCACCCCGTCTCCGCGGTGCGGTGCGGTCCCGTGGCTGCGGGGTGCTCGGGCCCGCCGGCCTCTTGCTCTGGCGGCTGAGCCTCCTGCGAGGCCCTCTTGAAACGCCGGCGCAGGACTTCCTGGAGCATGGCGTAATCGTTGGCGCCAGACACGCTCTTGATCTGGAAGCGCCGGTACTCACTCTTCCGCGCTATGCCCTTGACGAAAACGACCATCGAGCCAGTAGCTGCGCGGCCCTGGATGTTGGAGATGTCGTAGCACTCGATCCGCGTGGGGGCTACGTCGAGGTGCAGGTACTTTTGCAGGTCGTCCAGGGCCGTTACCTGGCGCGCCTGGTCGGCGGCCCATTGCGCCCGAAGGTTGGCCAGAGTCTCGGCTGCATTCTCGGCTGCCATCTGCACGAGCTCGCGCCCCTTTCCACGCCGTGGAACCTGCAGGGTCACTCTGGTACCGCGCTTTTGCTGCAACCATTGCTCGATTACCATGGCCTCATCCACGCTGTGTTGCAGCAGGATAGCGGGCGGCACATAGGCCGCTTCGTCATAGAACTGCTTCACGAAGGAACTCATGATCTCCAGATCGTTCTCGTCCTGGGTGCCGGTGAGCACAAAATACTCACGACCGATGAGCTTCCCCTGGCGAATGAAGAAGGTCTGCACACAGGCCTGCCCGTCTTCCCGGGCAAAGGCGATGACGTCCTGGTCAGAGTCGGTGGTGCTGACAATGCGCTGCCTCTCGATGACCTTGTGCAAGGCCTGAATCTGGTCGCGCAGGGTTGCCGCTCGCTCATAGTCCATACGCCCGGCGGACTCTTCCATTGCGCTCTGGAGGTCGTTGATGATGCGTTCCTGCTTGCCCTCCAGGAAGAGGATGATCTGGTCGATGAGACGGCGGTACTCTTCACGAGTGACCGCACCGATGCAGGGAGCGGCGCAGCGGCCGATGTAGTGGTACAGGCAGGCGCGTTTGTCTTGGCCGGTGATCTCTCTCTTGCACGACAGGTAGGGGAAGAGCTTGCGCAGCAGCTCCATGGTCTGGAAGACGGCTTTGGATGACGTGAATGGCCCAAAGTACCGGGCACCGTCTGACTCCATATGGCGGACGGTATAGATACGCGGGTAGGCATCCTGGAGGCTGATCTTGATATAGGGGTACTGCTTGTCGTCCTTCAGGCGGACGTTGTAGTGCGGCCGGTGTTTCTTGATCAAGTTGCACTCGAGGATCAGCGCCTCCAGCTCTGAGCTGGTGACGATGAACTCGAGATCCGCAACGTGCTCGACCAGGCGGCGCACCTTGGGTGGTTGGCTGGAAGGGGAGTGAAAGTAGGAACGCACCCGGTTGCGCAGGTTGATTGCCTTGCCGACATAGATCACCCGCCCGTCGACGTCCTTCATGTAGTAGACGCCGGGCTTGGTTGGCAGGGCGTTCAGTCGCTCATTGAGCTGTGCCTGGTCCATGCTTCCTGCCGGAGCCTAGGAAGTGCTCTCGGTGCTCCTCAGGGGCTTGAGGATCACCCACAGACCAACCATGATGAGTACGACTGCCAGCAGTGGCATCAGAATGGAGACGATGGAAACGGTGCCGGACACCACGTCCTCGGCACTGCTGACCACTGGGTTCCCTGCTCCGCCCGTGGCGGCGGTGATCACCGGTCGGGCAGCGGTCTTGACAGCATGGACGGAGCCAGCCACCAGCAAGCCGCAGATCAGGGCGAGCGCAGGGTGAACATCAGTGATGACCTTGCTGCTGGCGGCAAAGAGTATGGCCCCTGCCGCCGGTCGGGCGACCGATTGGAGGATGTTGTACACCGTGTCGACCGCCGGGATCTTGTCCGCCACCACCTCGATAGCGGCAAGAACCACCAGCGCTCCAATGACCCAGCCGTTGGTCAGGGTGTCGTAGGGATGGCTGAGGCGAATCAGGTTCGTGAAGCGCGCCAGCAGGGCCACGGTCAGGAGAGGAATATAGGCATTGAGGCCGGCGGAAACCGACAGTCCAAACCCCGTCAGAATGTTGGAGATGATCTCGAGCATGTTCGCCACCCTTCCTCCGAATCCACTCGGCGGAACTCGCATCGTGATTATAGCACAGGAAGTCTTTTGCGGATAGGTTCGGCTGAGGCTATACTTATCATTCATAAAACGAGGGCAGGGCAGAGGGCATGCTGACGCTGAAGAGACGAATTGCCGCAGAAGGGCGCAATCTCGGGCGGGGGATTCTCAAGGTCGACAGTTTCATCAATCATCAGGTCGATGCGCGCCTGATGATGGAGGTGGGTCAGGAACTGGGACTACGGTTTGCCCAGTATGGACCGACCAAGGTGCTCACGGCGGAGATCTCGGGTATTGCGCCAGCACTGACCACCGCGCTGGCTCTGGGAGTCCCAGTCGTCTATGCGCGCAAGACCAAGCCCATTACCATGCCGGAGCAGGTATACCGCGACACGGCGCCCTCCCACACCAAGGGGCATCTGATTGAGCTGTTGGTCTCCCCGGAGGTGCTTGGCAGCAGCGACCGGGTACTCATTGTGGACGACTTTTTGGCCACCGGGCAAACGATTGCGGCGCTGGCCAGGATCGTCGCTCAGAGCGGTGCGAGCCTGGTGGGAGTGGGCACGGTGATTGAAAAGGTCTTTGAGGGCGGACGCAGGCTGCTGGCTGAACAGTACGCAGTGCCGGTCGAGTCGTTGGTTGTCATTACCGACATGGGCGACGGCCAGATTATCATGGCCTAGGCCCGGGGAGGCGGAGTGACGGGCCATCATTTCAGAGAGGAAGCGGCTCTGGTGACTCCTCAGGCTGAGCAAACCATCGCCATCATCGATTTTGGCTCGCAGTACAGCCAGTTGATCGCCCGACGAGTGCGCGAGTGCGGGGTTTTCTGCCGCATCTTTCGGCACGACGTCGACGTTAGCGAACTGCGCGAGCTTGGACCCGCCGGGGTGATTCTGTCTGGCGGGCCCTCCAGCGTGTACTCCGCCGGAGCACCGGCCCTGCAAGAGGGAATTCTGGCTCTGGGTGTGCCAGTACTGGGCATCTGCTATGGCATGCAGGTTATCGCCCAACATCTGGGCGGCAGGGTGCAGTCAGCCGAGCGCGGCGAGTTCGGCCCGGCGGACCTGGCAATCAACCAGCCGCCTCATCCGCTGTTCGCTGGTCTTCCGCCTCGCCTGAAGGTGTGGATGAGCCACGGCGACTCGGTGCAGACGATGCCAGCCGGGTTCAAGTGCCTGGCCACAACACAGAGCGCTCCCCTGGCGGCCTGTGCTGACGACAAACGCAGGATCTATGGTCTCCAGTTCCACCCGGAGGTTGCACACACCGAGCATGGCGGCGATATCCTCGGCAACTGGCTCTTGCGGATTTGCCAGTGCAAGGGAACCTGGCAGCCGGCGGTGTTCATCACTCGTGCAGTAGAGGACATTCAGAATCGCGTTGGCAGCCAGCAGGCCATCTGCGCCCTGTCCGGTGGAGTCGACTCTACCGTGGCTGCTACTCTGGTGAAAAAGGCCATCGGGGGCCGGCTGACCTGCGTTTTTGTCGATCATGGTCTGCTTCGCCAGGGAGAGGCAGAGAGATGTCTGACGCTGTTCGACAAGATTGGTCTGCGCGTGGTTCATGTCGATGCCAGTGCGCGGTTCCTCCAGGCGTTGCGTGACGTCCAAGAACCTGAAGAAAAGCGCAGGATCATCGGCCGGGAGTTCGTCCGCGTTTTCGAGCAAGAGGCACGCCGGCTGGGAATCGAGTCGGGTCAGGGGAACGAGGAGACCTATCCATTCCTGGTTCAAGGTACGCTCTATCCCGACGTCATTGAGAGCAGTGCGGCGGACACTCAGGCCGCGGCGCGAATCAAGACGCATCACAACGTGGGCGGGCTGCCACCGGACATGAAACTCAGGTTGATCGAGCCGTTGCGGTACCTGTTCAAGGACGAAGTGCGGCGCATCGGCGTTGAGCTGGGCCTGCCCGAGGAAGCAGTCTACCGGCAGCCTTTCCCGGGCCCCGGTCTGGCGGTGCGGGTGATCGGACCGGTCACAAGGGAGCGGCTGGATGTGCTGCGGTCGGCCGACGCCGTGGTTACCGAGGAAATCTCAGCGGCCGGACTGGCCAGGGAGGTCTGGCAGTATTTCGCCGTCCTCACGCCGGTACGCAGTGTCGGAGTGATGGGCGACTATCGGTCCTACGCGAACGTAGTGGCCGTGCGGGCGGTGGTGAGTACCGATGGGATGACGGCTGACTGGGCACGGCTGCCAGTGCAGGTGCTGGAAAGGATTTCCAGCCGCATCGTCAACGAGGTGCCGGGTGTGAACCGGGTCGTGTATGACATCACCTCCAAGCCACCTTCGACCGTCGAGTGGGAATGAGCCATGGTCAGGATCCTGCATTTTGCTGACCTGCACCTTGGTGTAGAGAACTATGGCCGCACCGACGCAGCCACAGGGTTGCACTCTCGTCTGCTGGACTTTCTTCGCTCCTTTGACGAGCTGGTTGACTATGCGCTGGACCAGCGGGTAGACCTGGTTCTGTTCGGCGGCGATGCCTACAAGAACCGCGACCCGAGTCCGACCCACCAGAGAGAGTTCGCCTCGCGCATTCATCGTCTGACTGTTGCCGGCATTCCGGTGTTCTTGCTCGCGGGAAACCACGACCTGCCGGGCGCCGCTGGCCGGGCGAACACGCTCGACATCTTTTCCACGCTTGAGGTGCCTGGCGTGTGGGTGGGGCGGACCGTGAGCACGCACGTGATTCCTACCGCCTCGGGCGAGATTCAGGTCATAGCTGTACCCTGGTTGACAAGGACCACTTTGCTGCACAACGAGCAGCACCGGAACCTGACCCTCGCGGAGGTCGATGCGCTCGCTGTGACCGAGCTTGGCCGGCGGTTGAATGACGAGGCAGAGCGACTGAATCCGAATCTACCCACAGTAGTTGCAGTTCACGGTTCGGTCATGGGGGCAACGTACGGCTCTGAGCGCAGCGTGATGCTCGGCCAGGAGCTCGTGCTGCCGAGGGAGATGCTCAAGAACCAGGCCTTTGACTATGTGGCTCTGGGGCACATTCACCGGCACCAGCGGCTGCAAGGGAGCCCTCTCACTGTCTACAGCGGCAGCGTGGACCGGGTGGATTTCGGCGAAGAGGCGGAAACCAAGGGGTTTGTGCTGGTAGAGGTACGCCGCGGCGAGGCCAGTTATGAATTCATACCACTGCGCAGCACGCGCAGGTTCCTCACCGTGGATGTAGTTGCCGAAGGCGATGACCCGACCGCTGAGGTGGGCCAGGCGTTGAGCAGGCATGACCTTACAGGAGCAATCGTCAGGCTGATCATTCACACTAACGCGGAGAAGAACGCCCTGTTACGAGATGGCGAGATTCAGGCGATGATGGCCGACGCATTCAAGGTGGCGGCCGTGGTCCGCGACGTCAGGCGCGAAGCGCGCATCCGGCTGGGCTCTGAGCAGAGCATCGAGCAATTGGCCCCCATCGACGTACTGGAGCGCTATCTCCGCCAGGCGAGGCAAATGCCCGAAGAACGGGTGCGCAGGTTGCTAGAGTTGGCATCGACTATTGTTGGCCCTGGGCAGTCCAGCGGCTGACCAGTTGGAACTCTTGAGGGGGGAGCGAAATGGCCAGACTGAAAACCCTGACTGATTCATTCAGCGTCGTTGAGGGCAGGGCAGTGGACTCGCCGGGCAACATCGGTGCGTTTGAAGAGACGGCTGTGATCCCTGACCGCCGCGGTCGCGGCAATCTCTACGTACTGGTGGAGCTGGTGGGATCCCTGGCCCAGCCTGAGGTGGTAGAACGCAAACTCGTGGAAGCTGCCAGGCAGTATCTGGCCAGCGTGGGCAGCATCACGGCGGGCATTAGGGCAGCAATCAAAAGCGCCAATACATATCTGTACCAGCACAACCTTCATGCAGAAGGCGAGGAGCGCTGCATCGCCGGAATGACCCTGATGGTGCTGAAGGACCGCGATGCGTACGTGGGCCAGTTGGGCCCGGCCCTGGCCTACCAGGTTGGAACGGCCGCTCTGCGGCGGCTGCCGGCAGACTCGGCCTGGCTCAGCAGCGAGAGCCTCGAGGACATTGACCCCAAGCTTAACCCTCCTCTGGGAATGCGTCAGGAGGTTGAGCCTGATCTATTCCACTGGCGGCTCGAACAGGGCGACGTTCTGCTGCTGGCCAGCACGATGCTATCACGCCTCGCCAGTGAGGATGTGCTGAACAAGACTGTACGGGGCAAGGATGCCGCCGCAGCAAGAGACGACCTGCAAGACCTCTGCAGGGGCAACGATGTGTCGGTGCTGGTGGTCAAAGTGACTGGCGTAGGCCAGGCCAGCAGTGCTGCAGTGGAAGAACCTCAGACCGAGGTCGGGGACACGCAGAAGGGCGGCGGCCTCTGGACGCGGATCTCGTCGGGCGTGAAAGAGACCCTGGAATCACGGCAGACGGCTCTGGCGGCAGAGGAAAAGGCGATTGAGGAGACAACGGAGGAGGAGCCTGGTCTGGAGGAAGAGCACGAGGAAGCGCCGCATCGTCCGGTTGTCAGGCTCAACCTGCAACCCGTGCTGGATGGCGTCAGGAAAACCCTGGCGGCGGCCGGACGTGCTGCCGGGGTGCTCCTTGAGCGCGTGCTCCCGGCAGAGCAGGGAGTCGGAGCGCACAAGCCCGGAGCGCAGGGGATGGCGGACATCTTTTCGGCAAAGCAGCGGCGGTGGCTCTTTGTCGTAGTGCTCATTCCGGTGCTCGTGCTCGCCATCTACGTCGTGAGTCGGCTGCAGTACGACCGGTCACAGCAGAACCAGGTCCGGCTGCTGATGAGCCAGGCCAGTGACGCCAAGCTAGCCGCTCAGCGGAGCTCGTCGCCCGCGGAGCAGCGTGCCGAGCTGGCCAAGGCCCTGGCCGCACTGGATCAGGCCCTCAAGCTGAGGCCCGATGACGCCGCAGTGAAACAAGAGCGTCAAGCCGTCTCGCAGTACCTGGATCAGGTCAGCGGCGTGGTGCGCTTTGCCGCATTCAATATCCTGAAGGAATTCGCCGATACGGAAGCGGCCAAGACTCAGTTGAGTACCGTCATCGTGCGGGGCGCCGACGTCTGGACCCTGGATTTGGGCCTGGACCGGGTGTACAAGCACCTGCTGGACGACTCGCAGCAAGCCTTGCGCACGACAGAAGTCGAGCCAGTTGTGGTGCGCAAAGGAGACCAGCATGGTGGCATCCCTGTAGATGAGCTGCTCGATATTGTCTGGGTAGACAGCGGCACGCAGCCCGGTGCAGGCAACATGTTCATCATAGACCGCAAGGGCCAGGTACTGGTGTACAACGACGCCACTGGCCTCAAGCGTTTTGCCACAGCAGATACGAGCGCCTGGCGCAATCCGGTCGCGGTTGCCGGCTATCTGCTGAGCAGGTTCTACGTGCTTGATGGCAGCGCCAATCGCATTCTGCGCTACCAGCTCAGTGCCAGCGGCTTCGAGGGGGCGCCGTCGGACTATGCCAGCGCGGCAGGCACGTCAGCCATCTCGGGGGGTGTCGACCTTGCGATCGACGGCGACGTCTATGTGCTCCAGGCAGATGGCAAGATCGTCAAGTACCATCAGGGCAGTCCAGTGGCCTTTCCGCAGAAAGGGCTCGACATTCCATTGAGTGCGCCCAGCTGCATCTTTGTCACCGGGTCGATGGATGAAGGCGGGTCCGTGTACGTAGCCGATACGGGCAACAGTCGCATCGTCAAGTTTAGCAAGGCGGGCGAGTTCGTGCGCCAGTACCGCAGTGTCGAGCCTGGCTACATGGACAACTTGCGCGGGCTATTCGTCGACGAAGCGAACAAGCGCGTGTACCTGGTCAGCGGCAACAAGCTTCTGCAGGCCAGCCTGGCCGGTCAGTAGGCGCCAGTGACGTTCGCCTCCAGAGAGCGATGAGATGCGCCTGATCCTGGGGATAGAGACCTCCTGCGACGAGACCGCCGCGTCGGTCGTAGCTGACGGGCGAGAGATACGCTCGAACGTCGTGGCCTCGCAAATCGATATCCACCGGCGTTTTGGAGGCGTCTTTCCGGAGGTAGCTTCGCGACAGCATGTACTGGACATCGCACCGGTCATCGAAGAAGCGATGGCCATTGCCAGTGTGACCTGGCAAGACCTGGACGCTGTTGCGGTGACGAATGGCCCCGGGTTGGTGGGATCGCTCTTGGTGGGGGCCAACGTCGCCAAGAGCATCGCCTGGGCCAGAGGGCTGCCGCTGGTGGCGGTCAATCACCTCGAGGCTCACCTGTACGCGAACTGGCTGTACGCGGCGAGAGAAGGCGAGGCGCCGCCGCCTCCTCCGGCCTTTCCGGCGCTTTGTCTGATCGTTTCCGGTGGGCACACAGACCTGGTCTGGATGACCAACCACGGTCAGTACCGCGTTCTGGGTCGGACGCTGGACGATGCCGCGGGCGAGGCCTTTGACAAGGTGGCCCGGCTGCTGGCGCTCGGCTACCCGGGTGGGCCAGCCGTTCAAAAGGCCGCGGAAGGCGGTGACCCCACCGCCTTTGAGCTGCCGCGTGCGATTGTCAACGAGGGCTATGACTTTAGTTTCAGCGGCCTCAAGACCGCGGTGCTGCACATTGCCCAGGGCTGGGGCTCCGATTTTGGGGCCAAGAAGGTGAAGGGCAAGCGGCAACCTCGTCAGGGCAAAGCGGCCGGGGAGACGGTAGCCGTTTCTGGCAAAGCCCGCGTGGCTGACCTTGCGGCGAGTTTTCAGGCAGCGGTGGTCGACGTTCTGGTGCTCAAGACCAAACGCGCGGCGGAGGAGTTGGGGGCAGCGGAGGTCCTGTTGGCCGGCGGAGTGGCCAGCAATGCCCTGCTGCGACGGGAGATGAGCCGTCGTCTATCGGTGCCCGTCCGCTATCCTCCTCCGTCGCTCTGCACGGACAATGCCGCGATGGTGGCTGCCGCCGGGTTTTTCCAGCGCATCGCTGGCGACCTTGCGGGATGGGAAATGGATGTGCAACCAGGCAAGCACATCCACGAGGCGACCACGGCCGGGTGCGTCGAGGGGACTGGCTGAGTGAGTGGGTGAAGGGAGGTCCGATGACCGTCCCCAACCTGTTTGAGCAAGTATATGGCCTGGTGAGGCAGGTGCCCAGTGGGCGCGTGGTGACGTATGGTCAGGTGGCCTGGGCTCTGGGGCGACCCAGAATCGCCAGGCAGGTGGGATGGGCGATGCGTGCTTGCCCCAATGACGTTCCCTGGCATCGCGTGGTGAATGGCCAGGGCCGGCTGAGCACCAGACCGAAGATAGGCAACGTCAACCCTCAGCGGATGCTGCTTGAGGCGGAAGGCGTTCATTTTGAACTGGACGGCCGAATTGATCTGGTCGTTTATGGATGGGATGGATGGCAACAAGGATGAACACCAAAGGTGCTGGAAGCACGAAGCCGACTGACCGAACTGCGAAACGGAGCGAGCTACGCCGGCTACCCTCCGTTGACAAGCTGCTGGGTGAACCCGCTGTGCAGAACCTGGTCCTGGCTCACAGCCATTCACTGGTAGTAGGTGTCGTGCAAGACGCACTGGCTCGGGCACGCGAACTCGTGTCGGATGGCCAACCCTGTCCGGAATTGGCGACTCTGTCAGCGCAAGTAGGGGAGCTAGTCAATCGTGCCGTACGCCCCAGCCTCTGTCCGGTAATCAATGCTACCGGAGTGATCATTCACACCAACCTCGGCCGCTCGCCCTTGAGCCAGGCCGCGCTGGAGGCCATGAGGCAGACCAGCGCCTATAGCAACCTGGAGTACGACCTCGATGAGGGCGAGAGAGGCTCTCGCTACGTCCATGCCGAAGCGCTGCTTTGCCGCCTGACCGGAGCGAGGGCGGCTCTGGTGGTCAACAACGACGCGGCGGCGGTCCTGCTCGTGCTCACTGCCTTTGCCAGGGGTCGTGAGGTGGTGATCTCACGCGGTCAACTGGTGGAAATCGGCGGCGGCTTCCGTATCCCGGAGGTCATGGCCCAGAGCGGAGCACGGCTGATCGAGGTGGGCACGACAAACCGCACCTATCGGCGAGATTATGAGTTGGCCATCACACCTGATACAGCGATGCTCCTTCATGTGCACAGCAGCAACTTCCGGGTGACTGGCTTTGTGCACGAGACGCCGCTCAGCGACCTGGTCGAGGTGGCTCACGCCCGCTCTCTGCTGGCGATAGACGACCTGGGCAGCGGCGCACTGCTGGACACGGCGCAGTTTGGCCTGACTCACGAGCCGACGACACAGGAGGCACTGGCCAGCGGCGCGGACCTGGTGTGTATCAGCGGCGACAAGCTGCTAGGCGGACCGCAGGCCGGGATCATTCTGGGCGATGAGCGGCTGGTCGCCGAGCTGAAGAAGCATCCTCTCACCCGGGCACTGCGAGTGAGCAAGACCGTCCTGGCCGGGCTGCAGGCAACGCTGCTGCACTATCTGCAAGGCCAGGCGCTCAGGGACGTGCCTGTCTGGCAGATGATGGCGCTGCAACCGGTGCAGATCGGCGTGCGGGCTGAGGCATTGTTGACCTGGCTGAAAGCACGGGGAGTGAAGGCGGAGCTAGTAGAGGGCGTCTCTGCGGTCGGCGGCGGCACCCTCCCGGGCGAGACTCTGCCCACTCGGTTGGTCAGCATTCAGACTGACTCTGCAAGCCAACTGGCGGAGCGACTGCGCCGCGGTGCCATCGCGGTGCTGAGCCGGATCGAGGATGACCGCCTGATGTTGGACCTGCGCACCGTTCTGCCGTGGGAAGAGGAGGACCTGCGCACAGCCCTGGAAGCTGCTCTGTCAAAGGTGTAGCGCCGGTGGGCTGTAGCTAGAACTCGATACCTTTTCTGTTAAGCAGCAGTTGAGCTGCTTTTGTCTGCAGCAGCGCCACCGGCCCCACGAACAGCAACGCCAGGCCAATCCGCGTGACATACAACCCCAGGAAGTACAAGAGCGTCACCAGCAGCAGCGTCATGGTAAAGAGCAGGTTGGACATTGCCAGCAGATAGGCCCGGCGAATGGTGGCCCAGACACCTCTGTTATCCTGCACGTACAGCACCAGCACATAGCTCTGCGTGACGAGGATAGCTGACAGTATGGCTATCGGTACACTGGCCCAGACTCGGGCCAGTGGACTGTCTCCGGAGAGGAAGAAGAGGATATCGTAGCCCAGAATGAGCAGGACCAGTGCGAGGGGAGCGACGATCAACCAGCCCCGGAACAGGTAGAGCCTGAGCCCCCGCCAGAAATCCGACAGCCTGGCCTCGTCCTGCAGTACTGCCTGGCGCGCGAATTGGTACACGGCAACGGTTGCTCCCGGGCCAGTGAGTATGGGCAACTGGAGCACCAGCCAGGCCACGCTCACGACGGTGACCTCAAATAGGTTGCGGAGAATGAACCCGGCCGCATCACGCAAGAAGAGCATTCTTTCCTCCGGTGAATGCCACGATTATATGCCTCGGGCAGGATGCCTCCAAAGCTGACGTAGACTGATTGACAGACCAGGTGGCCTGGCTATACTGTCAAGTGCGTGGCTGCTCCGGAACGAGACCGGAGAGTCACGTATCAGGTGAATGTTCCACGGAGCAACCCGCTCTTGATTCAGTCGAGTCGCAATGTCCGCCCCGCTCGCACAAGAGGCAGGGCATCGGGTCTGCCGCGGAGCTGGCCCGCTACCTTCGCGGCTCTGCGCCATCGCAACTTTCGTCTCTGGTTTGTCGGGCAGACCCTCTCTGTGATAGGCACCTGGGCTCAATCGGTAGCCCAGGGGTGGGTCGTCTACGAGTTGACCAAGTCGGAACTGGCGCTGGGAGCGGTGCAGTTCTTTGGGAGTCTGCCCACACTGTTTCTCATGATTCCGGCTGGCGCAGTGGCCGACCGGCTTCCCAAACGACGTGTGGTGCTCATCGCGCAGGTGGCGATGATGCTGCAGGCCTTAATCCTGGCAGGGCTGGCGGCGCTCCACCGACTGCAGCCGTGGCATGTAGCCCTGTTGGCTGCGTGCAACGGAGTGGCCAACTCGTTCGAAGCTCCTGCCCGGCACGCCATGGCCGTAGAGATGGTCGACGACCGACGCGACTTGATGAACGCCGTCGCACTCAACTCGACCATCATCAACACGGGGCGAGTGATCGGCCCGGCTATCGGGGGGCTCATTCTGGCCAGGTTTGGCGCTGCCCCGTGTTTCGCGATGAATGGGCTCAGTTTTCTGGCCGTGCTGGCAGCGCTGCTGTCGATGAAACTTGCTCCCTGCGAGCCCAGGACAGCGAGTGAGAGCGTCGTCGCTCAGGTGCGAGTTGGCATGAGCTACATCTGGCGAAACAGGCCGCTGTGCACTCTGCTCGCGCTGGTCGGTGTGGGTCAGTTGTTTGGCTTCTTCCATACGATCCTCATGCCGGCCTATGCGGCTGGCGTCCTGCACGTTGGCGAGACGGGGCTCGGGACCCTGAACGCGGCGGTGGGCGTGGGTGCTTTGACCGGATCCCTGCTTGTGGCTTCGATGGCGGCTCACTCTGGCCGACGCTTCCTGATGGCCGGAGGTGCGTTGCTCTTTCCTCTCTCGGTGTTGGG
>ENA-UOWE01002019-UOWE01002019.1-activated-sludge-metagenome-genome-assembly--contig:-NODE-2019-length-23311-cov-6.296999_pt1 | contig 23311 bp, 18 predicted proteins | sample MGYA00249841_ERZ761562 | MGnify/ENA primary metagenome ERZ761562 (study PRJEB28883, sample SAMN05720200) | activated sludge metagenome | isolation source: Anaerobic digester | place: Japan... | reverse complement strand
GTGAATTGGAACCACTATTATAATGAAAATCTTAGTTCTACCGGGGTGTTCGCTTACAGCAATTATTCAGCCGAGAAGGATGAAATAGAAGTTGAATCTGAAAGCTCTTCGCTGAAAACTGGTGTTCAATACTTTTCGGGAAAATACAACTTGCGATATACCGGTTTCTCAAGCCATTCAATAGATGGAGGGCTTCAGGTTATCCATTACAATGTTTCGCGTGGAGAAATGTCTCCATATAATGACCTTTCCATTATCCCCTCTTCAAAACTGGAAAAGGAAAAAGCTTTTGAAAATGCGGTTTATCTTAACGATTCGTGGAATATCAACGAAAAAATTTCTTTAAACCTTGGTTTGCGGTATTCAGCTTATTTTACAGTTGGGCCTAAAACTCAACTGCAATATTTGAGCAACAGCTACACTGAAGATGCTATTATTGATACTGTTTTTATAGGAAATAACAAAATCGGGAAGAAATATTTTGGCCTTGAACCAAGGGTAGCTGCCAAATACCAGTTTAATAACCAGACTTCTGTTAAAATGAGCTACAACAGGAATTATCAATACATCACTATGTTGTCTTATACGGCTATTTCTATTCCTTCGGATGTGTGGAAGTTAGCCGATGATTACATCAGGCCTGTGCAATCCGATCAGTATGCAATTGGTTTTTATAGAAATAACAAAGAAAATACCATTGAAACATCTGTTGAATTTTATTACAAAAACCTGAGCAATGTTACCGAGTTTAAAAATAACGCTGTTGTTGAAATGAACCCATACCCCGAACAAGAACTGCTAAATGCTAAAGGCCAAAATTATGGTATAGAGCTGATGTTAAAGAAAAACAAAGGCAAATGGGATGGATGGATTAGCTATACTTATTCAAGATCATTGAGGAAAGCTATTTCTACTGGTAGTGGAAATATTAATAATGGAAAAGAGTATCCTTCGGCATTTGATAAGCCTCATGATTTGTCCATTTTGGCCAACTATCACATCAACAAAAGATGGCGAATGTCTTTCAATTTCTTTTATTCAACAGGTAGGCCATTTACCAAGCCAGAAAAAGTTGCTAATATTGAAAATGGCAATAAAATAGTCCTTTATTCGGACAGAAATAAATACCGTATCCCGGATTACCATCGCCTTGATTTTTCTATTAGTATGGACGAAAGCCTCAGAAAAAGCAAAAAATGGAAGGGGAGCTGGACATTCTCAGTCTTGAACGTGTATGCAAACCATAACACATATTCAATTTTTTATAAAAAAGAAGCTCCTTCGGCTAAAAACAATTATAACCAGTTTTCATTATATAAGCTCTATATTTTAGGTATTCCTTTGCCAACCCTGACTTATAACTTTATTTTTTAATAACAACATTGTCGTATTTCAAATAATTAGTAATGAACGCTATAGTAAAAATAAAAAGGTTTGTATGTCAATGTGGTATGTTTTTTATGCTGATAATTTCAATTTCGTCATGCCAGGAAGCTTATACTGATGATGATACAACAAATGATAAGAAAGTATTGGTTGTAAATGGTGAAATTACTGACAAGCCTGGGCCTTACAAGGTTACACTAACCTATGCTTCTGATTTTGGCTCAGATAAGGTTACTTATGTCAGTGGGGCTACTGTTTTTTTGCATGATGATAAAGGCAAGAATGTCCCTATGACTGAAAAAACAAGAGGGGTGTATTCAACTGATTCTGCTGCAATACAGGGTACTGTTGGCCGAACCTATTATTTATATATAAAATTACTTGATAAAACTTTGTATGAATCTAAAAAGCAAAAATTGGTAGATAGAGATTATACGGATTCCATTTATGCAGAATACGGAACATACGATTACACGGCAACAGGCACAGATGGAAATATCATAAAAAAAACTTTAGAGGGTATATATGTTTATGTTGATATAAAATCTAACAGCCCTGAAACCAAGTGCTTTTATTTTAGCAAGAAAGTTGTTTGGCAATATACCAGATCTCTAAATATTCCGGGACAGATGCCTCAACCTATGTATTTCAGACAGGTAATCAATGCAGACAACCTGCCCGATGCTAAAGCTACTCAGTTGTATAATGGAATGCAGGTCATTAAAAAACATTTGCTGTTTTTTGTCCCTTATAACGTTGATAATACTAATGGTATTGACTCCTTAAACTGGGGGCCTTATTCAAGTCAGGGATGGGTATCTTATGTTTTTATTTCGGGAATAACCAAAGAAGCTTATAAGTTTTACAATGACGCAGCGGCTCAGCTTTCATCTGGGATGCAACTGTTTGATCCCATCCCGAGCCAGGTAAATAGCAATGTATATTGTAAATCTGATTCTACTATACCTGTGCTTGGACTGTTTAAGGTTTACACCCAAAAAAATAAATATAAAGCTTTTATGTGGTATCCAACATTAAAACATGTCATAGAGAAGGATGTAATAGATCCAGGGCCTTTGGTGAATGATACATTTATCTCAAGACCTCAACCTTATTGGGTATTTTTTAATTGACGGACTTAAATCTTTTAGTTGTGAAAATTGGATATTTGATATTGGCATTTTGCCTTGTTTCTTTTGGGCCTTTTGTTTTTGCAGGTTCAAAATCAAGTTTGTTGACTGAAAAAAAAGTTGATTTTTCTTCCTATGAAAAAGTTTTTGTTAAAACTGACAAAGATATTTACTGGAACGGAGAAAAATTATTTTATAAAGCCTGGGTTTTGGATGCTCAAACCCTAAAAAATACATCTTCCAGTAGTTGGCTATATTTTGAATTGGTTAATATTGAAGGGAAGATTTGTATGAGCTGGAAAGTGAATGCTGTTAATGGCGTAGTCTCCGGAATAACTTATATTAATGATACCATTCAATCGGGTGTTTATGTATTAAGGGCTTTTACTAATTTAATGCGTAATATGCCAGAAAAATATTATTATTCAACAAATATCCTTGTATTAAAGTTGAGCAGTCCTGAAATTACCAGGTTAGAAGTTCCTGTTTATCCTGAAAATACTGAGGATAATTTGTTGTGTCAACCTGGAGGAGGGCGTTTGGTTGCAGGGATACCTAATACTCTGTATTACAACTTTAATAACACCAACAAGTCATTCAATGCCCAGTTGGTCGATAACAGAGATTCTGTCGTTAGTAATTTTTTTATTGACAGTTCCGGTATAGGCTCTATTTCATTTGTCCCATCTATTGATTTGAGCTATCATGTAAATATTGATGACCCCATAATTGGGAAAATCAAAAGCAAGCCTATGGCTGTTTTTGCAGATGGTTTTATTGGCTCTTTTAATCGTTTTGGAGAAAAGGCTTATTTCCGTTATTCTACAAATGATGCAACTTTGAAGAATGGCAAATATAATTTTCATATTTTTCTCAGGGATAAGAAATTACTCGATACTGCCATTGTTGCAAAACCAGCAGATTCTTTGGTGTTTAATTTGAAGGGCAGCGCCGGGATTGTTCAGGTTGTAATTACCAACAGCAAAAATGATACTGTTTTTGAACAACTATATTATTGTGCTTCAAAAACAAATAAACCTGTAGTTGAGTTTGTTCAGGCTCAAAATGAGCCCAATATTAAGGTTGCTTTAAACCTTTTAAACCCAGCTCTTACGGATACCTTAAATCTGGCCTTTACGGTTTCTTATCAACACCCTTTTAGTATCTTGAATATCAATCATTCTTTAAACAGGTATATTCAAATTCAAAGTGATTTGGGGTTATCTCTTCAAGCTTTTAATGCTGATTCTTTAAGTATTGAAAATATCAATTGTTTGTTGGCTTTAATAAAAGGAGACCAATATTATTGGAATATTGTCAGAAACAAAAAGGTTTTTTCTAATCAAAGATATTTTTCTCCCGAAAATAAAGGTTTTTATCTTTCAGCCCAATTAGTAGATGGTTTTACAAAGCAGCCTGCCAGTAATAAGATTGTTACTATGTCTTACGTTGATTCTATTCCTAATGTTCAGTATGCTGTAACCGATACAATGGGATATTGCCATTTTTTACTCAATGATGATGCCGAAAACAAAGAGTTGATTTTGCAATTGTTTAAAAACGATAAAGATGATAAGCATATCTATTCAATTATTGTTGAACCTAAAGGGGGGCTGAAAACTTCTTTTAAAAAGGCTAACCTTATGCTTAATTCTGAGCAAACTAAATATATTGATAAAATAAGAAAATTGAGGTTGGTTGAAAAAATCTTTACTAATCAGGAAGTGAAAAATAGCGAAAAGCAAACTAATGAACTACAGGAGAACTTTAGGTTGAACGTGAAAAATATGATTAAATACTCTGTTTTTCCTCAGGATTATACTGAGTTGGAAAACATGGCCGATATTATTAATAATATTCTCCCGGGGGTATTTCTGAAAGAAAAAGATAATACCGAAACTTTGAATGTCTTTGATCCAAATTTAAGAGCTGTAATGCCAAACCAGGCTTCAATATTCCTTAACGGGGTGCTGGTTGATGATTTAGATTTTATATTGAAACTTAAATATACCGATATATACAAAATTGATGTCTGTCAAACCCAATTGTTTTATGGAGACTTGTCTTTTCACGGGTTTATATCTATTATTACAAATGATTTAGCTATCCCTTCTTCATTTTACTCCAGTACACGTATTAAGGTTGAAAACTTTGTAGCTCAAAGCCAATGTGTCAATAAGTTTACGAAAGAAGAAATAGACCAAATGAAAAAAGAAGGTATTCCTGATTTTAGAAATATTTTATACTTAAATTATTCAAAAATACCCTTTAATCATGGTATATCAAACCCGATAAGCATATTCCCTTCAAACTTTAAGGGTATGTATAATTTCAGCATCCAAGGTTTTACTAAAGATGGAGAAATCTTTGAGAATTCTGTTCAATTCAAAATTCAATAGCTATGCAAAAATTCTTAATCATATTGTTTTTGGGGCTAATATCTATTAGTAGCCTGACAGCTTCTAACCCTGATGAACCCAAACTGCTTGTTGAGAAAACTTATGGGCCGCATTTGTTAGCTACTACATTTGTTAATTCTTTTCCTGGTAACAATAATCAATATTTTAACAACTGGTCAGAAGGTGTTGTTTTGCTCTCAAATGGCGAAAGGGTAAAAATTAAGCATATACGTTATAATTGTTTACAAGATGAATTACTTTGGTTGCGTCCGGCAGATTATCAAACTTCTACCGTATTAAAAACCTCGGTAAATGAGTTTATTGTATTTGATGCCGAAAACAAACCTTGTTATTTCAAAAAAGAAAAATTCCGGGATTGGTACATGCTTGATTCTACCTTTGTTTTCTTTCATGTATTAGTTGAAGGCGACATTTCTTTTTATGTTCACCATAAAGCTTTAAATATAGATAAAAACAGCAGGGAACTGACAAGAAAAGATTTTTATTACATTAAAAGCGGAAAACAGCTAAAGGCTATCAAACTTCGACGTTCCAGCATTTTTAATTGTGGCTTTTTTGATAAAGAAAAAATGCGTGAGATAATAAGAAAAAACCATTTGCGTGTAAGAAAAGAAGAAGATATGATGAAAGCTATAGATTTATATAATGCGGCTTCTTAAAAAAATGTATAAAGCATCAGCATTACTATCGAAATATAATCTTTCAACAATATGCGCAATTGCTTCAAGGCACTTCCCATTTGGGCTTCTACTGTTTTTACTGATAATCCAAGTGTGTTAGCTATTTCCTGGTATTTTAGCCCGTCAACACGGCTGAGAAGAAATATTTCCTTTCTTTTCGGCGGAAGTTGTTCTATAGCTTCCAATATATGCCCTTCCAGCTCAAACGAGTGCTCATCGTTATCCTGTTGCGAATCAAAATCATTTTGTTCTTTGTAGCTTTGTTGGTAGTTGACTACAACCTTTTCATGTTTGAGATAATTCAAACATGTGTTTTTAAGGGCTGTATTGATATAAGCAGTAATTGAACCTTGTACTACCAGTTCTTCCCGCTTTTCCCAAAGTTTTACAAACAAGTCCTGGACGATTTCTTCTGCAATAACAGGGTTTTGTACATATTTGAATGCCTGAAGGCAGAAAAGACGGTATTTTTCTTTGAAATACTTTTCAAAAAGCACCGGGTCTAACAACGATTCCAGATTGTCTGCTACTGCCATTATTTATGGATTATGATACAATTATAAGCCTTTCAGGCTAAAATCACAAAGTTATTTGTATTTAATCCATTTGTACAGTTCGCGGTACGTTACTTTTTTGCCATACATCAATATCCCGGTACGGTATATTCGGGCTGCAAGCCATGTAAAAGCTATGAATGTAACAACCAGTAACCCCATCGATAAGCCTGCCTGCCAATATGGTACGCCAAATGGGATACGTACCATCATAACTATTGGAGAGGTAAGCGGGATAAGCGAAAACCAAAATGATAAGTTGCTGTCCGGGTTGTTCATGGTATTTATCATCACATAAATAGCCAAAATAAGGGGTATTGTGACCGGCAACATAAACTGTTGTGTATCAGCTTCGTTGTCCACGGCAGAACCAATGGCTGCAAAAATAGCGGCATACAGCAGGTATCCACCAAGGAAGAAAAAGATAAAACACCCAAATATCACCCCAAAGTTAATGTTGTTCATGGCGGTATAAAATTCTTTCATCTTGGCAGTTTTATCATCAATGGCTTGAGATTGGATGTTTATCACCGTTTGAGTTGGCTGCTGCTTTTGCATGATGTCCTGTGCAACAACTTTATTGGTTTCACTTAATGATATTTCAGGAAACAAAGCTTTTTGCCCTATGGTAATAAACGAAACCGTCAGTAATAACCAGGCTGTAAATTGAATAAGGGCGATAGCTGCAATGCCGGCAATCTTTCCCATCATTAGTTCAAACGGTTTTACTGATGATACAATGACCTCAACAATCCTGTTTGTCTTTTCTTCAATCACTCCACGCATTACCTGGCTACCAAAGAGGAAAATAAAAAAGTAAATAAGAAAGCCGCTGGCATAGCCAACAATCATGGCTAAAGTGTCGTTTGTTTCTTTCATTTTGCCACCTTCTTCTATCTGCACAATTCGGATGTTTACATGCGATTTAATGGCTTGTATGGTTTTTTCCAGGTCGTACAACTTGTTGGTGTACATTAGTTGGCGTTCCATCTCTTTTTTTAAGGATTCTTCAATATGATATTTTACTGAAGTACCCGGTTGGCTTTGCGAATATAATGTAACCGAGTTGGGGGCATAAGTAACATTGTGAGAAATAAACAATACTCCCCAAAAACCTTCCTGGTTGAATGTTTTAAGTTTCTCCTGAACTTTGTCAGTTTGTATATAAGTAAATTTTAGGTTTTTGGTTTCAGGGATTTTATTTATAAAAAGGTGTGAACTGTCTATTACAGCTATATTTTTCAGCTCCTCCTCTTCGTAGGTGGCCAATAATAATGGTGAAAGTATCATGGCCGCAAACAAAAACGGTCCAATGATGGTCATTATAATAAATGAACGCTTACGCACACGGGTGGAAAACTCGCGTTGAAATACTAAAAAGAAATTATATGCAGACATAGCAATATATTGATAAGTTTATTCCTGTGATTTCTTTACATTTTCTATAAAAATCTCTTCCATACCCGGAAGAACCTCCTTAAATGAGAGTACCTGAACATGTGGCACCACAATTTTTAACAAATCATTTTCGGCAACAGAACCCTTGGCTTGCAATGTAATAGTGTGAATATGATGATTTTGGATACTTTTTAAAATATGGTAATGTTGTTGTGCAAGGGTTACAACTTCTTCATGATTGCCCGTAAAGCTAAGCTCGAAGATGTTTTTTCGGTAACTGTGCCTGATTTCCTCTACATTGCCTTGCAAAATGACCTTAGAACGGTTGATTAGCGCAATATCATCACACAGCTCTTCTACTGACGACATGTTGTGAGAGGACAATATTATAGTAGTACCTTTTTCTTTGAGTTCTTTAATTTCGTTTTTCAGCATATTGGCATTAATTGGGTCAAAGCCACTAAACGGTTCGTCAAATATCAGCAATGAAGGCTCATGTATAATAGTGGTAACAAACTGTACCTTTTGCGCCATCCCTTTCGATAGTTCTTCAATGCGTTTATCCCACCATGAACCGATTTTAAGCTTCTCAAACCAATACTTCAACCTTTTATTGGCTTCCTGCTTTGATAAACCCTTTAGTCTGGCTAAATATAGAGCTTGTTCTCCCACTTTCATTTTTTTATATAAGCCCCGCTCTTCGGGCAGGTAACCAAAGTGTCGTATATCTTCAGCAGACAAAGGCTGTTCTTTAAACATTATTTCGCCAGAATCCGGAGCGATAATTTGGTTCAAAATCCTGATTAAAGTAGTTTTTCCGGCTCCATTTGGCCCTAACAGGCCAAAGACAATACCTTCTTTGATTTCTATTGAAGCATTACTCAATGCCTGATGATTTGAAAATGATTTGCTTACATTACGGACATGAATGATGTTCTGCATTATTTTTTTTGTGAGTGAAAGTATAAAAATAATTGCGAAATTAATCTTTAAAAAAAATTAAATATCTATCTTTGCGCTCTCAAAAATTGCGGATGTGTCGTAATTGGTAGCCGAGCCAGACTTAGGATCTGGTGCCGTAAGGCGTGGGGGTTCGAGTCCCTTCATCCGCACTTATTTGTTTTAATTGTCCATCGAAAAAGGAATTTCTTTTTATCCAGTCTAATCAAATATTTTATTGAATGAATATTAGTAAGCAAAACGTTGACGAGTTGAATGCCAAGATAAAACTTAGTTTTGGCAAGGAAGATTACGAAGAAAAAGTAAAAAAATCGCTGAATGATTATCGCAAAAAAATTAACATGCCAGGTTTTCGTCCCGGCCATGTACCAATGGGTTTGGTCGAAAAAATGTACCGCAAGCCTGTACTTATTGAAGAAGTAAACAAACTTATCAGCGAATCACTTTACAATTATATCAAAGAACAAAATCTTGATATTTTAGGAGACCCTATTCCTTCTGAAACAGACAATAAAACCATTGATTTTGATAACAATACCGAATTTGAATTTACTTTTGATATTGCATTGACTCCTTCTTTTGAAATTTCGTGGACAAAGAAAGACAAAATCACTTCATATACTATCCCTGCTGATGATACAGCCATCAATAAACAAATAGAGTATTATGCCCGCCGTTTCGGAAAATTTGTTACTGCAGAAGTAGCTGAAAAAGAATCGAGCATTACTGGTAATTTAGCTGAAGTTGATGAAAAAGGCAATTTGGTTGAGAATGGACATGTTGCTGAAGGGGTTACTATTTATCTTGATTTAGCTAAAGACGACGCAGAAATAAATGCATTCATTGGAGCTAAAGTGGGTGATATTGTTAAATTTGACATTAAAAAGGCTTTTCCTAATAATGTTGAGCTTGCAAACCTGTTGAAAGTTGAAAAACACGAGGTTGATGCTGCCCCATCACATTTCCAGATGACTATTGGCGCTATCAGCAAGTTTGAATCTGCTGCTGTTGAACAGGATTTGTTTGACAAAGTTTACAAAGCCGGCGAAGTAAAATCTGAAGAAGAATTTCGGGCCAAAATAAAAGATGAAGTCGAAAACTTCAACAAAATGCAGGTAAAATATCGCTTTGCTAACGATGCAAAAAAACTTTTAACTGAAAAAGTTAACTTTAGCTTACCTGAAGAGTTTCTTAAACGTTGGTTACTTTCAACTAATGAAGGTAAAATTACTAAAGAACAGATTGAACAAGAATTTCCTATGTTTGCTGAAGGCCTGAAATGGCAGATTATCAAAAATAAAATCAGCAAAGACAACGGGTTTAAAGTTGAAGAAACCGAAATCAAAGAGATGGCCAAAGAAGAAATCCGTATTCAGTTTCTCAACTATGGCATCACCAACATGGACGATGAACACCTCGAATATTTTATTGCTGAAAATATGAAAAAAGAGGAGTCGGTTAGACGCTATGTGACTAATGTTATTGAGCAGAAGGTGGTTGATTATGTGCGTCAAAACGCAACTGTAGAAGAAAAAGAAATTTCGCAAGACGAATATGCAAAATTAGCTTAAACAGAAAGTAACAAATATAATGAAGCGCCCTTGTGGCGCTTTTTTTATGTCAAGTTGCATTGAGGGGTGATTGGTTTTAATAATTTTAGTGTTGTTTAATAGTCGAAAAGCTTTCATGCTAAATGGGGTTTAATGAATGATAGCTGGTTTATTATTTAACCAGAGTACCATTTTTTTTGTCTTGGATAGAATCATGGGTGTTCTAAATTTAAAAACTTTCTTTTAATCTATTGTTCAGTAACTTATATTAATGAAAAGTTTTATTTTCCTATATTAAATTTGATAATAAATTATTATCTAACCATATTTTATTGTAAAAATCTTTATTTAATTGAGGCTTGGTGTTTTTTACATCAAAAAAAATATTTAACTTAACGTTTCTTTAATAAAATATTATTTCTAAAACTTAATTTCTTAATACCAAAAAACAAAAATTTATGAAAAAAAATCTTCTAAAACTATCAATTTATGGTGTGTGTGCTGTATTTGTAGCTACATCATGCCTTGAAACTGAAGAGCTTGACTCGGTAAAAGCTATGCGCGAAGCGAAAGCTGATAAACTTCAGGCTGAAGCTGATGCTGCTGTTTTGAAAAATGCTTATGATTCGGCAAAGTACAAATTAGATTTGTCTGTGGCTACAGCGCAAAGTCAGTATAATATTGCTGATTATAATTTTCAACAGCAGATGTTGAAACTTACTTATTCCAGGGATTCACAACTTGTTGTTGACCAGATGGCCATTAACATCCAGAATTCAAAAACTAACCTGATCAGTGCCCAGGTCGCTTTTGTTAATAGTCAGGCTACTTTGTTCACTGCAAAACAGAATTATTTAAGAGATTCTGTCAATGCATCTGCTAAAAACCAGGCATTGGTTAATTTGTACAATGATTATTTTGCTTATTACAATGGAGGGACACTTTCAAGTGGTGTTACTATTAACAGAGGTATTTTTACTTTGAGAGGAGATATTCTTGCTGAAAAAGGTACATTACTTACAGCATTGAACAATCAGGCAAATGATATTGAAATTAAGGCCAACCTTATCCTTGGTTATAGGGATAATATCCGCACAGATAGCTTGTCTATAGTTGCAAAACAAAAAACTATAACTATTTACAATGGAGCAAAAACTTCTGCAGATTATACAAAAGCAATTGATGATATCACCAGCTTGGTAAATTCTGCTGAAGTTGATTTTGTTGCAAAACAAAATGCCAGGGTAATATTGGAAGATGACAAGGCTAAAGCTTATAATGCTGATACTGCTGCCACTAACACATATAACAGGAACCTGGCAAGAAAAAATAAAGCAAATAATGATATGAAAAATTTGCTTACTTTAGTTGGTGTTAATACTTTTAATGAACTTGTTCAGGAACAAGCCCGTGTAGCTTCTGATCTTACAGACAAATCTGGGGTTTACAATATTTGGGCAACACAGTTTACTACTGCAACAAACAACCTTGCAGCTTCAAAAAACACCAAAAATCAGGCTCAAGTTCGTAAAGATGCTGCAGACGCTGTTGTAGCTTCTGTTACTGCTGCCGGAGGTACTCCTACATCTGCTCAATTGACTGAGCAAACTAATGCTACCCAGGCTTTGAGTGATGCAAATACAGATCTTGCTGCAAAACAAAGTACTTATGACAATGTTAAGGCAGGATATGATCCAGCCAAAACAGCTTATGACAATGCAAAGATTGCTAATGACTCTATTGTAGCCCGCAGGGCAAGATACGATGGCTTTAGCGCTATTTATGATGAGGCAGATGGTAAAGTTGCATCTTTGTTAGCTGCTAAAGATGCCAAAAAAGCTGATTATGAAGCTGCTCTTAAACAATATAATGAAGCTTTAACAGCTGAGAATATTGCAAAAAATAACTATGTATCATACAAAGCTTGCAAGACTACACTTGAAGGGATAAGTTTAATTTCTGATGCTTCTGTAAAAATTAGCCAATTGGATGACAAAATTGCTGCCTTGCAAAAAGATATTGCCACATTGCAGAATGATATTAACGATTACAATTTGCAGATTTCTCGCGTTAATAAAGCAGACTATACCTATGAAGATGCTATTAAGACATCTAATGCTAAGATTGCAATGTATACAAGCCTTCTTACAGAATATGAGACTAATGCAGCTGCTATTAAAGCAAAAATTGATGCTTATTAATATTAGGTTACATACCTAAATATTTAATTGAAATAAGAATTATTATGATGAAAAAGCATATCATTACTGTTTTGGTAGCATTAGTTTCATTGCCTTTGTTTTCTCAGTTCAATGCCGGGACACTGAAAGTATCGCTCAACTTAGGCAACTCGCCTTATGTTGGCATGCTTCAGGCTCCTTCGCAGACAAGCTCTACTCAATACCTTAGTGTTGAGCCGGCTCGTTGGGTGAGTGGTACAAGCAACTCGCTCGTGAACATGGTAGGCATGGAAGTGAAATTTTTTGTTGCCGACAACCTTGCCTGTAAGTTTATAGGTGGGGGACAAATCAGTGTTACTCCTGGACAAAACGAAATTCCCGGGGTTGACAATGATGTATATCCGTTCGATCCACAAACTGCAATACCTGCTTTTAGTGATGTTAAGGAGCAAAAACAAAATCAGTTTTTGTTTCAGGTTGGAGCTGATAAATATTTCAGCAAAAACAACGTTGCGATATATGCTGGTGGTGAATTAGGGTTTCGTTATGGAGCTGGTAAATCAAAGTCTATAACAGAGACATCTGCTGGTTCTTCTATTGCTGAAGTATATGGATATTTTGGAGCTATTGATTTTGGTGCTGAATACAATACAAATGACGGGTTGTTTGTAGGTGTTGAAATCAGACCTGTATCCGTTGCTTACTCTGTAAGTACCATTGAGCCTATTCCAGGAGTTAGCCAAAAAGGAGATAACCTGAATGTTGGTTTCTTTGTTTATCCTACGGTACGATTTGGTATTAATTTTTAATATACCTTATAGCCTAAAAAAAACGCCCTTTTAAGGGCGTTTTTTTTTATCTTATTTTTTGGCACATCATTAATCCATCTCGAAGTGGTAACAAAACATGTAAAAGGTCTGGATTTGCATGCACCATTTCGTTGAATTGAATTACAGCTTTGGTAGCTTTGTCTTCTTTCATTGCCGGGTCTATAACTTTTTCGTTCCAAAGAACATTGTCAGCGATTAGATAGCCTCCTACATTGAGGTATTTTAAGCATAGTTCAAGATATTGAGGATACTCGCGTTTCTCGCCATCAATGAAAATAAGGTCAAATGAGGTGTTAATTTTATGAATTATATCCAAGGCACTGCCAACATGCAGTTTTATTTTATCTCCTAATCCTGATCTATTAAAAGAAAGCTTGGTTTGAGAGGCTATTTCATCGTCTATTTCAATAGTATGAAGGATACCGTCAGGAGTTAACCCTTGAGCCAAACAAATGGCAGAGTATCCGGTAAAAGTTCCTATTTCCAATATGGACTTTGGTTTAATCATTTTACTAATCATAATAAGGAATAAGCCCTGGTTGTGACCCGAAACCATACGGGGGTTAAGCTGGTTGAGGTACGTATCTTTGTAAATCTCTTTTAGAATAGGCAGTTCTATGCTACTGTGATTTTCAATGTATTGTTCTAAGTCGGGATGTAGTTTCATTTGTCGCTATAAATGAGGAATGAAAGCTTTTCGGGATTAAGGATGTCGTTGGCTGTTTCTAATACGTCTATTGAGGAGATGTACTCAATTTGCCTGCATACTTCTTCAAGGTTGTCAAATTTGTCATATACAAGGAAGCTTTTGCCCATCGACAACATAATATTTTCATTGCTTTCGGAAGCAATGGCCAACTGGCCAATAAGTTGTTTCTTAGCTTTAGAAAGTTGAATTTCGCTAAGTTTTAGTTCTCTTAGTTTGTTGAATTCTTTAAAAATCAGTTTGATACATTTATCAAGATTTTCTTTATCAGTACCAAAATAGACAGAAAAAATGCCTGTATCGCTGAAATTGGCGTAGTTTGATTCAATATTATAGGTATATCCGTTGCGTTCGCGGAGCGACATGCTTAAACGAGAGTTCATTCCAGGGCCTCCAAGCATATTGTTGAGCAAATGCATGCTCATTCTTGCCGGGTGTGTAAAACCATAGGCTTCTGTGCCGATAATGCAATGTGTTTGGTAGGTACTTTTTTTCTGAGAATTGTTAAAAGGTGGGCCAATTAATGCCTGGGCCCGTTTTTTGTTTCGCAAGTTGGCCGAAAAATGACCAAAATGACGTATTGCCAATTTTTCAACTTGTTTGATAGTAACATTACCAACAATACTTATTACCATTTGGTCTGTATGGTAATTATTTTTAATAAATGTCAACAGGTCTTTTCGTTTGTATCTTTTTAGTTTCTCCGCTTTGCCTAAAATATTGCGGCCAAGAGGGTCGTTGGGGAAAAGACGTTCGTCGAAATCGTCAAAAATAAGGTCAGAAGGGTTATCTTTATATGAATTGATTTCGTCAATTACTACTTCTATTTCTTTGTTGAGTTCTTTTTCGGGAAAAACAGAATTGAAGGCAATATCAGCAATGAGTTCTAATGCACGTTCAAGGTATTCCTTCATAAATGTGGCGTGTATGCAGGTTTCTTCTTTGGTAGTAAAAGCATTGATTTCGCCGCCTACATCTTCCATTCGCGAAAGGATATGGTGCGAACGGCGTTTTTCAGTTCCTTTAAATATGACATGTTCAATTAAATGGGCGATACCGTGTTCGTCTTGGTTTTCGTCACGAGAACCGGCGTTGATAAACAAACCTGCATGGGCAATAGGGGTTTTGACTTGTAAAAGCACAACCCTGATGCCATTATTAAGTGTCAATTTTTGGTATTCCATTGTTCAAAAAGCTGGGCAAAGATAGGGAAAATAATCAAGATGAAGGAAGAAGGAAGAAGAGGTAAGGCAAATAAGTGGAAGGATAGGAAAAAAAAGAAGATTATGGAAGCGTAAGGGAGAATATAAGGAGATTATAGGTAGCATAGATAAATATAAGGCACTCAAAGTGTTGTAAAATGTGGTGGTTTAAAGGAATAAAATGAAAGAAATTATTTTGCTGTTTTTGTGTGATTTTTTTGGGTAGTAAAAAAAAATAGTTATTTTTGCACCGCAATTCCAACAGACAAGGTGCCATAGCTCAGTTGGTAGAGCAACGGACTGAAAATCCGTGTGTCCGTGGTTCAATTCCACGTGGCACCACAGCTAAAAGCAAAAGCCGCGTAAAAAGCGGCTTTTGTTGTTTTAAGTAACTAAAAAAGACGCAGCAAAACAGTGTATTTTTGAAAATATTTGAAGCGATTTTTATGTTCTGCTATTGAGAGCAACAGGTCTATGGGGCTTTTTTTATAGATTTTACTATTAATTTCCGGTAAGTACTACTACTTTAAAAGTAAAAGTTTCGTCAGGCAAGGTAGTTGTGTTTATTCCATTATCAACCATGCGATAAGAAATCTTAATTTTACCCAGAAATACATCATAGTCAAGGTATTCAAAAGCATTTTCGTAAACCCAGGTGTAGGGCAAGGCGTTGAAGCTTTGGTTACTTGAGCCTTCGTTGCGGAGAATGTATAGTAAAACTGCACCATTGCTGAAAATTTCCTGGTTGATTTCTTTTACATCAAAGAATACATAATATTCCGAGCTGTCTCCCTGCCAGTTGGATGGTTTTACATCAAAAATGATGGATTTAACATTGGCATTGCCCATATCGCCAGGGTCGCCTTTGTCACCTTTTTCTCCTTTGCATGAAAATAAAGAGATGCTTATGCATAATAGAAATGCGTATCGAATAAATTTGTTCATCTTATGTTCTTGAAGTTATTATTTCTAATATTTCCTCCTGTGTTAACGTAACAGGGTTGTTTTTTATTTTAGTCAATTTCGATATAGCCTGCAAATCATTTGATGTTACCTGATAAGCCCCCAATTTCTGAATGTTAAATTCGTCAATAAGTTTGTTCAACTGTTGAACCAGAAAATCGAGATACCAGTTATCGTCTTTGTTTGATTCAGTTGCAAATACCTTGCCAATATTGGTAAATTTTGACAACGCTATTATGTTATTCAGTATTTTGGCTTTTTTGATATTCATGCGGGTTGATTCTCCCAACAAAGTGCCGCAAATAACGCCATGAGGAATGTCAAACATTGATGCTACGGATGAGGCAAAACCATGCACTACTCCAAGTCCTGCATTAGCAAGTACAACTCCTGACAAATATGCAGCCAGGGCCATATCAGAGCGGGCTTCGATATTATCACCTGACAGTGCGGCTTTTTTTAATGAACGAACACATAAAGAAATGCCTTCAATAGCAAGTGTATCGGTCATTGTATTGGCTTGGGTAGATGTATATGCCTCAATTAGCTGCGTCAGGGCATCAAGCCCGCTGGCAGCAGTAACATTAGCAGGACAAGGTACATGCAATGACGGGTCAATTATTGCCAGGCGTGGGATAAAGTTGTCGTGACGAAGCGAACTTTTGAAACCGTTGATGCCCGGATTTGAAATTACTGCATTTTTAGTGGCTTCGCTACCTGTACCAGCTGTGGTCGGAAGGGCTATAAGTGGCAATGTTGTACCAGGGTGCTGTTTATACTGGGGAAGCCCTTCGAGATAATTTTCAATATCATTATCGACAGTGACCATAGCAGCAATGGCTTTTGCAGCGTCCATTACACTTCCTCCGCCAATGGCTACAACGAACTTATAATCGTTGTTTCTTAACATCCGGCATTGTTCATTGATAAATGCTGCCCTAGGCTCACCTTTAACGATGATATGTTTGTAAATTAGCCCAATAGCGGCAAAATTAGTAAGCCATTGCTGGTAATATGGCAGATTTACAAAAGATTGACTTCCAGTGACCAAAATAAACTTATCGCCCCATGGCTTGATAATGTTGGCCAAAGCAGAAGATTCGCCATTGCCGAATTTTAGCGCAGGACCGGGATGAAAAATAAACTTTTGCAAGGCTTAAAAAGTTTTAGGTAGCAGAATGTTGTATTTTATTCCGTTGCGAGGTTTGGCCATCATCTTCTCTACGTTTTCACGCCATTTGAAATAGTGAGCAGTCGTTTTATGAGCAGCAGCTGCTTCTTCTGAAATATATGCTTCATATAACATAAACATGCATGGGTTTTCAGCAAGTTGTAATATGTCGAACCTTAAGTTTCCTGGTTCTTTTATTGCTTCGTTGTGGTTTGCTTCAGACTCTTTAATGAATTCGTTTATGAATTCAGGCTTCACTTCAACATATACACAGGTTGTAATCATGATACTTATTTTAGTCGGGTTCAATTAATTGTGAAATGCGTTCAATCTGTTTTTGCTTATTTACTTCACGCAAATTTTGGGCGGTTTGGGTAAAATACTGATGTCCTGAGATAAACTTGAGTTGAAGTTTATTCCATTCATTGAGAGTCCCAATTTTGTTTTGTTCTTTTAATTCTTTGTAAAGTGTATTTGAAACTGGAATAAAATCACTACGGCCAAGATAATCAAGGTCTGAGTCGCACATGATTTTTTCAAGCAGGTTCTTTGGCTTAGGAGGGAGCCTTGTAGCCATAATCAGGTCGCAAATTTGTTCAATTTGTTCGATGGTATAACCATACTTGGGCAAAAATTCGCGGGCCAGGATAGTACCGTGATATTCGTGATTGTCATAAGCAATGGTATGACCTGCATCATGAAACAGTGCTGCAGTTTTTAAAAGCAAGATTTCTTCATCTGAAACACCTTCGCCCCATCCGATAAGTTCTACTTCGGTAACTACGTCAACAGTGTGTTTTACGTTATGGTAATATAAATAAGGAGGGAGCTCTTTTTCGAGCTTGTCGAGGATAATTTCTTGAATATCAGTAAACTGAATAAGGTTAAACCGTATTTTAAAGTTTTGATTAGGGATAAGCCCTTCTTCATTGACAGTTAATTCTGGTTTTATTCCTTTGACAATATACATTTCGATATCGCCAAAATATTTGATAGGCATTTTGCCAATGTATTCACATACGAAAAATTCTTTTACCATTTCATAAGTGTTGGCCGATATGACAATCTGGCCAGGGGTACCTGTAGATTCTAAGCGGGTGGCTATATTGACAGTGTCGCCTTTTATATCGTAAACATTTTTTTTGGTTCCGCTAATGTTAGCAGTAACAGGGCCGGTATGAATGCCCATTTTTAATTCCCAAACTTGTTTATCTGGATTGCGCATTTGAATATCAGCAAGGATTTGATGCATTTCGAGGGCGGCCAATACAACTTCAACAGGGTTGGTAATGTTTTTTTCGGGGATACCACCGGCACACATCAATGTATCGCCAATGGTTTTAATCCTTTCGATATGATATTTGTGCACAATATTATCAAAGTGGTACAAAATAGCATCGAGTTCGTCCATGTATGCCTGGGAGTTGGTTTTGTCGGCTATTTTTGAGAAGCCATGAATGTTGGCAAACAATACAGTAGCAACATTAAACCTGATTGTTTTTTGTTCTTCTTCTAATTTTTTTTGTCCTGTAGGTTTTAAATGTAATTCACTGATAAGTTTTTTAAACTGTTCGTTTTCTTCCTGCAAAGTTTCGTTTTGTTGCAAAAGCTTAGAGTTGACTTCCTTCAACTCCTTGTTTTGTTTTACCAGACGGGCTATTCGTTTGACTAATTCTTCGTAATTATCCACTTTAAAAGTCTTTTGCTGTAAATATAGCGTATTTTAACGGAAATTTTGGTTACAGGTTGGGGGTTTCTTTTCAGAAATTAAACCAAATTATATTGAATAAAAAGAATTGTATTATTTGATGGAGCGTATTATTTTTGATTAAGACACTGAATAAGAATATACTAAAAATTGAAAAACATATTTTTACTAATAATATTTGCTTTCCAAGCCTTGATTTTATCGGGTAAGGCTGATTATCCTCCATGTCAGGCATATACCCCGCAAGGGAAAGATACTATTGATGCTATATATTCATACAGCAATGCTTTGTATGCCGGAATTGATAATTATATATATGTAGATAAGCAAAAAATCAATTTCCCGGTTTTAGTTGAATGTACTATGGGACTGGCCATGGAAGAGGATACTATGTTTATTGTAGTGCCATCAAAACCCGGTAAGACCATCATCAGGCTGTATAAAGAAGGTGATACTACCGGAATGCCTGTTTTTGAAAAGGAAATGGAAGTATTGGCTTTCCCGAAACCTTATATTAAGTATGACTTTGACAGGTTAGATACACTGAAATATTTGTCTTTGTTGCGTTTGAAAAAAACGAATAAATTTAGTGTTGCTTTGAGTGATGATTTGACAAATGAATCTAAATGGTTTAAAGTGAAAAGTATTACTGTTGGCTATGCTATAGGGCATCAATATATGACATATTCATTTGAAAGTGATACAATAGGTAATGAAGTAATTGCGAAATTGTACCCAGGGTTGGAAATTTCTTTGGTTTTTACTATTAGTGGCCGAAATGGGATTGTCATCAGGATGCTGCCAATAAAGGTCAGGATTTATTAGCTGTGGCTGTTTATAACTATTTTTTTTAATCTGATTTTTAATTTTGCTGCCAGAAAAAATTGAGTTAACTTGCCACGTTTTTTGAAAAAATGATTTTAAAGCAAAATTTTAATTAAATTGATAATGAAAGTTGATGTACTCTTAGGATTGCAATGGGGTGATGAAGGAAAAGGTAAGGTTGTAGATGTACTTACTCCGAAATATGATATCATAGCAAGGTTTCAGGGTGGCCCCAATGCCGGACATTCGCTGGAGTTTAATAATATAAAGCATGTGTTGCACCTGATCCCGTCTGGTGTTTTTCACGAAAATAAACTGAATATTATTGGCAATGGAGTTGTTTTAGACCCTATTGTATTTGTAAAAGAGTATAATGAGCTGATAAAACTTGGTGTTGACTTAAAGAAAAACCTTGTTATTTCAAAAAAAACACACCTTATTTTACCAACACACCGCACGCTTGATGCTGCATCTGAAGCTGCCAAAGGTGCTACGAAGATAGGTTCTACCCTTCGTGGTATTGGTCCTACATACATGGACAAGACCGGTAGAAACGGCCTTAGAGTGGGAGATACATTATTGCCTGATTTCAAAGAACGCTACAATAGTTTGAAAGCTAAACATGCTGAGATACTAAAACAATATAATTTCGAATACAACATTGATGAGCAGGAAAAGGAATGGCTTGCCAGCATTGAGGTATTAAAACAATTCAAATTGGTTGACAGCGAGCATATTGTTAATAATGCTATAAAGAAAAACCAGACTATTCTTGCAGAAGGTGCGCAGGGAACATTGCTTGATATTGATTTTGGCTCATATCCTTATGTTACGTCTTCAAATACCATTTGTGCCGGTGCATGTACAGGGTTGGGTGTTGCACCTCGCAGTATTGGTGAAGTTTTTGGTATTGTAAAGGCCTATTGCACAAGGGTAGGGAGTGGTCCATTTCCTACAGAGCAAATTAATGCCCAAGGTGAAGAATTACGTAAAAAAGGTTGTGAATATGGCGCTACAACCGGCCGTCCACGTCGTTGTGGCTGGCTCGATCTGGTAGCATTGAAATATTCAATAGCTATTAATGGAGTTACCCAGATTATTTTGACCAAATCAGATGTTCTGTCTGGAATGGCCAAGATCCCTGTATGTACGCATTACAAGATTGATGGACAGCTTACAGATGAGTTTCCTTATAGTATTGAAAACGGTTTAGAGCCTGTATATGCTGAGTTAGACGGTTGGAATGAAGATATAACCACTTGTAAAACTTATGATTCATTACCAGTGAACCTGAAAAAATACATTCAGTTTATAGAGAAAGAAACAGGGGTTCCTGTAAGCATTGTTTCTGTTGGCCCTAACAGGGAACAGACTATTGTAAGGTAAATAAATATGGTTATTGGGATGCTACGTTGTTTTACTTGAGGCTTTGAGTTTGATGTAGCCGAAGCAGGACTTATTAATATAATGTTTAAAAACAATGAAAGTTGCTTTTGTTGCAACAACACATCCTGTAAATGATGACCGGATATTTTACCATCAGGCAAAAACATTATGCAAAGCTGGATTTGAGGTTCAGATTATTGCTTTACATGCAATAATTGACGAGCATGTTAATAATCTGAGCTTTAAGACTATTGAAAGTACTGACATTAAGAAAAAGGCCAATGAGGTTTTGGCTTATTTGTCAGGCTTTAGACCAGATGTTATTGTTTGTTCCGAGCCTACTTCAGCTTATTTCAGTTGGAAATACAGAAAGAAATGTAGGACTAAATCAGTTGTTATTTACGATGTTACAGAGTGGTACCCTTCTAAAAAGCAGCATTTAAAAGGAGTTTTTCCTGTTAAGGTATTTAAAAGCCTGGTTTATGTTGTAATAAACTATATTGGGGCCTGGGTTTCCAATGCTTTTATTTTTGGAGAATATTATAAAGCAGTTCCATTTAAGGTACTTTTTCCATTTAAAAAGGCTATTGAATTGCCTTATTATTCGAGTTGGGAATATTTTGCCAATCTGCCTGAGAAAGATAAAGGCACAAAGTTTACCTTATGTTATAGTGGAAAATTGACTCAAGAAAAAGGTTTTGTTAATTTTTTGAAAGCCGTTGAGCAATATATTGCATTAAATGGGGTTAATAAAATCAGGTTGAAAATCATTGGATGGTTTCCGTCTGATGGTGACGCAAAAGTTTTTGAAACTTTCAGGCTGAAGTATAATGAGCTGGAGATAGTCAGGTTTGACTTCCTGGGTTATTACAAGTTTATAGAAGAGCTTGCTGATGTGGATCTTTGTTTTGATTTGCGAATCAGGTGTATTGAAAATAACCATGCTTTACCTATCAAGCTTTTTAATTACCTGGCCGCCGGAAAACCTGTTGTGTATTCTGATTTGAAAGCTATAAGGCAGCACATGCCAATAGATGGTTTGGGTTATTTAGTTGATCCTGCAGACCATAGGTTGATTGCTGATATTATCAAACAATACATTGAAGATAGCTTTTTGTATAAAAAACATTCAGATAATGCCAGGAATATGGCAAAGACGTGTTATAACTGGGATAAATATTCTGATGTTTTTGTCAACTTTATAAAAGAGGTGAGAAAAAAGTGAGTTTTTTAAGTACCATACGTAATACATTTATTTCAAAAGCGGGAATAGTACTGATAAATTTTCTGTTGGTTGTTGTATCTACTAATCTCTGGGGCCCTGAGGGTAGGGGGAATATAGCTATTGTAATTGCTGATGTTTCTATTATTGCAATTATCAATAATATACTTGCCGGCAGTTGTGTGGCGTTTTATACTCCAAAGCGTGGTTTTTCGGTTATTATGCCTATTGCTTATTTGTGGACATTGGTGAGTACTGCCGTATTTTCATTACTATTTTCCTTTGCCCTGAAGCATGGGAGCTTTCAGTATATATTTTTTATTACGCTTTTAAATTCCTTGTCCACATTACATTTGTTGTATTTTTCGGCAAAACAACAATTCAAGCTTTACAACATTTTAAGTTTTATTCAACCTCTTATCAATATTATCTTTGTGTTTGCTTTGTATTATGTATTACCTGTAAAAACTGAAGTTGTATATTTTAAGGCCTATATTTTGGCTTTTTTTATTGTGTATATAGTAAGTGCGATTATTAGTTTCAGGCAAAACAAGCCAAGATTAGTTATTGATTATAAGCTTGGCCGCGAAATGTTTGTATATGGTTGGCAGACTGAGCTAAGTTCGTTGATACAGTTTGTCAATTACCGTGTGGTGTACTTTCTCATTTTATATTTTGCGGGTATTTCGGAGGTAGGTATATATTCAACTGCTATTGCAATTGCAGAGTCTATTTGGGTGATAAGTAGAAGTATATCTACAGTGCTTTATTCAAAGGTGATAAATGTAGCCAGTAATGATGAAGGTATTTATTATACTAAAGTTTCGGTGCGGTATAGTATTTGGTTCTCTGCATTGTTGTATGTAGTATTGCTTATTATGCCTATAAGCCTGTATTCATTTATTTTTGGGAAAGATTTTGGTGCAATAAAACCTGTTCTTTTCTTTATATGTCCCGGAATATTGGCTATGTCTCTTAATTTGGTGTATGGGCATTATTTTTCGGCTATTGGAAATACTAATATTTTGTTGAATAAATCT
>ENA-UOWE01002018-UOWE01002018.1-activated-sludge-metagenome-genome-assembly--contig:-NODE-2018-length-23313-cov-5.912030_pt1 | contig 23313 bp, 13 predicted proteins | sample MGYA00249841_ERZ761562 | MGnify/ENA primary metagenome ERZ761562 (study PRJEB28883, sample SAMN05720200) | activated sludge metagenome | isolation source: Anaerobic digester | place: Japan... | reverse complement strand
GAAGAGCACTTTTTGGGAGCAGTCCATCGTATATTCAAGTTCGTATTTCATTTCCTTTCGGGGGAATGAAGTTTTATCTACTTGCAATAAATATAGAAAAAATATTGTAACATAAAAAAATCTTATTGTTAATTATGCTCAGACTGTTTATATTTGCACTCGCGAAAAAAGCCCCCTTTGCCATAACATCGGCAGACAAGGCGAGATAGCTCAGATGGTTAGAGCGCATGATTCATAATCATGAGGTCCCGAGTTCAATTCTCGGTCTCGCTACTTGAAAATCAACCACTTACAAAAATTATGTAAGTGGTTTTTTTATTTGGAGTAGGATCGTGGAGTAGGATTTTTCAAGACCTTTATACAGGCTTTGACCCTTCATGTCATCAATAATTTCCATTACATCCCTGTAATGTCTGTTAATCAATTCTCCTGTGGTTCCGTGTGTTATGATCTTTCCTCTGGATCCGTACTTGATGTCTATTTCGTTTATGTATCTTTTTCTTAATGAGTTGAATTCAAGTTCTTTTTCAGAAGAATATTTCTTCCAGTAGTGAGAGAAGGCATGGCTTGCAAGATTCATTATGGTATCTCTTTGTGTTTTCGAATTTGAAGCAATTATGTATCTTTCAGTTCCCTTATATTCATCATATCCCAACACATATAGTAACTCCTCCAACTCAACTGATACAGGAATGATTATTTTTTTCTTATCATTCTCTTTAAATAACCTGTACCTTTTATTATACTTGATGTCATAAGTAGTGATATAGTAAGGCCGTCCATTTTTATCTGATGTAATTTCATTGAATTTCATGGTGACCAGCCCCTCTCTTCTCCTGCCTGTTAACAGGGCCAGCAGAAATATCTCCTTCAGGTAATCTTTATATAGGTTCTTTCTGACTTTTGGTTTGTAAATCTTGATACCCTCGTCTGGGGTAATGGTGCACAGAAAAGCCACCAAATCTTGGATCTGAAATGTTTTGCTTATGTGATTTGTGGGTTTGTGTTTTTCATCATAGAATGGATTCAGTATCTGGTAGCCTCCTTTGTTGATCAGGTAATTGAAGAAACTGTTTAAAAAGGTCAGATATCTGTTCACCGTCGTACTGGCGTATCTTTCTTCAAGATGGCTGCGAAATAGTTTTATGTACTTTGGTTCAATATCACCTATACCCGTAGCGTCAATGTTTACTCCATTGTCTTTTAGGATTTTCCCGAAATAGAGAATATATTTAATGATCTGTTTTTGATTAGCTGTTAATTCTGATTCTGACGATGGACCGATAATATATTCAAAGTATAGTCCGATACATTCTTTAATTGACTGGAGTTTGGGCCTGGCTATTTCATTTACCACGGTAACAACAGGTAATCCCTTTTTAACCGTTTTCTCGAATTCAATATGCAGAACTCTAACGGCATCAATGTCTCTTGTTTGGTGGACTTTAGTTCTCGCTTTTCTCGATCCAGGTGGGTAGACAACTGATTTATATACCTGATCATTATTATGTCTGCATCGAACTATGAATTGTCCCTTTTTATCAGTAATAATCCTTTTACAACGATTGCAATAAACGTACAAACCTTTGGTAATGTAGTGTTTTGGTATTTTAAGACTTTCCATTATATAGAATTTAATAATTCTTGGATACTCTTAGGAAGATAACTGTATGGATTAGACGTAACGGTTAAATGAGTAGCAGTATAGCCGCTGAATTTCATCAAGGTCTTATTGGAGACCTTATCCGAACACCTTTTAATAAAATCACTTGGGTGCACCTTCATCGTATCATTAACATAGTTGTATTCAAGCACTTCTAAAAGTTCATGTTCATATACATATTTCCTCCTGTTCTGCACGTGAATATCAAGTTGATTCGATCTGCACCAATGCTCAATGCTCTTCATGTCCTTTAGATGTATATAACCTGAAACATCCTTTAACTTCATCAACCTTATCTTGGTATTTCTCTCCAAAATCAGACGTTCTAAACTTTTTATACCACTGAGGGTAAGTAAATGATACGAAAAATAAAGGAGAAAACCAAAAAAATACATGAAAAAATAATACTCTATTACCTGTATATCAATATAATAGTAAAATCTTTTTAACTTTATACAATCAAGTGGAAGCAAAATTCAAAATTGGTTAAAGCCCGATTGTAAAGGCTAACATAGGATTAAAAATGATATTGATCTGCATATTTCAGACCTTATAACGGAAGGATCTAAATGATTACATGTCGAGACTATCTTTGAAAACTCAATCAGCACCTCAAATTCCTAAATAAAGTATATTAAGAACAACTTCAGAAGAATCCTTGGCCAAAGCTCTGAATGTCAATCGGCAGTGGTTATATTAACAGAAACTAATAAGGAATGTAACTTAATGTCGAAGGGGTGACTTCCTATTCAGATATATTTGAAATTTAAATTCCCTTGTAAATGTTGGTCATCAAAATAGTAGGCACCACTAATTTCTAACCTTCCAGGGAAATCAGCTCCTGTGGTTCCACCACCAATTATTTGTTTTTCACCTAAAAGTGTCCAGACTATATTCAGTCCATTTTCTTTAAGGTATTTAAGAAAAGGAGCTTTTTTTATAAGTAGATAAGGTTTTGATTTATAGAAAATGTTTGTTGCGAAGCATACAGGTTCATCTGAGTAGTTTAAAAATTCTCCTTCTTTCCTACTGTATTTAAGTCTCATTCCTTCAAATATTGTCAAACAAGGTTTGAGAAAGCTAATCACTCCTTCTTTTGAATAATCATATTGTTCTTCCCATAAGAAACTCTCTGTTGGAACAATAACCTCGGAAACATATATTCTGGTCTCTGGATCATATACATCACGCCATATCTTACCATCATAATCTTCTGTCATGAAATATCGATGGGCTGGGGACCAATAATACTCCCTACTAAAAATCTCATACCTGTCATGACTTTCGGGCATCCATCTACCCATGTAATCTTGTCTACAAGCCCATACTTTAAATTTGTCAAATTCGGAATCTTTCACAATATAACTTCTGATCTGACACCAAATTCTTTTGTGGGGATAATCCCATTTTTCCTCGCCTATTTTTTTCGGTTCCGCCCATTCAGGATAACCTTCTAAAATTAACCACTCTTCACTATTATGGTCATTTACCTGAATTTGATTTCCAAATTCTTGGAGGTCTTCAGTTCTTCTTAACCAATCTTTATTCGAACATTCCCAGCTACTATTATATAATATTGTCCACCAGTTTTTGTCTAGCTCTTCCTCATCATAATTACCAGTTTTACTGATAATCATTGTAGGATCTATATCTCTAATATACGGATCCCAAGTACCCTGAAATGGTTCTTCCTTATCTTCCCTGTAACTCCATTCATCGTACTTTTTGAAATTATCTGACACTCTAGCCACCATTTCGAAGAGAGCGATCCATTGATATTTTTTTCCGATGCGTTCAATCAATGATGGCCCCCTATCAAATGATTCTATACTGCTGTCATACTCGGCATGTTTGTGAATATCATAGCCATATTTCTCAAAAATCCATTCTATTGCAATATTGCTCAGTTGGTTAGTATTTATTTTCCATGATCGTAAAGCACTTTCAAAAGTATATCTGCCAAAATCACCATATCCTCCTGTACCTCTACCATATTCTGTTGTCATTGAATTTAGTATGGCATTCTGAGGCCAATAAATTTTTTTATAATCTGCTGCTTTATAATCAAATTTATATTTTGCATCTATTTCATCATTAGTCATGAATTTTTCTGGAAAACTGCTTTTATATGGCGGATTAATAAGTTTTAGATCAAAGGAAAGACTGTAGCCCATAAAATCGGTAAATTCAATAATATTCCGTGCATAATCCCTGAGTAATGCATGTGGATAAACCTCCTGTTTGTCATTGAAGATGGTTTTAAAGATATACTCACTGAGCTCAGAAAGATTATCCCTCTGGTTTGTACGTAACGCACAACCATAAGCAACAGCAAATAATCTCTCATATACATAAGGGTCGTTAACACCTTCAAACATTGTAAGGACCTCAATCAGAACATCTAGCCTGTCCTGTAATAAGCAGACAAGAGCTTTTGTAGAGGAATCTCGGAGTCGACGATTCGTGGCAGTATGGAACCATGCCAATGCAATGCTGGAGAGTTTAATAGATTCATCCGAAATATGCGACTTTTCAGTCTCATTCCATGCCCAGTCTATAAGTCGTTTAACCGATGAATCATTGTCGAATCTGTATTTTAAGAATTGAGTCCAGAATGCATCTCTGTCTGCTATGGAGAAGTGCATTAAGAAACTATGCAGGCGATAAGCGTTGAAGAAGTGGTCTGGTATTGCACTTACTGCAAGAACAGTTTCCCAAAAGAGATTGTGCGTACCTTGGAAATGTAATACGTATTCATTTACAAAGTCGAGTGATTTTTCATTAATAGTTTCAATTTTTCTCCAGAGCAAGCTTTCAACAAAGGACTCTATAATTGGGTATTTTTCATCAAGATAGGGAACACATTCAAACAATTCCTTCCCACTTTTTTCAGGAATTTGAATTGAGAATGCGTCAACTAATCCTCTATTCATATAAACTGTATGCTCATCCTTTACATATTTATATAGGTTGCCGTCTTCCTTAAATTCTTTTTCAAAGTTCGAATACTTGTCAAGGAGATAAAGTGAAGTTAAATGATCCTCGAATCGTTCATAGGCTATATAGACTCCTTCCTCAGGTTCGTGATTAGCCCTCCAGAAAAGGTTCTTAGATAATACTCCCTCTGTTATTAGTTCATCAATGAATCCTTTGAAACTTATGAACTTAGAAACTGCGTTATCAATTATCTCATATGCCTTCTCGTATGAGACATATCTTTCTTGATTGTCAACTTTATATTGGATTAGTGCATCAATTGATTTCTTAACCAAGTTAATACTGATTGAATAACTAACTCTTGATGGTTTTGATAGCGAATTGTTTACGCTATTAATAAAGAAATTAATAATAGAGGTAATGCCTTGTAATCCATCAGGGATCAGTGTTAGTCCTGACTTATGAATCCCTTCACAGAAAAGCTTAAGGAACAATGGATTTTGAAATTCTGGATGCAACAAGGGTACATTTGGCAATTCAATTTTGTAGTTTTCGAAGAACAGTTTACTCGCTTCATACTCTACATTTCTGAATCCGTACATAGTGTGTTCAACGAATTCAAGATCACTCTTATCTATATCTGAGATAACCAGTTTTTTATATGAGGACCTAATTGTCAAAACTAGCCCAAGCCAGGGGTAAGATTCAAAATCTTTTATGAAACTGTTTATAAATTGTGGCCAAAAATATCTTCCTCTTCCTTCGTTTAGCGCATCTATGAAAATTATTACCCTTTTACCTGATCGTTCACCATTCTCGTTAAGTTTCTGAAGAAAATCATCCTTTTGGGAATTTATCTGTAGCCTTTTAAAAATTTGGGTCCATGGATCCTCTTCAGTTGAAAAATGTTGCCCCAGAAGGAAAACACTTTTATAACCTGATCGTGTACGTCTTGTAATTACATCACCTAATAAGTGAGATTTACCAATGCCAGCCTCACCGTCCAATACTAACAGTGGATTATTTGCGAGTTTAAAAGTTGGGCTGTTTAGGAAATGGATAAAGTTTGAAAGCTCTTGATCAAATTCTCTTGAGTTTCTCAATTCATATCCGTATCTATGATAGAATTGATAATCTTTTTTTTCTTTCTGAAGTTTACCTTCTTCTTCGAGGTAGAAATCATGCAGTTCATTATTTATGATTTGTGCGTTATTGAGCAAATCATTAAAACTATCAAAGTTCAACACCGCTGTTCCGAGAAAGTTGTAATCGTTAAATAATGAACATAGATCATCGAAATATTTTTGGAGTCGCTCAATTTTTTCACTGGTTTCTTCTTGACGCTTTAATACTTTCTTACCTTTAATAATGAGATGGTCAAATCTTTTGGTTATGTCAACTTTAAATCTTTCTGTTCTCCCAATCCCTTCAAAAATATTCGAGATATCTAGTTCAAAATTAAGTTCTGGACTATATCGACAACCTAAATCAAATATGGAAGATTGGCACTGTTTAACAAACCATTCATTGGTGGGATTAAAAAGTAAATGTTGTTCGATTGCCTTGATCTTTTCTTCAATATTTTTGATTGATTCAGAAATTTCGAATATTTTACTCTTATAGTTCTCATCAATGAATAAATTCTTGAGGTTTTCGTCGTGGTTAATTTTGTTTACGAATTTCGAATAAAAACTACTTAATTCATCTGATGATGGAATTAGAATATTCGGATTTTTACTCAATTCTTTAACTATTTCCTCATCTTGATACTTCGTCTTAAATAATACGTGTTTATTTAGCTCTTCAAACAAGATTTGTGAATGATAAAACGGGAATTTTTGCCCTCCCTTAAATGGAAATGCTTTTTCATGTTCTTCAATTGTTTCAAAAATAATTTTAGTAAGTCTGTTCCCATATCTCTTTTTGGGGAATAACCAGTTTTTAATCCTATTGTATCCCTCTTCCTTTAAAAACTGGTCCAGAAACTTTAAAGAAACATAGGTAATAATTGAGGTAGAAATGGGTTCCATTTAAATTTATACAACCTTCGTTTTTTGTTTATCAAAAACAATTTTATTTTACAGCATATAATTCCCAATCTTTTTCGATTTTCTTAATCTCACTTATTAAATCTAATAAGGCATCTGTGTTTTTGCCTTTAAGTGAATCTGAAAAATAATGAATTTTCCTTTTCAATAAATGTCCTTTCCAGTAGAAAATAGAATCTCTATAGTATTCTTCTAAGTAAGCATCAAGATCCTTGATTTCTAATAACTTTCTTCCGACATACTCATTCCCTGGACAAAATCCTTCATGCTGTAAAACGATTCCTGGGTTTTTAAAATCGCCAACTTCTCTCGGACTGAATAATTGAAACCTACTGTCAATTAAAAGCACAAGAATATTAAATCGAGAATCATCGCCATTCAATAGTGTCTCTTTTAATTGATTATAATCTGGCAAAGCAGGGAATTCTCGTCTGAATCCATAAAGTTCATAGGATAACTGATTGAAATTTCCGAACTCAAAACCTAATTCTGGTTCAATCTGGTACTTTTCACTATTGATAGTGACTTCTAAATCTTTAATTTGCAGGTCTATTATCTTCTCAGAATCGCTTGTTTGAAAATCATCTGGCGACAATACCGATGCATCATTACATTTTGACCAGGACATGTCGCTCTGTAGTCTGAAATTGGTACCCAATGAATTGGTAATGTTTAAACAATAAACCATCTTAATAGAGTTAAATTTATATTCTGCTTATCTGATATCATTTCTCTATAAAGCTAAATCATCTTAATGAGTTTTAAAGCATTAAGCAACAAATTCTATTTAAATTTGCATAAAACGAGGCGGTATCTCAATATTCTTGGGTCACTTACAAAAAACCGAACGTTTTTTTGATAGCGGAATCACAGGGGAGGATCGTGGGGTTTTTAAACAAAAATCCCCCATTTTAAAATTTGGGGGAGGTTTTTTTGGTTAGTTCAGATAAAATTCAATGAATTTATTGATGCCATTATCTGAATCTTTCTTCTGGCGTTTCTTTGCTTCTCGTAAAATGTATCCAGACCTTTTTCGTTTCTTCGAATCTTTTCTTCCTTTTGGACGGCCAGGAATTTTGCCCTGGGCTTTTGAACGTCTTAGTCCTTCAATAGTTCGTTCACGGATCAATGACCTTTCAAAATCCGCGAAGGCTGAAAGAATATGGAAATGTAGCTTCCCAGTAGCGGTAGAGAAATCCAAGTTATCTGTAATCGAAATAAATCCAATCCCTTTATCCAATAATTCAGTCACATCTAAGATGAGTTCCGTACTCGACCTTGCCCAGCGATCAAGTTTATAAACTATGACAGCATCATATTCTTTTTGTCGAAGTTTAGCCAGCAGATTTTGTTTTATTGGTCGTGTTCGCCTTGTGGATTCTACTTCTTCAAAAACATCATATATATAATGGTTGATATCCGCAAATTCTATTAACCTCAATTTTTGATTTTCTACAGTCTGGGTTTGACTGCTAACTCTAACATAGAGCGCAACTTTTTTCATTTAAATTTAAACAGTTGGTGAAAGGCTAAAGTAATGAATGATCCTCAGACTGCCCCAGAAAAGAATGAAAAATATTCCTAAAATCCGCAATTTATGAGGCTGTAAGATGTCTTCAATAGTATTTTGATTATTTTATGATTATTCCTGGATGCGATCGCATCAGACCAACTCAATCGGCATATCAGATATCTATTTATCAATCATTGCGTTAGTTAATTAAAACCAATTTTCTCTTGCCGTATGAGTTTTTTAAAGATCTTCCTGATGGGAAAATGTATTATACTGGTATGCAGCAAATTAAATCTTCTCGCCTTATATTAGCGCTATGAGAAAAATCATTACACTTTTCTTGGTTATTCCAGGATTTGTTATAAATGCTCAAGTCATTGACATTAATCATTTCGATGAGGGAAAAATGAGTGAGGTGATGTTCTCAAGGATGAACAATAGTATAGAGCAAAAAAGCTTCTATAACCTGTACAAAACCTCTGTTGGTCATAGAAAGATCTACCGATTCATTAAAAAACGTAATGAAATAATGCCTGTCAATGACCTTAATGCAGAAATAATCCATAGGATCCTTCGAGAATTTGAATCGAAGGTAATGACTGAAACAAACATCGTCGGAAATATTAGCCTAATTACAAGTATTCAAATTGATGGTTTTATTACTTATCAGGCCGTCGCTGATAGCTGTATTACAACATGGACCAATTCTGAGAACTTAATCTTCTTGAACTGGAGTCAGATAGGTGAAGCAGTTAGTTACTTTAATAAAAGAACTAGAATAGTTTATGTTTTCTTCGCTTACCTTCAATGATATTGAAATTGGAATGTTCATTTGCTTAGGATCACTATGCGTCGGAATACTTTTTTTTCTTATAAACATAATATTTCAGATAATATCAACTGCCAATAAAAGGACTTGGATTTCTAACGTACCCTTATCCAATCTTATTAAGGAGACCATTCATTTTACCAATGATATTTTGTACTGTAAAGGTATAAGGTATTTCCCCAAATACAAGGTCAGCTATTATCGCCATAAGAAGAATATGGGTATCCTTAAAGGTTCAGAGATTGTTATCTATTGCAAGAATCATGATAATATACCCGAACTGATAGACACAGTACTACATGAGGTTGCACACTACATTCAAGCATGTTCGGATCCTCAAGCATTTAATCGAAATAATACATTTAAAAAGGATGGTAATTTAGATAATTCTCTTGAAAATGAAGCATGTCAGTTCGCTGAAAAATGGGCTGGCCCTTGCATGAATTACCTTCTGGAGAGGAAAATTATTGGAAAAGCAAGATGATTTAATGAAAAGGTCAAAGATTTTAATTCAATTAAAAGCCATTTACTTTGATGATTGCCGTCAAACTTTCTTGATTTTTCCAATGAGAACTGGGATTCTCAGGAATTTTCAGAAAAAATCACCCGAATTCGCCATTATTTAATAGTACGACAGATCTTGTCGTTTAAAGGTTACTAATTGATACCAGAATTGTATTTGTAGGAACTGAATCATTGACCATTTTAACGACTTCATCTATATCGTAAAGTTGGGTATTATAATATTTTCGTACCGTTTTAGGTGATAGTTTTGAAATCTTCGCAATCCTTTTCTTATTAATTCTTTGTTTCTGTTGTTTTAATTCTTCTTTCGCATCTATTATCTTCTGGATGGATTCATTTTTTCTTTTAAATCCATTAAGCAGGTTTGAAATCATAATCTTTTCCTCTTTTGTCAGATTTGCCTGCGTGTTAAAATGGACGCATTTTATAGCCTTATTTACTATTGCCTGTCCAGTTTCTTTTATTCCATTATAAACCATATTAAAAAGTCGAATGAATTCTCTTTTTTCCATCCTTGGCTTTGCAAATCGGTTATTGATGTAAAACATATATGAGAAGATATATTCTCTCTCAATGTTTGGGTTCAAATAGATAATGGTATGTATCATTCTGGTATATGTAACATGCTTTGTTCCATCTCTTATGACTTTTGGGATAAAAAATTCAACAAATTCAACGGGTCTAAAATCTACTATCGGATTCGTAACTGGTACAATTGTGTGAACTATAATTTTCTGTAGTACATCTTCAATAGGAATTAATGAAAAAGGGGAAATCAGGTTATTAATATTTTTTTTACAGGGTTTAGACTGTTGTTCCTCTTTTGTTTCATTATCCGATGAGCTATCATCTTTAAATTCAACCTCAATTTCGTTCTCAAAATTGCAGTAAACATCTGGATCATGAGAGATAAACATAGCTCGACCAATCTCCTTGCAGTGTGTGTCAATTTGTTCATCTGGCAGGATGCTGTTCTTAACGGCATACCAGATATCTTCAAAATTCTCAACAGTAACCTGATTTTTAATTTTGAAGAGAACCGAAATTCCTCCAAGACTTGTAGATAGACAAATCAGCGAAGCCTTGTGGCCGTACTTGTCAATAAAGTAACTCTTATATTCTTGGGGATTAGTCTTATCATCAAAATCAAAAAACATGTACTGTGAAAACTGGATTAAATTCTTCTCAAGGTTCTCTCCTTCAAGATTTCGTTCTCTAAGAATACAGTTAGGAGTGATGTTCGGAAGTTGTGATTTTAATGATTTGTAATGACTATCACCAATCTTTCTTAAGCTTCTTATTTTGGCAATCTTCTGTGCATTAGGATTATTAACTATTAACTGACGTAGTTCTGGAAGACCGAGATACTTTGCACATTTTGTATCTGTAATACCTGTCTCAAAATAACTGAACATTAAATAAAAAGATCCTCCCATCTTTTACTGATGCAGGCAGCTACTTAATGGGAGGACTAAAAAATCTTATGTACTTCGATCTATTCCTGCATCATAGACTATGTACAGATAAATAATACAGAAAATATTTTTAAAAGTCAACCTTTGATCTCAGATTTTGCTATTTTTAACTTCCGCAGATTTCTGCAGAAGTTATAAATCAGTAAAAAATGAGCCCAAAAGACACTATCCAAAAGGTAAGTCCCTCCATGCTCATCCTTAATGAGAAGAAACAAGAGATTTACCAGAATAAGCCTACGAATTATGATGAAATAAAGAAGAATATTGAGGAGCAAGGTATAATAACACCCCTATTGGTAAATAAAAATACCAATGTCATAATTGATGGTAATGTTAGGCTCCTGATAGCCATGGAGCTCGGACTAAAAGAAGTTCCTGTTATTTACAAGGAACTTGTTGAAAAGGAAATGGATATAAAATCTGTATCTGCCAATCAACAAAGGAGGAAAGCATATTCTGAGATCCTCAAAGAGATTGAGTTCTTCGAACAGCATTATAAAATAAAGAAAGGACAAAGAACTGATTTGGACCCTGAGCTTAAAAAGATCAAGGAAAAGAGAGATTCGGCATTAAAGGGAATATCAAGGACAACGAGGGAAAAGGTAAAGGCAATAGCATCTTTGGCAGAAGGATTGTATGGCAAGGACTCTGAAGCATACAAAGGGATTTTCAATTCCCTTGATAGCGACAAAACCACATTGAATGGTTTATATCAGCACTTATTCGACTTGACACAAAGAAAACAGAATGCCAAGGTAATCCCTCTTAAATATGAGGTTATCAAGGAACATACAAAAATTTATAACCATTCAAGTGAGGATATGTATGAAATCGAAGATGGTTCCATAGATGCAATTATTACAAGCCCTCCTTACTACAAAATGAAAGAATATGGCAATGGTGAAAATGAAATTGGTCAGGAGGGTGAGATAGAGGAGTATTTACTGAGCTTGAAAAAAATATTCAATGAATGTTTCAGGGTACTTAAAAATGATGGAAGCCTTTTTGTTAACCTGAATGATTGCGTACTTGGTGGAAGATATCAGGCAATACCTCATTTTTTTGTACTTCAGATGATGGATCAAGGTTGGATACTTAACGATGAATTATTGTGGATCAAGAATAATCCGACATATACGAGGGGTAAACGCAGTGTTAGATCTCATGAACCTATCTTTCATTTTGTTAAATCCTCTGATTTCTATTACAATGATGCATGGATTAAGGATCTAACTGACAAAGAAGATAAGATTAGTTATGGAATCAATAAATCAAGTCCCAAAGTAAAATCAGGCCTAGATTTTCGCGATGGAGTTCTTACAACTAATGTAGCAAACACAAGTGATCTGAGAAATAAATGCAAAGAAGAAGGATTTTACCTGACTCATTCTGCAACGTTTCCGATTGATGTTCCAGCGATTTGTGGGTATCTGTCTACTAAAGAAGGAGATACGATATTGGATGTTTTCGCTGGTACATCGACTGTTGGATTATTCGCACGATCAAATAATAGGAATTTTATTGGATATGACCTGAATCCAGAATTCGTGAAAGCATCAGAAGTGAGAATAGGTGGGCATCTCCTTTATGTACCTTCGAATCCTTTTATTTCGGGTTTAGAACTGCATCTCTTACATCTTCAAGTAGAGGAAGGAGCTATCTCTGAATACGATGTTCTAAGGAACTATACAAAACATATTTTACCAGAACAGAAGAGAATGTTTCCCACATTTAATAAAGCGTTCAATAAATTTTCAAGAGTCCTTCAATCAGTGTAAAATGACATATTGTTCGGTAATAGGATTATTGAAAATAGTACACATTAGACTAATCCCAGACCTCTCCAGACTTGATCTGGCCTGATCTGGGAGTGTTTCTATACTAGAGCGTAGATCGGGCTTACAAAAAAGTGATCTTATGGGAAATCGAAGCAAAACAGGTTAATCCTGAAGATCTCGTCACTCATTTTCTGACAACTTTTAAAAGAGTATGAGGATAACATCAATCTGTCCCAGTTTTTTAGCCCATTCCCAAAAGCCCAAGATATTTGGACGTAAACCTTATGTTAAGATATCTCTGGTTTCTTCGATCGGATTTACTTATCTTTAAATTTTTAACAATATTACCCTTCAATACAAGATTAATCATTTGAAAAACAATGTTTTCTAAGTCAGATATTATCCGCAGCGACAGATGGTTTGAACCAATCCAGATTGATTTGATTGAGGATATTGGAGAGGGTTACTTTCGTATCCTCGGAGTTGGAATTACTTCAAGAGAAAGGTATGACCAAATCATCTCGCAGTCCGATATTGAGGCAATTAGCTTATATAAACAGGAGTTGACCTTTTCTGCTGATACAGGAAAGGTCTTTTTATCGCTTGAAAACCTGAGATATAACCTTGTCTCAATATATGATCCTCTTTTGGCAATTAATACTTCTAAAGTAGATCCATTGCCCCATCAAATTGAGGCTGTATACGGATATGTCCTACAGATGCCAAGAATTCGCTTCCTTATTGCAGATGATCCAGGAGCAGGGAAGACAATAATGGCGGGATTAATCATCAAAGAATTAAAGTTGCGACAAGTTATTGATAGAGTTCTCATCGTAGCTCCAGGCCATTTGAAGGATCAATGGAGGCGAGAATTGAAGGAAAGATTTGAAGAGAATTTTGTCATAATTGACAGGAGCCTGATGGATTCTCATTTCGGGGAAAATGTTTGGTCTAAGGAGAATCAGATAATTACCTCGATTGATTTTGGCAAGAGAGATGAGATTTTACCAACTCTTGATGCGACCAATTTTGACCTGATTATTGTTGATGAAGCTCACAAAATGAGTGCATACCAATATGGTAATAAAACTTCTAAGAGTAAAAGATACCGATTGGGTGAAACCTTATCTCAAATAACAGAACATCTCTTATTTCTGACGGCAACCCCACACAAAGGAGACCAGGATAACTTCAGATTGTTTCTTGACCTGCTTTCTGAAGGATTTTTTGCTAATAATGAACTTCTTCAGGAATCTATCGAAAACAAGGATAATCCTTTGTTCATCCGTAGGGTAAAGGAGGATTTAAAGGACTTTGAAGGTAAGCCTCTCTTCCTGCCCAGAAACGTTTATACGCTTACCTATAATCTGGGAGTTGATTCTCCTGCAGAGAAAATTCTATATAACAATCTGACCGAGTATGTTGAACAACAATTTAATAAGGCCTTAGCTCAGACTACAAGACGTAATGTCGCATTTGCACTGATTGTTCTCCAAAGAAGGTTTGCATCAAGTACATATGCTTTACTTAAATCGGTTGAAAGGAGGAAAAAAAGGCTTGAAGAATTAAGAGATAACTTTGATAATAGACATAATAATCAGATAATACGTGAATTTGATTTCGAAGGATCTGATGATTCATCCGAAGAAGACCGCTGGGGTGAAGAAGAAATATGGGAAACACTAAGTGTCTCAGAGAATCGGGATGAGCTAAACAAGGAAATCGAAACACTATCACAGCTACATCAACAAGCAAAAGACATAATAGACAGAAATCAGGAAATCAAGCTCCGAGAGTTAAAGAAGACAGTTGAAGACCTAAATCGAAGATTCCCCAATGAAAAAATAATAATTTTTACCGAATCAAAAGATACTCTTGACTACCTGTTAAAACGAATATCAAGCTGGGGTTATACTTCAATTCCAATCCATGGCGGGATGAAGCTTGAGGAACGAATTGATACTGAGAAGAAGTTCAAGAACGAACCTTATCAGGTTTTAGTAGCAACTGAAGCGGCAGGTGAAGGTATTAACCTCCAGTTCTGTCACCTTATGTTAAACTATGATATCCCTTGGAATCCCAATCGACTTGAACAAAGAATGGGAAGGATCCACCGTTACGGGCAATCTAAAGAAGTGTTTATATACAACCTTGTTGCTAGTGACACGCGTGAGGGACAAGTGCTGACGGCATTATTTCATAAGCTTGACGAGATACGGACTGCAATGGGTAGTGACAAGGTATTCGATGTAATAAGTGAAGTATTTGCTGGCAGGAATCTCTCACAAATGCTTCTGGATGCTGCGGTAAATGCCCGCAGTTCAGAAGAAATACTGGCAGAACTGGAGATTAAGGTAGATGAAGAATACATTTCAAGGGTTAAGGAGAACTTAGGAGATTCACTTGCCACACGTTTCATAGATTATACTCGAATAAGGGAACTGAATAATCGGGCGAAGGAAAACAGGCTCATACCTGAATATACTGAAGCGTTCTTTAAAAAAGCTTTTGAAAAATCAGGTGGCGTATTGTCTGTTAGAAAAGATGGCTTTATTTCAATCGATCAAATATCTTTTCCTGTACGTAAAATTGCAGACCAGGTTAATTTCAAGAAGCGTTATGGTATTCTCTTAAAAAAGTATCCTAAGGTCACTTTTGATAAGGAGATAGCATTTAAAAATAATGATGCTGAGTTTGTTTCCTTTGGTCATCCACTTTTTGAAGCACTTATGGATTGGGTTGAAAATGAACTCTCTGACTCAATAAAGACAGGAGCAATCTTTATTGATCCTACAGGCAAAAAGGATGGAATTATTCTTTATTATTCTGGAGAAATCAAGGATGGTAAAAGGAATACCGCAGGTAAGAGATTATTTGCTTTCTATTATGACATTCATTCTAAGAGTGTTGAAAAATTCAATCCATCATTGATCTGGGATTTTTCATTCCCAACAGAAAAGGTTAAGCCTGAAGAGAAAAAGATTGAAATAGATGAAATGAAGAGAGCTGTTATACCTACTATTATAAGTTCACTTGAGGGGTATAAATCTGAGATTTTCTCGGAAAGGACCAGGCAGGCAGGAGTAAAAGAAAAATATGGGCTAAAGTCCCTGGAAGAGTTGATCCTGAAGTTGGATAACGATTTAATTAATTATTATGACAGAAGAGATTCTGGTGAGAACATGGATATAGCTATCCTGAATAAGGAGGATCAAAAGAGAAAATATGAAGATGCATATCGATTATTAAAGAGTAATATAATACAGGAGAAAACACTATCAATTGAAAATCCAATCTTCCTTGGTGCTATACGTATCATCCCGTTCTCACATCCAGATGATGACATGACTGAAAGTGATGTTATTGAAAAGATAGGAATGGACTATGTAATGAATTTCGAAATTAAAAAAGGCAGGAAACCTAAAGATGTTAGCTCAGACAATCTTGGTTGGGACATAACCTCAGAAGATGACATTGGAAAAATCCGAAGGATTGAGGTAAAGGCACGATCAAGGGCTGGAAGAATATCATTGACTATAAATGAAATGTTTAAAGCCAGAAGATTTAAAGAAGAGTATTACCTGTATGTTGTTTATAATGCATCATCTTTACCAGAGTTACATATTATTAACGATCCTGCTGAAAACTTGATTGCGATTGAAAAGGAGGAGGTTGTTAGGTTCATTGTTTCACAAAAAGAAGTTTTAAATAAAGGGTTGAAGGAATAAATAATGGAAATTAAAGACAAGAGATTTATTGAAGATACATTTCCTATAAGGGAAGTAAGTGTTGAAGGTGCAAAAGAAAAATCTATAAGACATGGGCATTTATCAACACTACATATTTGGTGGGCGAGGCGACCTCTTGCTACTTCACGTGCCACCAATCTAGCAGCGTTGATTCCTGCTGTAGATAATGAAGAAGAAAAACAGAAGATTCGGAATTTTATTGCTGAGATTTCCAAATGGGATAACTCAGACAATGAACCGTTACTTTCTAAGGCCAGAACAATGATCCTTGATGCAAATAGTGGTGTGCCTCCAAAAGTTTTAGATCCATTTGGAGGAGGAGGATCTATTCCGCTTGAAGCACTTAGGTTAGGCTGTGAAACATATAGCAATGATTACAATCCAGTTGCAGTTCTTTTACAGAAATGTACACTTGAGTACCCTCAAAGATTTGGTGGACTAATACCTCTAAATGAGTACTTGGAGACTCGTTCTTGGATCAAAGAAGAATTTTGCGAAAAGGATGATCTTAACACTGAAAATTTACTCCTGAATGAAGAAGAAATAGATTATAATGTTGAATTAATAAATCCTCTTTCTAAGGATTTAAAATATTATGGGGAGTCTCTTATAAATGAATTAAGTAGAGAAATCGGTAAATTCTACCCTTCAGATATTGATGGAGGGATTCCTGTAGGCTATATTTGGGCAAGGACTATCAAATGTCAAAATCCTACATGCGGGATTGATATACCCTTGATGCGACAATATGGATTATCTACTAAAGACAGTAAGCAAGTTGTTTTGTACCCTTATGTTCAGAGCAAATCTATTAAGTTTAAAATTATTGCTGGTGACTATAAGTTAGTTGATGATGGTTTTGATCCTGATAAAGGAACTGTCTCTAGATCAGTTGTCGTCTGTCCATCCTGTGGGTCTATAATTGATGACAAAATTACTCGAAGACTTTTTCAACAAGGCCAGAGTTGCCAGAGATTGATTGCCGTAGTTACGCATTACTTTAAGAAGACCGAAATTAATACTAATTTAAATGAAATAGTAAGGGACTTAAAGGAAAACCAAGTTCACAGATTGATTATTGAAGCATTGGCAAATGAGGGATTTAAATTGGAAATCAAATATTTTGAAGTAAGTAAAAAATCAGATAAGTCATATCAACTAAATTATAATTCTCCTGAAAGAAATATTGAATTTAAAATCACTTACCTAAAGAATAAACTAACTATAGAACCCCAGGGGAAGGCGTATCGATTAGCTAATGCTAATGACATGTCAGCTTATATTGAGGCTGAGAAATACCTCGAGAAAAAACGGGAGGAATTGATGAATTTATGGGGAATTGACCCAGTGCCAGATGATAAAATTCCTTTGATGAGCGGTGTATTTAATGTTCCAATATACGGGATGGATCATTGGGGCAAGTTATTTAACTCAAGGCAAAAACTTTCATTAGTTGTTCTTATGGATGCCTTGAGAAAAAGAATTGAACATGATAAAATAAATGATTTCGATAAAGCCATTTTTACCTACTTAGGTATTTGCATTGACAGATTAGCAGACTATAATTCTACCTTAACTACTTGGGTATCAAATGGTGAGTTCGTAGGACATACTTTTACCAAGCAAGCATTACCAATGATTTGGGATTACTGTGAAATAAATCCTAATAGTCAAGCAACTGGAGATTGGAATTCGTCCATAAACTGGGTAAGAAGGGTTATCGAAAACAACTCATTTGCTGTTAGTAATCCTTCAGTTATTACAAATCAATCAGCAACAGATCTTAAATACCCTGAAAATTACTTTGATGCGGTTTTTACAGACCCACCTTATTACAATAGTGTTCCATATGCCGATTTGTCAGATTTCTTCTATAGCTTTCTAAAAAGATCAATTGGTGAGTTATATCCTGAATTATTTTCAACGCCAATGACTCCAAAGTCTTTGGAAATAACAGAGATGATTGGATGGGATCCTATTCGTTATCCAAATAAAGATAAATTTTTCTTTGAGAATAATCTTAAAAAAGCCTTCCAAGAAATATATAGAATTTTGAAGGTAGGAGGGATTGCCACTATTGTTTATGCACATAAATCGACAGAAGGTTGGGAAACGGTTATTAATGCTCTTCTTGATTCAAATTTGATTGTAACTGGTAGTTATCCGTTAAATACGGAAATGCAGATGCGAATGCGAGCTAAAGACTCTGCAACATTATCCTCATCCATTTATATTATTGTTCGAAAATTACCAAAAGAAGGCACAGGCTTTTATAATGAAGTCAGGGAAGAGCTAAAGAACTATTTGAATAACAAATTAAATCAATTATGGGGTGAGGGAATTGTGGGTGCTGATTTCTTCATCGCTGCCATCGGATCCGCAATTGAAGTATTTGGTAAATATGAAAATGTAATAGATTATGAAGGCAATCTTAAACGTGCCAATTCATTACTCGATGACGTAAGGGAAATTGTAATGAATTATACAGTTGCACATATATTACATAATGGATTCAGCGGTGAAGTATCAGAATTGACGAAGTTCTATGTTCTGTACAGGTTCAGTTATGGTGAAAGCAAACTTAGTTTCGACGAGGCCAACAAATTAGCACGAAGTGTTGGAATCGATTTATCTCAAGAATTTAATAGAGATGGATTCATCAAAAAAGAAAAAGAATTTGTTAGAGTATTAACTGCAAATAATCGAAAAATTGAAGATTTGAAGGATAAAACTGAACTTATTGATGTATTGCACCATTCAGTTCTACTCTGGGAATCTGGAAAGAAGGATAAAATGATGGAATTATTAGCTGATACAGGTTTTGGTAAGAGTGAGGCTTTCTTTAGAGTAGCTCAGGCAATCTCCGAATCTCTAGCCAAAACTAGTCCTGAGAGTAGAGAAAAGAAACTTTTGGATGGTTTCCTTGGCAGCAAAGAAAGAATTAAATCAGATATAACAAACACCAAAGTCACCAAAAAGAATATTCAGGGGAAATTAGAATTTTAATAACATGAGCAAACCATTTCATACAATCGCAGTCCCGCATAAAGACATTTTGGAAGGTAGATTTACCCTCGATGTGTATGCAGCCAATCTTTGGGAAGTTTATCATAAATCAGGACCAGAGGAATATTATGACTCAAATGAATTCTTCAAGAAAACGTACTTGACCCGTGAACTCTCCAATTTGATAAGCATTGTTGAACGAAGAATAAAAGGAGAAGGCGGTGATCCAATCATTCAACTTCAGACCCCATTTGGCGGTGGAAAAACTCACACCCTGATTGCTATTTATCATAAAGCGAGTGTTTGGAAGGCAAAAACAGTTGTAATTGTTGGTGAAGAACTGAACTCAGGGTCGAAAGTAGAAAGCTTTGATACACCTTGGGGTATGCTTGAAAAACAACTTTGTGGGAGCATTAAGGAATTTACTGGGCACGTGCCGCCAGGCGGAGATCAGATAAGGAAGCTGCTGGAAAAGAAATCCCCAGTAATAATTCTGATGGATGAAATGATTCCATATCTCAATAGATGTGATGCAGTAAAAGTCCAGGAAAAAAATTTTGCCTCCTTGGTACTTGATTTCATTCAGACACTTACTAACGTTGTCACTTCACTGAGTAATGTAAGTTTCATTTTGACCACCACACCGAGTAATCCAAACGATAAATCACAGAGAGGGGTGGAATTAGTTTCTCAGTTGCAGAACGCTATTGGAAGAACTGATGTTGGAAGAAGTCCAGTGCAAGATGAAGAGATTAGTTCTATAATCAGAAAACGTTTGTTTTCAAGTATTAAAGAATCTGAGGCCAAAAAGATTGTTGATCAGTTTGTCGATTATGCAGAAAAAAATTCAATAATTCCTGTCGAATCAGAAAAATCGGAATATCGTAGGAGATTTATATCCTCCTATCCTTTTCTTCCAGAGGTGATTGATATTCTGTTCCATAAATGGGGTAGCTTCCCCAATTTTCAAAGAACCAGAGGCGTCCTTAGGCTATTAGCTCTTGTTATTAATGCGGTGAAAGACAAAAATATCCCTTATGTTTCATTGGCAGACTTTGATCTGGGAGAGGACAGAATACGTCTTGAACTACTAAAACATATAGGTAATCAGTTTGATAGTATCATAGATCAAGACATAATTGGAAATGAAAGCGGCTCTAAAAAAGTCGACAAGAAGGTTGGATCTTCATATCAGGGATTGAAAATTGGCACACGGACATCTACTACCATTTTCTTATATTCATTTTCAGGAGGTCATGAAAACGGAATAACATTGGGAGAAGCAAAACGAATTGCTACTACAATGGACAATCCCGCATCAATCGTTAGTGATGTTTTTGAGGATTTAAAAAATACCCTTTTCTTCCTCAAAAATGTCAGTAATAAATACCTGTTCTCCACAGAGCCAAACCTCAATCAAATCCTGAATATCAGGATGGAGAATGTTGTTAAGAACAAAATAACTGAGCTCCAGCAAGAAATATTTAAGAAACATATCGGGAGTAATAAGCTTAAGACATTTTACCTGCCTTCAAACCCTAATGATGTTCCAGACAGTGCAGACTTTAAGCTTATTGTCTTAAAAGAACGATCCGAAAGTTCGATGCGTGAGTTTCTTGAGAAAAAGGGGATTACCCCCAGAACCAATCGCAATACAATTTTCTTCCTTTCACCAATTGATTCAGAAAGATTGAAGTTTGAGAATAACCTCAGAAGATTTGTTGCCTATAAGGAGATTCTGGCTGATCAAACACTTAATTTATCTGTCCAACAACAACAGGAGATAAGGTCAGAGGTTAAAAAGATAGAGGATCACTTTAAAGATGATTTAAGAAATCTATACCGTCTCGTTTATATCCCAGAGAAGAACTTCACCTTCAAGGAATTTGATCTGGGTATTCCAACGGTAGGTGATACTCAAAAGATCGATGATGAAATTTATTCAAAGCTACGTTCAAATGGTGATATTCTTGAAAAGATGGCACCAATTGTCATAAAGGAGAAGTTCCTTAAAGGCCGAGAATATGTTGAAATTGAGCCAATTTATATTTCAAGTTTAACCACACCAGGAGAAACAAGGTATTCTGACCATACAATAATCGATGAATGTGTCAAAATAGGCGTCAGACAGGGAGTGTTTGGAGTTGGAACTATAGTGGATCACAAACCTGTCTGTAAATTCTTCCAGGAATCCCTTTTAAGTTTGGAATATGGCATTGACATAATCATTGATGCTGAGATCAGCAGGAAACAAAAATCTGAATTAACTGAAAAGCCCGTGGCAGTAACACCTACCCCAGGACCGACTGATACACCTGGAGGAGGAACACCTGAAGATGAAGGCGATACTACAGGGGAACAACCTACCCCAGAAATGAAGGTAATGAAACAACTTACTCTTGATTTTGAAATCCCTGTTGGTAAAGCCTCTAGCCTGTTAGGTATGATTAACTTTATTCAAAAGAAATTTGCCAACGTAAGTATAAAAATTAACGCTCAGGAGGGTGAAATTGACAAACAGGATTACGAGGATAAAATCAAGGAGACACTCAGGCAGATGGGGATTGAGTAATCAAGGAATTTTTTATTTCATTTATCCTATATAACCCACAAGAAATCAATACAATGGAAATTTCGTGGTTAATTTCACAACAGGACCTTGAATATTTACAGAAGTTCATAAATCAAAATAAAAACCCATTTGTCGCTGCAAGGATTAGAAGGAACATTCAGAAAGAGGATCTTGAAATAAATGAAGATTCAGTCCTGAGGAGTATGGTAATGTGTATTCTCACATCTCAGCAACGTTCTGGACCTAATACACCTGTTGGCCAATTTCTACAGAAAGTACCATTCCCAATTACCTTTCAGGCTTTGAGGAGTAACAATGAACCTGAGGAATTTCTCAGAACCACGCTTCAAAACAATGGACTGAATAGGTATATAAATAAGATCCCCAAGTTTTTAGTGAACAATTATAACTTTCTGATATCAACTAATTGGCATATAATCAATTTAATAAAGGCACATCTCGACAATACATCCGACAAAAAAACTGAACGTGAACTGGCGAATTATATTGACGACCATTTCCAAGGATTTGGGCCCAAGCAATCAAGGAATTTTCTTCAAACGTTAGGAATAACCATATTTGAAATCCCTATCGATTCACGCATTACCTCATGGCTCAATAAATTCGGTTTCCCTGTGACCCTAACCCCAACTGCTCTTCAGGACAGAGCATACTATGAATTTGTCTCAGATGGGATCCAGAATCTATGTGAAAAGGCAGGAATATTCCCATGTGTACTTGATGCAGCGATATTTTCGAGCTTCGATAAAGGACAATGGACTGAGGAAAATGTGATTTATTAATCCTTCGTTTAAATTTAACCAAATAGTTTAATTAATTCATTTTCAATAATCTCAAGAATTTGTCTGTTTTTTGGAGATTTTGGGCCAAATTTTTTTTTGACAATTCGAGATACTCAATTTTTAAAGATTTTTCTGGAAATTTTCAGATCCGATCTGGGACGGAATATTGTGCTTTGCTTTTTAACGTTTATCCAGGGGGGTATGGAGGGGGGATACGGTAAAGTTACAAGACAAAATCAAACATTCTCTTTGAACAGCTTTTGATGTCTTTGTTGTTGGTGTTTATGTTTTATTAACTATTAGTATGGAGTAGGATCTGGAGTAGGAAAAATCCTTAATTTTCATAATTAGAGTAGGATTATGATTATTCCGGCCAAACTGTACCACCTTTTCCGGGGTAAAGTGTACCACCATT
>ENA-UOWE01002005-UOWE01002005.1-activated-sludge-metagenome-genome-assembly--contig:-NODE-2005-length-23392-cov-28.283327_pt1 | contig 23392 bp, 15 predicted proteins | sample MGYA00249841_ERZ761562 | MGnify/ENA primary metagenome ERZ761562 (study PRJEB28883, sample SAMN05720200) | activated sludge metagenome | isolation source: Anaerobic digester | place: Japan... | reverse complement strand
ACTTGTGCGCCGTCTGGTGGCGCATCCTGCCACTATTTTGGGCGAAATCTAGGTAGGTAAAAAAAGTTGAGGACGCGAATGTTTTGAATATCCTGGGGTCTGTTTTGATGAGGGGATATAGAATTCGCATAACGTTTCAACGTATCTACGCAGTATTCCGCGCCCTTTGAAATTTAAGTAATCGATAAATTCTTGCATTTCTCGGGTATCTCTTTGGGCATTATTTTCTAAAAGGCCAGCCACTATGTCCTGCGCAAAATCCCATAAACATGGAACATAAAGATTGTGACGAGCCAGTTTGCTGGATTCCCACTGTCCAACCTCAAGCGTATCAGCGGTTATTATTGTATAGACGCCAGGTGTGTCTAGCAGAGGTTGTAAGAGTTTTACTTCATCCGGAGTATTAACTTTGTCCAGTACAAGGATTACTCGTCCTTCGTGTTCTATTAAATAGTCTACTAACTCTCTCAAAGTACTGAGTAAAAGAGGATGTTGTTGCGCAATTTCAGGTTTTGAAAGTTCAGGCGATGCACTTCGTGTTGTGGACGCGGCTTCATATTCAATAGGTTGGCCTAATTTCAGTGTACCCACCAAGGGAAGATTAACCGTAAATTCAATAGGCAATCCGACTTTCAAATGTTGCGTACTTTCACGTTGTGGAAATGAGGAGCTACTGTTATGTTGATGATATGCTCTTAAAACAGCACGTCGGAGACGGAGTTTTAACATGCCACGTCTTCGCTTTAGATCACGAAGAACCTCTCCTGGATCTATAGATTGCTCGCTGCCTATCAATTTCACATGGGATATAATCGTGCGCCACTTGTGCTTCCGGTGCTGCATAATATGAGTTTTCAGTTGCTCTATAATTGTAGTTATGCCTGTGCCCGAGTAACCAACCAATATAGTAAAATGTCCTTCTATTGAATCGTTCTGCAAAATTCTCGTTAGCAAATTCCCCACCAATGCTTGTCGTTGTTTATACCAAGCCCGTTCTATAGCTTTCTCAAGTGTAAAAGAAAGAGTGATTTTGAGGTCCTCTGTCCATGCAAACGGCAAAGTCGTTGGCTGGGGTTGTATCAGATAAATCGGTGGAAAAAGTGCCTGCTGCATTTCGCGTATGCTTCCATACCGCAAATCCGGCGTCGCCTGCGTCGCCTGGGTGATGACCGCCGCAATGTGCGGGGGAATATTCCGCATCACGGAACGTGGATCCGGCAGCGGAAATGGCGTCAGCGTGGGATCGTAACCGGAGATCATCTGTAGCAGCAGAGCCCCCAGGCTATACACGTCTGCCCGCGGCCCACTCTGTAAGCCCATCTTGCCATACTGTTCCGGCGCGGCATAGCCCGGCGTCCCCAGGTTCACCGTATCCCGCGTCTGCCCGGGTTTGAAGAACCGCGCGATTCCGAAGTCAATCAGCTTGACTTCTCCCTGGAGCGTCAGCATCACATTGCTTGGCTTGAGGTCGCGGAAGATAACCGGCGGATTCTGATTGTGCAAATAGGTAAGTACCTCGCACAACTGCCGGGTGATCCGCAGCGCCTCTTCCACAGGCAGACGCCCGCCAGGCGCTTTAGCGAGGCGCGCTTCCAGCGTTTCGCCTTCGATGAAATCCATCACCAGGTACCAGTTACTGTGCTCCGGGAAGTAATCTGTGACCAGTGTGAGGCCCGGATGCTTGAGATTCGCCAGCATTTGCGCCTCTTGCTGGAAGGCCTGAATCGCCCAGTTGCGATCCGGCGCAGGGAGTTGGTCGGGGGACATCTCCTTGATCGCGCAACGTCGTCCGGGCAAGCGGCTGTCTTCTGCCAGGTAGACAACGCCCATCCCTCCGCCGCCGAGTTGACGGAGGATGCGGTAGCGATTTTGAAGTAATATTCCTGGTTGTAACATGATCAAATTTACCTCGAGAAACATTCAGGAGGCATTTGCAAACTTTGCCCCCGACGCACCTTCGGACCGTTTTTGTCCCATTCAAGCTCATTGAGATCCGCTACGAGGCGAACGCACTCTTGCAAATCTTCATTGCTGTTTTTGAGACTCGGACAATGTTTGCGACAAACGTCCAGTACTCCCCTTGCTTGTCTGTCCACTTGTATCAAATACGGTGTCGATGTAAATTCCGGTAGTGGTGTTGAAGTGGGCTGTGGAGTACTGGTAGGATTCTGATTTGCCAGAGGCATCGGGGTTAACGTCGCGGTAGGAAGTATTGGCGTAGATTCTACTTTTGGCTGACTCGTAGCTGTTGTCGGCGTCGCCGGAGACACAATCACAGCCGTCATCGTCGGCAGCGACGTGGGCGGCACTGTAGCGCGATTAACGGCCGCGTGCGCCAGCCAGCCGATGCCCCACGCGATGCACCCTAGCACCAGCAGGGCAATCACAAAAGGAACGACAAACGGTTTGTACTTTGCCATCACTCCATCTCCACCACGATGACCGAGATGTTATCCTCGCCGCCGGCCTGGTTGGCGGCGGCAATCAAGGTGTCGCAGGCTTTTTGCGGGGTGCGGGAGGCCTCGACGATGCGCTGGATGTCGGCATCGGACACCATCTCCCACAAACCGTCGCAGCACAGGATCAGGCGGTCGTCTGGCTGCAAATGCACGGTGAAGATGTCCACCTGCACGGCAGATTTCTGTCCCAGGTTGCGGTAGATTTGGTTGCGCTGCGGATGTTCACGCACCTCCTCTGGGGTGATGACTTTAGCTTCTACCAGCCGCGCCACCAGGGAGTGATCTTGCGTGATCTGCCGCAACTGGCCTTTGCGCAGCAGGTACGTGCGGCTGTCGCCCACGTTGGCAATCGTGGCGACGTCTCCAATCACCAGCGCCGCCGTCACCGTGGAACCGAGATTGCTGTTGTGGACTTGGGCATGGCGCACGAGAGCTTCGTTGGCGGCCTGGATCGCCTGTTGTAAAAGGTCTCCAGGCACGTTTTCGGTCGTCAACTTGCGCGTGGTCTTGCGCAAATCGGGCAGGATGTTCGTTTCCACGATCCATTTGGTGACCACCTCATACACGGTGCGGCTGGCAACGTCGCCGGCATCGTGCCCACCCATTCCATCGGCGACCATGTAAAATCCAATGGGTACGGATTTCCCCTGCTGTTTCTTGTCGAAGGTGAAGGTGACGATCATATCTTCGTTGCGGGTGTGCCGGCGACCTTGATGGGTGGCATGGCCTTCAGTGGGTTTGAGCAGGCGACCGGCCGTCGGCGATTCCAACATCACGGTTAGATCGTTGAACATTTCCACCACGCTGCTGTATTGACCCGCTTTCGCCCGTTCGACGCACGCTTTGAGTTCACGCGGCACATGCGCCAGGTCGCTGGTCATCGGATACTGTGGGTCATGTGTCAGGTAAATGAGACAGTGCCCAAGAAAAGCGATATCGCGAGCAATTTGGGCGCGTCCGGCGTCTTCCCGCGCTAAGGGCGCACATTGGCTCAGGTCAGCCAGCTTGACATCGCCGCCGTTCAGGATGACCCAACCTTCCATACCTTCCTTGCTAGTGCTTTGTGCGCTTCCGGTATAGGCAAATCCCTGCTGGTGTAGGTAGGTCAGCGCGCGGCCCATTTGAGACACCACGGCTACGGCATCGTCGGCAGTATAAGGCCGTTGACTTTGCACCAAAGGAAGCCACTGGCCAGGGTGGTTGACAACAGTGTACACCGCCAATTCCAGCCGCAATATGGAACGATGATGCAAAATACGGGGATGATTGGCGCGTCCTAATAGCAGCAGCGCCCGGATCATTTCCGGTGCAATGCCTCCATTGGCTACGCGCCGCTCGTGGATCAACACCGTATCCAATGGCTGGCGGCAATGTTCGCACATACCGGCCGGTGGAAAGTGGGGATGTGTCTTTTGACATTCGGGGTGGGCGCAAAAGAGGTCCATTGCGTCGTAATACACTGAATATTTTAGTTCGCGCGCTGCGCCGATATGATAACGACCATAGAACAACTCGCCTATCCCGTAGGGCTTGAGGGATGGTTGCGCCGGCGTGGATTGCGCGATCGGCTGGACCGCGTGGGAAGACGTTGCCGTCACACGCGCTGGCGTCGCAGGCGACACTCCCATTGCACCGCCCTCGTGCGCGCCTGAGCCGGACGGCGCATCTAGTCTGCTGGTACCCGGCTGCGGTGAGCGAGGGTAAGCTCTTGTGGAACGTTTGTCGCGGCGCTCCCCTATGCCGCCCTGTAGAAACTTGAGAACTCGATCCCAAAAACCTGTTGCGCCGCTTCCTCTGACCGCCGCGTTAGCGGCAGTGACTAGCTCCAGCGGCGCATTGCATTGTATGCAGCGGCTGGCACCTTCTGGATTCGATGTACTACCACATTCTCTGCACGTATACGTAGCCACTTTCGACCTCCCTAACCGGCTAAAAGCGCCAAAATAAGATAAAGAGGGATGCCTAACTCCATCAACATAGCCGCCAAGGTGAATCCCCAACCTACCGCAACCTGCCATCCTGGTGGAGATACGGTGACAGAAACAGGAATCTGCGTTTCCGGGCCATTCTGCCTTTTGGCAATAATATAACTCTGGTATTCTTTTTCTACCGGTACCAGGCGTGATGTATGCCAACCGAGCCAGTTACGGAATCTCCCACCACGGATTTGTAACTTACCCGGTTTGAGGTCGCGTGTGTTGACTAACGAGACGGTCACTGTGCCGCCAGTGTCATCCACTGTGTCGGGCGTAACCTGTACCCACTGAACGCTTGTGGATAGCTTCGTTTCATCACCGGGGGGAACTTCGATCTCATGCCGTCTAGGGCATGTTTCGCTGGTGATCACTTTACGGAATTGCACCACCGGCGCTATAGAAGTTCCGACCTGGGGCGCGGCAATGACGATAGCTTGGGGAGACGCCTGATCTGGCGCACTCGAAGGAGTGGCAGCTTTTAAGGGTATTCTTGCTTTCGGCTCGGCAGCAGAAAGGTGAAACCAGTGAGGTTTTTCACCTGAAAGCGCTTCCCACATTTCGGCCATAGACTGGTGCCGCTTTTCTTTATTAGGCTCTACAGCTTTGGCGAGAGCAGATTCAACTCGTTTGCTCACACTGGGGTTGAGTTGGCGCACAGGCGGAAAACTGAAAAGTTGTGTAGCTGGATCGTAGCAAGTTAGCAATTCATGGAGCGTTGCACCTAAAGCATACACATCTGCACGCGCATCAGTTTGAGCTTTCCCCCATTGTTCGGGAGGCGCGTAACCTTCTGTTCCAAATTGGATAGTATCTTTACTCTGTCCCAGCTTGAAGAAACGCGCGATACCAAAATCAATGAGTTTGATATCATCGGTATCCGTTACCACCATGATATTGGCAGGTTTGATGTCACGATAGATGATTGGCGGCGTCTGGTTGTGCAAGTACGATAACACGTCACATAACTGCCCGGCCCACAACAGCACCCGCTCTTCTGGAAACCCACTTTGTTGTTGGTCGAGCATCCATTCCAGTGTTTTCCCCTCAATGAACTCCATGACCATATAGTGTCGTTCGTCTTCCTGGAATTGATCAGTCACGCGAGCCAGATTGACATGGTTTAGATTGGCCAACAGTCGCGCTTCCTGCATAAAAGAACCCAGGATTTTTTTCTTTTCGTCAGGCGCTATCGCAGTTTCTGACATTTCTTTCAACGCAACCTCTTTGCCTTGCAGTCGTTTATCTTGCGCTTTATAGATAGCGCCCATCCCTCCCTGCGCGATCTTCTCGACAATGACATATCGCTCCGCAATCACTTGCGTGGGCAGAAGCTCGCCAGTGTTATACGTAGGCTTGTAGGTCGGTTTCGAGCGAGTTGGCGGAGGCGGGGTAAAAGTCGGCGCTTGAGGAGATGAGATATAGAATGGCGCAGGTGTAGTGAGTGGATCTACGCGTAGCTCATGACCACACTTTGCGCAGAACCGCGCGCCAGCGCGCAAGGGGGCGCCGCAGTACAGGCACGCCATTCCTTGTGCGGGGATGGCCGACTGTATTCTCCCGCATTTTGCGCAGAAACGCGCGCCAGGGCGTAAAAGCGCACCACAATCCGGGCAGACACGTACTGCGGTAAGTACCTGTCCGCAGTTTTGGCAAAACTGAGCGCCCGCGCGCAGAACCGCCCCGCAATGCGGACAGACGTTTGTAGAAACCGCCGCTTGCGAAATGCCAGACGGTAGAGGTGTTCCACACTTTTGACAAAAGCGCGCTCCAGGACGCAACCCAGCGCCACATACAGGACACGTATTCACGCTGCTACTCCTTCGTGGCCTTCGTACAATAACAGGGTATAAGCCGCTGGCCCAAAACGTACAATCGAATTATTTTTCAGAGCGAACTCGCGTCCCTCGACTTGTACTTCGATTTTGGGATCCCCGTTATAGCTGACAAAAGTGCCGCTCGTGCTTCCCAAGTCTTGTACAATCCAACGGCTCTGCTGTTTATACAAACGCGCGTGTCGGCGCGATACGGCAGGACTCGTAATCACCAGATCGTTTTCGGGATCGCGCCCGATGATGTATGCCTCTTTGCTATCATCATCCAAGCGTAAAAACAGCGCGGAGAAATTGTGGCCTCGGGAGGCCAATGCTGCAAAAGGCTGCGGCTTCCACTCCGCCAGCTTTTCGGTAGACTGCGGGATATGCCAACGCTGAACATTGAGCAACTGTGGAAGCTGCTGCATCTGGGGGCGCGACAGACAAACTTTCGTCGAAGTGCGTACAGTAAGAGCTGTCATGAACTGTGGCAACCCTAGCGCCCTTACCGGGAACTCTCCTATCTCTATCTGGCTGCCCTGGGGCAGATCGGGGTAGAGGACAATATACGTCATCACGCGAGTCCAGTCGGTTGGCCGATTAGGGTCTGCTTGTGCTTGCAACTTAGCGATATTTTCCTGACACCAAGTGCGCCAACTGTAATAGTTGCGTTGCGCTTGCTTGAACGGATTGGGGCGATCGGGATTCAAAATAATCTCAGACCCGTTGTTTTGTTGCGCGCGCCAATCTCCCTCGCGCTCACCGAAAATCGGCGTCCAGACGTGTTTGAGTTCAGCCAGGAAAATGCCGTTCTCTTTGAGAACCACCAGATCAATCTCGTTGCTCTGCCCGGCGAAAAAATTAAGGAGAACGACAAAATGTTCCTCTTGCGATTGTAAATAGTGGTAAAGTTCAACTAGCGTTTCCTGCTCAGCCGCGTGCTGCGGCTTACTGCCGTACCATACCTCGACGGACATCACGTCACCTCCATTTTGCCCATCACGGGCGACAACCTGCGAAGACTTCTTTGCTCATCACGAGCGATTATTTTGAGGAAAACATTGGTTCTCCTCGCCATTCAAGACTTCAAATGCAACACGCCGTTGTGTTATTCCGCTATATGGTACTGATTGACAGGTGAAGACTCCTTGTTTATCTTATGGCGCGTCGTACCCATTCCTGCGATATTTTATTGCTTGCTAACGTGTTTCTCTGGTCCAACACATTGGGACAGCGCCTCGTCGCCAGAAAGGTTTTCCTTAGCGGCAAAGTCGCACATACGGATCTGCGCATCCTCCGACGATTCTGTGGTATTGAGACTGCTGCTAAAGATAATACTTCGGGCGTAATAACTGGCCCCATACCCAAGCTCATTCTGAACATATACATACCAGTAGTTGGTAGGGCCGTAACTAAACCCATAAGGTAGACTGCTGAGAGTGTAGGAGCTGGCAGTTGTATAGGGCGCATAATAAGAAGCATACGAAGGTGAAGTGCGATAGAGAGAAAATTGGTAGTTGTCACCTGTCAAGTTACGGATGCTCCATTGGAACGTGATCGGTAGCACGCGCGTCTCGCCGCCATTCGGGAAGATCAAAGGGATCCCTTTGATGTCGAAAGAGCAGGCATTGTAGGTTTGACTTGCCTGATAGCCTGTAAACGACCAGCATCCCCAATAACCCAGGCGTTGATCGTTGTCTTCATAATTGGGGTAATAGATACGGTAAGTATGTCCCACCGGCAGCGCAGGCATTCCCCAAAAATTATAATTGCCGGAACTATCCGTAAGCGTGCTGACCCGTGTTGTGCGGTAACCATTGTAGTAGTACAGGATAATCGGGACATTCTTTTGGGTGTATCCATTATTTTTAACAGTTCCGTAAATCCGTCCGCTGCCGCGCGCGCTGTTGTAGGCAAGCGACAGGCGGTATGCCTGAGTTTGACTGCTTCCGCTGAAGGAATAGATGACCACATAATATTGGCCAGTTTGCACAGGCTGGAATACGATCCGTTCATCAGCATTGCCCCCCATCCATGAACCGCCTACACGGAGTCCTGCCGCTGTATAGAATTCAATGTCGTAGTCTGTTCCACTGGGCATATTTTTCAGGTCTATGACAATTGGTCCCAAAGTGCTAACGTTCAACCGATACCAGTCCTCATCTGAAGTCGTCCAGATGTAGGCGTTATAGTCACCCGGGCCAGGAAGTGTATAGGCTTGAGACAGATAGTTGTTAGATTCATAAGGATCGGTCGTTGATGAAAACCGGTAGTAGCTGCGCAAGGTTAAGGGTAAGTATACAGATCTTCGTGAAGGGCGGTTTGTTAGCGTGTAATCCCATACACCTTTACCATTTGTGCCAGCAAGGGCGCGTACTGGCGAGTTGCCAACAATAGCGAGAGAGCGCATCCGTTTTTCTAGTAATCCGGTGCTGATATCGGACCACACAGCGACGCCATTCGGCGCTAAATATACGCCATTGCTATCACTTCCAGCAAAGACATCGCCAGTGCTAGGGGCAATCTCTATGGCGCGAAATTGAAGAGGATAGCCCCCTACAATAGGAATACCGGCGTTAACTGTGCCCCAATGTTCGCCATAATCTGTGGTTCTGTATATACCCAAGGAAGCAACATATCCTAACCCTGGTACATTTTCAGAGCAAGCTACGTCCATTGCATAATAGCGGTTGTAGTAGCTGGTCATGCCCACATTGGCTTCGTACCATGAATATCCGTATGAACTGTAGAACACCCCTCCTCCGTAGGTTGCAGCAAGCAATCGCCCGGTATTGCCAAACTCGCACAACCGCAATACAATGCCGGAGTTGGTGTCTAGTCCAGACGCATCATACCAGTTTACACCGCCATCATAACTGTACTGAATTCCATCGTATGTCGCAGCGACCAAAAAATTCGGATCACCCCCAACCGATTCAAGCGCAAAGGAAATATAGCTAGGATACTCCCAACTCACTTCACTCCACGTCTCTCCACGATCATAGCTTTTGAGGATACCCCAGTCGCTATAAAAGGTGGCGCCGTATAAAATTGTGCTGGTTGGGCCCTGGACTGCTTCGATATCGTATACATACGGCACACTAAAACTGTTTTTTGCTGTCCAGGTCGCGCCGCCATCATTGCTGCGAAATATGCCAGCGCCCCATGTCGAGGCATACACAATACTGGAATTATTGGGGTCCTGTTCTATATCAAGAACAAACGTATCCTGCATTCCTGTGGCCTTCTGGGTAAAGCTTGTGCCTGAAGCGGTCCGTTTGTAGACACCGCCAGCCCAAAAGTGGTTGGAACCTACCCATACTGTTTCCGCTTGGGTGGGATGAATTGCCAGTCCCTCGACATACCAGGCGGGAAAACTGGCATCGGCATTACTCCAGGTAGCTCCGCCATCTGCGCTACGATAAATCCATGTATACCCGCCTGCATACGCAATGCTGGGGTTATTTGGCGCGAACATCACTGAGAAAAAGGTGCTCTCGGCGCTATTTACTTTGACCCAAGAATTTCCGCCATCTGTGCTGCGATATAACCCATCTCCAGATGTCCCCGCCAGGACAATGTTGGGATTAGAGGGGTGGATGCTTACGGCAATGACCGTTCCTAGAATCGTTCCATCACCCACTTGGGTCCAGGTGCTTCCTCCGTTCGTGGTTCGATAAAATCCTCCGGTCGTGTCCCAGGATCCAAACGAAGCATAGCGAATTTGATTGTTGGACGGCGCGAAAGTGTAAGTGCGTGAACTCCCTGTACCCAATACAATTTTGCTCCATGTGGTCCCGCCATCAGCACTACGATACAGGCCATTACTGTCGTCAATGCATGCAAATATATCGTTTTTGTTCGCTGGATTAATCGTCACGCGCCGCACAGCAGTGCGTTTCCAGGCAATCGGTATTCCCATAGCTTGATCAGTTCCGGTCTCTTCTTCACGATAAGTGTAACTAGGTCCCCCGACGATCACAGGCAAAGCTATATCTTCGAGAAGAGAAACTTGTGCCAGGCTGGTTAAAGCCAAAGGGTCTGGAAGCGGTGTCCAGGTAGCGCCGGCGTCGGTTGATTTCAACAATCCAGCCCCCCAGGTGCTAATTATCAAGATTTGTGAATTTGTTGGATCAATTGCCAATCCTGTGACGACCAATTGCCCATAACCGCCCAACTTGCCATTCCGCGGTTCCCAGTTTTCTCCTCCGTCTGTGCTGCGGTAGACACCTTGATTCGTTGCCGCGTATACGACCGCCGGATTCTGTGGGTCAACGACGACTTGAATAACTTCTGGAGCTTCCTGGCGCGGCCCAGTATAGGACCAAAAATTGATACCTTCGGGACTACGCGGTGGATCTGAATCTTGGGACAATGGAGCTGCTGATGCTTTGATTGGCATAGTTATCAAAATACCAATCAACATCATGAAAACCAGGTAGTTAATGTATTCTTTCTTCCAAGACATTGTGCCCTCCTCCGTTGAATTATCCGAAAACTAGATGGAATTCCACTGTTTCTCTTGAGCGAAGCAAACAAAAGGTGATGTATGTCACGCTTTTGTGCTTCGCTCAAGATCACGTTTTGCGCTCATCCTTAATTTTGAGAGAGCTACGGTTGTGGCAATGGCGGCGGTGTTGGCGTATCGGTAGGTGGCGGTACCGGCGTATCAGTAGGTGGTGGCACTGGCGTGTTGGTAGGCGGCGGCACCGGTGTGTTGGTAGGCGGCGGCACCGGTGTGTTGGTAGGCGGCGGCACCGGCGTGTTGGTAGACCGGGGTTGTGTTGGGGGGATAGTCGCTGGACGTGGCGTCGAAGTGTTTGTCGCCGCAAGGGGGGCGCGCGCAGTGGGAGTGCGGGTTAGGGTTGTGGTCGGTGTTTGGTTTGCCAGCGACGTTTGGGTTGCGCCTGGCGTCTGGGTTGGTGTCGTCTTGCGTTCTGGCGTGCGCGTGATTGCCGCCGTAGAAGTCGGGCGCGGCGTAGAAGTATGGGTAGCGGGTAGTGTGAGCGTAGCGGTAGCAGCGCGCGTTGGGGTGGGCGTCAGCGTATACGTTGCAGTCGGCGTTGGCGTGGGGGTGTGAGTCACCAGGCGCGCCACGACCGCGCCGCCGCCGCAGAGTCCCAGGAGCAAAAAAATTCCTACTCCCCAGACCCACACGGGTAGGCGATAGCGTTCCTTCCGAACAGGTGTTTTGCGTGGTAATCCCCCTGTCGTCGGCCTACGTTGGAGCGTGAGACCCAACGCTGCGGCCATCTCTGGCGCGCTCTGCCAGCGATTGGGACGCGCCAACTCCAATGCTCTGGCAATCGCTGTCTGAGTTTGTGGATGGACCCCGCGCACCTTACCCCACGGTTGGACAAAACAGTCCGGATCGGCAATTCGCAAAGTTGCTGTTGGCGGCGCTTGTCCCGTGAGGGCATGATACAGCGTCGCTCCCAGGCTGTAGATGTCGCTGCGCGGATCGGTATGGCCCTGATTAGCGTCATATTGTTCTGGCGGCGAGTATTCGGGCGTGCCCATACCACGCATGACTGTTTTAGTGCGCGGGTCATTAGGGTTCCAGAGCTTGACCAGTCCAAAGTCTACCAATACTGCGCGGCCATCGGGACGGATAATGACGTTTTGCGGTTTGATATCGCGGTGGATAACGCCTTGCCCGTGGCAATAAGTCAAGGCATCCAGCAATTCGCCAGCCCATTCGAGAACTTGCGCCTCTGAAAGCACGCCATTCCGTGCGATAAGATCTGCCAAATTCTCGCCTTCTACAAAATCCATCACCAGATAGGCATTCATCCCGGTTTCAAAAAAATCGGTGACGCGAACCAGATGTGGATGGTTCAAACGCGCCAATACCATCGCTTCTTGCTCAAATTGCTGGCGGAACTGGGTGAGTGTCTGCGCATCTATACCTTCTAGCGGTATCATTTCCTTGATAGCGACGGTGACGTTCAACCGTTTATCCACTGCTTTGTAGACAGCGGCCATACCGCCTTGTCCTAGGGGCGCAACTACTGTATAACGCTCTTGCAAAACTTGCCCTGGTGTTAGTGCCATATTCCCTCCACATCTATGCGCGGTCTTTTCACCTTTACAAGCCGAGGTGTCACATCATCCATTGATGGGGACAGTTTGAGAACCGTCCCCATTTCAGGCGCTTTTACTGATTGGAAACAATCCCTATAAGTAGAAATTCAGTTTCACACGACCGAATTGAATTTCATCTCCATTGTTGAGCGGATGCGGTTGGTTCGGCGTTAACTTCTGCCGATTAACAAAGGTAAAGTTCACACTCCCCAAATCCTCAAGATAGAATTGTCCTCCCCTGATCGAGATGCGCGCGTGACGGCGTGAAACGCCGCCTTCGTCGCCGCCATGATTGTTCATATCAATATCGGGGAACATATTGCTCGCGGCATCTTCGCGTCCCACGATGATCTCGGCTTTGCCGGGCGGAAAGGCTATCTGTGCGCCGCTGCCTTGTACGACCAAACGTCCACCCATTGGCGGATAAGCCGGCCCGCCGCCAAATGGTTGTTGCGGCGTCTGGAAAGGCGTAGGTTGCGGATATGAGGGCTGGGCTACAGGTTGCTGATACTGCGTCTGTGGATATTGTGATTGTTGATATTGTGGCTGCGGCGCAGGTGATGGGTATTGTGGTTGCGCAGGTGACAGCGCCGGCGCGCTCACAGGCGCGCCGCACATATCACAAAACGCGCTGCCTGGCTGCAACTGCGCGCCGCAATTTGTGCAAGTCATACCGCCCGCCGCCGGCGCTGCCGCTGCCACTGGCGGTTGCGCTACTGGTCGCGGACTGGCTACTGGCGGCGCGCCGCCGGCCAGTGAGGCGCCGCAGTTATCGCAGAACGGGCTGTTAGGATTGGTTTGCGAGCCACACTGCGGACAGACGGACGCCACTACGGTTGGCGTTGGCGCCATAACCGCCGTTCCAGATGGTACACCAGGCGTGACCTGCGGCGCGCTCAACTTTGCGCCGCAATTATCACAGAATACGGCCCCATCGGGTTGCGAAGATTGACAATTTGGACATACTGCCATGGCTAGACTCCTTTCTTTATATATGAATGTTTTGAAAATGAAATTTAATCTATATCATCAAGTTTCTGCGTCAATTTGCGCGTCTCAGCGCGCAATTTCTTGGTCCCCTTAGGAGAAAGCCCCTGGCCTTTTTCCAGCCGCTCGGCTTCGCCAAGCGCGGTCTGCGCCAGGTCGTTCTCCCCCATCGCTAACAGCCGTGTCGCCGCCGCGCGCAATTTCTGCGTCGCGCCGACAATGTTGCCAACGGCGGCCTCATCCAGCGCGCGGGTTTGTAACTTGTGGGTAGTCACTTTTTCCACAATGTTCAAGACATACGGATTGCCCTGGACCTGCGCCGGATCCGCGGTGAAACCCACGACCACGTCAGCTTTGACCCGTTCCCCCGACAGCTTATGCGCAACCACATCGTAAATCACTTCGGCCTGCGCCAACCGATATGTCCCCGGCTGGCGCGGTGGAACTAACAATTCGACCAAGACACTCTGTCCCTGCTTGCGTTCCATATCGCCGAGTTCCACCTGCACATCCCGGTCAGAAAGCGCCCGGTGGTCGAGCTTGTTAATCATCGGGGTGACGCGCCACACGGCTCGCGGCAACACGCCGGGAAGCAACCGCAAGATCATCACCGCGTTCTGTACTACCATCGCTTGCGCCGCGCGCACCTGACGCTTGAACGTTTTCAAAATCACATCAGGTTGATCGTCAGGGATAAAATCGTGTTCGCCGCCGCTGGCATTGCCGATATCTTCGAGCAATTTCTCATTCCAATCGTCACCCAATCCCAGGGCAACAATTTGAACGTCCTGCTGCTTCGCCTCGGCAGCAAGTTGGCGGCATTGCGTCTCGTCCCCGAAGGTTTCCCCATCGGTGAGCAAGAGCATCCGGCTAATGCGATCTTTCCCAACTGCTTTTTGCAGTTCGTCCAATCCTTTGCGCATCCCCAACGACATTTTAGTGCCGGCGGCCGCTTTGATGCCGTCAATCTGCCGCTTCAAACTCGCGGGGTCGCTCGCTGGTTGGTTGGGTGTCACCACCTTGACCGTATCGTCAAAGATGACGACAGAGACCATATCCTGTGGCGCCATTTGATCTATAGCCAGTTTCGCGGCTTTTTTAAGGCTTTCGATTTTCTCCCCGCTCATGGAGCCGCTGTGGTCCAGCACCAACCCGAAATTCAGCGGCATCTGCACGTCAGCCACAATATCTGTAGGCAGCGCCTCGATGAGCACATACACCAATTGTTGCCCACCCGTCACAGGAAACACGGTGTTGTTTGTCTGTACCGTTAGTCGTACTTCTCCTGGCATCTATGACCTCCTTTAGTGAAACTGCACTATATTATGAAGGAATTACTTTACGATGTTACTAACCTTTAATCGGTAAGGTAAGTGTTCTCCAAATCCAAAAAGATAAGGATAAACGCGAATATAGTAGCGTGTGCCTTGAGAAGTCGCAAGCGTCACTGTCTCATCAACGCCACGACCATATTTGTTGGAATAGCCTTTAAGAACATATTGCCCACCTTCCAAGATATAAATATAAAGATCAAGGTCGCTATCTTCGGGTGTTTCCAAGTCAACGCGAACGCTGCTCCCTGTACCGTTGATGAAATAGTAGTCATTGGTATCTGTACTATCCCAGATATAGGCTGTGTGCCATGTTCCAAACTGTAACGGACCATAAGCCTGTTGGGGTGTGTTATTGGGTTCGTAGATGTCGTACATGTACCACCATACCCAGTTGCGAAGCGTGAGCGGCAAGTAGACATGGATAGGCGCAACCTGCGTAGTCTTGTCCTTATACCCACAATTTCCGACGTAATCACACGCTGTGACGCGGAAACAGTAAGTTCCTGGAAAGGTTGGAACAGGAAAAGTGGCAGAAACCTGTTCTGTATCGGTGATCCATATTTTCCAATCCGTATATCCTGTACCACTGTATGCCACTGTGTACGAGGCAACACCTGATTCGGCATCCTGTACAGCCCAGGCCACAGTGAACGCGGTGGCAGAAATTTGGGAAGGCACCGTCAGTGTAATCTGGGGCGGAGCTATATCTTGTGTCAAGGTCAAGCGCGCCTGATGTGAAAGCGTAAGCAGCATCGTGCCGGTGATAGACCAGGATGAGGTCATCACCAACGGTGTGGGCAGCAGCGGCGTTAGCCCCTGACTCGCGGGAAGTGTGTAAGTTAACCAGTATGTATGCCCCGCCCCAGATATAAACTGGGCCGCCGGCTGGTCAAATGCTGCACTGCCCCACAGGTGGCAGGGAGTAGACTGGGAGGCGCTCACTGCTGCTGTCACAGTCAACACGCCAGGCTCATGGTTAGCGATATAGACAAAACGGTTCTCAGCACTACCGACGCGCGTGTCTGAAATGCCCGGCGTGACGCCCAAATGCGCCGCCGTCACCGTAATGGCCTGGAAAGCACACTGTGAATCCTCTGTCAAGAATGCGGGCGAAACGGGGGCCGCGGTGACTTGCGACGCCTGCGCAAGCCCCCATCCCCAAAACAATACCAGACCACTGGCAATCATCATCACCCAACCTATCAAGCAAATCCGCTTCATCATGTTTATACACCTCCAAAACTTTCGCGCAAATTTATACCAAAATCATTAACCCGCATCTCCGCCTGGCGTCGGCGGCAGCGGGTTTGTCGCTGGCGGCACCTCAGTGGTAGGCGGTACCTCAGTGGCAGGCGGCATCGTCGTCCCACCAGGAGGAGATGTTGGAGTTTCGACAGAGGGTGTCACGGTGGGCGTCGCCGTTGACGTGGGTCTTTTGGTAGGTGGAATGGGCGTATTAGTAGGTGTTTTTGTGGGCGCCAAGGTTGCGGTGGGGTTTGAGGCAGTGATTGAAGTTCCTTGTTCGGGTGTAACCGTTGGCGCGGTCGTCGTACTTATTGTCCTCAATGTAGGTGACGGAGAGGGTGAATACTCTTTTGGCATAGAAGCCGGCGTGGTCTGTACGGCTACCGGAGTTGATGTTTTGTCCCCAATATCTCTACCACCAAACATGGTCCAACCAATCCAGACAAAAAGCGAAATCACTACCAGCGCCAATACAATAGCCATAGTCAACAAGACTCCGCGTTGCTTCATACTCAAGCCAGACCATGTCTGAATCATATTGGCAAGCCATCCACCGCCGGCTGGGCCAGCGCCATTGCCCACTTGCGCGAGGACAACGGAGATGTTGTCAAACCCGCCGCGACGGTTCGCTTCGGCGATCAACCGGGTCGTAGCGCGCTTGGGCGGGCCGCTGATCGCGCCGCGCGCAATCTCTGCATCACTCACCATGTCATGGAGTCCGTCGGAACAAAGCAGAACACGGTCACCTGGTTGTAGCGTTTGGCGGAACAAGTCAACTTGAACCGCCGCCGTCGCACCCATCGAACGGGTGAGCACGCTCTTATCGGGATCCAGGTGCGCGTCTTCGGGACGTAACTGGCGCTGGTCAATCTTCTGCTGCGTCAGGGTGTGATCCTTGGTAAGGGGATAAGCCTGCCCGCCGCGAATCAAGTAGGTGCGGCTGTCGCCCACATTCGCAATATATAACGCCATGCCGTGGATAACTGCTGCTGTCATAGTGCAGCCGGCCTCCGGCATACGCTGGTGCTGCAAATGTTCCACCAGAGAAGCATTGGCGTAAGAGACGGCCGCGAGCAAGTCCGCGCCCAGGTCTGCCCCGGGCAGATCGTAATAGCGTTCCACCGCGCGTTGAATGGCCCACTGGCTGGCTTCCCGGCCACCTTGGGCGCCGCCAACGCCGTCAGCCACAATCAACAGTTGGCCTTTGCGCGCCAGTGTATCGGGGCGCGGGTTGTACACAAAACCACCCTGGCCTGTCGAATCCGGGAAGATGGAATCTTCATTGCCTTCGCGCGTGCGCCCGACATCGGTCGCGCCCCAGACCTCAATCTGCGGGGTTGCCTGAGGAGATACTGCGTTCGCTTTGGTCATTTTTTCCTCCTGACTTATGGTAATGGTAATAAAACGGTTATGGCCTTCGCGTGGGCGTGGGTGTATTGTTGCTGGTCGGACGCGGCGTGGGTGTCCGCGTGCTGGTCGGTACTAGCGTGTCGGTTGGTTTTACCGTCTTTGTTGGCGTTACGATTTTTTCCGGCGACGGTGAGAGCGTCGGTGTTAATGTCGGTGACGGTGAGAGCGTCGGCGATGCTGTCAAGGTTGGAACGCTTGTGTATGTGGGCGTTGGAGTCGGCGTCGGCAGCGGGAGCCACCTGGGAAGGGTATTAAAACCGTATCCGCCGCCGACAAGCGAAAGCGCCAACGTCGCCCCAGCCAACGCGCGGCGCACTGTCGCGCTCCAATCTATTGGAGTTTTCAAGTTCGCTAACGCAGCGCGCATCTCTGTCGCTGTTTGATAACGGTAACGCGGGTCTTGCGCCAGAGCGCGCATCACGATAGTTTCCATATCCTTCGGTATGCCGCGCCGTATGTCGCCTGGCGCGGGAGGTGAATATGTCGGATCCAAAAACTGTCCAACATTCTCGAACGGCAGCTTGCCGGTGAGCATTTCGTATAGCACCATGCCTAAAGAGAAAATATCCGAACGACCATCCAACTGTGCATAAGTCTTGTGGAGCATCTCGGAAGCCTGTTCTGGCGACATATATTCCGGCGTCGCAGTACCTAGTTCGCCATACCGCGGGTGGTTCGGGTCACGCGCAATGCCAAAATCCACCAACACAATTTCCGGCACGGAGGAGCGCAAAAAATTCAACCGGCGCCGGCGAAAAAGGATGTTGCCCGGTTTAACATCCAAGTTCACCACCGATTGCGCGTGGATATGTTCCAGGGCATCGGTGATTTGTCGTGCAATCCCGATCACCTCTACCATACTCAACGGACGCTGCGGTGGTAACCCTGAGCGCACAAAATCACTCATCGTGCGCGGACGTGTCAAATGGTAATCCAGGGAGCGCCCCTCCACCAGTTCCATAGCATAATACCAACGCTCGCCAAAGGTAAAACGTTCTTTGGCATAGTAAACCGGGGTAGTATAGCCCGGTATGGGATAGATCCGCACAACATTGCGATGGTCGAAACGCCTGAGATAATTGGCTTCGGTCACTAAGGCAGCTTGATGTTGCTCATGCGCGACTTTCAAAGCCAGATACCGCGGCATATCCGGACGGCGATATTTTTCGCGGACTTCAACTTTGTAAACCCGCGCCTGCCCACCGCGGCCCTGAAACCCACAAACCACTCGATATGGCCCGATGATTTCTCCAGGCATAATGACATCAGAAATTTGTGACATGCTTCGGTTTCACTTTTTCACGATGAGACTTGAACACACTCTGAACATTATGGCGTCAACTTCCGCGTGACACTCCCCGCTTGAAATTGTAATTCCGTATCGCCAGCCCGGATGATGCTATTAGGTGTGAGCGGCACAGGCTGTCGTGGCGGCAGTTCAATTCCGTTGAGGTACGTTTTATTCCGACTACCTTCATCAATGATGTAGAACTGATTTTGACTACGCTCAAAACGGATGGTAAAGTGCCGGCCGGAGACAAACTCATCATGGAGTTGGATATTGCACAGGCTTTTGTCATCCCGTCCAAACGCTGTGACCTCTTCCGTGAGCATAAACTCACGCGCGCCGCCGGCTCCGCGCAAAACAGTCAAGACACCCAATCGGCGTCGCATACGGTTTGGGTCAAGTACCTGTGTGACAGTTTGGCGCATCGTCGGGCGCTGCCCTTGCGCGATCAAATCCTTACGCGCTTTGATGAACAGCAGGAAAAGAACGATCAAACCAACGGCTAGTAGAAAGAAAATCGCCAGCACCCACCAATTTGTTTTCACGTCTTTCGTGAATTGTTCTACTGGCGGTAGTGGGGTCGCCGTGGGCATCGGCGTCGGGGGCGGTTTTGCGCCCCAAGAAACCTTGATTGTCACTGGCGTTTGGGCGTTGGAATTGTAAGGTTCATTGAGCAGGGGGTCTACTGCCTCGGCTGAAAGTGTGTATGTCTTATCCATGGCATCAAAGGTCGGCTTCTCTTCGGCGCTGACTTCCCAAGAGAAGGGGAAGTCTGGCGCTTGCGCACTCGTCCCGATGAGGTTCCCGCTGGCATAATACCGCACTTCGGTGGGCTGTCGCTCAATGGCATCGGCAAAAGTTATATTGACTCGCAACTCGACCTCCGTTTTTTGTGGCGTCCCTGAGTCTTCTAAATATGGTATAGAAAACGTGTCATTGTTATTAGGAGAAATGAGTGTGATGCCGGGCGACGCCAGAATACCATCGAATTCTGTCTGCTGCTGCGCTGTGCCGAAGTGTGTGTCTACCGCGATACTGAGCGGATAGATGCCGCTTTTTCGCGGGTTCGCAAATCGCAGCACGTATTGATTCCGCTGCGTCTTGAGACGATCAAAGAAATCCAGCACCTGTTGGTGTGTTGATCCATTGTGCAGATTGTAGACGCCACCCGTTTGATGCGCCATACGTTTTAAGGTGTCGTCAGCATTGGCACCTAAAGTACCGTTCGTACCTTTGGCCATGCCGATAGTATAGATCGAGATGCCATGATCTTTAGCTTTAGGCCAAATATCTTGTAACTTGGAAATTTCGCTGGCATTGTCAACGCCATCTGAAAAGACAATCATAATTTTACGCCGATGTTCAAGTTCGGCTGCATAATTTTGGTTGTTCAAGAGATAGTCTAACGCTTTGTCTACACCTTCAAAGAGCGGGGTTGCGCCATTGACGGCTTGATCATCCATAATATTGAGAGCATTCAAGACGCGGTTTTTGTCTACCGCGTTGTAGGTGAAGTCTTCCTGGGGTTCCAACTTCCCCCCCTCGCCTATCCCGATGACCGCCATCATATCATCGTTAGCGGCTCCGGTCGCTTCCAACTTGCCAACCATATCGCGCACCAGGTTGGTGGCATCTTTAATTCGCGTGTCGCCACGAGCCGCAATTCCACCGCGATCCACCACAAAAACCACCGCCAGTCCTACCGGTTCGTAGGAAACAGAATCGGTAGCAATATCTGTGGTAGACGTGCGCAACGTGAAATTTTCTCGCGTCAACTTCCCGATACTTTCTGCAGTTTCTTGATCTATCACTGAAGTGTAAACTTGTACATCGGGAGGATTGACCCTGTTTGTAACGGGTTTGCCGTGAACAATAAACAACGGCCCAATTTGTTGCGCATCGCTGGGAAGCGCAAGAACCAGCAGCGCAACGACTATAAACATAATTCCAATAACGCGCGTGTGTTTCACCTTTGAACCTCCTCTACGTCTCTTATTGCAGTATCTGCACAATAATAACGGTGATATTGTCTTCGCCGCCGGCTTGATTGGCAGCATTTACGAGACGATCACATGCCTCTTGCGGCGATGTTGATGTGCGCCAGGTATCCCAAATGTGTTTATCCGATACCATGCCGCTCAAACCATCTGAACATAAAAGTAGAGCTTCGCCTTCCGCTAAGCGTTTTTCGTATATATCCACAACAAGTTTGGGTTTATCGCCCATAACACGATAAACCACGTTTTTCTGAGGATGTTGCGCGGCCTCCTCGCGTGTGATCTGGCCGGTGGCGACCATCCGTTCAACCAGCGAGTGATCAGTGGTGACCTGTGTTATGCCTGTCATGTTCAAATGGTAACACCGGCTGTCTCCCACATTGACAAGCGTTGCCATATCACCTGCGATGAGCGCCATAACCAGCGTCGTTCCCATGTCGTTTTGGGCTGCCTTGCGTTGCTCGTAAACGATTTGGTTAGCCGCCAACGTCACGTTTGTGAGCCATTCTTTGATATTGGGTAGGGGTTGATCAGCCATAACAGGCTCGTATATGGCATGGACCGCTTGCTGCCCAATCGTACGCATTACAAGCTGGCTGGCTACATCGCCTGCTTCATGCCCGCCCATCCCATCGGCAACAACAAAAACCCCCACTGGGTAGCTGGTAGAACGAAAGATTGGAGTAACATTTAGCGTCAGCAAACTGTCTTCATTGAGAGAACGTACTTGTCCCACATCCGTTCGACAGCCTATGGCGAAAAGCACATTGTTAGGACGACGTAATTCCTGTAGAATCTCCGCCAGTCGTGCAGCGAAAGTTGTCGTCGTGAGTCCAGATGACGTGTTGACAGCCTGTTCCAGAAGTGCTTTCAGTGACTCTGGCAAACCTACATTTTCTACCTTCGTATCTTGTCCAGTTACCAGATGCAACAAAATTCTCGCCAATCCTTGTATATTATAAGCGAAAATCTGCTCCCGTGTACCTCGTGACTCTGGCGGAATCAGGTATGCCTGGTTTAGGTTGGTCCAGAATGCTTTTTGTTGATCAACCACAATATGACTGAGGCCAATTTCTCGAAACGCTATCTGATAACGATGCAAATGTTCCAACGCCTGCGCTAATTCGATCCCCCACGCTAATACAGTATTGAGTTCTTGGGGTACGGACATGTCTGTTGCTACAGGCAATGGAAATTCGGGGATGACACGGTACTGACGTTCAGTCCCATAGGGTGATTCTGTGAAAATATCTTTTGGCAAAAGTAACCCTGGATGTTGTAAGGCGCGTCCGATTAACCAGGACTCCAGAGTAAATTTTTGTCCGTTGGGGGTCTCTTCGACCAAGTACCGCAAATTGACCGGTTGCACACTTGATAGATCAGCCCCACACGCGGTACAGAAGGGTTCTTGCGCATCCACAATGACCGTATTGCAGTGTTGACAACGGCGTGCAGGTATCAGGTCTTCAATCAGATATACATTGAGTTGTTCGCTTGAATGACGAATTTCGCGGATCGCATAACGACCCTGACGAAGTAAGGCACCCTCGGACAACGGCTTAAAGGTTGTAGCATAACCAGGCAAAGCAGCTTTGTGCTCACTATTTGGAATCGCGCTCTCTTCACTTGAAGGATAACATGGTCGCACAACCTGGATTTCGCCATCAGTCTCGTTCACATCATGAGGAAGAAGCAGAGAAGTTTCTGTCTTCTCTTTACTTAATGTAACTGTTGAAGTATTAACTGTAGTTTTTGAAATGTCCCGGCGCTTTTTTTGCCTTGTTTGGAAAACAAGAATACCCGCAAACAGTAGCGCCAAGAGTGATGCTACGATCAAAATCATTTGGGAATTCCTGTCTATCTCCACGAATTTTTTGAGCAACTCAATTGGTGACATATAGTTTCCTCCCGAGGTTAATAAAAGCATAGGTGCATTTCAATTTCATAGTATACTACAATTCACAAATTATCTTTACAGCCTATGCACCAGCTCTTGTGCAAATTGCTCAATAGGTTGTTCTAAGGAATACCGAATAACAATCTGTTCATTGCCTTTATCGGCTTCCCCTCCCTCTTTCCCTAACACATTCCTTAATACACCTACTCCACGCGCATTGGTGACAATTAGGCCATCTTGCATAATAACCTGGTGGAGAAGGCGATAAACTCGTGGATCAACCTCCAAACTAGATAGATTACGCTCTCCTACAGGCAACACGACCATGCTGATTGATGACGAATCTATTGAACGCTCAAGGTCAGCCAAAGTAAAATCCGGCATGATCAGGATGCCGTGCGCGCCGCTAATCAGCCCGCTGGTCAATCCGGCACTTTTGGCATAGATGCCGGCTTTGCGTAACGTACTAAGGATAACAATGGCTTCTGTTTCGCTAAACCCATCAGCGATTAACATCAGGACACATTTTTGTTGGGGGCTTTTTCCACTCATCGCGCCTCTCCTTCATCAAGCACTTCTCCAGCCGCAGCTACTGGACTGTTATAGTAAGGGTGCAACGCTGCAACTGCTGTTAAGCTTACAACAAAAATGCCTGTTTGTGTCTATGAATAATCTGAGGGTTTTGTTAAGTATACTCTCGAATCTGAAAATTTCTTTCTATATCTCTCGAAATCTGTGGATTTCCGCAAAAGGCAGTGTGTTTTTGCGCAATTCTGGTTGATCTATCAAAATATGCTATGATACGACTGTGGTAGAAAATGCTGTATGAGCAAACACATCTCAGTATAACTTATTTCTCTTGGTTCGCTCATTTTTTAAACGGTTTTTGGAATTGTCGAAACGG
>ENA-UOWE01002004-UOWE01002004.1-activated-sludge-metagenome-genome-assembly--contig:-NODE-2004-length-23400-cov-27.640651_pt1 | contig 23400 bp, 20 predicted proteins | sample MGYA00249841_ERZ761562 | MGnify/ENA primary metagenome ERZ761562 (study PRJEB28883, sample SAMN05720200) | activated sludge metagenome | isolation source: Anaerobic digester | place: Japan... | reverse complement strand
TTCGAAATCTGGCATCGTATCTTGGTCTGACCGGTATCTAGTAATATCTTTTCCTGAATCGCTGGCATCTTGCCGGTTTAGAGATGACTTAAAAGAAGCTTAATCTACCAGGCATTACAGAAAAGCTGGCATGGATATTGAAGAGATCGCAAGGATCTATAGCATGAGAGAGCTCAAGCCCATCGCCAGGAAATACGGCATTGCTACACGCTGTGTCAAAAAAATAGACATCATTAAGGCCTTTCCGCCCCAGGCCATAGCCGAGCTGACCGGGAAGGCGGCGGAAGTGGCAACCGTATCGGGCCAGGGCAGGCAGTAGGGGCGCTTTTTCATGGCAAGACTGGGGCGGTTCATCCGGGCGGCCAGCATATCCGAGGCCTGGCAGAGGGGCCTCTCTCTAATATGGCGGCAGGGGGCGGAGATCACAGACCAGAGGGGGACCAGGATCAAGGAGATCCTCTCATTGCAGATGGTGGTGGAGGCTCCCTACAGTGAGATGATCCCGCCGGGATACTCCTGGAACGAGGAGAGGCTGGAGGAGTATGCCCGGCAGCTTCTCTCGGGAGACAATCCCGGATTTGAGTATACCTATGGGGAGCGGCTGCGGGCCTGGGCCCTTCCCGGCTGCGCCTCCCTGGATCAGATAGAGCAGGCCATATCCCGGCTGCGGGCCTCCTCCAGCACCCGTCGGGCCACAGCGGTTACCTGGATTGCGCCCCTTGACTCGGCCAGGGAAGAGGTGCCCTGCATGATTGTGGATGACTTCAAGCTGCGTGAGGGGAGGCTTCACTTATCCATATTCTTCCGCAGCCACGACTTTGCCGGGGCCTATCCTGCCAACCTCTATGGCCTGGCCCGGCTGCTGCAATATGTGGCAGCCGAGGTGGGGGCGAAGCCGGGATCCATCTCCACCACCAGCGCCTCGGCTCATATCTATGAGCATGACTGGGACTGGGTGGAGAGGCTGCTCCTGGGGAGAAGCTAGAGAGCAGATCTGAGGAATCCGGCTGTCCGGATAAAATCAAATCCAGGTTGGTGGTGGTGCAGCCAACATCAATTCCGATCAGTATTTTCATTCGCATTTCGGGGTGGAGCTAGGGCGGGGGTATGTCGGGCTTGTGGTCTCTTTTTGGTTTTGCACATAAATTCATGTTTGCAGCTAAAATCTAGTTGCTCCCTAAAGTCTGATGATTATGTCGTGCAATTCCAAAAATTATATTAGCAATCCAATCAAATGGCCTCTTATGATGGATCTTGAAGATTTAGAAAAAATGGAGGCTCTAAGAAGTCAAATTGCCTTGAGCGATGGGTGGAAAATAGAGATGGGAACTATGAATTTAGGGGTAAGTCATTATATATTTATGTCAAATTATAACCAGCTCAAAGACGGTCTTGAGTTTTTTGACAGCAAACCTGGATCTAAATTATGGCATATTAAAAATAGAGATAAGATGCAGCAATTTAAAATGGAAATTATGCGCCTTTTTCATAATTATCTAGCTTCAGTTAAATCTCTCGTTGAGCATACTCGCATAATAATTCGGGAAGTTCACGGAAACAATAGATTCTCGAAAGAATGCGACCTAAAAATTAGAGAATTATTTGATAACTCTGCACTTTCTCGTTTCGTGCAAGATTTTCGAAACTATATTCTTCATAAAGGAATCCCACTAATGTACGCTCAAGAGAAAGCTAAAGAATCAATTAGATTTGAGTCAACTAATTCTTTAATTCTAGATTTGTCATCTTTAAAATCCTGGGCCGGTTGGAAAGCAAAAAGCAAAGAATATTTAGATAACGCAAAAGAAGACATCAACCTTTATGATATAACAATTTCTTATGGATCACTAGTAAATGATTTTTATACCTGGTTCTCAAGAAGACAAGAGGAGCTATTTAAAGAGCAATTTGACCAAACTCAAAAACTTAAAGATGAATATAATAAAATTGTTAAAAAATATATGCTTTCAGACGAAGAAATAGAGGCGATAGAGAAAAGATAAAAATTATCTTCCCTCCCGCACCTTCGCATTCTTATGACGCCCTTACATGATGGCAAGAGCATCGGCCACCTGATCTGGGGGTAGAGAAGACTGGTATGCCGGCATTATCCATCTTGAAGAGAGCTGGCATGGCAAACTCCTTTCCCGCCCACATCATAGCTAAGCATGCCGATCTCAATAGTCTTATCACGGTCTCTGGCTGAAGCCTGCTAAAAGGATTCATGACCCAGACAAAATCTGGCAGCAGCTTATTGGAGTCGGTTCCTTGAGGGACGGCTGTCGCTCAGCTAGCCACATGCTGTTGCCGGTGATGGCATCAGCGGCGAAGATCCCCCTGGCAGACCGGCTCAGGTAGATGACGATCCCCAACCAGTCCGGCAGAGACTGCCTGGGCATAGCCCGGGCCAGGTTGTGCACAGTCCTTGGCCCCGGTGAGGCCGGGCGGGCGGGAGGCGGGGGCTGCACCGCAAAGATTATCTGCTTTTATCGATTTTCTGCTTCGTCTATGGTCGATAGCCTGCTGATGATCAAGGCCGAGGAGATCCTGGAGAAAATCGAGAAGGGAAAGCCGGTAGAGTATGAGAATGTCATAATCTACGGCGACCTGGATCTGCACCGGCTGGATTTGCCTCTCAATAAGAAGAGGCAGAAGATCATCAAGTCCAGCATCAAGATCGAGTACTCGGTGATCAAGGGAGATGTATTCTTCGATCATGCCTGCTTTTCCGGCCTGGTGGACTTCGACGGCACCGGCTTCACCAAGTCGGCCAACTTCTCCGGATCGGGCTTTATGGAGGATGCCGGATTCTCCGACGCCGAGTTTGCCGGAGTGGCCAACTTCTCCCGGGCCTCTTTTGCAACGGAGGCCAACTTCAGCAGGGCTCGCTTTAATGACGCTGACTTCGGCAGAGCCCGTTTTGAGAGAAACTTTCATCTGGTCAATGCCAAGGTCTACACCCTGAAGCTCTCCGATGCCGTCTTTCCGGAGGGCTCTGCCATCCATCTCAAGGACTTCAACTTCAACCGCCTGGTGGTGCGCTGGAACTCGATCAAAGATAGCATCCCCTACAACGGCTCGGTCTACCTCAACCTGGTGCGTAACTTCCGCAATCTGGAGCAGTTCGAGGATCAGGATGATTGCTACTACCAGTACCGCAAGGAGAAGCAGGCGCGATCGCACAGGTCCTTCCAGAGGCTGTTCGACCGGCTGGCCTGGATCTCCTGCGGCTACGGGGTGAGGCCATCCCACACCATCCTGCTGAGCCTCGCCATCATCCTGTTCTTCACCGGCATCTTTTGGGCCGGGGATGCCCTGCAGCCGGACGGGGGAGATGAGCAGGACAGTGGCGGCGCAGCCGTCACTATCAACAATGCCTTCTACTTCAGCAGCATGCAGTTTTTAGGCAAGACCCCCCAGAACTTCTCCATCGCTGAAGGGTATGAGTTCATAACGGTGATGGAAACTCTGCTGGGATGGCTGCTCATGGCCCTGTTTCTGGTGACTCTGAGCCGGGTGATGTTGAGGTAGCTAAGATGGAAAAGAGGGACTATATTAACGCCTTCGCTACAGGAGATGGTTCCGGATTCCCATCGCCCTACCTTCATCGTCCATTCGATATGATTTGCTATTTCAATCTGAATTCAAGCGGAAAAAGGGTAAAGTCACTATTGGGTTACTCTTCAGTCCAGAGAAGTGGCAATTTTGAGGGTAGCTCTTCTTTAGATATGATGTCGATTCTCTTCAGGAAATCCTCCATATCCTTTTGCGTTCCATCCTGGTCATAAATGCAGCAGCTTAAATTACCATCTGTGAATGTAACTAGATACGGCGTTTGATCTTCTAAGGACCCATTATACAGAGTTGTATTTATCCGCCCTAGCTTTCCAACGACGACATTTTTAACTGGGGTTGGAGAGAACGTAAAGATTCCCAGATCGAAAGGCATATTAGAGATCATAACACGAATCGGTATACTCACAACTCCTAAATGCTCCGGGGAAGTTATGGTAATTTCATTTATTGAAAGAGTATATTCGTTCTTCTTGGCATGTTCTCTGGTGACAGGATCAAAGTATATAGAAGGATAGAAATTTATTGTATCCCCTAGCTCCTTCTTTTCTAATTCATCATCAATGCAAATAACTGCATTCCCTGCTTCAAACATCACCAGATTTGCAGAGACTGGCATATCCAAGGCCAGAATCATTAAGATTAAACCAAATAGCAAGTTTCTCATGATAGCCAATGTGCACACTACTCGAAAAACCTTTCGGACGATAGTTGCATTCAACTACGGCCGCTCATGTGAATGAAATAGGTCTGTGTATGAGATCCTATTTTTATACCAAAAAAGAACCGTGGGCCCCGAAGCAGGAGCTCGAATTGAATCTCTCTTAGAACATCCCTGGCGGCATTCCTCCCATGCCGCCCATTCCACCCATGCCTGGTGGCATGCCCATACCTCCCATTCCTGGAGGCATTCCGCCGGGCGCTCCCCGCGCCGGGGGCTCCTTGGTGGAAGCCAGGACATCGTCTATGCGCAGGATGAGGCAGGTGGCATCTGTGGCGGACTGGATGGCCTGGATCTTGACCCGCAGTGGTTCGACCACTCCCTGGGCCAGCATGTCCTTCACCTCTCCGCTGTAGGCATCGATGCCGGCATTTTTATTTTTCTCATGCTGGCTCTTCAGCGCTACCGCCTTGTCAATGGCATCAAACCCGGCATTCTCCGCCAGGGTCTTGGGCACAATCTCCAGGGCCTCGGCGAACTTGGTCACTGCCAGCTGCTCCCGGCCCTTGAGGGTTGCCGCATACTCTTTCAGCCGCAAAGACAGCTCAATCTCCGGGGCTCCCCCGCCGGGGACCATCTTTCCATCCTCCACCACATCGGCCACTGCATGAAGAGCATCGTCGAGAGCCCTCTCCAGGCCGTTTAACACCTGCTGGGTGCCGCCCCGCAAAAGCAGGGTGGCGGAGTGGTTCCGGGTGCCGGAGATGAAGGTCATGATGCCGCTTCCGATGCGCTTCTCTTCCACCAGGGCGGCGCTGCCCAAAAGCTCCGGCTTGAGCTCATCCAGGCCGGTGACAATGGTGGCTCCGGTGGCGCGGGCCAGGCGGTCCAGATCCTTCTTGATCACCCGGCGCAGGGCCAAGATTCCGGCATTGGCCAGGTAGTGCTGGGCCAAGTCGTCTATGCCCTTCTGGGTGAAAACCACATTGGCACCGCTGGCTATGACCTTGTCTGCCGCCTCCTTGACCCTAGCCTTCTCATGCTCCATGAACTGCTGGAACTGGGTGGAGGTGGTGATCTGCAGCTCTGCCTTGGTCTCGGTGTCCTTGGACTCGATGGGCGTGGAGAGCAGGGCGATCCTGGCATTCTCCACCTTGCGGGGCATGTTCTGGTGCACGATCTCCTTGTCGATCACCACACCCTCGATGATCTGGGAGTCGAGGGTGCTCTCCCCTACCTTCTTCTCCACATTGACCCGGTCCATATCGAACTTCTTCTTGCCGTTGTAGCTCTCCAGGGCGTTTAACACCAGCTCCACGGCATACTCGGACATCTTGCTGTCACCGGATTCGGCGAGCTTGCCGGTCATGGCCGTATCGGCGATCTTCTTCAGCAGAGCTCTATCGTTCTCCGAGACATCCACAGCCATGCTCTTGGCTATCTCTATGGCCTTCTCCGCTGCCATCTGGTACCCCTGCACGATCATGGTGGGGTGGACCTTCTGATCCAGGAGAACCTCGGCCTTCTTGAGCAGCTCGCCCACCAGCACGGCCACGGTGGTGGTGCCGTCGCCTACCTCCTTGTCCTGGGTCTTGGCCGCCTCGATGAGCATCTTGGCCGCAGGATGCTGCACATCCATCTCCTTTAAAATAGTCACGCCATCATTGGTGATGGTCACATCCCCTATGGAGTCGACCAGAAGCTTGTCCATGCCCTTGGGGCCCATGGTGCTCCGCACAGCATTGGCCACAGCCCGGGCTGCCATGATGTTGTTGGAGATGGCGTCCTTTCCCGACTCTCTGCGGGTATCCTTCAAAATGATGATTGGCGTTCCGCCCATTCCTGCCATTAGATAGTCCTCCGATAATCTTGATTTTAGAGCTTATATGCTGAATCTCTGGTTCACAGTATTTGATATTCTATAAAATAGTTTCCCTCAAATCGGGCTGCTCCTCCGTAGGTGCAAGGACGGAGATGGATTGGAGGTTCATTCTGCCAAATTCGATTGGCATAAGAGGAAACAGCCAAATAGGTCGAAGAACACATATTACGGCGAGAATGAAGCTCAAGATCCAGATCTCCGGTCCAAAAGTGCATGATGTGGGCTACAGATACTTCCTGATGAGCTTGGCCATGGCTAATAGAATCAGAATGTTTGAGGCCCATAATACGGAGAGCACCGTTGGTGAGGAAGTTTTGGTCTATGTTGATGGATTGGAGGATGCGGTCAAAGGCTTTCTCGACCTGGTCCGGTCCAAACGCCCGGCTCGCTCAGTGGTATCCGGTGTTTTCTCTGATGGCTTCGAAGGAGAGGTCATGAAGATCGGAGAGTATGCTCAATTCTGCTCCACGGTCCAGTTGAACAAAGCCATCCCTCTGCTTCTGGATATAAGAGACGATATGAAAGAGATAAAGGTTGACATCAAAGAAGTAAAAGTCGACCTAAAGGAAATCAAAACCGATATCAAAGAAATCAAGATAGATATAACTGAAATCAAGACAGACCTCAAGGAAATCAAGACCGATATCAATGAATTGGGCGGGGACATAAGTGCAGTGCAGAAGAACACAAAAGCTACTCTAAATCAGATCAAGGGCATGAGAGAAGACATTCAACCGGGATACGGAATGACCTTCAGGCAGATGCAGTCCGATGTTCAGGCGATAAAGGAACGTCTGGGAATGCAATAAGTAGCTCACTCTAAATTTTAATCATATGCGAGAAGAGATTTCAAAAGAAATAATTTCGATTAAAAATAGGAAAGGGCTTGCCTCCCCTTCGATCCTCTTCTATCTTATATCCCCGTGATACTCCTGCAGCGACCTGACCCCTGACCGGCCCTTACTGTGTGCCGCAATGCCCTTGGCCGCAGCGGAGGCGGCGGCGATGGTGGTGATGTAGGGCACCTTGTACTTGATGGCCGCCTTGCGGATATAGGAGTCGTCATACTGGCTGGCCTTGCCTATGGGGGTGTTGATCACCAGCTGGATCTGGCCATTCTTTATGGCGTCATCGATATTGGGCCGACCTTCATGCAGCTTTAGTATCAGCTCCGATCTGATGCCGTTGGCAGCCAAAAACTCCTGGGTGCCCCGGGTGGCCTTGATCTCAAATCCCATATCCAAAAACTGCCGGGCCATGCCTAAAATCCCGGAGTGATCCTTGCCCGCCACGGTGATCAGCACTGTTCCATTGTCCGGCAGGGTGGACTTGGCCGCCTCCTCCGCTTTGTAGAAGGCCATGCCGAAGGAGTCGGCCAGGCCCAGGACCTCTCCCGTGGACCTCATCTCCGGACCCAGGAGGGGATCGACCTCGGGAAACATATTGAAGGGGAAGACCGACTCCTTGACCCCGAAGTGGGGGATCTTCTTCTCTGAGTGGGCCATATCCGCCAGGCTCTTTTTCATCATCAGCTCCGTGGCTATGCTGGCCATGGAGATGTTGCAGACCTTGGAGACCAGGGGCACAGTGCGGGAGGCCCGGGGATTGGCCTCCAAAACATAGACCCTATCCTCGGCCAGAGCATACTGCATATTCATGAGGCCGACGACCTGTAGCTCCCTGGCTATGCGCTGGGTGTACTCTTTGATGGTCTGCAGGTGCTTCTCGGGGATGCTCACCGGGGGGATGACGCAGGCGGAGTCGCCCGAGTGGATGCCGGCCAGCTCGATGTGCTCCATCACCGCCGGAACAAAGGCCTCTTTCCCGTCGGATAGGGCATCGGCCTCCATCTCTAGGGCATTGTCCAGGAAACGGTCGATGAGTATAGGCCGCTCCGGTGTGACGTCAACCGCCGCCAGAACATACCTCTCCAGCATCTCCTGGTCGAAGATGACCTCCATGCCCCTGCCGCCTAAAACGTAGGAGGGCCGGACCATAAGGGGATAGCCGATCTTGCCTGCCACCTCCCTGGCCTGCTCCAGGCTGCTGGCCATCCCTGATTCGGGCATGGGGATATTCATCTTCTCCATCATCATCCGGAATCGGTCCCGGTCTTCGGCCAGGTCTATGGCATCCACCGATGTCCCCAGGATCTTCACCCCGGCATCGGCCAGCTCCCGGGCGATGTTCAGAGGCGTTTGGCCGCCGAACTGGACTATAATCCCATCCGGCTGCTCCTCCTCGTATATGCTTAAAACGTCCTCCACAGTGAGGGGCTCGAAGTAGAGCTTGTCCGAGGTATCATAGTCGGTGGAGACCGTCTCCGGATTGCAGTTGACCATGATGGTCCGGTATCCCATGGCCCGCAAAGAGAGGGCGGCATGAACGCAGCAGTAGTCGAACTCAATTCCCTGTCCGATGCGATTGGGCCCTCCGCCCAAAACCATGACCTTGCGCCGGCTACTGCCCTGGCTGCTGCCCTCCTTTTTTCCCTGCTTCATGGATTGCGGAGCGTCGTCCTTTGCTCCTGCCGATGATCCGTTGTAGGTTGAGAAATAGTAGGCCTGGTTTTCCACTCCGCTCACAGGAACCGGCTTCCATGTCTCCACCATGCCCAAACCAACTCTGGCCCGGCGGATATCCTTCTCCGGGACAGCCAGCAGCTTGGAAAGGTATTTGTCGGCAAAGCCGTCCTTCTTGGCGGCGATGAGAAGCTCATCCGGCAGCATCCGGCCTCTATGCTCCAGGATCTTTTCCTCCAGATCCACAAGCTCTTTCATCTGCTGAATAAACCAGGGCTTGATATGGGTTAGAGCATGAATCTCATCTATGGATGCCCCCTTTCTGAGAGCCTCATACATGATGAACTGCCGCTCCGATGTGGCCTCCCGGAGCAGGCCCATGAGCTCGGGCAGAGACCTCTTGTTGAAATCCTTGGCAAAGCCCAGGCCGTAGCGGCCGTTCTCCAGAGAGCGTATGGCCTTCTGAAATGCCTCTTTGTAGGTCTTGCCTATGCTCATGACCTCCCCTACAGCCTTCATCTGGGTGCCCAGTTTGTCCTGCACCCCTTTGAACTTCTCAAAGCCCCAGCGGGGGAACTTGACCACCACATAGTCCCCGGAGGGGGTGTACCTGTCCAGGGTTCCATCCCGCCAGTAAGGAATCTCATCCAATGTCAAGCCGCAGGCCAGCTTGGCGGAGATGAGGGCGATGGGAAATCCGGTGGCCTTGGAGGCCAGGGCTGAAGAGCGGGAGGTACGGGGATTGATCTCAATTACAACTACCCTTCCCGTTTTGGGATCATGGGCGAACTGGATGTTGGTGCCGCCAATGACCCGGATGGCCTCCACTATGCGGTAGGAGTAATCTTGCAGCTTCTTCTGTAGCGCCGGAGAAATAGTAAGCATGGGGGCGGTGCAATAGGAGTCGCCGGTATGAACTCCCATGGCATCCACATTCTCGATAAAGCAGACGGTGATCATCTGGTTCTTGGCGTCGCGGACGACCTCCAGCTCCAGCTCTTCCCAGCCCAGAACCGATTCCTCGATCAGGATCTGGCCGATGAGGCTGGCGGCAATGCCCCGACTGGCCACTGTACGCAGCTCCTCCACATTGTAGACCAGGCCGCCTCCCGTGCCACCCATGGTGTAAGCCGGTCGTACCACCACGGGATAGCCCAGCTCTGCCGCTACGGATTCGGCATCCTCCACGCTGTAGACGGCGGTGCTCTTGGGAACCTCTATGCCCAGCTTGGCCATGGTCTCCTTGAAGGCGATGCGATCCTCACCCCTTTCGATGGCGTCGATCTCCACTCCGATCACCTTCACCCCGAATTTGTCCAGGACGCCGGCCTTGGCCAGCTCGGAGCTGAGATTGAGCCCGGACTGGCCGCCCAGGTTGGGAAGAATGGCATCGGGCCTCTCCTTTTCTATGATCTGGGTCATTCGTTCCAGGTTGAGGGGCTCAATGTAGGTGATATCGGCCATGGCCGGATCGGTCATGATGGTAGCCGGATTGGAGTTGACCAGAACTATCTTGTAGCCCAGGTCTCGCAGGGCCTTGCAGGCCTGGGTTCCGGAGTAGTCGAATTCGCAGGCCTGGCCAATGACAATGGGGCCGGAGCCAATGATCATCACCTTGCTGAAATCGTCTCGCTTCGCCATAATCGCCACTCTAGAGGTCTCATGCTCTTAAGCTTAGCTGTCAGTTTCCTCAGCCAATAGATATTTTTTAAATGGCATGTGTTTATCTGGGTAGTCTTGTTAGCAGTTGTAGACATTCCGTCCTTTCTGTCTATCTGTTGCGAGCGCGGCCCGACGCATTTTCCGTCCTTTCGGAGGTGGTTGCGCCAGTTTAATTTTCATAAAGCTTAAATATAGAATAGTACGATTTAATGCAATCCAGCCAGGAGGGATTGAACTAATGCAGTCAATGATATTGTCAATACGGACCCTGTGCAATCATGTGAGTGAATGTAGGCTATTGCTTGGAAATTTGATTAAACATTATTTGCTGGGATTATTCCTTGTTTTGATTTTAATGCCTTGTTGTCTTGCTCAAACAACAATATTTTATGATGATTTCGGAGATCCCAGCCTTGCCGAGTGGAATACATTTGGCAGTCCGTCTCCGGTCGCTCTCTCTTCTGTTGAAGGAAGGGATGGGGTATTTGATAATAATGGTGATCCAAATTACGATAGCGGAGCTATATCAAAGGATGCTCTTTCATTGCAAAATGGCTTTACGCTGGAGACTGATATTTTCTTGAGGATCACAAATCCTTCTGCAAGCTTCGCCTGTGTCGATTTTGGTTTGACCGATTCAACAGAACCTAATTTGCTGGAATATGGCCTTGAGTGGTATCCAAGCGGAAAAGCATATATCCGGGGTCATTTTTCTACTGAAAGCGGTGGTCATGAAGACTGTGTAGGTTTTTATGATTCCAGTAGATATATAAATAGTTGGCATAACTGGAAAATCGTTGTGGGATCTGATGGACATGTCGAATTTTATCTGGACGATGAATTGAAGGCTCGCTCCGAAAATCGCATAGATCCTTCTGCTTTGGAGGGAAAGAGGCTTAGCATATCTGGAAGATCTTACGATGGTAAGGCCTATAATGATTACATTTCCATCACTGCCAATCCCAACAATCCTCCTTATGCGACCGATGATTCGGCATCAACAATGGAGGACACTCCGGTAGAGGGCAATGTATTAACCAATGATAGTGACATAGATGGGAATCTCCTTACAGCAACCTTAAGCGCTGCGCCTGCCAACGGCACAGCTACTGTGCAGCCTGATGGCTTTTTTGTCTACCGGCCCAACGAGAACTTCAATGGGGATGATTCTTTTGAGTATGTGGTATCAGATGGCAAAGGGGGCACTGATTCGGGCAGAGTGACAATTATGATCTCACCAGTCAATGATCCCCCCGTAGCTCAAGATTCTGTGGCATCTGTGGATGAGGATTCATCTGTTTCTATTCCGATTTCGTCAAACGATCCTGACGGCGACGAGCTCACAATTACCGTAATGCAGGATCCGCAAAACGGTGACCTGTCAGAAAACAGTGATGGTACATTCGCATATATTCCATATGAGAACTACTTTGGACCAGACAGTTTTAAGTATATTGTAGCGGATGGAGAATCCCAATCAAATGAAGCCACAGTAACAATCACCATCAACCCCGTCAATGATGCTCCGGAAGCAGTTGATGATTACGATTATATCGCGACAGAGGATGAGGCACTGACTATTGGTGCTGAGATTGGCGTTTTAATCAACGATAGCGACGTAGATGGAGATCTCCTTACAGCAAGCCTAAGCGTAGGGCCTAACGATGGCATCGTCACCATACAGCCTGATGGCTCTTTTAGCTACCAGCCCAATGAGAACTTCAACGGTGAGGATTCTTTCGAGTATATTGCATCGGACGGCAAAGGTGGAGTTGGTATGGCCATTGCTGCAATTACAGTCACACCGGTCAATGATGCGCCTGTTGCCGATGATGATGAAGAACTAACTGATGAAAATTTATTATTAACCATTGATGTTCTAGCTAATGACTACGATCCAGATGATGAGGGCGAAGTTCTCACGATCACCTCTGTAGCGAATCCATCACATGGGACAGCTAGTACAGATGGTCAGAATGTTACTTATATGCCAGACCTGTGGTACTCTGGATATGATTCGTTTGCTTATGAAGTATCCGATAGTACTGGCTTAACTGATACTGCCACCGTAGACATTCTGGTCAATGAGGCAATTCCATCCGCATCAGAAATAGATAGCTACATTCAGTCATTGCCCGAAAGCGTTTTTGAAAAGGAAGCAGAGGATCGAATGATTTCTTTATCATCAAAATTTGACGAGGTTGGCAATTGGATTGATAGTGGAGACTATAGAAATGCAATACACCACCTGGAGAATATTCGGTCCAAAGCAGATGGAAGTCTTGGCGGAAAATCAAATGACGACTGGATAGTAGATCCTGAAGCACAAGCAGATCTATGTGAACTGATAGATACTCTATTAGCTGCATTGAATACCATTATAGCTGGCAATCTGCCAAGTGTGTAGCGTAGCCAGCCTATAATTTCTTTTTTTAGCCATTGAAAGCTTTCCTATGCCCTTCACCACGATATCTTCTTACGATAGCGATTTCGCACCACTATGGCCAGCATATTGGTCCCCAGCACCACGGCGATAAGCACCAGTGCCGTCCCCCAGGCCTTGGCCTCCACATCCCAGGCACCCAGGAAGTAGATCAGATTAAGAAGATGGTAGTCCAGGTTGTTGACCGGCTGGAAGAGGTCGGGGATGATTCCATAGATCATATGCACCGGAGTGGCGGTAAATGTGACCGCTGTCCACATGATGGGGGCCGTCTCCCCGCTGGCCTTGGCCACCCCCATGATCACCCCGGTGAGTATGCCGGGCATGGCCGATGGCAGAACCACCTTTTTGATGGTCTGCCACTTGGTGGCTCCCAGAGCCATGCTCCCCTCCCGCAGAGAATTGGGGACGCTCTTTAAAGCCTCCTGGCAGGTGAGGATGATGGTGGGAATATTGATCAGCCCCAGGATGATGGAGCCGGATAAGAGGGACACTCCGAAGAACCGGACCAGAAAGGCCAGGCCGAAGAGGCCGAAGACCACGGACGGCACACCATTGAGGCAGCTCACAGCTATGGTGATTAGCCTGTTGAATTTCTGGCTCCGGGAGTACTCGTGAAGATAAATAGCCGCCCCGATCCCCAGGGGCGAGGAGATGATCATAGCCCCCAAAACCATCCAGAAGGAGCCCATTATGGCCGTGCTGATTCCACCCGCCTGGCCCAGCCGCCGGTGGGGCATGGTGAGAAACTCCCAGTTGATGGCCCAGATTCCCTTGTAGATGATGGCGAAGAGGATCCCACCCAGAAGGAGCATGGAGAGTATGGCTGACATCCGGACGGCCAAAAATACCAGAGCTTCTCTGCCCCTGGCGCTGTAGTCATAGATGATGTTCAGGGCATCCTTGATGCAGAGCAGGCTGCAGATCAGAATGAGAAGGGGCAGAAGGAAGGTATCGTCGAAGGAGGCTCCCAGGCCTAAAGGCCTGCGTAGGGAAAAGCCGGCGTGGATGGCCCCTGAATAGATCAGGTATAACACGGCAGAGCAGATCGCCACATCCAGGGCCAGGAATAGTGCCGTCTTCATCGAGGCTGCCCGGCTGGTGAGATAGCTGCCTATAAGCAGGAGAATATTGGCGGCAAGCCCGGCCAGCCAGAATATCCTAATCCTCTCCGGGTCGGGCTGGAGCAGAAGGGAGAAGAGCGCGGTTAAGAGAAGCATCGCGGAAAGGATCAGCGACAGGGCCAGAGTGGGCTTGATCTTCATCCTCAGTATCCTCCGAACTTGCGGCGAATGCGAGCCCGGGCATAGTCGGCGATCAAACTGAGGATGGATACCACAATGAGCAGGGCAAAGCCCACGGCAAAGAGGGCATGATAATGCATCGATCCTCTGGCTACCTCTCCCATCTCCCCGGCTATGACCGAGGTGAATGTGGCCCCCTGGTCAAATATATCGTAAACGGGAGAGGCTATCCTGGCCACGTTGCCCACCACCAGCAGCACAGCCATGGTCTCGCCGATGATGCTGCCTATGTTGAGCAGAACGGCAGCGGTGATCCCGGATGAGGCGGCGGGGATGGTCACATTGCGCAAAGTCTGCCAGCGGTTGGCTCCCAGAGCCAGTGAGCCCTCCTTGAACTCGCTGGGCACAGCCCGGAGAGCATCCTCGCAGATGGTGGTGAGATGGGGGATGAACATGATCCCCAGGAGTATGGATCCGGCCAGAATGGACCTGCCGGTGAGCATATCGAAGCTGTCCTGCAGGTATGATACCAGAATGATCACTCCCAAAAAGCCATAGACTATGGAGGGCACCCCGGCCAGCAGCTCAATGGCCGGCTTGAGAACCGCTTTAGCCTTCGGTCCGGCCAGCTCGGCCAGATAGATCGCCAGGGGAAAGCCGATCATGATATTGATCAGCAAAGCCAGCAGGGTGATGATCATGGAGGCGGAGATGAGGGGCAGAAATCCATAGATATCCCCGGAGGGATGCCATTTCGGTCCGGTGATCAGAGAGAAGAGGCCCAATGAGGAGAATGCGGGCAGGCTCTCATGGATCAGAAAATAGAATATGAGAAGCATGATCAAAATAGAGGTTATGGCGGAGATGAATAGAAGGAACTCGACCAGCTTCTCCCCATATTTGCGGGGCATCTTTATCCTCTGCCGCTCCATATACAAGAGACAAAATCATGACTGGTTAAAGCCCTTGCCTATATTTTCTATATAGAGATGTTACCAATCCCTATATCTATATAGACTATGCTGTCCTTCTGAAGTGGATCATGCATCTTCTCCCAGGCGGCTGATCAGCTCTTCCGGATCATAGCGCACGCTGATGACCCTGCTTCTGCCTCTCTCTCCCTCTCCGGTAAAATCCGCATTTATAAGCCGGATTGAGTCCAGCTTATTGAGGATCTCATGAAAACGGGTGTATCCCGCTCCGCAATGTTCATGAAAGCGGGCGAACAGCTCTCCAGCCCGCCAGCTCTTCTCCTCCGCCGCCAGTCGCAGGACCAGCCGTTCGTCCTCCTTGAGAGACTTGAGGGCATAGGTGAGATGAATCAGACGGGACCGATCGCAGGATCCGGCCACATCAGCCGATGATATGGACCTCGAGGCCCTCTTCTCTGCGGACAGGCCGGACCTCTTGAGCAGGTCTATTCCCACCCGCAGATCGCCGTACCTCTCGGTGCAGTCCACCACCACCTCCAATACCTCTTCCGCCATCACCCCGGGATAGAAGCCCATCTGGACCCGTCGGCCCAGTATGTCTTTTATCTCCGCCCGGCTGTAGGGGGGAAAGGAGATCTCCTCCGGCTGGAAGACGGAGACCACCCTGGGATCGAGCACATAGTTCAGAGACAGCTCGCTCATGATCCCTATCACCGCCATCCTGGCTCCGGGACAGGTCTCGTGGGCCCGCAGCAGAGAGTAGAGCACGTGGTCCACCTCCTTCTCATGGAAGAGGTAGTTGATATCATCCAGGGCCACCACAATAACCATCTTCCGGTCTGCCGACTCCTGAGCTACCTTCTCGAAGAGCCTCTTGAAGGATATGCCACTGGAGGGCGGGGCATGCTGGAAGAGCTTCTTATAAATCTGGTAGAATACGGAGTATCTGGTGGAGTCCATCTGGCAGTTGATGTGAACCGGGATGATCTTTGAAGAATGGCTCTCTATCTCTCCGAAGAGCTTGAATATGGCTGTGGTCTTGCCCGTGCCGGGTGGACCCAGGCAGAGGGCATTGACCGGCCTGCCTCCCTGTAGAGCAGGTCGGATGCAGAACTTGAGGCTGTTCATCTGGGACTCGCGGTGCAGGAAGTGCTCCGGCAGATGGTCTAACTCGAAGAGATCTCTGTCTTTAAAGATGGTCTCCTCCCAGAGGAGGAGGTCGGGCTTCCTGGTCTTTTCGGGGCTCACTGGCCTAGTATATTTTGTATTTCCTTCTTCAACATGGCGCTCACCACGCCGCCGTCTGCTTTGCCCCTCAGCTCCTTCATCACCAGGCCCATCAGTGGTCCCATGGCCCGGTCTCCCTTGGAGCGGACCAGGTCCGCCTTTGCCGCTACCACTGCCTGCACCGCCCTCTCTACCTCGGAGCGGTCCACTCCCGTAAGGCCGGCTGCACCCACCGCCTCATCTGCAGTCATCTCCGGATGCTCGGCCAGGGCGCGCAGCAGCCCGGCCAGCCCCTCCTTGGCCACCTTGTTTTGCGACAGGAGGGCAAAGCAATCCCGGTAATGCTGATCGGTGAGGTTAGAAACAGCAACCCCCTCTCGGGCCAGTTCGATGGGCAGGCTCTCTAAAGCCCTGACCACAACGGAGGGCGAGAGAGATGGGTAATCCCTCAATATCTCCTCAAACAGAGAATAGCTGGCCGATGCAGCCATCACCCTGGCCTGCTCTCCGGATAGAGCGTATTGCTGGATAAAGCGCTTGGATCGATCTGCAAAAAGCTCAGGCATCTTCAGGGCGGCCAGCATCTCCTCGCTGATGGCCACAGAGGGCACATCGGTCTCTGGATACATGCGGGCCGATCCGGGCAGGGGCCTCATGTACTCGGAGCAGCCGTCGGGAAGAGCCCGGCGTGTCTCCTCCGGGACGCAGCAAAGGGCCTCCTCGGCTCTGACCAGAACTGATGCTATGGCTTTTTCCGCCCTGTCCCTGGGACCGGTGACCATGACCAAGGCATCGCCATCAGCCGCTCCCAAAGCAATTCGAACCGCTTCCACCTCATCAGCGGTCACACCATAGGCGGGAAGCTCATCGGTGTGGAAAATGCCCCCCACACCCGCCCTCTTGGCCCGGTCGGACATCTCCGAGCCCAGCCTGCGATCGGGCTGGATCTCCCGGCCCACCAGGCCGGCGAAGCCCGTCAGCCGGCAGGCCAAGATTACTCCGCCATTTTTCAGGGAGCGGGAGAGAACCTTGGAATCGGTTTTAGCAAAGAGATCTGTGATATCCTTTGTAGAAGGGTCTACATTTGCCCCGCGCCTGATCAGCTCCTCTTTTATCTCCAGCAGCCGCACCTGGCGCAGAGCCTCAAACTCTACCACCTTGTCCACCAGGTTCAGAGCCTGGACCCCCTTGATCTCCACCCGGGCTCCGCCTTTGATGGAGACATTGACATCCTGGCGGATGGTCCCTAGCCCCCTCTTCACCCGTCCGGTGGAGCGCAGGATCATGCCCAGGTAAGAGGCCACCTCCCGTGCATGGTCAGGCGAGACTATGTCCGGGGCGGTTCCTATCTCCACCAGGGGAATTCCCAGCCGGTCCAGGGAGTAGACCAGGCTGTCTCCCCTGTCCTCTATGATGCGGGCCGCCTCCTCCTCCAGGCAGAGGATGCCTATCCCCACCCTTCCTGCCGAGGTCTCAATCCAGCCGTCTGCTCCGACGTAGGCGGTGCGCTGGAAGCCGGAGGTGTTGGAGCCGTCTATGACCATCTTGCGCATGACCTCCAACTGGTCCACGATCCTGATATTCAGCAGCCTGGCTATGATCAGTGAGATCTGCAGGGCCTCAGAGTTAACCTCGGCGGGAGGCTCCTCATCCGCCTCCACCAGACAGGTGCTGTCATAGGACTTGTAGAGGAACTTGCGCGATACCAGCACCTCCTCCAGGGCGGCTCGGTCTATCTCTCCCAGCTCGCTGCGCGATGGCCTCAGATACCGGAAGAACTCAAAATTGGACTCCTCCACCTCCCGGTGCCGGGTGGGGCAGCCGCAGAAGAGTTTATGGGCGGTATCCAGCTGCTGGTGAATCTCTATGCCGCAGATCAGGCCTAAGGCATGGTAGTCGAGGCGGGGGATTTCTTCTCTTGCCATTGGATTACCTTTCAGTGAACGCCGGTGGTTTAACTCTTTTGACTGCCTCCCTGATGTCTTCCGATTTAACCGTCTTTCTCTTGGCATGGCGAGCCCAGCCTGCAGCTTCACGGGCTACCTCCAGGCCGTAGCTCTCCAAAACCTCAGCCAGCGCATCCCTCGCGCCTTCGCTCACTCTCTCGGCACCGGCCTCGCGGATGAGCCGGCTCACCGGGGCAACTGGTAGTATGGGCATCTCTATATCCACCTCATAAATCCGGATATTACCGTTGAAAAAGGCAATTTTTCAGCCTTTTAGTGCTATAGGACCGGAATATGTTTTGTTATTTCATTTATGCCCTATATAAATTCCCCTCTAAGGAATCTATGCATATTCCTCATGAAAATACGGTTTTAACTCGATCCGCAAATCTTATCCTGGCTATATTCTGGCTTCAGCATTGAATCTAAAATCAAGACCGAAATAAATGCTTGAATCAAAATCTCTCGATAAAACGAAATCCTTGATGCGGATGGGAAATGTTAATTAAGTTGCCGGGAGGAAAAAGGAGAGCATGAGGAGAGGACCATGAGCGAGCATCTCTGTAAAGCAATCATATTCAAGGATCTGGAGGACGTCTACGGTCCATGCGGATGCGGCATGAACCTGGCCACTCTGCCCGTACTTCTTCCCCGGGACTGGGCTATTCTGGAGCGCCCGGCCCAGGCGGAGCAGGATGAGTTCGGCAAGGGCTTTGATTTCCGGCGCACCTCGGGTTTCACCTGCAATCAGGTCTTTGAGCATGAGATGGAGGGTGTGGAGTATCTGGCCAACTTCTCCTGCTGTACAGAGTGTGCGGAGAAGGCCGTAGCTTGCGGTTATGCCGTCTGGTCCGAGAAATCCTATCCCCGATCGTTGCGTTGAAATTGGAGGCATCCTTGGTGAATCTTACCGTCTATTCCACTCCCACCTGCCCCAGATGCGAGCAGCTCAAAGCGGCTCTGAAGAAGGCAGGGCTCAGTTTTAGCAGCCAGGATATGAGCACGCCCCAAGCCCTCACTGAGCTGCGGGTGAACGGTGTGTTCACCCTCATGGCTCCGGTGCTCCAGGCCGATGAAAGCTTCTATACCGTGGAGGATCTCTTTGAGGGAGAGGTCCTGCGGGATCTCTCAAGCATTTTAAAGAGTTAGAACTCCCTGCCCCGCACCCGGCCTATATCGAAGACTGCGGTGCCGGCTATGTGCATCACGGCAAAGGTGCCCGCCTGGATGGGATCTGTGACCACCATGTCTGCCTGGGCGGGAAGAGAGCCGGCCATTTTCAGGGCTATGACCGGTATTCCCTCTTCCTGAAGCTTTTTCACCTCCCGGGTGATCCGCCCTCCCATGAGCGCTCCGGCCAAAACCAGTATGGAGGCGCGGGGAAGGCGGGCCACGGCGCTCACGGCATCAGCGATGGCCTCTTCTCCCACCAGGGGTATGGTATCAACGCTTATCCTCTCTCCTCGCAGGTTATGCCTGTCTGCTTCGCTCACCGCTCCCACTGCTACCTGAGCCACCTGAGCCCCTCCACCGATTATGATTACCCGCGCGCCATAGATTTTTCCAAAAGTCTCATGGATGGAGACATCGGTTATGGCCGTGAGAGCCTCCAGCTCCTCTACCATCTCCGGAACATCGCCGGTCGAACAGTCTATCTCCATATAAACCGCAGCTTTGCCCTGGTTCATGCCCCTCTCCAGGACGAACTGCTGGGTGTATACTATGTTGCCGCCCCATTTGGCCACCGTGCCGGCGATGTCGCGCAGCATCCCCGGTCGATCCTGGCATATGACATTGATGGCTATGCTCATATCCTGCCTCACTGCGCTGCAATTGCGTCTAGGAAACTTTAATATGGCGAGTGAATAACCCTCATCCGATGGAATTTTGTCCCGAGTGCAAGAGCATGATGATGCCCAAGGGGGGCATGATGGTCTGCAGGAAGTGCGGCCATAAGATGCCCAAGGCTGCCTCAGGCGAGTCCTTGGTCAGCAAGACGGAGCAGCTGACCCGGGTGGTGCCGGTTCTTGAGCAGGAGTCGGCGGGGCTGCCCACCACCAATGCCCGCTGTCCTGATTGCGGCCATAATATTGCATACTGGTGGCTGCGGCAGCTGCGAAGCGCCGATGAGAGCGAGGTTCGCTTCTTCCGTTGCACCAAATGCAGCAAGACCTGGCGGGAGTACGATTAGGCCACGCTGCCCCGGCCCTGGTCAACTTGGCATCAGCTATATTAAATATTAAATGGCAATGTTGGGAGAGGATTTAGTGATGTTCAAGGCGGTTATCAATGCGGAAACTCTGCGCGATGCAATAGATTCTGTCTCTTCTCTGGTGGATGAGGTCAAGTTCTCCATATCCGAGGGCGGCCTGGAGCTCAAAGCGGTGGATCCTGCCAATGTGGCCATGGTCTCCCTGAAGATAGGCAATGAGGCCTTTGAATACTTCAAAGCCACAGCCTGCGAGATAGGCATAGACCTGGTGCGGCTGGGAGATGTCTTAAGCATGGCCGACAAGGGGGAGAATGTGCAGCTGGAGCTGGAAGAAGAGAGCCACAAGCTGAAGATCGGAGTGGGCTCCCTCTCCTACACCCTGAGTTTGATCGATCCCTCTGCCATCCGCAAGGAGCCACGCATACCCGAGTTGGACCTGCCCGCCCATGTCACCTTACCCGGCTCAGAGCTGCGCCGGGCGGTCAAGGCGGCGGAGAAGGTCAGCGATCATGTCATACTGGGCGTCTCCGATGAGGGCTTCTATATGGAGGCCAAGGGGGATATCGACTCCCTCAAGCTCAAGATCCCCAGCACCGAGCTATTGGGCATGAAGCCGGGGGAGGCCAGAAGTCTGTTCTCATTGGACTATCTGGAGGACATGTCCAAGTCCATAAGCAAGGCCGGAGAGGTTACTTTGGAGATGGGCATAGACTATCCCCTGCGGGTGCACTTCAAGCTCGGCCAGTCGGTGGAGATCAATTATCTCCTGGCTCCCAGAATCGAGCAGGAATGAGGATCTCCGATTACCCTTTTACTGAAGACGCGGCAGGAGCGGTGAGGGAGGCGGGATACTCTTTAGAAAGCCTTCTCACCAGGGCATCTTTTAAGGCAGTTCGCAGCCGGGCCATGCAGCGGGTGGGGGGAGCACTCTCGGGCAGCATATCCGAGAGCTCTCCCCAGAGCCAGGCGGAGAGCCTATCTGAGCTTCTCTCCTACCCTTTAGCCAGGGTCATGGTCTCCTGTCTGGGCGACGAGATACTGCTGCGCCGCTATGCACTGGCCGAGGCCAAGCTGGCCTTCCGTCGCATGCAGAGCGAGAAGAACTCCCTGGCGGCCCTGGCCGAGGATCTGGGACTGCATCCCCAGGGGCGGGGACCCTATAAAATCCATTTCTCCGAGTACATCCGGGCGGCGCACGGCATGAAGAGCCCCAAGTGGAAGCTGACCAACCGCGATCTCTCCCAGGGCTACCTCACGGTGACCGAGGAGGAGCTGAAGAGGCTGATGGAGGAGGCGGCCCGGGTGAGGGTCCTCAAGGGTCTGCCCCTTGTCGTTGATGAGCGGATCTGCGCCGCTCTGGAAGAATATTTGCAGCCCCTGCGAGAGCAGCTCGAGGCTCTGAAGGCCAGGGAGAGGGTGGACCTGGGAGCGGTGGAGGAGGGGGCTTTTCCACCCTGCATCAAGAGAATGCTCGATGATGTGGCCCGAGGGATTAATCTGGCCCACAGCGCCCGATTTGCATTGGTCAGCTTTCTCTTGCAGATAAATATGACTGTTGATGAGGTGACATCTCTCTTCAACACAAGCCCGGACTTTGACCCGGAGAGAACCCGCTATCAGGTGGAGCATATCGCCGGTGCCTCGGGAACCCGCTACAAGCCACCGGCCTGCGCCACCATGGCCACCTACGGCAACTGTCCCGGGGAGGATGAGCTGTGCCGGCGGATCCGCCATCCCCTCGGCTATTACCGGCGGCGTCTGGGGACCTTCAGGCCTCTTTCTCAGAAAGAGACTGGAGCAGGGACATAATACGACTGTCCTCGGACCTATCGCTTCTGGCTAAGAGAACGATTCTATCCATTCCAAGAAACTTAAATCCCAGGCCTGCTTCCTCTGCCGCTTCCTTCTCGGCGTATCCCGCATCGGCCCGACCGGAGGCCACTGCCGCGGCCACGGCGCGGTGCGTCTTTGCCGATCGCACAAAGCGGGGGCTGGCGATGCCGCGCTCCTGCAGTGCGACTTCAAATGCAGATTTTAAAGAGCTGTCCCGCTGCCAGCCTGCCAGGGATATGTCAGCCAGATGGGAGAGATCCTCCCGCTCCCGGAAGAGCAGACCCATCTCCATCTCGCCGCTCCAGATGATCTCTGTTCCCTGCCAGGGCCGGTCCAGGCCCCAGACACAGGCCAGGTCTGCCACACCTTCCTCCAGGTAGATCCGGGCCTGGATGGGTCCGGCGTAAAGCAGCCTCAGGCATCCGGGGCGGCTCTCGGCTTGCTTTTCCAGCAGGACGGAGTTCTCGCCGGCGACAATCAATGTGTTGGAATCCGGCTCTCTTTCTGCAAATAGCTCCACGGAGACCGGAGTTCCCTCTTCCAAAAATTCCACGCCGGCGGGGATGTCTATGATCCCGTCCGCCCCGGCCAGGGTGGTAATGGAGCCGCTTCCCTTGTCCACAGGGTAGACTAAATCCCCAGACAGGCCCACGGCCAGCATCTGGCGGCGGCCTTCCGTTCGAACCGGCCCGGCCAGACGGCCAGCGGCGCTCCTCCACCGGTGGCTTCTGCCCAGGGCGGCCCGGATAGCGGGAGCGGCCAGGCAGGAGAAGACGGTCAAGGCACTGGTGGGGTAGCCGGGCAGGCCCAGGCAGGGCTTGCCATTGATCAAGCCGAAGATGGTGGGCTTGCCCGGCTTGAGGTTGACCCCGTGGAAGATCAGCTCACCCATCTCTTCCAACACCTGATAGATCATGTCCCCCGCCCCGGCGGAGGTGCTGCCGCTGACCAAAATCAGGTCGCACTCCCCGGCCATCTTCTGCAGAGCCCCGGCCATGGCCTGCTTTTCATCAGGCAGGATGCCGTAGTGCAGGGCCCTGGCCCCGCAGTCGGCCACGGCAGCGGCGATGGTGTAGGTGTTGATGTCGTATATCTTTCCAGCCGCCAGGTTCTCTCCCGGCGGGGCCAGCTCATCTCCGGTGGAGGCCACTCCGACCTTCAGCATCCGGACAGGAACCTCCTGGCAGCCCAGGGCGGCCAGGACGCCGATCTCCCGGGGCTGGAGCAGTGTGCCGGGATAGAGTAGAGTCTCGCCGAAGGAGA